>Ga0105106_10003796_pt1 | contig 10744 bp, 6 predicted proteins | sample PPLLaktember2015_5_FD_79109 | JGI IMG/M metagenome (GOLD analysis project Ga0105106, IMG submission 79109) | Freshwater sediment microbial communities from Prairie Pothole Lake near Jamestown, North Dakota, USA - PPLs Lake P8 Core (1) Depth... | ecosystem: Environmental > Aquatic > Freshwater >... | reverse complement strand
CGACGCACTGTATGGTGACGGGCGCGCGATCCTGATCGGGAGTTACATCGGTTTGCCGCTGCACCGTACGGGGCACCACGCCAACAGCGAGTTCATCGCAGGGCTGGTCGACCTTCACGGCCGCATCCCGCGGCCTCAGGTGAGCGGAAACGCCCGCATCAGGGTTGATCTTCTGACGTCCGCCTCCCGCAAGCTCATGCTTGTCCTGAGGAATCTGGAAGATGGGGAGGTTTCGGCCGATATCCGCCTGGGCCCCGACCGCGTCGCCCGCCTCACCGAGCAGTTTACCGGCGAAGTGGCGCAACTCGCGAAGAGCGGTTCGGGATCGGAGCTCTCCGTCCGGCTGCGGCCGGGCGAAGTGAAGGTATTCTGTGGATAGCAGGCCGACGCACGCCGGGCCGGAACCGGCTGGTGACGAGGCGTGGAATTTCCGCGCCAACGTCATGGACGGCGCGCTCTTTGCGTTCGCCATGAGCCTCGTGTCGATACAGACGGTCCTTCCGATCTTCGTTCGCGACATGGGCGGCGGGAATGTGGCGGTCGGGTTGATACCGGTCGTTTACATTCTCGGCTTCAATTTTCCCCAGTGGTTCATCGCCGGATACGCCCAGCGTCAAACCCGGCTCCGGCCGCTGCTCCTCCGCACCGCGCTCGGCCAGAGGCTGCCGTGGTTGCTGCTGGCGGCCGCGACGTACACGGTCGTCGGCAATGTCGGCAGCGAGACCGCGATCGCTGTTTTCTTCATCCTGTTGGCGCTGGCTGCAATCGGGGGGAGCCTGAACCTCCCCGTCTGGTTCGACCTGATCGCATTCCTGACGCCGGTCCGCCGCCGCGGGCGGCTCTTCGGCTACCGGACGATCCTTGGGGCGCTGCTGGGTCTGGCCGGAGGTGGTGTCGTCACATTCGTGCTGCAGCGTTACGCGTTTCCAGACGGGTATGCATTGCTGTTTCTGCTCTGTTTCGCCGTCATGATGGTTTCCTACGGATGCCTCATGTGCCTCCGGGAGAACAGGCCGGCGGACCAGGCCCCGGGGTCCGGGAAAGAACGGGTGCGCCTGTCCCCGCTGAAGATTCTCCGGACCGCGGGGAACTATCGGAATTATCTGGTGGCAGACGCGCTGCAGACCAGCGCGTCGGCGGGTATCGCGTTCTACGCGGTCGATGCGACGGCAAAGTTCTCGCTGCCGAGCGCCTACGCGGGCATCTTCACGATCATCATGATGGTCGGCAGCATCACGGGCAGCGCCCTGTTCGGATTTCTCGCGGACCGGCACGGGCACAAGCTAAACCTGCTCGTTGTCGCGGCGGCGACGGTCGCGGGCAGCGTGGCAGCGCTTGTGGCTCCCGGCATCGAGGTGTACGCGATCGCGTTCGTGACAGCGTCGCTGACGATTTCGCTCGCGATGATTTCGCGGCTCCCGTTTCTGGCGGAGATCTCACCCGAAGCCGAGCGTCCGAGCAGGGTGGCGATCGCCAGCATGCTGACCTCGCCCTTTGTGCTTACGGGCCTCGGTGCGGGCTGGGTCGCATCATGGTACGGGTTCGCCCCGGTGTTCATCGCGGCGGGCGGCATTGCACTGGCGACCTTTTTCTGGCTTCTGTTCATGGTTGAAGAACCCCGAGCGGGGACGGCAGCCACAGGTGAGGCAGCAGGATAGGGGGAGGGCATGGATATCCCGAGGCTGATCATGATTCGAGTTCTGGTCATTCTGGCTTTGTGCGGCGCTGCGCTGCTGCAAACGCCTCTCCTTGCTGCGGGCGACGCGCGGTACAAGACCGATCTGCTCCTCATCGTGGCGCACCCCGACGATGAAACGGCTGTGGGCGGCCAGCTTGCCCGGATGATTTTCGACGGCGGGAAGCGCATCGCAGTGGTATACTGCAACCGCGGGACCGGCGGCGGAAACAACCAGGGGAAGGAACAGGCAAAGGCCATGGGCCTGATCCGCGAGATCGAAGCGAGGAAAGCGCTCGCCGCCTTCGGGATCACCAACTCGTGGTTTCTCAACGGACGCGACACGCCCGGCCAGGATGTCCTCCGGTCGCTGCAGAACTGGAATCATGGAGCCATCCTCGAAGACGTGGTGCGCATTGTCCGGCTGACGCAGCCCGAGGTGATCCTGACCTGGCTTCCGCAATCGGTGGCCGGCGAGAACCACGGCGATCACCAGGCGAGCGGGGTCATCGCGACCGAAGCGTTCGACCTCGCCGGGGATCCGACGGCGTTCCCGGCGCAGGTGACCCCCGCGCGGGAGGCCACTGACATCGACAACGCCACCGACGGGCTGGAACCGTGGCAGCCGAAGAAGCTGTACTTCGTCTCCGATGCCTCGAAGCCGGTCATCGCGGAGGGTCCTGCGTTCGATCTCGCCGCCTCCTCCCCCGCGCGCGGACAATCATATGCAAAGCTCGCGGCGGAACTTCACGTTCCGCATCTGACGCAGGGCGACGTCGCCCATCTCGCGCTCCAGAGCAGAAAGACGGGCAACTTCGACGAGTTCATCGGGTGGCTCTCCCGGTTCCGCCTGATCTTCGGAAAGGCAGTCGTCCCCTGCTCCCCGACGGGTGACGTGTTCGAGGGAACCGCTGGTCCGCCTGCCCGGTTCGTCCGTGTCCGCGGGTTTGCGCCGGAATCCAGGACCGGGGTCACCGTCGCCCTCGGAGGCGCCTTCGCCTTCTATCGGAGCTTCTGGCCCGCCCACGGCATCGAACGGATCGCGCCGCTGGCCAGGTCCGAGCTCGAGGTGACCGCGGGCTCATATCTCTCCGTGCCGCTCGAACTCTCGAACGCGACATCGAAAGAGGTGGAGATCAGTCTCTCCGCCTCCGCCCCAGCAGGCTGGGAGGTGTCAGGCGGAGGGGTCTACCGCGTTGCGGCAAATTCTGTCCTGCCGGTCCAGACATTCGCGCGGACAGCAGGTGAAAAGACCGAACGCCCGGTAAGGCTGCTGTGGAAGGCGACGGGTCCCGCCGGTCCGGTCGGCGAAGTTCCCATGGATGTGACACTCACGGAATGGTCGCTGCCGCAATGAAGCCCCGGCTGACTCAATTGACGACTGGAGGGAGACTCATCCAATGCCTCGAGTGACTCGCAGGAAGTTCTTGAAGGACACCGCGTTTGCGGGCGTTGGCGCGGCAGTCGCCGCCGGGCCGGTTCTTTCGGCCCCGTCGATCCTGACGAAGCCGAGGGTCACGCCCCCGACCGGGGCGGGGGAGCTCTGGTTTCGTCCGCAGTATATCCAGCGCGGGAGAGGCCCGCACCTGCTGGAATGGGCGTACGCCTCCGACGAGCACTGGGACGCGTTCCATTCGGACATCGCGTCGACGAAGGAGGGGGTGAAGATAGCGGACACCGAGGGGAGAAAGAAATTCGGCATCGACGTCCGGTGGAACGTCGAGGGCTTCGGGTATCTGTTCCTGACCGCGGACAACGCCGGGGAGTTCTACAGCCTTCCGGCCGGGGGGAAGTCCGCCGAGCTGAATCTGAACTACGAGCTGGCGCGGAGCCGCGTGGCGAGAAACCGCAGGCGCGCGCAGCTGCACCGCGCGGCCGGATGGCGGCCGTCGAGGGAGGCGCAGGGACTGATCGACCTTTCGGAAGGGTATCTCGAGGATGCGAAGAAGGCGGCTGTCGACCCGGCGAAGTGCGGCGCGCTCTCCCAGCAGGCCCTGATGCACGCCCTCCGGGCATCGGAGACCCTCGAGCTCGAGCATGCCGTCGATGCGATCAACCGCCGGGGGCGCCGCAAGGATTTCCTGATCGGCTGCGACGCGCGCGGGTTCTTCGAGATGGACAACGACAAGTTCCTCGACATGTTCTCCCGCCTCTTCAACTACGCGGCGATCACGTACGTCTGGTCCGGCAACGGGAACATGGAGGACTGGGAGCCGCAGGAGGGGAAGAAGCAATATGCCATGCGGGACCTCATGTTCAAGCAGCTCCGGTCGCGGTCCATCAAGGTCGAGGGGCGCCCGCTGTTCTGGTTCCACAAGTGGGTGACGCCGGACTGGATCAAGGCGAAATCGTTCGGCGAGCTGCTTAAGTACGTTGAGACGACGACCCGCGAGGTGGTGCACCACTACGGTGACGGGATGTACGCGTGGGAGATCGTCAACGAGCTCCACGACTGGGCGAACGAGTGCCAGCTCAATCACGAGCAGACGATCGAGCTCACTCGACTCGGCTGCGATGTCGCGAAAGCCGAGGCCCCGAAGGTCCACCGCCTGGTCAACAACTGCTGCCCGTATGCCGAGTACGTCCAGCTGAAGCAATGGTCCGGGCAGGTGGCGAAGTACCCCCAGCGCACTCCGCTTCAGTTCACGAAGGACCTCGTCGACGCAGGCGTCGATTTCACGCTGATCGGCCAGCAGATGTATTTCCCGTACCGCGACTTGCAGGACACCATCCTGCTCCTGGAGCGGTACGAGCAGTTCGGGAAGCCCCTGCAGGTTTCGGAGATCGGGGCCCCCGGCGGCGTCACGGACTATTCGATCCGCATGGGAAAGTCGAAATTCCCGACCGAGCCGCACATCTGGCGGCGGCCGTGGGATGAGGAGCTCCAGGCCGACTGGCTCGAGGCGGTGTTCACGCTGGCTTACAGCAAACCGTTCATCGAGGCGGCGAACTGGTTCGATTTTCTCGATCCCCACGCCTACATCGAGAACGGCGGACTCCTTCGCTCGCCCCAGGGCGAGACCAAAGCGTCGTACGATCGTTTTCAGCGCCTGGTCGACCGATGGAAGGCGCTGCCGGACCGGAAGTCGTGAGCACTCATTACCGCGAGGAGCATTGAATGGCCGCATTACCTGAAGAGGGGACGCTGGTGTTTCGTCCGTACTATGCGCAATCGGGGCGGGGACCGCACTTGCTCGACTGGGCGTACTGCACCGACAGCGCATGGGATTCGTTTCCATCCAACATCACCGCCACGAAAGACGGCGTGACCATCTCTGACACGGAAGGGCGCGACGCTTTCGGCGTCAACGTCCGGTGGAACGTGGAGGGATTCGGCTATATCTTCATCACAGCCGACAATGGCGGCGAGTTCTACCGCCTGCCCGCGTCCGGGACCCGGACGCTCAACCTGAACTTCGAGCTCCTCAAGAGCCGCGTGGCGCGGAACGCAAAGCGTCTGGCGACGCACAGCGCCGGCGGGTGGATGCCCTCCCGCGAGGTTCAAGGGTATGTCGCTCTCTCGGAGGGATACCTGGAAGACGCCCGCAAAGCGGAGTCTGACGGCGAGCGCTGCGGCGCCCTGGCACAGACCGGGCTCTGCTATGCGATGTGGGTCAGCGAAAAGATCGAGCTCGAGGCGGCCCGGCACGCGATCGCCGCGAGAGGGTTCAGGCAGCATTTCTACACCGGATGCGACGCGCGGGGGTACTTCCAGATGGACGTGGAGCTGTTCCTGGAGATCTTCCCGCAGCTCTTCAACTACGCGACGATCACCTACTATCTGAAGGCGGGGGTGTTCGAGGATTTCGAACCGGTCGAGGGCCAGAAACAGTTCGCGCTCCGCGATGCGCTCTTCGCAGAGATGAAGAAGCGGAACATCGTGGTCGAGGGGCGGCCGCTCTGGTGGTCATACAAGACCACCACGCCGGACTGGCTGCGCGGGAAGACATACGACCAGATCCGGACGTATCTGGAGAAACACGTCAGGGCGGTCGTGGGCCACTACGGCGACGGGATGTACGCGTGGGAAGTCGTGAACGAATTCCACGACTGGGCGAACGAGTGCAGGCTCAAGCCCGACCAGATCATCGAGCTGACGCGCCTGGCGTGCGATGTCGCGCGCGACACCGCGCCGAAGGTGAAGCGGCTCATCAACAACTGCGCGCCGTTCGCCGAGTACGTGCAGCTGCGGAAGATGACGGAGCTGGACGCGTTCTATCCCCAGCGGACGCCGTACCAGTTCGTCCGGCAGCTGAAGGAGGCCGGCGTGGATTTCGACATCACCGGCGTCCAGATGTACTTTCCGTACCGCGACCTGGCGGACACGTTGATCCTCATCGAGAAGTTCGAAGGGATCGGAAAGACAATCCAGTTGACCGAAGTGGGGGCATCCTCCGGACCAAGCGAGGATTCGATCCGCACCGGGAAGCTGCCGCTGTCGTTCGAGCCATACATCTGGCACCGACCCTGGGACGACGAGAACCAGGCAGACTGGATGGAGGGGCTATACACGCTTGCGTACAGCCGGCCGCTGGTCGAGGCGGTGAACTGGTACGATTTCGTCGACCCCTACTCATGGATACCGGGCGGCGGGTTCCTGCGCTCGCCGAAGGGGGAGAAGAAGCCTGTGATCGACCGATTCGTGAAAATGCACAATGAATGGAAGGAGCCGGGCCAGAAGCCAAAGTAATGCCCGGAGAACACACATGTCCATCCTCACACGGCGAACTTTCCTGAAATCCGGCGCCTTGGGCGCCACGGCCCTCGGGCTGCACCCCCTCATCGGTGGGCGGACACGATTGTGGGCCGGCCCTCCCCGCGACCTGGTCTTCCGCCCCTATCCCCATCCATCCATGCCGGCGATGTCATTCGCCTATCTCACGGATGAGATGCAGGACCCCTTCCTTTCGGCCACCGCGGTCAAGCCGGAGGGGATTGTCACCGGTGAGGACGCGGGCACGAGGCCGTTCTCGGTCAACGCCAGGTGGTATGTGGAAGGGTTCGGCTATGTTTGGCTGGCCGCCGACAACGCCGGGAAATTCTTCGATCGGGAATCGGCCGCACGCGGGGATCAGTTCAACCTGAACCACGAATTCGCCCGGTCGAGGGAGGCGCGCAACCGGAAGGTGAGGGCGCAGTACGAGAAAGCCGGGACGGCCTTCTCGGGCGAGGTGAAGCACCTGATGGATCTCTCCGGCGAGCTGCTGGAGGACGCGGTCAAGCGACAGTCGAATGGCGAACGCTGCGCGAATCTCTCAGACCGTTCGCTGCTCTGGGCGCTGCGCGCGGGCGAAATGCTCGAGCTGGAGCACGCGAGATCGGTGATTGCCGCACGGCAACGGAAGGACAAGGTGTGGTTCGGGTGCGAGACGCGCCAGTACGTCTGGGCGAAGCATGAGGACTTCACGAAGCGGTTCGTCGAGCTCTTTAACTTCGCGACGGTCACGCACTACGTGTGGGACACCTGGTACGAGCTGTTCGAGCCGAGCGAGGGCGTGTACAACTGGGGGATCAAGGACAACATCGTCAACTGGTTGATGCGCAACGGCATCACGATCCAGGGGCGGCCGTTGTTCTGGTTCCACCCGACGGTGACGCCGGACTGGCTGAAGAATAAGAGCTTCGACCAGGTGCGGGCGTATGTGGACAGTCACACGCGCAACGTCCTGAACCACTACGGTGACAAGATCCTCCAGTGGGAAATCGTGAACGAGTTCCACGACTGGGCGAACATCCACGACTTCTCCCCGGAGCAGATCACCCAGATCGTGCGGCAGGCGTGCGACCGTACGAAGGAAGTCAACCCGAAGGTCGTGCGCATTCTCAATAACTGTTGCCCGTGGGCCGACTACGTGGCGCGGGGCCGGAAGGCGCGCATGCCGGCGAACCGACCGGGGCGCTCGCCGCGGAAGTTTCTGCAGGACCTCCAGGAGGCCGGCGTGGACTATGACGTCCTCGGCATCCAGATCTATTTCCCCCAGCGGGATCTGTCTGACATCGCGCGTTTGCTGGAGCGGCTGGAGGTTTTCGGAAAGCCGATCTATATCACGGAAATCGGTGCGAGCTCCAACCTGATCGCGCCGACGAACACCGGAGCGATCACCGGCAATTCCGAAGAGCCGTACGCCTGGCACAGGCACTGGGACGAGGACCTGCAGGCCGACTGGCTGGAGCAGGTTTACACGTTGTATTACAGCAAGCCGTATGTGAAGGCCATCAACTGGTACGATTTCGCGGATTTCCGCCCGTTCATCATCAACGGCGGGCTGATCCGGGAAGACGCGAGCGTCAAGCGCTCGTTCAACCGCATGAAAGCGCTTCTTGAATCCTGGAACTCACTCCCTTCTCAAGGGTAAGCACCGATGACCCGTAAGGAGCGCCTTCTCACGACGTTTCGCGGCGGCAAGGCCGACCATGTCCCTGCCTGTCCGGATATCTCCGTCATGGTCCCGGCCCGTCTCACCGGACGGCCGTTCTACGAGCTATTCCTGGACGGCCGGGAGCATAACGGATGGACCTCGGCGACGTACTCCGAGGCGTATGTGGACGCCGTCCGTTACTTCGGCATCGACGGGTGGTACATCTACGGAGGCCTCAAGGAAAGGCGACAGCCCGGCGCCCCCGAGTTCACCGAAACTGTCGCGGACCGACCCGAAGGGAAGCTCGTCACCAGAACATGCCTGACGTCGCTCGGCGTGATGACCGAAAAGGAGATGTACTTCGCCGATGAGCCGCCCTGGAGGGAGGAGAAACCGGTGAAGGATCTGCGGATCGACTTCCCCCGGCTGAAGGCGTGGGTGGGCGCCGGACCGTACGCCTGGGAGACCGAGTATAAAGACAGGCACAGGATCGGCGACCTGGGCGTGTACGTCGGCATGGTACCCGTCTTCCAGGACTGGTGGTTCCACTACCGGAACGGGGGATTCGACCGCTGCATCCAGGATTTCGTCGACGAGCCGGAGTTTATGGAAGAGGTCCACGCGTTCTGGATGGACTGGGCGCTGGCGTACGTGCGGGCGATGATCGCGGCCAGGCCCGACGAGATCATGCTCGGCGGTTCGAGCGCGAGCCTGAGCATCAGCTCTCCGTCGTTCTTCAAGCGCTTCGAACTGCCGTTCATTCAGCGGGCGTCGAAGCTGTGCAGGGAAGCGGGCATCCTCTCGCACCTGCACGTCTGCGGACGGTCGTGGAAGCTCGTAGAGATCGTCGCCGAGCACACCGACGTGGACGTTATGGAGCCGATGGAGGAGCCGCCAGGCGGAGACGTCGACCTTGCCGAAGCGCGCCGCCGGGTCGGGAAGAAGCTCTGCATCAAGGGGAACATCAACACGTTTGACTTCATGTTGAACGCCACCCCGGAACAGGTGAAGGAGAAATGCAAGCGCGCAATCGATGCGGCCGCGGCTGACGGCGGGTACGTGCTCTCCACGGGCGACCAGTGCGGACGAGACACCCCCGACGCGAACATATTTGCGATGGTGGAAGTCGCCGAGACGTATGGAAAGTACTGAAAGACTCAGGGCGGCGCTGGCGCTCGTACTCCTGTTGATCCCTGCAGGGGCGGCACCAGCCGCCTCGGTGAGGCTGCTGAAGCAGGACGCAACAGTCTGGGCGCAAACCGTCCAGCTCAAGGGTCTTGCCGGACCTTCGCTCGGCACCTCTGGAACGGTCTTTGTGAACGGGGTGGGTTACGCATTGAGTATGGCCGCGCCCGGCGATACGTTCTATGTTGAGATCCCTATCGCCGAAGGCGCGAATGTCGTCGTCGCCGTGCTTGACAGCGCGGGCGTCCCGGTGGCGTCGGACACGCTTACACTGACCCTGGGGTATCGCCTCCGGCCCGACCTGGAGGCCCGGGCGCTTGTGTCAGGAAGGAACGTGACGCTGCAGGCAGCTTTGCTGGAGAACCCCGGCAACGATGCGCTTTCGTTCCACTGGAGCGAGCATCCGAATAACCCATCGCCGGTAGGGCTGGTCTCCAGCGGGGATAGCATCTGCCAGGTCTCCATCCCTCCGGGTGCGGAGCCGGGCGACTATGTTTTCGGCGTGCACGCGGTGACGAGCGACGGGGATACGGTCCGGCGGGCAGCCCTGGTGCGGGTCACCGCGGACAGCGTCACCGCCATGGACATCCGGAGCGAGCGGCCGGCATGGGTCGACGGGACCATTCTTTACGGCATAACGCCGTACATCTTCGTGTCTGACGGCAACCTGCAGGAGGTCACGCGGAAGGTTCCCGAGCTTGCGGCGTTCGGCGTGAACGCGCTCTGGATCCAGCCCGTGTTTGCCACGCAGGGCGGCGGGCAGGGGTACGACATCATCGACTACTTCCGCGTGCGGAGAGATCTGGGGACAGAATCAACGCTCCGAACGCTCATCCAGACGGCCCACAGTCACGGCCTTCGCGTGCTCCTTGATTTCGTTCCGAACCATACGTCCATTCACCACCCCTACGCGGTGCAGTCAGGGGAATACGGTGCCGAATCCCACTACTACGACTACTACCAGCGGGAGGTTGACACCGCCCCGTACTCCCAGCACTACAAGTTCTACCAGGGGTTCATCAACTACTTCTGGAACGAACTTCCAAACCTGAACTATGACCACCCCGAGGTCCGGCGGATGATGCTCGAGGCGGGCAGGTACTGGGTCGAGAAGTTCGACATCGACGGCTACCGTATCGACGCCGTCTGGGGCGTGAATGCGCGCAGGCCGGAGTTCATGCAGGAGTGGCGCGTCGCGCTCAAGCGGGTGAAGCCGGACATCCTGCTGTTGGGAGAAGACAAGGCCACTTGGCCCTCAGTGTTCGAGGAGCGGTTTGATGCCGCCTACGACTGGGCGCCGGAGACCGACTGGGTGTCGCACTGGATGTGGCAGACCAGCTACAGCGCGAGCACCAATCCGACGATCTTCAACTATTCCAGTTCCGGGCAGCGCTCTGCCCTGCTCCGCAAGGCGCTGACCAACAACGGCGCCGGCTTCCCGGCGAACGCCGTGGTCATGCGATTCATGGAGAACAACGATACGTTCCGATTCCGTCCGACCCACGACCTCGCCCGCACGAAGATG
>Ga0105106_10003794_pt1 | contig 10749 bp, 11 predicted proteins | sample PPLLaktember2015_5_FD_79109 | JGI IMG/M metagenome (GOLD analysis project Ga0105106, IMG submission 79109) | Freshwater sediment microbial communities from Prairie Pothole Lake near Jamestown, North Dakota, USA - PPLs Lake P8 Core (1) Depth... | ecosystem: Environmental > Aquatic > Freshwater >... | reverse complement strand
TCCTGCGGGTACTCCCGCGGAATTACGCGGTCCGATTTCGGCACGCGCCCGAAATACCGCGTGACGATCTCCTTCGCCTGGGCCATGTCGAAGTCGCCGACGATCGCGACCGTCGCGTTGTGCGGCACGTAGAACTGGTTGTGGAAGTCCCGAACGTCTTCGACCGACGCGGCATCGAGGTCTTTCATGCTGCCGATCGTCGTGTGCTTGTACGGGCTGACGGTGTAGAAGTTGTCGTACAGGATTTCCGACAGGCGGCCGAACGGCGGGTTGTCCACGCGCAGGCGGCGCTCTTCCTTGACGACTTCCCGCTCGTTCTCGAATGTCGACTTGTCGATGCGAAGCGTGGCCATGCGATCGGCTTCGAGCCAGAGCACCAGCGGCAGGTACTGCGACGGCACGGTCTGCCAGAACACCGTGGCATCGTCGTTGGTGTAGGCGTTACTCTGGCCGCCGATGCTCGCGAGCATCGAGGCGTGCTCTTCGGGATCCACGTTCTTCGAGCCCTTGAACATCATGTGCTCGAAGAGATGCGCGAACCCGGTGCGGCCCGGTTTCTCGTCCTTCGATCCCACGTGATACCAGACCTCCACGTGGACGATCGGCGTCGAGTGATCGGGCGAGAGCACGACGGTGAGGCCGTTGGGCAGCGTCATCATCTCGTACTGGAGATGCGGCGGGCGCACGGCGGCATGGGCCGGAGCGAGTGTCAGCATGACGCCGATCGTCACGGCACTCAGCAGCTGTTTCGGCATATGTGAAATCATCATGGATTCAGACGTTTCTATTTGGATCTTAGCTTGGATTCCTCGAGCGCCGCTTCGAGTTCGAGGATGCGCTGCTCGAGATCGGCAATCTTCCTGCGCAGTTCCGGCAACTTCCGGAAAATCACCGAGGATTTCAGCCATTCCCTGTTCTCGATCGCGGGATATCCCGACACGAAGGCTCCCTCGGGCACCGAATTTGTAATCCCGCTCTGCCCGACCGCCGACGCCCCGTTGCCAATCGTCACGTGTCCGGCAACCCCCACCTGTCCGGCCAGGGTGACGTTATCGCCCACCGACGTGCTGCCCGCGATGCCGACCTGCGCCGCCAGCAGCGTGTTCCTGCCGACCTTCACCCCGTGGCCGATCTGCACGAGGTTATCGATCTTCGCACCGGCCTGAATCCGTGTCTCGCCAATCGCCGGACGATCGACCGCCGTGTTGGCGCCGATTTCCACGTCGTCCTCGATGACGACGATGCTCGTTTGCGGGATTTTCTGGTGGGTGCCGTCCGGGCGCCTCACAAACCCATAGCCGTCACTACCGATCACCGCGCCGTTCTGGATCACCACGCGATTGCCGACGACGACCCGCTCGCGGACTGCCGCATGAGAGTGAATGACGCAGTCCTCGCCGATGATGGCACCGTCGCCGATGCACACATTCGGATAGATCACCGTCCGATCGCCAACCCGCACGCCGCGGCCCACCGACGAGAACGGGCCGATCGACACCTCGCGCCCAATCGCCGCATCGGCCGCAACGGCGCTGAGCGCGTCGATGCCGATGGGAGGATGCGCGGGCGGCACGAACAGCGAAAGCGCGTTGGCGAAGGCCAAATACGGGTGTCTGGTGCGAAGCATCGCGCATGGCGCGGCCGGCTCGTCGTCGCCGATGATGACAGCCGATGCACGGGTGCGGCGCAGCGCGGGTGCGTACTTGCGGTTGGCGAAGAACGTCACATCGCCCGCTCGCGCCTGGTCGAGCCCGGCCACGCGGTGGATCTCGAGTTCGCCGTCGCCTTCGAGCCGGCATTCCAGCCGCTCTGCTAGCTCTCTCAACTTCATTATTGCTGGTCGTGGGTGCGGGCCCCGGCGCCGCCGGGCCGCTTGCCGCCGAACGAGATTATCACGCGGTTTTGACCGAGGTGCGCTCGAAGAATTTTGCGAGGTGCGGCAACTGCAGGGCCGACGCGACCTCGTGAACTTCGCGGTCGCGCTCCTGCGGTTCGAGCACGAGGACGCGACGCAGCCGTGAGAGCTGCGGGGTGTGACAGGTCTGCCACCGGATCTCCGTGAGCGCGTGCTTTGCGCCGCGCCGCGAGAGATAGTGCCCGACGAGCCTGAACCCGAAGTAGTACGCGATGAGGTTCGGGCCGGGCACAAGAAAGAAGGCGCCTGACGCGACAAACAGCAAACCGTCGATCAGCATCCATTTCATATGGCGATCGGCTTCGCGCTGGAGCTCGGCGCGAGCAAACGCCGTGGCGCTCTCCTCGGACATGTCGTCGGGATAATGCAGCATCAGATCCGACTCGTTGCGCAGCCGCCACAACAGGCGCTGTTCGGCGATCTTCTCGGCAATCCAGCACATCGCGCGGTCCTTCAGGCGGTCGGTCCAGGACCGCGGCCCTGCCTCCAGGCGCTTGTCGCCACTCAGGCGCTCTTCTTCGACGCGCGCCAATGTCTCCTTGAAGTTCGCATACAGAGCCGCGAAGCGCCCCTTCGGCTGCACATCGGCCACCGACTCGTCAGCGTTGGTCTCGTGCTCGCAATACAACTCGTACCGATCCTGAGCGACGGGGATGAAGTACACGTCCATCAGGGATTGGCCGGCACCACGTTCTGGCCGGTCCGGCGCCGCTGCGGGGCGCGGGACGGAGGGGTCGTCGATAAAGGGGGCTTTCCTGCTTGTTCCCATGCGCTCGTGATAATGGATGCGACGGCAGTAATGGCGTCGTTCAAACGCTTCTCCAAGAGAGGACGAGTCCTGGCGAAGAATGTTTCAAAGTACCGATCGTCGTAGACGGCGTGATTCCCGATAGCTTCTTTGTCGGCTGCAAGCACCTCGGCGGCGAGCTGAGAGCTTTCGCGCAATGTGTCGAAAACAAAATCGCGCTCGTGCCTGATCGGTTTGAGCGGGGCCGGCTTGATAGACAGCCGTTTCTGATAACGGAGGAACAGCTCGTCCTCCCAGCGGTTGTGAAGGCCGGTCTGGCCGGTCATCTGGCCGTTGTAGTTGAGCACGGCGTGCAGCGGCACGTGGGCGTCCGCAACGTAGTGGCCGATGATCGCCGAGAAGAACCGGATGTCGCTCTGGGCGTACTGGCCGTTCTTGCGCAGCGATTCGAATCCCCGAATCAGCCGCCCGGCAATCTCGTGCGTCCGCCACGGCAGCAATCCGTTTTCCTTCAGCTCGTCGATGCCGTACTTCTTGACCGCCTCGTCGTAATCCCGCGGCAGGCCGGCGAACGGATACGGGCCGTAGGCGTCGAAGTCGAGGAAATGATTCGGCGGCTCCTCGGTGAAGCCGGCATTGCGCCACAAATCGGGATCGATCGACCGCTCGACGATGAACGCCCGGTTCGCCTCGAAGAAGGGGCGAAGCGGCTCGGGCAGGATATCGATCGCTCGAGCCACGATGAACTTGTGTGCCTCGAAGCCCCAGGCATCGGCTGGCGACGGCACCACCAGCAGGGCGGTCACGAGGCCGAGGACAGCAATGCGCATACCTTATTATCGCTGAATGCCTCGCCTCGGTGCGCACATGTCGGTGGCCGGCGGCCTGCCAAACGCCATCGCGCGCGCACGCGTTCACGGGTGCGCGTCACTGCAGATCTTCAGCAAGAACGCCAACCAGTGGCGCGCACGCCCCCTGCCGCCGGCAGAAATTGCCGAGTTCCGGCGGGCCGCCGCCGACAGCGGCATCTCGCCGATCGTCGCGCACGCCAGCTACCTTATCAATATCGCCACGACGGCGCCGGCTCTCCGCGCGCAGTCGATAGCGGCGCTCGGTGAAGAGGTCGATCGCGCGGAAGCGCTCGGACTGTTCGGCGTGGTGCTGCACCCCGGCGCCCGCCTGACCGCGCCGCCCGAACAGGCGCTAGCGCTCATTTCGGCCGCGCTCGCGCACGTGCTGAGGGAGCGGCGGGGCGGCAAAACCATGATTCTGCTTGAGCAGACCGCCGGCCAGGGCAGCTCGATGGGCGCCTCATTCGAGGAAATAGCGGCGATGCTCAACGGCGTGAAAAACGGCCGGCGCCTCGGCGTGTGCCTCGATACGTGTCATCTCCTGGCAGCCGGGTATGACCTGTGCACGCGTGAAGGATACGAGGTGACGTTCAGCCGGTTCGAGAAGCTCATCGGGCTCGATCGCCTGAAGATGTTCCACCTGAACGATTCGAAGAAGCCCTGCATGAGCCGCGTCGATCGCCACGAGCACATCGGAAATGGCTGCATCGGCCTCGAGCCGTTCCGGCGCCTGCTGAACGACAAGCGGTTTCAGCACCTGCCGATGATTCTGGAAACCGAGAAGAGCGAGTGGCGTGAGAAGGGCAAAATCGTTGTCGATCCGCTCGACGAGATGAACCTGAACACGCTCAGGAGCCTGCTCGCGCCCGCGCCACCCGGTTAACAGAAGGTCAGAAGGCCGGAAGATCACCGGCGCCTCGGCGTCCCGGCGTCTTGGACACAGCCCTCAGATTCTCTGATCTTCTGATCTTTTGAGCTTCTAATCTTCTGATCTTCTGATCTTCTGTTCAAAACGTGTGTCCGGTGGGCTATTCCCCGAATACCTCTGCCTCGAACTTGAACAGACTCGCCCCGTTCTGCCACGCGTCGCGCCGCAGCCCGGCTTTGACGCAGGTCTGCGAGGCGAATTCCTCCGCATTCCAGTTCCACTCCACGGCCACCTGCGGTAGAAGCAAGCCGCGGAAGCGCCCGGACTCGGCAATCAATCCGTGCTGTCCGACCAATACCTCTGATATGTGACCGACGGGTTCGATTGGTCCGAGCACGGAGATCTCGAGGGCGATGTCGCCCCATTCGTCGGTGCAGACCGCGGGAAATCTCGGATCGGAAAGGGCCGCCGACACGGCGCAGTGCTCGATCACGTTGAGGAGCGGCAGCTCGGGCTCGGGATAGCCTATGCATCCTCGCAGCTGGCCGTTGATGCGCAGCGTGACGAATGCGCCGCTCCGAAGATCCTCAGGGATGGGGATCTCACCAGGGATGAAAGACCGGGAATCCGCGCCGATGGCACGAGCGATGGCACGGCGCGCGTGGCGCAGAAGATGTCTGCGGGACGTCTCGTCGAGCAAACCCACTAGACCCCCTCGGGCATGAACGTGCCGAATGCCGCCGCCAGGTACCCGACCACCGCGTCCTTATCGCCCGACACGTCGCCGGAATCGCCGTACGCCAGAACGCGCGCATCCCGGGCACCCATCTGCTTCGCCGCGCGCATCACCGACACCGTCGGGCCTCCGCCGCACGCGTGCGGCGGAAACTGCTCGATGAGCGACATCAAGCCGTCCGCATCGAAGCGCCGCACTTCTTGAATCACCTTGCTGTCTAGCTTCGCCGCAACCGAGGCATTTTCATAGTGAGACAGGTCTGTGCTGGCGACGAGGACGGCGCGCCGGCCTTTCACGCCGGCGGCAATGGCGTTGGCGAGATCGTGCGCTGTTTCCCTGTTCTGGTGGCCCATCACGAGGGGTACGATCGCAATGTCTGGCAGCAGGCGCTTCAGAAACGGCAACTGCATCTCGAGCGAATGCTCGCGAACATGGGCAATCGGATGGGGTTTCACCAGCTTCGACGCCGCCGCGACGGCCGACGCGCAGTCTTCGGCAATCGGCACGTTTCCGAACGGCGTTTCGAACGCGCCCCGCGCGTAAATCGCGACGCCGTCGAAGCCGACGAAATGTGACGGCCCCACCAGAACCGCAACCTCAACGTTTCTGCCGTACAGCAAGCGATAGGCGTGCGCGGCAATCGGGCCCGAATACAGCAGCCCCGCGTGAGGGGCGACGATCGCCACGGGCTCGCCCGCCGGCAGATCGCCCGCCGCCGCAAGATAGCGATCGACCTCGCGCGCGAGCGTCTCCGGATTCGACGGATACCACGATCCCGCGACCGCTGCGCGGCGTATTTCACTCATCACGCATTCCGGTCTGCCCGACGCCGGGCACGACGCTCGTTCGAGCATGGTAGCATTTGGCATGCCGGAACGGCTGACTCGCGCCGATGTGGATCGCATTGCCACCCTCGCGCGCCTCGAGCTGACCGAGGCCGAAAAAAATCTGTTCGTGCACCAGTTGTCGCATGTCCTGGAGTACGCCGAGCAGATCCAGACCGTTGATACCACAGGGGTGCCGCCGACCTCGCATGTGCTCTCGCACATGCCCGCCGACCGGCCCGACGAACAGAGGCACGGACTGACCAACGCGGAAGCGCTGGCCAATGCGCCCGATCCGGCACCGCAAGCCGGACTGTTCCGAGTGCCAAAGGTGCTATGACTTGAGCACGGCCTCCATCCAAACGGCCCGGGAAATCCGGGACGCAGTCGCCACGCGAAAGATCTCGGCAGTCGAGGTCTGCGAGCAGGCGCTGGCTCGAATCGACTCCGCCAACCCGAAGCTGAACGCATTTCTGACAGTCGCCCGCGATCGCGCGCTGGAACGCGCACGGACGATCGATCGCGAACGGCACACGGGGCTCCTTGCCGGCGTTCCCGTCGCATTGAAAGACAACATCGTGACGCGCGGCATCACGACGACAGCGTCATCGCGGATGCTGCAGGATTTCGTTCCGCCCTACGATGCCACCGTCGTGAGGCGCCTCGAAGCGGCGGGCGCCATCGTCATGGGCAAGACCAACTGCGACGAGTTCGCGATGGGATCGTCCACCGAGAATTCTGCCTTCGGGCCCTCGCGCAATCCCTGGAATCCCGACCACATCCCCGGCGGATCGAGCGGTGGTTCTGCGGTTGCCGTCGCCTCAGGTATGTCGCCCATCGCGCTGGGCTCGGACACGGGGGGATCGATCAGGCAACCCGCGGCACTCTGCGGCATCGTTGGGTTGAAACCGACCTACGGACGTGTCTCACGATTCGGGTTGATCGCGTTTGCGTCATCCCTCGATCAACTGGGACCGATGGCGCGTACTGCGCATGACGCCGCCACCGCACTCTCGGTGCTTGCCGGCCCAGACGAGTTCGACTCGACGGCATCTCAGGAACCCGTCGCCGATTACGTCGGCTCGCTGACAGGCGACATTCGTGGCATCAAACTCGGCGTGCCGCACAAAATGCTCGAGCAGGGGGTCGAAATAGCCGTGCGTGAGTGTTTCTACGGCGCCCTCGAGATTCTGCGGGCCCGCGGCGCCGAGCTCGTCGAGATAGAGTTGCCGCACGCACCCTATGCCATTGCAACCTATTACGTCGTTGCCACCGCTGAGGCGAGCTCGAATCTCGCTCGCTACGACGGCGTGCGCTACGGGTTTCGCGCCGAAGGCGGGCACGACCTCAAAGAGATGTACGAAAAAACGCGGAGCCAGGGTTTCGGCCCCGAGGTGAAGCGACGGATCATGCTTGGCACTTACGTCCTGAGTGCGGGCTATTACGACGCGTACTATCTGAAGGCACAGCAGGTGCGCACGCTCGTGCGGCGCGACTACGAGCGGGCGTTTCAGAGCGTCGATGCGGTGGTCATGCCGACCAGCCCCACGTCGGCGTTCAGGATTGGCGAGAAGATCGAAGACCCGCTGTCGCTCTATCTGGGTGACGTATTCACGGTCAGCGCAAACCTGGCGGGCTTACCTGGATTGAGCGTGCCGTGCGGGCTTACCCCGAATCGGCTGCCTATCGGGTTCCAGCTGACAGGCCGACCGTTCGACGAAGCGACGCTGTTGCAGATCGGCGACAGCTACGAGCGCGACACGAACTGGTGGAAGCAGTGGCCGACGTAGGGCGGGTCTTGCAAGACCCGCCCTACTTGCTATGCCTTGCGCGCCCGTTCGAGCAGTTCGGGCGTCTTCAGGACGTCGATTGGACCGCGCGGAGCATCCGGTGGCATGTAGCGGACGAAGGCCCCCTGCCCCACCTTCTCTTCGAGGCTTTTGATGACCATCGACCCGCGTCGGGTCGTCGGCCGCAGCTTTGGAAATCCGAAGATGGTGCAGAAGCCCAGAAACAACGCCAGGATGAACACCGTGCTCGAGCCCAGGGCGATCAACGCCCCGACGACGAGATCGATGACCTCCTGGGAGCTCACGCGTTGGCCTCGGGAGCGACAGCAGGTTTCGCAGGCGGCAGGTCGAACGGCACCAAACGCTGCCGAACTTCTTCCATGGCAACCCGTTCAGCCTTATGGGGTTGCGGATGTCCGTCGTGTGGGGTCTGGTCGAGACGGGGACGAGCCCCCCGGCGAAGCTGCTTGGCTCGCAAGGCGGCGATATCGACGAATAAGAAACGATTGGAAACCACGGGCGCCGGCTCGAGAACTTCCTGAACCGGGGTTACTTCTTCCTGCTGCGGCGTTTCAAGTTCCATAACGTCACAGGATACAAGAACTTACGCCCAACATGCAACCTGAAGCGATTGGGGCCCGGGATCAGGGATTAGCAGGGATCCGGGCTCGACCTAATCCCGAATCCCTAAATCGCTAATCCCTGGATCGGCGAACGTGGGTGTCAAGCTGCGACGTTCACTTTGATCTGTTTGGGTTTCGCCTCCTCGCGAAGTGGAAGCTTGATCGTGAGCACCCCGTCCTTGTACTCGGCCTCGACCCTGTTCGGATCGACCGTGTGCGGGAGGGCGAACGACCGGGTGAACGTGCCGTAACTCCGCTCGACGCGGTGAAACTGCTCGTCCTTGATCGTCTGCTCGGCCTTCTTCTCGCCACGAACGGTGAGCGTGAAGTTCTCGACGGTAATGTCGAGATCGTCCTTGTTCATGCCGGGGACTTCGGCCTTAATCACCAGCTCGTGCTCGCCCGTGCTGTAGATATCGACGGGCGGCATCCACGCACCACCGAACTCACGGAACGGATCCCATCGAACGATTGCCATGACTGTGCCTCCTGAAAGTGAAAAGTGAAAAAGTGAAAAGTGGAAGTGGCCTTACGCGTCGACCACTTCCGCGTCTACAACTTCTCCTTCTTGCACATTCGACCCGCCCGGATTCGGCGCGCCGGCACCGGCGTTCGGGGCGTTCTGCTTGTACATCTGCTCTGCCATCGCGTGCGAGGCCTGCTGCAGCGCGTCGGTCATGCGTCTGATCGCGCCCAGGTCTTCACCTTTCAGCGCCTCGCGCACGTCGCTGATGGCGTTCTCCACGCGTCGGGCGTCCTCGGGCGACAGCTTGCCGCGATGCTCGTTGAGCGTCTTCTCCACCGAGTAGGCCAGGGCATCGGACTGGTTGCGCGCGTCGATCAGCTCCCGGCGCGATTTGTCGTCGGCCGCGTGGCTCTCCGCGTCCTTCACCATCCGATCGACCTCGTCCTTGTTGAGCCCGGACGAACCCGAGATGGTGATCTTCTGTTCCGTACTGGTCGCCATGTCTTTGGCCGACACATTGACGATGCCGTTGGCGTCGATGTCGAACGTCACCTCGATCTGAGGCACTCCGCGGGGTGCGGGAGGCAGCCCGATCAGATGGAACCGTCCGAGGGTGCGATTGTCGCGCGCCAGCGGCCGCTCGCCCTGCAGCACGTGCACTTCCACGTTCGGCTGGTTGTCAGTCGCCGTCGAGAACGTCTCGCTCTTGCGCGTGGGAATCGTCGTATTCCGTGGAATCAGCGTCGTCATGACGCCGCCCAGCGTCTCGATGCCGAGCGACAGGGGCGTGACGTCGAGCAACAGCACGTCCTTGACGTCGCCGGCCAGCACGCCGCCCTGAATCGCAGCGCCGACCGCCACGACTTCATCAGGGTTTACGCCCTTGTGCGGCTCCTTGCCGAAGTAGTCCTTCACGAGCTGCTGCACCTTCGGCATGCGCGTCGATCCGCCGACGAGCACGACCTCGTCGATCTTCCTGGGATCGACGCCGGCATCGGCCAGAGCCTTCCTGACCGGCTCCATCGTCCGCTGGAGCAGATCGTCGACCAGTTGCTCGAGTCTGGCTCGCGTCAGCTTCATCGCCAGATGCTTCGGACCTGTCTGATCGGCGGTGATGAACGGCAGATTGATTTCGGTCTCGATGGCCGACGAGAGCTCGATCTTCGCTTTCTCAGCAGCTTCCTTGAGGCGCTGCACGGCAACGCGATCTTTGGCGAGATCGATGCCGTCGGTCTTTTTGAACTCGGCCGCGATCCAGTCGATAACGCGCTGGTCGAGGTCGTCGCCGCCCAGGTGCGTGTCGCCGTTGGTCGATTTCACCTCGACCACGCCGTCACCCACTTCAAGAACGGAGATGTCGAACGTGCCGCCGCCGAAGTCGTACACGGCGATGGTCTCGTCTTTCTTCTTGTCGAGGCCGTAGGCCAGCGCCGCGGCCGTGGGCTCGTTGACGATGCGGAGGACGTTCAGGCCCGCGATCTTGCCGGCGTCCTTGGTCGCCTGGCGCTGCGCGTCGTTGAAGTAGGCAGGCACGGTGATGACCGCGTCGGTGACCTCTTCGCCAAGGTGGTCCTTGGCGGCCGCCTTGAGCTTCTGGAGAATCATCGCGGAGATTTCAGGCGGCGAGTACTTCTTGCCGCGCGCCTCGACCCACGCGTCGCCATTGTCCGCCTTGACGACGTGATACGGCACGCGGCCGCTCTCCTGCGCGACCTCGCTGTGCTTGCGGCCCATGAAGCGCTTGATCGAAGAAATCGTGTTCTCGGTGTTCGTCACGGCCTGTCGCTTGGCAACCTGGCCGACCAGACGCTCGCCCTCCTTGGTGACAGCCACCACGGAAGGAGTCGTCCGGGCCCCCTCCTGGTTCACCACCACCGCGGGCTCCTCACCTACCATTACGGCGACCACCGAGTTCGTGGTGCCGAGGT
>Ga0105106_10003793_pt1 | contig 10752 bp, 10 predicted proteins | sample PPLLaktember2015_5_FD_79109 | JGI IMG/M metagenome (GOLD analysis project Ga0105106, IMG submission 79109) | Freshwater sediment microbial communities from Prairie Pothole Lake near Jamestown, North Dakota, USA - PPLs Lake P8 Core (1) Depth... | ecosystem: Environmental > Aquatic > Freshwater >... | reverse complement strand
TCGGCGCGGCTGCTCATGACCGCGTCACTGACCTCCGCGCGGGTCGGGGCGCCCGCCTTGGCGAGGCCCTCCAGTACCTGAGTCGCCCAGATGACGGGAACGTGGGCCGCCTCGCAAACCCACAGGATCTCCTCCTGGACCTCGGACAGTCGCTCGAAGCCGACTTCCACCGCGAGGTCGCCCCGGGCGACCATCACACCGACCGGTGGCGAGCGCAGGCTCGCCAGCAAGATGTGCGGCAGGTTGCGAAACGCGGCGGCGTTCTCGATCTTGAGCACGATCCCCATGTGCCCGGCGCCGAGCTCGTGCAGCGCGTCTTCGAGGGTTTCAACGTCCTGCGCAGTGCGCAGGAACGACAGGGCGACCATGTCTGCGAATCCCACGACCGAGCGCAGATCGGCGCGATCCTTATCCGTCAGCGCTGCGAGCCCGAGTTCGGTGTCCGGAAAGTTGATGCCCTTTTCCGCGCGTAGCCGGGCCCCGTCCGGCGGCGCGTGAGTGACGTTGATACGGATCTCCGTGTGATCGTTCGCGACGACGACTCCACCGATCTTGCCATCGTCGAGCCAGACTTGATCGCCGGGCTGCACGCGCTCGAAAGCGGCCGGCAGGGTGCAATGAATGTGCGCGGGCCGGGCCATGTTTCCGGACGGGTCCGCGACGGCCGCCGAGCCGGGCACGGGGTCGCGCGTGAGCACGAGAATCGCGCCGACCTGCAAGGGAATCGGCAGGACGACACCCGGCAGGTCCCCGACCGTCGCCTCTGCTACAGGCGTGCCGTCACGAACGAGGACGCATCGGGCGCCCTGCGCGACGTAAATCGTCTTTGCGCCTTCCGCGAGCCACGCTGCGCCCTGTTGCCCCACGATCGTCAGGCAGCGCTCCTTGTCGCGCAGGTCCGCAAGATGCAGTTCGTCACCCGCGCTGGCCTGCTCGAGAAAAGCGGATGGCAGGGGCAGGGCCTTGAGCCCAACCGGCGCCGCCTCGGCTACCTCGCTCGGCGCCAGCCACACGGTCGTCGGCGCACGCACGCGACCCATGACGTCGCGAACCGGTTTGATGCGCAGGAAATGACCGACCGGGGCGACTGCGCCGGTGCGCAGCTTCGGGCCGGCCAGGTCCGCCTGGATCCTGCACTTGCGGCCGACCACGCGCTCGGCCTTGCGCAGGTTCCCGACCATGCGGTTCCAGGTGTCCGGGTCGTCGTGTGCGCAGTTGATTCGCATCACGTCCATGCCAGCGCGCAGCAGATCGACGAGCAGCTGTTCGTTCGTCGCAGCCTCCGACGGCATCGTGACCATGATGCGCACCGAGCGGAGCCGGCGGGTCGGTCCGAGCAGCAGCCGCGCATGGTCACGCAGCAGCAGGGGACCAGTGCGGAGATCCACAGGCGGATGCGGGGACGCAGCGCCTTCCTTGCTGGCCAGCCGTTCCAGGTTACTGATGACCGCATTCAAGCTGGCCAGCACGTGCGGCTCGAGGACCCCGAGCGAGGACAGTCCCAGCGAATGCAGGTCGCGCTGGAGGGGCCGGATGTCCTGCTGGCGTACGCTGAGGTAGTGCAGGAGATTGCGCGCGCTCTCGTGGAACCTCGGTTCGACCGCTTCCATTTCACGGGCGTGCTCGGCCTCGAACTTGAGCGCGCGATCGCGGAGATCCCGCGTGGCGGCCAGCGTGCGTTCCAGCAGGCGATTCATGGCGATGCCAATCGATTGGAGAAAACCTTCCTAAGATACTCACGCTTTATGACCGGATTGTTGCAACCCTCTATTCCAGGATCACCTCGCGTGCATCGAGCGGAACGCGCGTCGCGAGCATGATCGCAGTCCGATCCTCACGGGCGAGTTCGCGGATCCCGAGACCTCGATGCTCACCGTCTATCGTCGCCGACCTGTAGCCGCGCGGTACGCGCAGTTCGAGATCGCGTTGCGCGGGCAGGAAGCTGTCTGCCCTGCAATCGAATCCCACGCGCAGGCGGCCGTCATCGCACTCGACCGACACGTCGAGAATGAATCGCTCGCCAGACGCGGACTCGCCGTCGTCGAGGAAAAGCGACCCTCGGCCGACGCTGCCGCGTGGTGGCGCATGGACCTCGAGCGCCAGGGGAGCGCGCAGCGTCTCCTCGGCGTTCCGGCCCGGCTCCGCGAAGAACAATGCCATGCCGGCACGGACGAAGATCGGCGTAATCCCCAGCGGCGCGTCGACCGAAATACTTCGCCCGCCGTCGTGCGCTTCGCCTGTGTTCCAGTCCACCCACGACCCGTCGGGCAGCCACACCTCACGCCGGGTCGCACCCTTGTGGAGCATGGGCGCCGCCAGCACGCCGTCGCCGATCAGGAACTGGCCAGCGCCCCGTCCCCTGGGCAAGTCGAAGTGCATGAACAGCGGGCGGATGATCGGGAGTCCGTCGCTGTGCGCCTCGAGGGCCAGCCGGTACAGCAACGGCAGCAGGCGATAACGCCGGCGCAGCACGCGGCGGCAGAGGTCAAGTGTTCGGCGACCGAAGCTCCACGGCTCCTGCCTCGGCGCATAAAGCGTGCAGTGGACGCGGAAGAATGACATCAGCGCGCCGAGTTCCATCCAACGCACGAACAATTCCGCCGAGGGGCGCAATGGCTTGACCGCGCCGTACTTGCCGGGCCCGCGCCCGAATCCGCCCACGTCGGCACCGGTCATCGGCAACCCGCACAGTCCGAGGTTGAGCACCATGTGGAGGTTCTCGCGCAGGTGCTCCCAGGATGAATGGTTGTCGCCGGTCCACACCGCTGCGTGCCGCTGGATGCCGAGGAAGCCCGAGCGTGACAATACAAAGGGGCGTTGGTCCGGACGCATCGACCGCAGGCCCGATACCGTCGCCGCGGCCATGCCGTTTGCGTACAAGTTACGCACGCGTCGATGCGGGACGCCGTGATGCTGCACGTCCTCGGCGAGCGGGTCGTAGGCTTCGCCGATCCGCAGCACCGGATCGTTCATGTCATTCCAGAAGCCGGCGACGCCCGCGGCGATCAGCGGCTCGTGGAACCGGCCCCAGCACTGCCGCGTGCGCTCGAGCGTGAAGTCGGGGAATACCGTTGCGCCCGGCCAGACCTTGCCTTCATAGGGTTCGCCGCTCGTGCGTCCCAGCAACATGTCGCCGGACCGCAGGTCCTCGTAGACTGGATACGGGACGGCGCTCACGCCCGGATCGACGATCGCTAGCGTGCGAAAACCGAGGGAGCGTAACGTGTCGTGCATCTCGCCGGGTCGCGGGAAACGTTCCGGGCTGAACGTGAACACCCGGTAACGGTCCATGTAGTGGATGTCGAGGTGAATGACGTCGGCAGGCAGGTCGAGCGCCCGGAAGCGTCGTGCGATGTCGATTACAGCGTCGCTCGTCCGGTAGGACCACCGAGACTGGTGGAAGCCGAGCGCCCAGGCGGGCGGCAGGAAACTGCGCCCGACCAGTGACGCCAGGTCGCCGACGATCTCGACGATGGAACCGCGAAGGACGATCACGTCGACCGGCGCTTCCTCCGTGTCGCAGGCGGCCACGAGCGACACTTTGCCGTCGACCACCGCGACATCGAGAGGATAGGCGGTGGCCACCAGTACGCCGACAGCTTGCGATCCGTCCCGCGCGATGAAGAAAGGCATCGCGGTGTAGCTCGCGCCCGCGATGCCGTAGAACAGCGTGTCGCGAGTCATGATCCGAAACCGCGCGTCGTTCCGATCCGCACCGCCCGTGGCTGCGCCGAAGCCGAAGATCTCGGCGTTTCCGGTGTCGATATCGATGGAGTACGGCTGCGCGGTCGCGGCTCCGGACAGGATTCGGGTACCGCCTTCGTCCAGCGAGAAGCGTCCACCTTGCCGCGACAGGACGACGGCGGCGTCCGCGGGCCGCCAGTCGTGCGCATCGGGCGCGGCGAAGGGAAGGACCGGCAGGGTGTCGCTGCCGAACACGAAGCGCAGCACTCGGCCGGCCCGGCCGACGCACGCGAATACGGGAATCGGACTCATGCGGCTTTGCGACCCCTCGAATCGGTGGCTACCGTCACGATAGCGAAACCTCGTGACCAGCCCGTGTCACCGGCCGACTCGGCGATTGCGACGGATCCGCGGCCAGGCCATCAATTGCATATTCAACTGAGTCATTGAATACTCGGTGCGATGGCCACTCGGACGCGTCGGTTCAAGGACGGCATCTACCAGCAGGTTGCCCGCCTCGGCAAAGCCGTCGCAGCGCCCAAGCGACTCGAACTGCTCGAGCTGCTGGCCCAGGGTCCCCGCACCGTGGAAGTACTCGCGGCGCAGGCTTCCGTCTCGATCGCCAACGCATCGCGCCACCTTCAAGTGCTGCGTGGAGCGCGATTGGTCGACGCCCGGAAGCACGGCCTGTACGTCGAGTACCGCCTCGCCGACGCGGAGGTGGGTCGCTTCCTCCTGTCGCTGCGTCGACTGGCCGAGTCCCGGCTGGCCGAGATCGAGCGCGCAACACGAGCGTTCTTCGAGTCCTCGGGCGCACTCGAAGTCGTGCAGGGCGAGGATCTGCTGCGACGCGTGAAGTCGGGCGAGGTCACGGTCCTCGACGTGCGGCCGGTCGAAGAGTATGCGGCCGGGCACATTCCGGGTGCGCTGTCGGTGCCGGTCGCTGAACTCGAGGCGCAGTTGCGTCACCTCCCGCGAGATCGCGACGTCGTGGCGTATTGCCGGGGACCGTACTGCGTGATGGCCGCCGAAGCGGTGGAACTGCTGCGGGCCAGGGGCTTCACGGCGCACCGAATAGAGCTGGGCGTGCCGGACTGGCGCGCGCGTGGTTGGCGCGTGGAGACTGCAGCGTCGCACACGCCGGCCCGTCAGCACGCACGGACGACTCGATGAATGCGGTCCGCCTCGGCCTGCGGGAGAACCTCGCGCAGTTCTCGCTGCTGGTCGTCGTCAACGCCTTCGTCGGTGCGATGGTCGGCATGGAGCGCGCCATCCTGCCACCGATCGCGGAGCAGGAATTCGCGCTGGCGGCGAAGACCGCGGTCCTCTCGTTCATCGTCGTCTTCGGCATCACGAAGGCATTCACGAATTACCTCGCCGGCCGGCTCTCGGACCGCTTCGGACGCAAGCACGTCCTCGTCGCCGGTTGGCTCGTCGCGGTGCCCGTGCCGTTCATGTTGATGTGGGCGCCGACGTGGTCGTGGATCCTCGCGGCCAACGCGCTGCTGGGCGTGAGCCAGGGACTCACCTGGTCGACGACCGTCATCATGAAGATCGACCTGGCCGGCGCGAGGGATCGCGGCCTGGCGATGGGCCTCAACGAGTTCGCGGGCTATTTCGCGGTCGCAGGCAGCGCGCTCGCGACCGGATACGTGGCCGCCCGCTATGGTTTGCGTCCCGAACCGTTTTACCTCGGCGTGGCGTTCGTCGCGATCGGTCTCGCACTGTCCGCATTGCTCGTGCGCGAAACGAGGCACCACGTCGCGGAGGAAGCGCGCCTGCACGGACCGGGATCGGTCGCAGACGCGCCGACGCAGCGCGAGGTTTTCTGGCGCACGACGCTGACCGATCGCAATCTCTCGAGCGTCAGCCAGGCGGGCCTGGTCAACAACCTGAACGATGGCATGGCCTGGGGCCTGTTCCCTTTGTTCTTCCTCGCCGCCGGCATGAACCTCGGGCAGGTCGGCGTGCTCGCTGCGATCTATCCGGCGACCTGGGGTGCCAGCCAGCTCGTGACCGGCGCATGGTCCGATCGCGTCGGGCGCAAGTGGTTGATCGCCGCCGGCATGTGGGTGCAGGCCGTGGGTATCGCGGCCATCATCCTCGCCCGCGGCTTCGGCGGATTCGTGCTCGGCAGCGTGCTTCTCGGCCTCGGCACGGCGATGGTCTACCCGACGCTGCTCGCGGCCATCGGCGATGTCGCGCATCCGTCGTGGCGGGCATCGTCGGTCGGCGTCTATCGGCTATGGCGGGATCTGGGTTACGCGGTCGGCGCGGTGCTGGCCGGCTTGACCGCCGATGCATTCGGCCTGCCGGCGTCCATGTGGGTGATCGCGGGCCTGACCTTCGGCTCCGGCGTGGTCGTCGCGGTCCGCATGACGGAAACGCTGCGTTGCGCCCCCGTATACTAAGTCGTGGCAACCGGCCAGCCCATCTATCTCGATTACAACGCGACGACGCCGGTGCTGCCGGAGGTCGTCGACGCGATGTTGCCGTACCTGCGGGATCACTTCGGCAATCCGTCGAGCGATCACGTCTACGGTCGGCGCGCGCGGGAGGCCGTTGCGCGAGCGCGTGGCCAGGTTGCGGCGCTGCTGGGCTGCAACGCTGATGAGGTGGTCTTCACGGGCGGCGGCACGGAGGCGAACAACCTGGCCATCCGGGGCGTGGCGGAAGCCCGCGGCGAGCGGCGCCACGTCGTGACCTCGCTGATCGAGCATCCCGCGACCGCTGGCCCCTGCGACTGGCTGGAGCACCATGGCTGGATGGTGACACGCATCGCGGTCGACGCGGACGGTCGCATGCGCGTGGCCGACGCCCGTGCGGCGATCAGCGACGGCACGGCGCTCGTGTCGGTGATGCATTCCAACAATGAGACTGGGGTGCTGCAGCCTGTCGAAGGGATTGCCGCCGTGGCGCGCGCTTGCGGCGCGCTGGTCCACACCGACGCGGCGCAGTCCGCGGGCAAGGTCCATCTCGACGTGCGTACGCTGGGCGTCGACCTGCTTTCGATTGCCGGCCACAAGCTGTATGCACCCAAGGGTGTCGGCGCCCTGTTCGTCAAGCTGGGCACGCCGCTTGCGCCGTTCATGCGCGGGGCCGGGCACGAGCGTGGCATCCGTCCCGGGACCGAGAACGTCGCTTCGATCGTCGGCCTGGGCGTCGCCTGCGAAGTGGCCGTCCACGACCTCGAATCCATGGCTGCAGAACTGCGTCGCCGGCGGGACTTGCTCTGGGATCAGCTGCGGGCCGGCGTGCCCGGCATCGAACTCAACGGTCATCGAACGCTGCGGCTGCCGAACACACTCAATGTCCGCTTCCCCCGTGTCACGGGTAGCACAATCCTGGCCGCAGCACCGGATATCGCGGCCGCGACAGGCTCGGCGTGCCACGCGGGGACGACTCAGGCGTCCGGTGTAATTCTCGCAATGGGAATCGAGCCCGAGGGCGCGCTCGGGTCCGTCCGGCTCACGCTCGGCCGCCGCACGACGGACGATGACATCGGTCGTGCGGCGGAGGCGCTGATCCGGGCGTGGCGCGCCGTTACTTCTTAGTGTCGGCTGGCGTGACCGGCGCCGACTGTCCTGCAACGAAGGGGTACTTCGAGAAGATCTGCTGGACGGCCCCCGAGATCGCCGCCTCGCGGTTCTGCAGCATTTCTTTGGTCACGACGCCCTCGATGCCGCCCTGGTAAACAGCCTGGCGCTTCTCACGGTCCACGACGTCCATCACGAGGGTGCCGACGTTGTAGCGGCGTGTGGTGACCTGGGTGCCGCCATAACCGCCCCAGTACGCGCCGCCCCAGCCGCCGTAGCCCCAGCCCGGCCCGTAGTACGGCGCGGGCGTGGACTCGATCTCGGTCTTCTCCTCGAGCTGGCCCTTGAAGTTGATCACCAGGTCGGGGTCTTCGGAGCGCCGATAGCCGCGCGCTTCCATTTCGCGCGAGGCTGCGTTCTGCAGCATCTGTGTCGAGAGCGACCTGAAGTCTCCCGAGTCCGTGCCAGCCTGAGCCACGAAGCCGTACGTGCGGTACTTGCCGAAGTCCGCCGACCGGTCGTAATCGGCTCGGATCTCGGGACCGCTGGCACAGCCGCCGAGCGTGATGGCCGCGAGGCCCACGCACGTGATCAGCAACCTGTTCATGCTCGCTCCTTGCAAGTCGTGGGGCGCCTCTGCCGGCCGGCGGGTCAGTTCTTGATCTGACCCGGCGTGACCTGCTCCGACCGTCCGGCGACGAACGGGAACTTCGCGAAGATCTCCGTGACCAGCGTGTTGATCGTCTGCTCGCGATTGCGCAGCATCTCGTTGGAGACGTTGGTCTGCAGCGTGCCCTGGAAGACGGCCTGGCGCTTCTCGCGGTCCACGATGTCCATCACCAGCGTGCCGACGTTGGTGCGGCGCGTCGTGACCTCGGTGCCACCCCAGGTCGAGCCGGGCCAGCCGCGGTATCCCCAGGTCGGACCCATGCTCGGCGCCGGCCGGGACTCGATGTCGACGCGCTCCTCGAGCCGCCCCTGGAAGTTGATCACCAGGTCGGGGTTCTCGGCGAACACATAGCCGCGCGCCTGCATCTCGCGGGTCGCGGCATTCTGCAACATCGTCGTCGTGAGCGACCGGGCATCCGCCATGTCCGTGCCCGCCTGTGCAACGAAGCCGAAGGTCCGGAACCTTCCGAAGTCTGCAGCCGGGTCGAAGTCGGCGCGCACGTCCGGACCGCTCGCGCAACCGGCGGCCAGCAACACGGCCGCACCGGCCGCTGCCAGCCTGAGTCTGATGTTCAGCATTTGCGTTGCCTCACTGTGCGATCGGAATCACCGAAGCCGCCTTCACGTCGAGCAGCGTATTGAGCTTGTTCTCGATCTGCACCCACTGCAGGACCTTGACGGCGGGCAGTTCGCGTTCGAGTTTCTTCGCGTACTTGCGCATGGTTGCGTTGCGGTCGTCGCGGAGCTTGAGTGCCTCCTTGAGGATCTCCTTGGCGGCCTCGTCGGTCATCGAGCCGTAGTTCGCGGCGAACTTGTCGAGCATCGCGGCGCTGCGCTCCATGAGCGCCTTCATCTCCGCCTGGTAGGCGTCGTAGATCGGTGTGAACGCCGCGACCTGCGCATCGTTGAGATCGAGTGTGCGCAGCACGATGGCCCGCTTGTCAGTCTGGATCTGGCTGATGAGAAGCTCGACGTCGTCCTTGACGTTGGTCGTCTGAGCGATCGAAGGCACGGTGGCGCCGAAGGCGGCCAGGCCGGCGAGAGTAATCAGGATCCTTTTCATCGTTCTTTCCTTGTGAATGCGCTTGCAGTTACTTGGCCAGCGGAATCAGGCCGTAGACGTCGCGCCGGACCATCTGGTCGATGCGGGTCTCAAGCTGCGCGTAGCGCAGCGCCTTGTTTGCCGGCAAAGCCTTGGCGACCTTGCGCGTGTACGCCTGCTTCAGCGCTTCGCGCTCCTTCTCGATGGCCATCTTCTCCTTGAGGATCGCGGCCGCATCGGCGTCGCTCAGCGTGTCGTAGTTCTCGGCGAACCGGTTCACGTTGGCGAGGAAACGGTCGTTGAGCGGCTTCACCTTGGCCTCGTAAGCGTCGTAGATCGGCCAGAACGCCGCGCTCTCGGCTTCGGTGAGGCCGAGGTTCTTCGCATAGACCGCCTTGCGGTCGTTCATCACCTGCCTGAGCAGGATCTGCTCGTCGGTCGCGAGACCGGCGCTCTGGGCCATGGAAACGAGGGGGAGCGCAGTCACGACCAGGGCGACTGCCAGCGGGCCAAACTTCATAAAGAACCTGCTTTTGGAGTGAACCGGGACCGGCAAGGTAGGCCACGGCCCTGTTGCTGTCCAGAGGTGGCTAGAATCCGGCCATGGACACGCCTCCCGAGCCCTTCGTCGCAGACCTGATGCCCCGTCTGGCCGGACACTTGCTGGCGAGCGGCCAGCGGCTGGTGACTGCGGAATCGTGCACTGGCGGCTGGATTGCCAAGGTCTGTACGGACCTGCCGGGCAGTTCCGGCTGGTTCCTCGGCGGCGCCGTCGTCTACGACAACGCGCTCAAGGCCGGGGTGCTGGGAGTGCATCCGCAGACGCTGGCCGAGGCGGGGGCGGTCAGCGAGGCGGTCGTCCGCGAAATGGCGGCCGGGGCGCTCGAGCGGTGGGGGGGCGATGTGGCGGTTGCCGTCAGCGGGGTCGCGGGACCGGACGGCGGCACGCCCGACAAGCCCGTCGGGACCGTCTGGTTCGCCTGGGGCAGGCGTGGCGCTGATGGGCTCACGATCAGCACGGCGCTCGAATGTTTCCCGGGTGACCGGGACGCAGTACGCCGGCAGGCCGTGGCGCGCGCGCTGCGAGGCGTGCTGGAGGCATGAACCGGCCACTCGATTCACGACGGCTGTTCTTCGCGTTGTGGCCCGACGCCAGGCTCCGTGAGCAATTGGTCGAACGGATTCGCCCGATCGTCGCCACGGTCGCACGCCGACCGCAGCGACCGGACCAGTGGCACGTCACGCTCGAATTTCTCGGCGCGGTCTCCGCATCGCGGGTTGCTGCCGTACTTGAGGCGGCGTCCACCGTCCGTGCCCCGCCGTTCCAACTCGTCCTCGACACTGTCGAACACTGGCGCCGGCCCGCCGTGTTGAGCCTGACGCCCCGGGAAAGCCCCGTTGGGCTGGTCACGCTCGTTGCGGCATTGCGCCTCGCGCTCGAGGCCCGCGGTTTCGAACCTGAGCGCCGGACCTACCGGCCGCATCTCACGCTGGCGCGTCACGTTGCTGCGCCACCCGACGTGGCGGCTCTGGAACCACTTGTCTGGCCGGCAAACGAGTTCGTACTGGTCGAGTCGACCACGGGGCCGCCGGGTGCGATCTACGAGCCGCTTTCGGCCTGGCCGCTCCTGGCCTGATTGCCCCACGAGAAATTGCTGATTTCACTGAATTTTTCGCGCAGCGAGGGCCACCCCCCTGTGGAATAATGCGCCCCTCCCCGGATTCCACTCACCCCCGACCGAGCCCCAGGGGCTCCACGAGCAAAGCAATGGCAACCGAAGAAAATCGCAAGAAGGCGCTCGTCGCCGCCTTGGGCCAGAT
>Ga0105106_10003792_pt1 | contig 10753 bp, 9 predicted proteins | sample PPLLaktember2015_5_FD_79109 | JGI IMG/M metagenome (GOLD analysis project Ga0105106, IMG submission 79109) | Freshwater sediment microbial communities from Prairie Pothole Lake near Jamestown, North Dakota, USA - PPLs Lake P8 Core (1) Depth... | ecosystem: Environmental > Aquatic > Freshwater >... | reverse complement strand
GCCATGCGCTGGTCGTTCCCAAGACACACTACCACACCTTGTTCGACATGGACCCGGCGGACCTTCAGGCCTGCATCCTGGCGGCACAGAAGGTGGGGAAGGCGGTCTACCGGGGCGTTTCCGCAGAGGGGCTCAATTTGGTGCAGAACAACTATCGGGCCGCAGGCCAGCTCATCGATCATGCCCACTTTCACCTGATCCCACGGCATGAAAGGGACGGTTTTCTCACGTCCTGGCCGGGCCAGCCCTACCCGCCGGGAGGCCTGGAGACTCATCTCAAGAAGATCATGGATGCGCTGGATTGAAGGGACGGGCTCGCAGGAGAGCGCGGGTCAATGTGGCTGGCTGGTTTCGGGACGACCCGGGAATGAAGGCGTGATGAAATGGATGTACTTCAAGCCCCTGGATCGAACCGGAACCTGTAAATCGGTGACCGAATCTAAAAGGAGCGAATGGCCCTTTTCGGTCGCCTGTGCGCCTCCCTCCCGGACCGGACGCAGCGGACGTAATGCCCTGGTTGCCGTTCGGGGTGGGACGCGACATCAGTATCCGTAATCCCCGACCTCGATGTTGATGAGCCGGTTGTTCTCGAATCTCAGAATCCGCATGAATCTCGATGATCCCCTGTTGTAGACCCACTCCTCGATCAAAACGTGCACGTTGGTGAATATCGGTACCCGCGACGCATAGTACGGACTTCCATCAATGTAGGGGACTCCGCCGACTCTCTCCAGCCGTTCCTCCTCCCAGGCATCCCGCCAGCTGGGCTCCCCGCACTTGGCCAGCACCTCATAGCGGGAATCCCCCACCGAAACCAGGCGTGAACCGCAATCGAAGCGGCTGACCGATCGAGCCCAGGCTGTGGAGTCGCTGACCGTGAACATTCCTGCGGCCAGAAATAAAACAACCATCATGGTTATGAAAATTGCTCTCACGGGATTCCTCCAACTCGGCTGAGAGAACAGTGGGCGTCATTGCAACTAAGTTGAAAGTAGATTCGAATACCGCTCCTGTAAAGAGACTGCGGGGAGGGAGCGCCTCTGAAGCAAAGGCTCCCGACCGAGCGCATTTTTTGACTGCTTACAGGGCAGCACAATAAAGTGCTCAACATTTGAGTCGTCATTCCGGCAGTTTTCAAGCCGGAATCCACAGAAAAACCTATATCCCGGCTAAAGCTTGTCCCGGCAGGCTCTAAGCCGGGAGACTGCCGGGATGACGTTTGCGAATTCGAGCCCTTAATTCTGTGGACGTGTACTGAGAGATGAGGGGAGAGTGTGCGAAGGCACTGCGCCTTCATACTGCCCTGCTGATATCGCTCCGGGCAACCAATCTTCTGCTGCCTCTGAGCTTCTGCCAATCCAGCTGCATGTGTCGAGGAAGGATGAGCGTGCTTCGGGCCATGCTTTGGGACAGGGTCAAGGTGGCGGCTACCGGACCACCGTCGGTCGCGATGTGGAGGGTCTCTCCTTCGGAAAATCCCATTTCGGCTGCATCGGCCGAATGCATCCACAACCTGGGCTCCGGTTCCACTTTTCGCAAAAAGGGCGAATAGCCGGAAAGCTCTTCGGTGCCGAACGTAGCCTCCACCAGGAGCAACAGGAATTGATCCGGCGACGGCTTCATGGCGTCTGATTTTTCATCCGATGGACTCGCACCAGTCGATTCAGCCGGGAATGCTCCGGATTCGGGAACCACCCGCCAGCCGACCGCATGGAGCTCTTCTGCCGGCGCGGATGCCAGTCCGGGAAAATCGTCCTCGAGCAGCCTCCGGGGCTCCGGGAGAGCTTCCTTCTCCGGGCTCAGCTCTCTGTGCAGGTCGGAAAGAATACTCCAGGCCGGCATCGGGTCCCCGCCCGGAATCTCGCCTCGAAACTCGCGCACCGGATGGCGGTGCCCCGTTTCCTGCCAGATGGGCAGGCCAGGGGCGTGGACGGCGAAGGCGCGCTGAATACGTCCCTCCTGGTTGGCGAAGGACGCATCGCTCTCGAAAATGGACGTCGTGGGCAAAAAGGCGTGGGATCTCCAGGCCGTTTCCGTGGGGAGGCAGTCCAGGACCAGCAGGAGCTCCAGCTTCTGCAGAGCTGCGTCCAGGCGGGACCTGTCGGGGAAATCGCGGAAAAGGTCTGCTTCGGCCACCACCAGGGCCTTGACCGAGCCGTCCTCGACGGCCTGCACGGTTTCGAGGAATGAGCCAGCCCGGTCGCGGCTGAGCCACGCGGCTCCGTAACTGTTGGGGCCCGGCAGCACGTAAAACAGCCCCGCATCCTTTCCAGCTCTCCTCAGGCTCAGGGCGATGTCGGCAGCCGTATCGGGTGCCGTCGGGGAAATGACAGACGTGGAACAAACCACCATCGGCCGAATGCTCTGCCGGAGTCGATCTCTCAGGAAGGTGAGGCCCTCCTTCGATTCACGGCATGGAGAATCCGCGAAATCCGGATTCGAAGCTGGAATCCCTTCCCCCATGACGGCTCGCAAGGCTTCATCCATCTCCCAGGGTGGAACCGGAATGTGCCGGAACGCGAAGGGAAGGGAAACCGGACGCGGGTCCAGTACGCCGATGACCGCCCCGCCTCGGAACGCCTGTCGCATGGCGACGGCCAGCATGGGAGCTTCCTGGACGGCGTCGAGCCCTGCTGCGAGAATGAAGTCAGCCGATTCGATGTCTTTCATGGAAACCGCCAGGTGCGAGCTCAGGCGAGCCACCGCCCGACTCGTCTTGGCAGCCTGATCTTCGTCGGCGAAGCAATGCGGGCCCCGCCAACCCCGCGCTTCGCACAGGCTCTTCAAAGCAGTCAAAGTCTCGAGGGATGCCCTGGACGACCCGACGGCGGCGACGGCGCGAGGCCCGTGCCCTTCCTCAATCCCCGTCAGCTGACCCGCAGCCCAGGCCGCAACCTGCTCCACGGGGAGCCCTCTGCCGGAGATCCTCGCCTGCCTCGGCCTCTTGGGATGGCTCGAATACCCGTAGCCAAAGCGGCCGCGGTCGCAGATAAAATAGCCGTTCACGGCCGGGTTGAGCCTGGCTTCGACGCGAAGCACCTCCCGATAGCGGGCGTTGGCCACCGTCGAGCACCCCAGGCTGCAATGGATGCAAAGGGAAGGAGCCCGCTCCAGGTCCCAGTGCCGGGCGCGGTATCGGGCGGCCTTGTCGGTGTAGACCCCCGTGGGGCAGAGGTCCACCAGGTTGCCGGCAAAGGGGCTCTCCAGGGCGCCGTCACCGTGTCGCCCGAAGAAAACCCGGCTTCCGATCTGCATGACGCCAAGATCCCGGTAACCCGTGTACTCCTGGTAAAACCGGGCGCAGCGGTAGCAGTGGATGCAGCGGTTCATCTCGTGGGCGATGAACAGCCCGAGGTATTGATCCCGGTACGTGCGCTTCTTTCCGAGATATTTCCGGATTCCGTGGCCACCGGAGACGGTCTCGTCCTGAAGCAAGCACTGCCCGCCTTCATCGCAGACGGGGCAATCGTGGGGATGATTCAGCATCAGGCACTCGATGATGAATTTCCGGAAAGCGACGGCCTCCTCGTCCATCGTCGAGACGACCATGCCGTCCTGGGCATCCACCATGCAGCTCATCTGGATGCCCTTGACGGGGCCGTCCACGAACTTCACGGCGCACATGCGGCAGGCGCCCACCGACCCAAGCGCTTCGTGGTAACAGAATCGCGGAATCATGATGCCCAGCATTTCGGCGGCATCGATCACCCTGGTTCCCGAGGGAACTTCGATCACCTGTTCGTCAATCATCAATCGGGGCATGGACTTCCCTTGAACGTGCTCAGGCTGTACCTGCTTCGGTAAGATTCTTTTCTCTTCCTCGCGCAGAGACGCCGAGAGCGCGGAGAAAACATGTGCATGAACACCTCTGGGTCCTTTGCGACTCTGGGTGACAGAATGAAAACTCGTGCTCAAACAATGAACCGTGCATCATCGTCCGCCGAACGGGCATTTCTTCTGGCTGATGTGCTCGCGCACCTCATCCTCAAAAAAGGTGAGGAGGCTCTCCACCGGTGATGCGGCGCCGGGGGCGAAGGCGCAGTACGCGTTCCAAAGGTGCCTGGACAGCTCACGGAGCTGCGGAATGTGCTCCTCGCGGCCCTCTCCGTGCTCGATGCGCCAGAGCAGATCCCGAACGTAGGGAATTCCCTCGCGGCACGGGGTGCACCACCCGCAGGACTCCCGGGCGAAGAACTCGATGAGATTGAGCGTCACCCCCACCAGGCACGTCCGGTCGTCGAACACCATGATGGCGGCCGTTCCCAGCCGGTGGCCGACGGAGGCCAGGGAGTCGAAATCCATCTCGATGTCGTAGTGCTCGGCCGTCATGAAGCGGGTGGAAGCGCCGCCCGGCAGACACGCCTTGAAACGCCGTCCCTCCGGCAGGCCCCCCGCATGCTGTTCGATGATCTCGCTGAGCGGCGTCCCCATGGGAAGCTCGAAGCAACCCGGACGATTCACCCGCCCGCTGACGCAGTAGAGCTTGGTCCCTGAGCCGGTCGGCGTTCGAGCCAGCCCTTTGAACCAATCCGGACCGTTCCGGATGATGTGGGGGATGTTGGCGAGGGTCTCCACATTGTTCACGAGCGTCGGGCGCTCCCAGAGCCCTTTGTCCGTCGGGAACGGGGGGGCCTTGACGGGGTTCGGGCGCTTTCCCATGAGAGCCTTGAGCAGCGCCGAGGCCTCCCCGCAGATGTAGCGCCCCCCGCTGCGATGGACGATGATGTCGAAGGAAAACCCCGAGCCCAGGATGTTCTTTCCCAGAAATCCGGCGTCACGCGCCCGCTCCGCCTCCCGCTCCAGGATTCGGGCGGCGTTCTCGTAGGATGGGCGAACGAAGATGTAGCCCTTTTCGGCCGATATGGCGAAGGCCGCGATGGCCATGCCTTCCAGGATGGAGTGAGGATCCGCATGAATGAGCACGCGGTCCTTGAAGGTCCCGGGCTCCATCTCGTCGGAATTGACGGCCACATAACGCGGGAAGGGGCCGTCCTCGGGCACCGCCATCCACTTCCTGGCACACGGAAACCCGGCCCCACCCCGGCCCCTCAGCCCGGACGCGTCAATGATCTTCGGGACTTCACGCGGATCGTTTTCACGGAGCACACGGGCAAAAGCCTCATAGCCTCCGCCCGCCCGGTATTCCTCGAGGGTGGCGATACGATCCGGCTTCCGGTTCCGAAAGAGCACCTGATCAACCATGTCACTCATCTTTCCGTTTCGTCCGATTCTTCAGGCCTGCCGCCATTTCTGCATCGCTCCAGGATGCGGTCGACCTTCTCCGGCGTCAGGCTCCCGTAGACCTTCCGGTTGACCATCATGGCGGGAGAGCGATCGCAATAACCGATGCAGCAGGCGGGGAGCAGCGTGAACAGGCCGTCCGGGGTGGTCTCGCCGTACTTGATCCCCAGGCGGGCAGACAGCAGATTCAGAACCGACTCGTAACCATTCATCCAGCAGATGGCGCTGTCACAAACATGGATCACATGCTTTCCCACGGGCTCCCTGTAGATGAAGTCGTAAAATGTCGCCAGCTCATCGATTTCCAGAGGCGTCATGTCGAAGAGGTCGCAGGCCAAGGACATGGCCTCGTCGTTGACGTAGCCGTAGTGCTCCTGGAGCTCCAGCAGGACATCCACAATCAGCTCGCGCGGGTGCGCCGACTCGGCCACTCGCCTTCTCAGGGAATCTCTCAAGTCATCAGGGAGCATAAGCCGCCGTTTCTGATCTAAAAAGTTTCGGGTTCCGGGTTTCGAGTTGAAAACCCGCCCCCCTGGGCCTCTTCATGATTTAGGGTCACTCGAAAAGATGATGGGGCTGTCCCAGGAGCCTTCAATGAAACGAGATCCCGTGGACCTTTTTGCAGACAGGCTCCTGCGCCTCCGTTTCTTCCGGGGAGAGACCGAGGCGCTCTCTCACGGTCTCGGTGAATTTTTCGAGATCTTTTCCTTCGATGACTTCACGCTCGAGGAGGATCTTGGCCAGGCACTCCAGCGACTCCTTCTGCTCCTTCAGCATCCGGATCACGTTCTCATGGGCCTGGGTCACGATGCGGCTCACCTCCTCGTCGATATCCTGGGCGGTGCGCTCGCTGTATTCCCGCTCCTGAGCCCTCAACCCCAGGTCGAGATGAGCCGATCGCGGGTGGCTGGTATACGTCAGGGGCCCCAGCTTTTCGCTCATGCCGTACTCCATGACCATGCTGCGCGCAATGTCCGTCGCACGCTGGAGATCGTTCTGGGCACCGGTCGAGATATCCCCGAAAACGATCTCCTCGGACACCCGGCCGCCCAGAAGCACCTGCAGACGGTTCACCAGCTCCTGGCGGGTCATGAGGTAGCGGTCTTCCGTCGGGAGCTGCTGGGTGTATCCGAGCGCCCCCACTCCGCGGGGGATGATGGAGACCTTGTGGACCGGGTCCACATTGGGCAGCATCATGGCCACCAGAGCGTGCCCTGATTCATGGTAAGCCACCACTTCCTTCTCATGGGGATTCATGGCTCGATTCTTCTTCTCCAATCCCCCGATGATCCGATCGGCGGCCTCCTGGAAGTCCGCCATGGTCACGTGCTCCCCATCGTGCCTGGCCGCGCAGAGGGCCGCTTCGTTGACCAGGTTGGCCAGGTCCGCCCCCACGAAGCCCGGTGTCATGGTGGCGATCTTGGTGATATCCACCTCCGGACCCAGCTTCACCTCCTTGGTGTGAATCCTCAGAATCGCCTCCCGTCCCCGGATGTCGGGCTTGTCGATGGCCACATGCCGATCGAAGCGCCCGGGGCGAAGGAGGGCCGGATCCAGGATCTCGGGCCGGTTGGTGGCCGCCATGATGATGACTCCCGCATTGGGGGCGAAGCCGTCCATCTCCACCAGGAGCTGATTCAGCGTCTGCTCCCGCTCGTCATGGCTCCCCATGGGATTCAGGCCGCGGGCTTTGCCGAGGGCGTCGAGCTCATCCACAAAGATGATGCAGGGGGCGTGCTCCTTGGCCTGCCCAAACAAATCCCGGACCCGTGCCGCTCCAACCCCCACAAACATCTCCACGAACTCGGAGCCGCTCATGCTGAAAAAGGGCACGCCCGCCTCCCCGGCCACGGCTTTGGCCAGGAGGGTCTTGCCGGTCCCGGGCGCCCCCACCAGAAGAACTCCTTTGGGGATCTTCCCCCCCAGACGCTGAAACTTCTCGGGGGTCTTGAGGAACTCGACGATCTCCTGAAGCTCGCCCTTGGCCTCGTCAATGCCCGCCACATCGTCGAAGGAGACGCCCACATCCTTTTCCGCCATGATCTTGACGCGAGCCTTGCCCACCGACAGAACCCCCTGGGGGCCGCCGCTCATCCGACGCATGAGGACGCTCCAGAACAGAAGCAGCAGTCCCAGCGGAATGAGCCATGAAATGAGCAGCCCAATCCACTTGTTCTCGGCCTGGCCACGGTATTCGATCCCTTTTTGATCCAGCAGAGGGACCAAGTCCGAATCCTCAACCCGGATGGTGACAAAAGGCATTCCAGGCGTCTTTTCATCCTTCAGCTCGCCCCGGATGCGCTCCGAGCTCAGCACCAGGTTGAAAACCTTGTCCTCCTGCACCAACTGCTTGAACCGGGAATAGGGGATGGTGTCCCGCTGAGGCTCCGCCAGATAGCTCTGGAAGAGCATCAGCATCAGGACGGCGGCAAGGAAGTACCAAATCGAGAAACTCATCCTCTTATGAGGCGGATCCGGCCGATTGGGTTCTCCACTCCCCTGACCCCCTCTGAGACGCTCCAGAAGCTTATCCATTGGAGTCTGACCATTATTGGTCTTCTTGGGCGGCATCGGGTCTCCTTTGAAACTCCACCCTCCCGTTGCTTTCACAGAGCGGATGGTTCATCGGGCAGGGGGAGGAGCGATCTGCTGATTTTGACAAGTACCATACTATATTATAGATTCTGCCGGAATAAAAGCAGAGGAGTCATGGCAGCATTTCAGAAGGCGCAGTTTCAGATGCCGCCCCAGGAAGTCCCACGGTTACCGTACCTTGACCCCGGCTCCGCTCTCATCTATTTTAGCATCGAATGAAACTGAAGGCGGGCTTCAGCTCTTTTCCCAGTCTCCACGCCGATTGGATAGTCATCCAATGGCGAGCCGGGAGACCACTCTCCCAGAAAGGAAGCCACACATGGTTGAATGCCAATTCCCCGAAAAGAATGCGGATGATCCCGAGGTTCTGAACATTCTCAGGGATTCCAAAACGATCGCCGTCATCGGGATTTCTCATAAGGAAGAGCGAGACAGCCACAAGGTGGCCAGGTATCTCAAAGAGCACGGCTACAGGATGATTCCCGTGAACCCGAAGTACAAGGAGGTTTTGGGGGAGCCCTGCTACCCGGACCTCCGGTCGGTTCCGGAGCACATCGACGTGGTCGACATTTTCCGCAACATCGAGGCGATTCCGGGCATCGTGGACGAGGCCATCGAGGTGAGAGCCGGGTCGGTCTGGATGCAGCTGGGGCTGGCCCACAACGAAGCCGCCGACAAGGCCAGGGCGGCCGGATTGTCGGTGGTCATGAACAAATGCATCAAGATCGAGCACCATCGTCTGTGCAAGTGATCCCCCAAACGGTGGTCGGCAGGAATGCCGCCCACCGACCTGGGCGAGAGGCGTGCCGTTCTGAACATGCCGAGGGGGTGTTGAATCATGGACTTTTTGCGGCCTGAAGCCTTCTTCGATCTGGATTCCTTTGAGCACCGCGCCCTTTTTGCGGATTGCTCGCGTGTGTGGGAGGCCCTGTCCCGGATCTCGGCCCATCTCCAGGCGGGGCTCCGGCCCAATGTCGGACCGATCGGGTGTTTCAGGAAACCCCTCCCGGAAACACTGGTGTTGTGGCGGGGGATCATCCGCCAGGACGGGTTCGAGATCCTGGGAGGCGACCCCACCAAAGGGAAGCTCCGTGTGAGGATCGAAGGAACGGAAACCGACGAGGCCAGTGTGCTCTGCGCCGGAAGCGTCCTCTGGGACGAGGAGATTCATATCGGGCCGGGGGTCGTCGTGGAGCCGGGAGCCCTGGTGAAAGGGCCGACCATCCTCAGCGGCAGCACCGAGGTGCGCCAGGGAGCTTACATTCGGGGAAAGTGCATCATCGGACGGGGATGTGTCGTGGGGCATACCACCGAGATGAAATCCAGCGTCATGCTGGACGGCGCCAAGGCGGGTCACTTCGCCTACATCGGGGACAGCATCCTCGGAAATGCGACCAACCTCGGCGCCGGCACCAAGCTGGCCAACCTGAAAATCGGCGGGACACCCGTGGTCATCAAGGTGGGCGGTCAAAAGATCGACACCGGACTTCGCAAATTCGGGGCCATCATCGGCGACGGCGTCGAGATCGGCTGCAACGCCGTCACCAACCCGGGCACCCTCCTCGGCAGGAACGCCATGGTGCTGCCCGTCAGCTCCGTGAGAGCCGGCTACCACCCGCCCGAAAGCATGGTTCGCTGAGTGACGCGCGAGAGCCGCCTCAGGGCTCGGGGGCTGCTCCCCATCCTTCGCCACTACCGCCAACTTCATGAAATCCTGGAGCAAAGCGGGCAGGGACCTTACCGGATGACTTCGCGAGGCGCCTGGGCGGCGTCGCGAATCGCCCACGTGCATTACTTCTTCAAACGCCTGGGCCTCGAAAAGGATCGCCTCTTCATCGATCTCGGGAGCGGCGACGGTCTCGTGGCCTGTGTCGCCGGCCTCTTCACCCGCTCCATCGGCATCGAAGCCGACCCGGACCTCTGCCGGACCGCTCTGGAGGCCATCCGCTCGTTGCGGATGAACCATCGAGTCGAGATCATCTGCGGCGACTACCTCACCATGAACCTCCAACGGGCCGACTGCCTCTATCTCTACCCGGACAAGCCCTTTATGCCCCTGGAAGCGCTCCTGACATCCTGGCCCGGCCGACTCCTGGTCTACGGTCCCCACATTCCCCCAAAGCACCTGGGTTCCGAGCTCAACCTGCAATGCGGCCGGGAGCGCCTTCAGGTATACAGGCCAGGCACCGCCAATCACTCCCTTCAGTAATCATGACAGGGCTCTTTCCAATGTTCGCCCCGGCGAGCCTTCCGGAGCTCCGCGCTCCATGTATGAGCCCGCCATGATCCGAACTGGCCTGCACCGTCAGCTCGTGTGTTTACGCGAGACATGGATGCTGTTATACTGAATCAAGAAATGTGCAACATCTTGCAGGGAGGTAAAACGGATATGCCGGTAGTAAGAACCTCATCCAAAGGGCAGATCGTCATCCCCAAGGAGATTCGGCAGCAGTTGGGAATCACCCCGGGGAGAAGGCTTCTGCTTCGTGTCGTGGACCAGCACGCCGAAATCGTCCCCCTCCCCGAGGACCCGGTCGGTGCATTGAGAGGGATCTTGAGGTCGGACAGATCCCTTGCTGCGGAGCTCCTGGAGGAGAGAAAGAAGGATGACGCCATCGACGAAATGCGTCGTTTTTGATTCTCATGCCATCTTGCGGTTTGCCCAGGACGAGCCGGGCGCAGAAAAAGTTGAAGATCTCCTGCGTGCGTCGGAGGATGGAGACATTCAGGCCTTCATCAGCGAAATCAACCTGGGGGAGATCTATTACATCACTGCGAGGAGGCTGGGCATCGAATCAGCCCGACGATTCCTGGAGCATTTCTTCACGCTGGCAGTGGAGAGGGTCCCCGCCTCGTGGGAAATCATCGAGTGCGCCTCCGAGATCAAGGCTGAGCACCCATTGTCCTGCGCCGACTG
>Ga0105106_10003791_pt1 | contig 10754 bp, 8 predicted proteins | sample PPLLaktember2015_5_FD_79109 | JGI IMG/M metagenome (GOLD analysis project Ga0105106, IMG submission 79109) | Freshwater sediment microbial communities from Prairie Pothole Lake near Jamestown, North Dakota, USA - PPLs Lake P8 Core (1) Depth... | ecosystem: Environmental > Aquatic > Freshwater >... | reverse complement strand
CGTGACGGCAATCACCGTGATCTTTCGCCGCTGCCGCACGCGCTCCACGAGCGCAATCGCGGGCAGCTGCGCCACCTGCGCGAGGAAAGGCACCGCAGCGAGGATGCCGATCACGATGGGGCTCGCCCCGAGCGCGACGGCGAAGCCGATCAGGATGACCCCGCCGTAGAGCGATCCGGCCAGCGTGGCCCACGCGGCATCTCGCACGAGCGCCTGCTTGCCCCGCTCCATATCCTCGGCAGTGATGACAGGATCGGGGCTGAGGCGCATCCCGCGAAACTAAGCAAGGCGCGCGCCTTGCTCCTGAAACGCTGTGCGCAGAGAGCCCAAAAAAAGGGCCCGCCTGTAGGGGGGGAAGGCGGGCCCGGGGGAGGAGACGACCGATGAAGATCGTCTACTGGAAAGAGGAGGAACGCGTGGCTAGAAGGCGCCCTTCGTCCACATCTGGGCGAGATACAGCATCCCGGCTGCAGCGAACGTGTATACGAGCAGCTCGGAAGTGCGGTTGCGGCTGCGCGGGGAGCGCCAGCCGCGCGAGAACCAGGCGAGTCCTGCGATGAGCACCAATGAGCCCAGCGTGGCCGTGCCGGCCGACATGCCGCGGCCGAAGGACTCGGCGATCCATCCGTTGGGGGCGATGATTTTGTAGACCGTGCCCCCGATGCCGAGCATGACGAGCGCGACGACCGCAAAGCCGTACAGCACCTGCGCTACCGCGTGCAACTCATGCTTGACCTTGACCGAGCTCATGACGCGCTCCCTTTGGAAGCCGGCTTCAAAGAACCGACGCCAGAAGTACTGCAACGTGCGTGCCACCTTGGATAATCCCCTTACGCAATAGGTACTTCGGACTATCCGGTGAATTAGTAACGGCGCCAGAAAGCGCGCGTTTCGTCGGGTCGGCACGACGACGTTTTACACATCCTCACAAGTCCATTGATAGCGCGGCGGTTTCTCTGTCGCCCAAAGGCGACATCAAGCGACGCGCGCCGTCAGCCGAGCAAACCGCGCGCCAGGACTTCCGCCACGTGCCACGTGCGCCTGCCGGTGAGGTGCTCGATCTGCTCGCGGCAGGAGAAGCCGCTCGCCACGACGTGCGCATCCGGGGCCCCGGTGAGGGCGGGAACAATTCCCTGGGCAGCGATCCGCGACGACGCGTCGTAGAACTCGGCGCGGTAGCCAAAGGACCCGGCCATGCCGCAGCAACCGGCATCGGGCACGCTCACCTCGCCGCCGCCGGCGCGCAAGACGCCCGTTTCCGCCTGCGTTCCCCAGAGCGCCTTCTGGTGGCAATGGCCATGGAGCAGGAACTGACCCGCTGCGGGCAGGACGGCGCCGCGTTCCTCAAGCAGTTCCGGGAGGCTTTTCGCGGACTCGCGCAGGCGCCGCGCGCGCGGGTCGTGCGGAAAGAGCTGACCCAGCTCGTCCCGAAAGACGGAGAGGCATCCGGGCTCCAGCACGACGAGCGGCACGCCTCGCTCCAGGCGCGGCCCAAGGACGCGAAGCATGCGCTCGAGCGCTGACCTGGCTTCTTCGAGCATGCCGTAGTCGTAGTACGGCCGTCCGCAGCACAAATGCTCGCGCGGCAGCTCGACAGCACACCCAGCGGCTTCGAGCACGCGCTGCGCGGCCTCGGCCGTCGCGGGCCTGAAGTGGTTGTTGAAGGTGTCGTCGAGCAGCACGACCGGATCGCCGGCCGCCGACGGCCTGAAGCCGGAGCGAAAGGTGCGCAGCGCAAACCTGGGCACGGATCGCGCGGGCGCGATCCCTGCCGCCTTGCGCGCGAGTGCGCTGCCGGAAAGAGCGTTGGCGAGCCGTGGCAGCTTCGCGGCCAGCGGCGCCCACTCGCCGATGCGGCCCATCGCATGCGCGAAGGCGGGCCTGGCATGGCGCTCGTAGTAGTGCGAGAGGAATTCCGCCTTGTACGCCGCCATGTCGGTGTGCGTCGGGCAGTCGCTGCGGCAGCCCTTGCAGGCGAGGCACCAGTCGAGCGCCTCCTTCACGTCGGTACTCCCCCAGCCCTCGGTGATGATCTCTCCGCGCAGCATCTCGGACAGCAGGCGCGCGCGGCCGCGCGTCGAGTAGCGCTCCTCCCGCGTGGCGCGGTAGCTGGGGCACATCGTGCCGCCGCTCGCCGAGCGGCACTTGCCCATTCCGATGCAATGCTCCGTGGCGCGCACGAAGCCCTCGCCCACCTCGGAGAGGAAAGCGAGCCGCGTCTGGAGCGTCACCGGCTTGTACTGCGGTCCCAGGCGCAGGTTGGCGTCGACGGGCATGGCGTCGACGAGCTTTCCCGGATTCATGCGGTTGAGCGGATCCCAGAGCCCCTTGAACTCGCGAAACGCCCGCATGAGCTCCGGGCCGTACATGAGCGGCAGGAACTCCGCGCGCGCCTGCCCGTCGCCGTGCTCGCCGGACAGCGAGCCGCCGTAGCGCACGACCAGGCGCGCGGCCTCCTCCAGGAACTTCCTCCACTTCGTGAGGCCTTCGGGCGTGCGCAGATCGAAGTCGATGCGCGCGTGGATGCAGCCGTCGCCGAAATGCCCGTAGAGCGACGTGCGATAGCCGAAGCGCCGCACGAGCGCATGGAACTCGCGCAGGTAATCGCCCAGGCGCAGCGGATCCACCGCCGCGTCTTCCCACCCGACGATCGGATCGGCCCCGCGCCCGCCGAGGTTGAGGGAAGTCGCCGACGCGCCGGTCTCGCGGATCGTCCAGAAGCGATGGGCGAGCGCCGGGTCCTCGAGCACCAGGCCGCCGAACTTCGCCTGGAACACCTGCGCCTTCGCGAGCGCTTCCTCGATCGTGTCGGCGCCGAACTCCACCATCAGCCATCCCTTGCCTGGCGGAAGCAGGCCGATGTCCGCGAGGCGCAGTCCCCGTTCGCGCAACCCTTCGATGATGCGATCGTCGAGTCCCTCGCAGGCGATGGGACCGCAGGCGAGCACCCCGGGGACGGCGTCTCCGGCGGCAAAGATGTCGGGAAACCCGCAGACGGCGAGCACGCGCTTTCTCGGGCTTGCCACCAGGCGCACCTCCGCCTCGAGCGTCACCGCGCAGGTTCCCTCCGAGCCGACGAGGGCACGGGCCACGTTGAAGCCGTTCTCGGGAAGCAGCTGGTCGAGGTTGTAGCCGGACACCCGGCGCTTGATCTTCGGGAAGCCGGAGCGGATGTGATCGGCGTAGCGATCGGCGAGCGCCTTGAGGCCGCGATAGAGATCGGCCTGGCGCCCTCCCGCGCCGAGCACGCGCCGGAACTCCTCCGCGCTCGTGGGCCCGCACCAGAAGCGGCTCCCATCGTACGTGAGCACCTCGAGGCGCTCGACGTTCTCGGCGGTCTTGCCCGCCATGACCGAGTGCGGTCCGCACGAGTTGTTGCCGATCATGCCGCCGAGCGTGCACCGCGAGTGCGTGGCCGGGTCCGGCGCGAAGGTGAGCCCGTGCTCGGCGGCGCGCGCCTGCAGGGCATCGCAAACCACACCGGGCTGCACGCGCGCGAGCTGCGACCGGGCGTCCACCGACACCACTTCATGCATGTACTTGCTGCAGTCGAGCACCACGGCGACATTGACCGCCTGGCCGCATTGCGACGTGCCGGCGCCTCGCGGCAACAACGGCGCGTCGTGCGCGCGGCAGGCCGCAACAGCCGCTTCGATGTCCCGCGTGCTGCGCGGCAGCACCACGGCGATGGGGACCTGGCGGTAGTTGGAAGCGTCGGCCGCGTAGGCCGCTTTCGCGCCGGCGTCGAAGCGCACCTCGCCCTCGACGGCTCCGGCGAGCGCCTTCTCCAGTCGACGAATCGCTACCATCTGTCAATTTTGACACAGGGGTAAATGCCCGCTTTCGCTGACAGCATGAAACGGTGCGCGCAGGTTGACTTGTCGTGCGCTACGGGACTAGATTGGCCAGGACGCCCATGTGGTGAACAAAGGGGCCGTCGGAGATCCCTAACCTTTCTCGGTCAATCACACATCCTAGGAGTGCCCATGAAGAAACTGCTCTGCCGCATGCTTGTTCTGCTGATGATCTGGACCCCGTATCAGGTCGCGCAAGCGGGAATGATCGGAACCGACCAGGTCGTACAGACGGCCTCGGCCGACCGCAGCGCCGTGCTGAACTTCGTCAGCCGCGCCGACGTTGCCGACCAGCTCTCGGCTATGGGCCTGGATCCGGCGACTGCCAAGGACCGCGTGGCTGCGATGACCGACGAGGAAGTGCGCTACATCGCCGGCAAGATCAACGCGATGCCCGCGGGCGCCGACGCTGCCGGCATCCTGCTGCTGCTCATCATCGTCGCCGTCATCTGGTGGGCCTGGAAGCGCTAAGCGCAGCCACTCGCGTCAGACGGAACGCCCGCGCCATCGCGGGCGTTTTCGTTTGCGCGTGGCTGATGTCCGGATGCGCCGGGCTCTTCCCGCAGACCGCGTCGCTGCGCGACGGGCTGCCGGAAGGACTGCCGCAGCAGGTGGAGCTGAAGTCGGTCCCCTTCTTCCCGCAGGACGAATACCAGTGCGGGCCGGCGGCGCTCGCGACCACCCTCGCCGCAACCGGCGTGAAGGTGACGCCCACGCAGCTCGTGCCGCAGGTGTACCTTCCCGAACGCAAGGGAAGTCTCCAGGTCGAAATGCTGGCGGCCGCGCGCCGTCATGGCCGCGTCTCCTATCTCCTTGCTCCCCGCTTCGAGGACCTGCTGCGCGAAGTCGCTGCCGGCAATCCGGTGATCGTGCTGCAGGACCAGGCGCCCCTCGGCAGCTGGCACTATGCCGTCGCCGTCGGCTACGACTACGACGAGGGGGACCTCATCCTGCGCTCGGGCGAGACGGAGCGGCAGGTGCTCTCCTTCCCCGCGCATGAATTCATGTGGCGCAGGAGCGGCTATTGGGCGATGGTCGCCATGCCGCCGGACCGGATTCCCGCAACCGCCGAGGAGGGCCGCTGGCTGAGCGCCATCGCTGCGCTCGAGCGGGCCGGGGGCGCAGCGGCCGCGCGAGTAGCGTACAACTCGTTCCTCAAGCGCTGGCCGGACAACACAGGCGCCGCCATCGGCCTGGCGAACACGCACCATGCCGCGGGCGATCTTGCCGCGGCGGAAGGCGTGCTGCGCGAGGCCGCGCGGCGCTCGCCCGGTTCGGTCATCGTGCTCAACAACCTTGCGCAGACCCTTTCGGACCAGGGACGGCACGAGGAAGCCTTGCCTTTCATCGACCGCGCCAAAGCCGCGGGTGGGCCCTATGCGGCCGCGGTGGAGGAGACGCGCCAATCCATCCTGAAGCGGATGAAAAAGTAGGCTAGGCGGCGAGCGCCTGCGGGTCCTGCGCCGCGATTACCGGCGGCACGGGACAGTCGAGCGTGGCGGCAACGGTGCGCACCAGCTCCACTTCCGCGAGGCGGAACACGCCGTCGGCCGCGGCCGCCTCGAAGCAGGCCTTGAGTACCGCGGGCTTGGCGAGCGGCGCCAGCCGGCGCAGCCGCTCCAGCGACGCGCCGACGCGCGCGGTGTCGAGCTCGCCGCGCGCAAGCGGCTCCGGCGGCAACAGATCGAGGATGCGGCGCCCGCGCGCATACGCGGCCGCGGCATCGTTACCGCTTCCGAGCGCCACGAGCGAAAGCACGGCGTGCGCTTCCGCGCTCACTTGCTCGACGCGCCGGAACTCTGTGCGGATCGGGTCGCCGGCGCCTTCGCGCAGGCGCTGGCGCAGGAAGGTCGCGAGCACGAACTCGGAAAGCGTAACGCGGTGGTCGGCCCGAACAAGCGCCTCCATGTCGGCGACGAAGCGGTCTCGCAAGGCCTGCGGCTGCCCCTTGATCGCGGGTATGGCCAGCTCGGCCAGCGTAAGCATGTGGCTGCGCGCGACTCCGGCGGCGTGCGCATGCAGCTCGCGCATGCGCGCGAGCGCCTGGGCGCCGCGCCGGGACTCGAGCACCGAGAGCGCCTCCCCGTGCCCGGAGAGCTCGGGTCCAAGCGCAAGGGCGAAGAGCGCGAGCTCGGCGTCGGCCGCCCCGCGCAACGCATCGCGCAACGGCGCGGGCAACGCTCCGAGGAGCCGGCGCGCATGGTCGACGTGCTGCTGTGTCGGCCGGCCTACCGACGCGGCGGCTGCCAGCACCGACGCCCCGACGATCCCAGCCCCGGCCGTGACGTGCTTGACGACGTTGCCCGCCCCGTCGATCACCGCCACCTCGCGGCGAGTCCCATGCCGCCGCTCGCGATAGTCCTCGCGCAGGAAGCGCGGATGCGCCCGCCGGATGCGCGCCTCGATCGGCGGATGCGTGGGAAAGCTCCACCAGCGACCCGCGACCGGCGCGAAGAACATGTGCGAGAGCTCGTGCGCGTGCGCGGCCCGCACCGACGTGTGCGAGCGCACCGCGACAATAGTGTCGAGCGCGCCTGCGATGGCGTCCGGATTGCGCGTGAACTGCACGCTCGCCGCGTCGGCCAGGAACTCCCGCTCGCGCGAGATCGCCGCCTTGATCGCATCGGCGGCCAGGACGCCGGGATGGCCGACGAAGGCCAGCAGCGCCCCGATGAGCGCCTCAAACCCGCCGGTGCGCTCCTCGCGCGAGAGCCTGCGGTCATGCGCGGCCGCCCTCCACACCATGGCCTCACCCTGCTCGCCCAGCCAGCTCAGCCCGGCGAGGACGCACGAGAGGCGCAGGTTGAGCGCCATGTCCCCGTTCAGGATGTGGCTGAACTCATGCCCCATGACGCCCTGCAGCTCGTCGCGGGAGAGCTTCTGCAGGGCGCCCTTGGTCACCACGATGACGGCCTCGTTGGGGGTGTGGCCCGCGACAAGCGCATTCACGGCGTCCTCGAAGTGCATCACGTACACCGGCGGCACGGCAATGCCGGAGGCGATCGCCATCTCCTCGACCACGTTGAGCAGGCGCCGTTCGGCCGCGTTCACATGCGGGCCCTCCAGGAAGCGCGCACCGAGGAGCTCTGCAACATAGTGGCCGCCATGGCGCATGCGCCAGGCGCGGTGTACGGAGGCAAGCAGGACGGTCCCCAGGACGAACCCGGCGATGCCCAGGACGAGGGATGACGGCGTTCCGGCGACAGCCGAGGAATAGCTCGGATACCCGCCTGCATACAGGCCAAGCAGCCCATAGAGCAGCGCAGCGAGCAGGCAGTAGCTCGCTACGACGCCGGCGGCAGCCAGCGCAAACCACAGCAGCAGCCTCCGCGTGTTCCGGCGCGCCAGGTCCTGCTGGGCGAAGAAGTCGAATTCCTGGGGATCGGGCCGGCCCGGGTGGGCCATCCTCAGAAGGCCACCTTGGGCGCCCTGCGCTCTTCGGCGGACTCGGTCGCCTGGAGAAGCTCGGCCGGCGCGAAGCCGAAGACGCCGGAGAAGGCGATGTCGGGGAAGGATTCGCGCCGGGTGTTATAGGCCATCACGGCGTCGTTGTACGCCTGGCGCGCGAAGGCGACCTTGTTCTCCGTGCTCGAGAGCTCCTCGTGCAGGGCGAGCATGTTCTGGTTGGCCTTGAGGTCCGGATAGGCCTCGACGAGCGCGAAGAGCCGGCCGAGCACCGCGCCGAGCGCGCCTTCGGCCTGGCCGAGGTCGCGCATCGGACCCGCCGCGCCGGGACTCGCGGCGGCGGCCTGCGCGGCGGCCGCGGCCTGGTTGCGCGCCTTCGTGACTGCCTCGAGCGTCTCCCGCTCGTGCTTCAGGTAGCCCCGGGCGATCTCGACCAGATTCGGGATGAGGTCGTAGCGACGCTTGAGCTGCACGTCGATCTGCGCGAAAGCGTTCCTGAAGCGGTTGCGCAGCACCACGAGACGGTTGTAGACGACAATCGCCAGGACGGCGAGCGCCGCCACGATGGCTAGCAGGATCCACTCCCCCATGCGGGCCTCCCCAAGGCTTCGCCGTTGTGCGCACTACTATAGCGCCTTTCGCACCGGGACTAGAATCCGAAGGTGGACCCGCGACGGCGCCGCACTCTCCGGGCACTCGCTGCAGCCGCAGCCGGCGTCTCCCTGCGCCCCGCCATCGCCGCCGATTCCATGCATACCAGGACCATCCCTTCCAGCGGCGAGCCACTACCGGTCATCGGCCTGGGGACCTGGCAGACATTCAGTGTCGGCAGCGACCGGGCCGCGCGCGCACCGCTGGCCGAAGTGCTCGAGCTTTTCGTCGCCGGCGGCGCGAAGCTCATCGATTCCTCGCCGATGTACGGGTCGAGCGAATCGGTTGCCGGCGATCTCATGGCCGCCGGGAAGCTGCGCGACAGGCTCTTCGTCGCCACGAAAGTCTGGACGAGCGGGCGCGAAGATGGCATCCGCCAGATCGAGGCGTCGTTCAAGAAGCTCAGGGTTGAGCGCATGGACCTCATGCAGGTGCACAACCTCCTTGACGTCGGCGTCCATACAAAGACCCTGCTCGAGCTTCGGCAGAAAGGTCGCGTGCGCTACATCGGCATCACGCACTACGCCTCTTCGGCGCATGCGCAGGTCGTGCGCCTGCTCAAGGCGCAACGCTACGACTTCCTGCAGATCAACTATTCGCTCGACGAGCCGGAGGCGGAGCGCGAAGTCCTTCCGGCGGCCGGCGAGCGCGGCGTGGCCGTGATCGTGAACCGCCCCTTCGCCGAAGGCAGCATGTTCCGAAGGGTGCGGGGCAAGCCGCTTCCGCCCTGGGCCGCGGAGCTGGGCATTGCGAGCTGGGCGCAGTACTTCCTCAAGTGGATCGTCAGCCACCCGGCGGTCACCTGCGCCATCCCGGCGACGTCGAAGCCCGTGCACCTGCGCGACAACCTGCAGGCCGGACACGGCGCCCTGCCGGACGAGGCGGCCCGGCGCAGGATGCGCGAGTACTACGAGACGCTTTGATACACTGGCCCGAAACGGGAGGTCACACCATGAAGCGCAAAGCCATCGCTGTCTCCGCCATTTCCGCCGCCTTCACCGCACTGCTCGCCGTGCCGCTTGCCTCGCAGGCCGCCGACAAGGTCCGCATCGGCTTCGCCAGCACCCTGTCCGGCCCCAGTGCCGCGCTCGGCGTGGATATCCGCGACGCCTTCCAGCTCGCCGTGAAGATGAACGGCGGCAAGCTCGGCGGGCTGCCGGCCGAAGTGCTCATCGGCGACGACCAGTTCAAGCCCGAGGTCGGCCGCCAGCTCGCCGAGAAATACGTGAAGCTGGACAAGGTCCACTTCCTGACCGGCTACGTGTTCTCCAACATCATGCTCGCCGCCGTGCCGGTCGCGTTCGAGAACAAGACCATCTACGTGAGCCCGAACGCGGCGCCCTCGCCGCTTGCCGGAAAGCAGTGCAATCCCTACTTCTTCGTGGCTTCCTGGCCGAACGACGCCTACCACGAGGCCGCCGGCCAGCACGCCACGAACAAGGGCTACAAGAGCGTCTACATGATGGCGCCCAACTACCAGGCCGGGAAGGACTCGCTCGCCGGCTTCAAGCGCTTCTACAAGGGCGACGTCTCGAACGAGGTGTACACGAAGCTCGGCCAGCTGGATTACTCCGCCGAGCTTGCGCAGGTACGCGCCTCCAAGGCCGAGGCGATGTACATCTTCCTGCCCGGCGGCATGGGGATCAACTTCATCAAGCAGTTCGTCGCCGCGGGACTTTCGCGTGAAATGCAGCTCATCACGCCCGGGTTCAGCTCCGACCAGGACGTCATCCGCCCGGTCGGCGACGCGCTCCTCGGCACCTTCGACACGGCCCACTGGGCGCTCGACCTCGACAACCCCGCCAACAAGAAATTCGTCGCGGCGTTCGAGAAGGAGTACAAGCGCCTGCCCTCGCTCTTCGCCGCCCAGGGCTACGACACGGCGCTGCTCATCGACGCGGCCGTGCGCGACGTGAAGGGCAAGGTCGAGGACGTCGAGGCGGTGCGAAAGGCGCTGCGGGCGGCGAAGTTCGAGTCCGTGCGCGGGCCCTTCAAGTTCAACAAGAACCAGTATCCCATCCAGAACTACTACCTGCGCGTGGTCGCCAAGGACAGCCAGGGACGGCTGGTCAACAAGACCATGGGCACCGTCTTCAAGGACCACGGCGATGCGTACGTCCAGGAATGCCAGATGAAGTAAGCGGCCTTCCCGCCATTTCTTCCCCAGGGGTGAGAATGAATGCTCACCCCTTTTCATTTACGCCATGTCCTGGATATTGATCGTCGAGCAGCTGCTGAACGGCCTGCAGTTCGGTTTGATGCTGTTCCTGCTCGCCGCAGGGCTGACGCTCGTCTTCGGCATCATGGACATGATCAACCTTGCCCACGGGTCGCTCTACATGCTGGGAGCCTTCCTTGCCGCATGGTTCGTGCAGCTCACCGGCTCATTCATTGCGGGCGTGCTGCTCGCCATTCCCGCCACGGCGGCGCTGGGCATGCTGCTGGAGCTCACACTCCTGCGCAAGCTCTATGCGCGCGACCACCTTTCGCAGGTGCTGGCGACTTTCGCGCTCATCCTGATCCTCAACGAGGCAGTGCGCCTGGTGTGGGGCTCCGATGCATCGCTGCCGCTGCCCATGGCGCTGTCCGGGCCGGTCGAGCTGCTCCCCGGCCTTTTCTACCCCGCCTACCGCCTGTTGATCATCGGCGTCGGGCTCGCCGTAGCCGTGTTCCTTTACCTGCTCATCCTGAAGACGCGGATCGGCATGCTGGTGCGCGCGGGCGCCTCCAACCGCGAAATGGCGCTGGCGATGGGCGTGAACATACCGGGCCTCTTCACGGTCGTCTTCGGCATCATGGACATGATCAACCTTGCCCACGGGTCGCTCTACATGCTGGGAGCCT
>Ga0105106_10003790_pt1 | contig 10758 bp, 8 predicted proteins | sample PPLLaktember2015_5_FD_79109 | JGI IMG/M metagenome (GOLD analysis project Ga0105106, IMG submission 79109) | Freshwater sediment microbial communities from Prairie Pothole Lake near Jamestown, North Dakota, USA - PPLs Lake P8 Core (1) Depth... | ecosystem: Environmental > Aquatic > Freshwater >... | reverse complement strand
CGCCGACGTCGCCAAGCTCCACGCCGACAGCCTGATCATGACCGTGTACGAGGGCACCAGCGAGATCCAGGCCAGCTTCGCCCTGCGCGAGATGGGCAAGGGCGCCCTCGGCACGATGGTGGCAGAGCTGCGCAGCCAGCTCGGCGCGATGAAGAGCGACGAGCAGCGCGCCGAGCTGGCCAAGATGGTGGACGCCACCGTGAGCCGGATCGAGGAGTGCGCGCTGGTGCTGTTCTCGGACCTCGGCTACGCGCTGCTGCGCGCCAAGATGATCGCCGAGATGGTGATCAACGTGATCGCCGCCACCGAGCTGCTGCGCCAGGTCGGCGCGGACCCCTCGCGCCTCGACCTCGCGGAGGCCTTCGTGCGCCGCCGCATGCTCGAGACCGAGGCCATGGCGCGCCGCATCCGCGAGAACCAGAAGGGCCGCCTCGAGCGCGACGAGCGGATCCTGGCGGCGTACGCGGCGACGGAGGGCTGAGCGAGCGGCGCTCGCACCCGCTCACTCGGGCGCGAGGCGGCCGCGAGCGCTCCGGCGCAGCCAGGCGCCGGCCCCCAGCGTGGCGGCTGCGATGCTCGCGAGCGCGAGCCACAGGCCGCGCTCCGGCAGCGCCGCCGCTGCGTGCGCCACGCTCACTTCGAGCCGCAGCTCCGACACGCTCACCACGCCCGGCCCGAGCATCCCCACGCCGAGCTCCAGGCGCACGGGCCGGGGCCCGGCGCCGTCGAAGGGCACGGCGAGCTCGAAGCGACGCGGCTCGGCGGTGCCGCGCAGCCGCGCGCCGGGGCCGTTCGGGTCGAGCGTGCGCGCCACCTCGCGGCGCCCGTCGGCGTAGACCGCCGCCAGCTCCAGCCACGCCTCCGAGTCGATCTCGAAGGCCTCCACCCGGCCGCTGATGCGGCTGGCGCCGCGCAGCGCCGGCTCGTCGATCACGAGCAGCGGCGTATGCGAGGGCCCGTCGTTGCCCATCACGTCCGCCGCCTGGCGGGTGAGCACCCCATCCGGGCCGAGTGCGGCGCCGGCGATGTGCAGCGGCTCGTCCGCCCGGGCGCCCGGGGCCAGGACAAGCGCGAGACAGGCGAGGAGGCTCGCGGAGCGCATGGGTTGGACCTCCCGGGACTCCTTCGAGCGACCGCACGCGGGCCTTGAGCGAGGCGGGGAGAGAAGGCCGCTTCCCCATTCGTGGAAGGCGGCTTCCCAAGCCGCATCGCGCGGGAACGACTCCGCTGCGGCAAAGTCGCCGCCGATCCAAGGGAATGCCCGTGGGCGGCGGGGCCGGCACGCTTCCTGCTGGTTCGCGAGGGGTCGGCACCGGGCACTCCACCCTGGGGGTTCCGATGCACGCGCTCGTCCGCCTCTCGGCCGTCGTCGGCCTGGCCTCGCTGCTCGCGGGGACGCCGGCCTCAGCTCTCACGATCGTCTTCTCGGCGCCGTTCCTGCCCGAAGGCGGACCCGGGGCCACGGGCACCGGCACCGCGACCGTGACCTTCGACACCACCCTGCTCACGATGCGCGTCGAGGCGACCTGGTCCGGCACGAGCGGCACCACGACGGCGTCGCACATCCACTGCTGCACGGTGAATCCGGGCGTGGGGACCGCCGGCGTCGCGACGCAGGTACCGAGCTTCTCGGGGTTTCCCCTCGGCGTGACGGGCGGAACCTACGACCAGCTGTTCGACATGAACCTGGCGTCGAGCTGGAACCCGACCTACGTGACGAACAACGGCGGTACCACCACGAGCTCGTTCAATGCGCTCCTCGCCGGGATCCAGGGCGACCGCGGGTACCTCAACATCCACACCTCGACCTTCGGGGGCGGCGAGATCCGCGCACGCCTCGCCCTGATCCCGGAGCCGGCCACGGCCCTGATGCTCGCAATCGGCATCGCCCTGCTCGCGGGCGGAAGACGCAGGGACGTGTAGCGGCGGCTCGAGCTACGACTCGTCGTGATGGCCCGGGTCGTCGCCGGGCTGGCCGGGCTGCACGGGGCCGATGCGGTACGGCCGCATCATCTCGTTGTCCTCGTGCTCGACGATGTGGCAGTGCCATACGTACTGCCCCGGCGTCTTGAAGCGGGCGCGGACACGCGTGACCTGGCCGGGGTAGGCGACGACGGTGTCCTTGAAGCCGGTCTCCCACGGCTCGGGCGGCGACGGCTCGGAGCCGGGCGCCGCCTGCACCGTGCCGGCCTCCTCGTCCACCAGGATCTCCTGGCGGTCGACCACCTGGAACGCGACCTCGTGGATGTGCATGGGGTGGGCGTCGCCGGTGGCGTTGTAGAGCTCCCAGGTCTCGGTGGCGCCCACGGCCGGGTTCTCGGTGACGGGATCGGCCCAGGCGAGCGAGGTCCAGGGGGCCGGGCCGGCCTCGGGGTCCCCGTCCACGGTGCCGAGCCGCGTCTCGGCGGGCGCGTCCTCGAAGAACGCGGACATCTCCTCGAGCAGCGCGAGCCGCCGGGTGACGCTCGGCGACGGCAACGGGGCGATCGCGGGCAGGACCAGGAAGCGGGGCGGGGTGGAGTCGTCGGCCTCGCTGGCGGGTCCGACGCGGAACTGGAGGATCCGGCCGGTCGTTTCCGGATCGGCGACCGGGAAGTCGACGCCGGGAAGGCCGCCGCCGAAGGGCTCGTCGGGGCCCACGTTGCCGAGCACGTACGCGCCCTCCGGCACGTTCGTGAAGTCCACGATCACGTCGGCGCGCTCGGCGGGCCCCATCAGGAGCCGCGCGCCGTGGTCCGCCGTCAGGTCGACGGGCGCGGCGAGGAAGCCGCCCTCGTTGCCGATCTGCCAGACCTCGACGCCCGGGATCGACCCGAAGTCGAGGATCAGGAAGCGCGAGTCGCAGCCGTTGAGGAAGCGCAGGCGATAGCGGCGCCGCTCGACGTCGAGGTACGGCCAGGTGTTGCCGTTCACCATGATCACGTTGCCGAAGAACTCGGGGTTCCAGATCGGCGACACGTCGGTCTCGGGCAGGTACGGGCCCGTGACGCCGTCGAAGAACGCGCGCGTGTCCGGGTAGAACAGCGAGCCATCGCTGTGGAACGAGCGGTCCTGGATGGCGATCGGGATCTCCCGGTAGCGCTTGTTGCCCCGGTCGCCCTCCCGCGGCGCGGGGCCGGGCAGCGATGCCGGTTTGCCGGTCCGCGAGTCGAGCACCGCGTCGCCGGGGCCGCCGCGGATCAGGTAGAAGCCGGCGGGCCCCGCGTACACGTTGAGCCGGGTCATGCCCAGCGTGTGATCGTGGTACCAGACGGTCGAGGCTCGCTGGTCGTTCGGGTACTGGAAGGTCGCGAAGCCGGGCCCCCAGAGGACCCCGAACTTCTCGGCCGCCTTGGCCGCGAAGAAGTCGTACCAGGTACCGCGCGTGGCGTAGCCGGCCGGGACGTCGTTCGCCGCCGGCAGATACCAGGCTTCGGCGTATCCGTCGCTCTCGTCGCCCACCCCGACCGCGCCGTGCACGTGGGTCACCATCGGGACGGGGCCCGTGTAGGGGCCCGGGGTCGTGTCGAACGCGGGCCGGGTGTCGCGTCCCTCGACGCCGCCGGCCGGATTCGCCCAGTGCAGCGTGGGATCGACCGGGAGCAGGTGCGGCAGCGCGTTGCCGGCCGCGTCGACGAGCTGGTTGATCCAGCGGATCCGCACCGGCCGCCGCCACTTCGCCTCGATGGTGAGCGAAGGAGCGTTGAAGATCGCGCCGGGCGCGCTGGCCGATCCGTAGCCCCACACCGTGGTCGGCGGGAAGCCGACGGGCAGGATCTGCTGCTGGAACTGCCGGACCGCGATCTCGTAGTAGTCCGCGTTCTTCCCGCCGCGGAGGGGGATCCGGCCGCTGCGAGGCATCACGGGCGGGATCAGCAGCGGAGTCGCGAAGCGGGGCACGCTCGCCGGATCGAGCGTCCCGCCCGGGAGCGGGATCGCCCAGGCGCGGCCAGCGCCGAGGCGGGCGAGCAGGAAGCTGCCTGCGCCAGTGACGCTGAGCTTCAGGAAGACCCGGCGGGAGATCGTCATGACGGCCCCTGCTTCGTTCCCCGATCGCAAGCCTACGCGGGCGGCGCGCGCTTCGGAGTCCTCGGGCCGACAGGCCGATCGCCCTCAGTCCATCGGACTCGGCGACTTCACGCTGAACAGCCAGGCCTCGCCGCCCGGCCGCTGCGGGTACTTCGCTTCCGCCACCTGGCGCACCGCCGCGGCCAGCGCCTCGTCCTCGACGCGAGTGAGTGTCACCGGGTAGCGCTTGCCCGCGATCCGGAGCGTCGCCCGGCCGTCCTCGAGCGCCGCGCGATGCCAGGTCTTGCCGGGCGGGAACTCGGTGGAGGCGGGGACGTAGGCGCGCCCCTCGTGCACCAGGATCCAAGTGGTGCGGGAGGTCGACTGGGCGTCGAGCTGGAGCTCGATCTCCTGCTCGCCCGCCGCGAAGGTCCAGTCGCTGACCGGCTCGGAGACGAACAGGCCGCCCCGCAGCGGGCCGCCGGGCAGCGGGCCGATCGGGCCGTCGAGGAAGCGCGCCACGAACGCCAGCGCGGCGACGCCGATCGCGAGCACCAGGATCAGGCGGAACAGCCAGCGGAACACGATCATGGGCGACCTCCCGGAGCGCGTGTCGCGGCATGGTGGCATCGACCGGCCGCCGCGGGAAGCTCAGCGGGGCCCGGGGGCGGCCGCGGTGGCCGCCAGCGCCCGGCGGGCGGCCGCGTGGCGCGCCGCGAGCGCCGCCCGGTCCGGCTCGATCGGATCCGCCGCCAGCGCGCTCGCGAGCGTGTGGTCGGCGTGGGCGCCGATCACCTCCGCGTGCGCGCGCGACTGGAGGTGGGGGCCGATGGCAGCACACGTCTCGAGCAGCCGGATCGAGACGGCCACGTGCGCGCCTGCCGCCTGGCGGATCTGCTGGAAGGCGGCGTCGGCGACGCCCGCGAAGCTGGGGGTCTCCGCGACCAGTCGCAGCCGCCCGTCCGGGTCGCGGTGCTGGCGCGGGGGCATGCCGCTACGGGCGAGGCGCGCCACCGCCGCGCCCAACCAATCGATGCAGTTGATCGCCGTAAAGGGGTCGTTGACCCCCGGCGAGAGCGCCCGCAGCGCCACCTCGACGAGCTGGCGCACGGAGAACTCGAGGTCCTGCTCCCGGGTGGCCTGGGCGCCGATCAGGAACGCGCGCTGCGCTCGCTCCCGGTCGCGCTCGTCGAAGCGCTCGGCAGGTGCGAGGCGCGCCAGCGGGCTGCCGGCGATCACGAAGTGGCCGGCGCGGCGCAGCGCCTCCACCCGCCCGTCGCGCTCGCACGCCAGGGCGATCAGGGTCTCGTGCCCGATCGCCTGCAGGTAGCCGCTGCAGGGCGCGGCGACGGTCGCGGCCTCGCCCGCCGGCGGCGGGGCTGGAGCGCCGCCGGGCGCATCCGCTTCGCCGGTCCCGCAGAAGCGGTCGATCGCCGCCTCCAGGTCCTGCGCGACGGCAAACACCACGTGCCCGGCCTGGATCGTCGCCGCCACGTGGTGGAAGAAGTAGATGAGCACGGCGAGGCTCAGGACGCCGAGCACCACCGACACCGACACCGACAGCGCGGGCACGGGCTGGCCCTCGACGACGGTGCGCACCACCAGCAGGCAGTAGAGGAAGGTGGCAACGAAGGTGCCCAGCACGATCTGGTTGCCCCGATCGCGCATGAAGTTGCGGAGCAGGCGCGGGCCGTACTGCGAGCTGGTGAGCGACAGCACCACGATCGTGATCGAGAAAGCCACGCCGGCCGTCCCGATCATCGAGCCCGCCAGCATCACGAGCACGCTGCGCGCGCCCTCGGCGTCGCCGCCGTAGAGCGCGTCGAACGTCGCCTCGTGCTCGGCGAGGCGGACGTCGAGCTCCAGCATGCCGAGCGCGAGCAGCACCGCCGCCGCGGCGAAGAGGACGGGAACGAACCAGAAGGTGGCGCGCAGCGCGTGCCAGCGATTCAGGATGCGGGTCTTCAAGGGCGCGCTCCTCGCATCCGTGGTCGGCTGCCGGCACGAGGCTAGGCTCGGAGTCTATCGCCGCCCGCGCGGGTTTCGTGGCTCCGTCGCTGCTCCTCTCGCCCGCGCGCACGAGCCCTCTCCGCTCCCACCCCGGAGATCCCATGACGCTTTCGATCGTCCTGCTCGCCCTCTTCGCCGGCGCGGCCGTCCTGCTCGCGCTGCTCCACCTCGGTCAGGGACTCGCCGCCTGGACGCTCGGAGGCGCCGCCACCCTCGCCGTCCTCGCCGTGGGAGGCGCCCCCCATTGGCTGGTGCTCACGGGCGCGGCCGTGCTCGGCGCCGCGTTCCTCGTGCTCGGCGTGCCGGCGATCCGGCGGCGCGTCGTCACCGCGCGACTGCTGCCGCGCATCGCGCCGCTGCTGCCGCGCATGGGCGAGACCGAGCGCATCGCGCTCGAGGCGGGCACCGTCGGCTTCGACGGCCAGCTCTTCTCGGGACGGCCCGACTGGCACGGCCTCCTCGCATTCCAGCCGCAGCCGCTCTCCGAGGCCGAGCGCCGCTTCCTCGACGGCCCCGTCGAGCAGCTGTGCGGAATGCTCGACGAGTGGGAGATCGACCAGGCGGGCGACCTGCCCGCCGAAGTCTGGGCGTTCCTCCGCGAGCAGCGCTTCTTCGGGATCATCCTGCCGCCCGAGCACGGCGGGCTCGGCTTCTCCGCGGCCGCGCACTCGGCGGTGGTGGCGAAGCTGGCGAGCCGCAGCATCACGGCGGCCGTGACGGTGATGGTCCCCAACTCGCTCGGCCCGGGTGAGCTGCTGATGCACTACGGCACCGACGAGCAGAAGCGCCGCCATCTGCCGCGGCTCGCGCGCGGCGAGGAGATGCCGTGCTTCGCGCTGACCGGGCCCGAGGCCGGCAGCGACGCCGCCGCCACCCAGAGCATCGGCGTGGTGTGTCGCGGAAGCTTCGAGGACCGCGAGGTGCTGGGCATGCGGCTCACCTGGAACAAGCGCTACATCACGCTCGCCCCCGTCGCGACCCTGATCGGCCTGGCCTTCCGCCTGCGGGACCCCGACCACCTGCTCGGCGATCGCGAGGACCTGGGCATCACCTGCGCGCTGGTGCCGGCGTCGCTGCCCGGCATCCGCATCGGCCAGCGCCATGACCCGCTCGGGATCCCGTTCCAGAACGGGCCCATCACCGGCCGCAACGTGTTCGTGCCGCTCGACGCCATCATCGGCGGCCCCGCGCTGGCGGGACAGGGCTGGCGGATGCTGATGGAGACGCTGGCCGTCGGCCGCTCGATCTCGCTGCCGGCGCTGGCCGTGGGCGGCGCCGAGCTCTCGGCCCGGGTCGTCAGCGCCTACGCGATGGTGCGCGAGCAGTTCGACACTCCGATCGGGCGCTTCGAAGGGGTGGAGGAGCCGCTCGCGCGGATCGGCGGCCTCACCTACGCGATGAACGCGACGCGCGTGCTGACGGCGGCCTGGGTCGACGCCGGCGAGCGCCCCGCGGTGCTCTCCGCGATCGCCAAGGCCTACCTCACGGAGGCCATGCGCGACGTGGTGAACGACGCGATGGACATCCGCGCGGGCGCCGCGATCATGCGCGGGCCGCGCAACATCCTGGCGCGCGCCCACCAGGCGGCCCCGATCGGGATCACGGTCGAGGGCGCCAACATCCTGACCCGCTCGATGATCATCTATGGCCAGGGGGCGATCCGCTGCCACCCCTACGCGCAGGCCGAGATGCGGGCCGCCGCGGAGGGCGATCTCGCCGGCTTCGACCGCGCGTTCTGGGGCCACGTCGGCTTCGTCGCCAGCAACGCGGTGCGCGCGCTGCTGCTCGGGCTCTCCGGCGCGCGCCTCGCGCGCGCGCCGATGCCGGGCCCCGCCGGCCGCCATTTCGCCCGCCTCACGCGCTGGAGCGCCGCCTTCGCGCTGGTCTCGGACGCCGCGATGGGCACGCTCGGCGGCGAGCTCAAGCGGCGCGAGAAGGTCACCGGCCGGCTCGCCGACGCGCTGGCGTGGCAGTACCTGGCGTCGGCCACGCTGAAGCGCTTCGCCGACGACGGGCGCCCGCAGCGCGACCTCCCGTTCGTGCTGTGGGCCTGCGAGCACGCCGAGCAGCGCATCGAATGCGCGCTGCGCGGGGTACTCGACAACCTGCCCGCGCGCGCCGCGGCCTGGGCGCTGGGGCCGCTCGTGTTCCCGCTCGGCGGGGGCCAGCGCGGGCCGGACGACGCGCTCGGCGCGGCGGTGGCGAGCCGCCTGCTCGACGAGCCGGAGGCGCGCCTCGCGCTCACCCGCGACATCTACGTGCCGCCGCCCGAAGAGCCCGGGCTGGGGCGCCTCGAGGCCGCGCTCGTGAAGGCGCGCGGCGCGCTGGCGATCGAGGCGCGCCTGCGCGCCGCCGTGCGCTCGGGCCGCCTGGACCGCGCACCCGGCGAACGCCTCGCCGACCTGGCGCTCGAGGCGGGGGTCATCGACGCCGCGGAGCACAAGCAGCTCCACGACGCCGACGAGGCGCGCGACGAGGCGATCCAGGTGGACGCCTTCCCGCCGGAGCACTTCCGGAGGCTGGCGCGCTGAGGCGCGGGCCGCTCGGGTATCCTCGCCCGCCGATGCCGGATCTGGCCCCGAAGCTGCGCGCGCGCGTGCTCGGCTCCGCCGCTGGCGGCGGACTCCCGCAGTGGAACTGCGGCTGTCCGCAGTGCGTGCGAGCCCGCGCCGGCGACCCCGACGTGCCGGCGCGCAGCCAGCCCTCGCTGGCGGTCTCCGCCGACGGCGCGCGCTGGTCGCTCGTCAACGCGAGCCCCGACGTGCGCGACCAGCTCGCCCGCTTCCCGGCGCTGCACCCGCGCCCCGGCACCCGCGACGTGCCGCTCGACACGGTCGTCGTCACCAACCCGGACCTCGACCACGTGATCGGACTGCTGGTGCTGCGCGAGGCCCTGCCCCACCGGATCGTCTCGACGCCGTGGGTGCGCGACGTCCTGCTCCAGCACAATGCGGTGTTCCGCCTGCTGGAGCCGGCCTGGGGCGTGGTGAAGCTCGACCAGCCGATCGCGCTGGACCGCGCCGGGCAGCTCGAGGCGCGGCTGTTCCCGGTGCCCGGCAAGGTCCCCACCTGGGCTGCGAAGCTGGCCGCCAACCACGCCGAGGCCACCGCCGGCGTGCGCGTCACGGACCTGCGGACGGGACGCCGTTTGGTGTATGCTCCGGGCATCAAGGTGCTGGACCCGGGCACCCTGGCCGAGCTCGAGGCCGCCGACCTGGTCTTCGCCGACGGCACCTTCTTCCACGCCGACGAGCTGGCGCGCCTGCGCCCCGGCGCGCCCGACGCCCACGAGATGGGCCACGCGCCGATCACGGGCGCGCGCGGCACGCTCCAGCACCTGGCCGCCCTGCGCGGGCGCGTCTTCTACACCCACCTGAACAACACGAACCCCGCGCACGACGCCGGCTCCGAGGCCGCCGCCGCGATCCGCAGCGCCGGCGTCGGGATCGCGACGGACGGGCTCGAGATCGAGCTCTAGGCGGCCGCGCGCCGGCGCCGGCGCGCCAGGACGGCCAGGGTCGCCGCCGCCCAGACAGCGCCGGCGCTCGCGCCCGGCGCGGGGACCGCGGTGATCGTCGCGCGCAGGAGCGCCGTGCCGTTCACCTCGAGTCGGAACTCCTTCTCGAAGACCGTGGGGTCCCCGAGCGGGGGCAGGCCGGGCGGGATCGCGTCGCTCGCGAACATCGAGGTGCCGCCGTTCAGCACGAGGAACAGCTGCGTCACCTCGAGGCCGGCGAGCGGGTCGAGCTCGTCGCCCGGCGAGAAATCCCCGACCTGCCAGGCGTCGAAGGCCGGCACGCTGCCGTCGTCGTAGATGCGCAGGAAGCTCTGCGTCGAGACGCCGCTGTACGAGCCGAGCGTGAACTCGTGGATGGCGCCGGAATAGAACCCTTCGCTCGGGTCCGGCTGGGCGTCGGCGGTGGCGTCATCGAAGTCGATCTGGCCGGACACCAGATCTCCGGCCGTCGCCACGGCGGCCAGCTCGCTCGGCACCTGCCACACCTCGGCCTCATAGGTGATCGTGCGCGGCGCGCCGCGGGCTGGCGCTGCCAGGCAGGCGAGGACGGCGAGCGCAGCAACCCCGGGTCGCATGGCGGGACTCTCCGGGGGGGGTGGTGACGCGCGGAGCGTATCGCCTCGCTGCGCCGCCGGCGCGGGGTATCCTCGCCCCACCTTGTCGTCCGATGCGCCGCTCTGGGACCCCGCCGCCTTCGAGGCGCGCCTGCGCGCCGTCGGCGCCGCGCGCTATCACGACAAGCACCCGTTCAACGTGCGCATGCACGAGGGCGCGCTCTCGCGCGACGAGATCCAGACCTGGGTGCGCAACCGCTACTACTACCAGACGCGGATCCCGGTGAAGGACTCGGCGATCCTCGCCAAGGCGCAGGATCCCGACTTCCGCCGCGAATGGGTGCAGCGCCTCCACGACCACGACGGCCGCGCGCCCGGCGAGGGCGGCCTCGAGCTGTGGCTGCGGCTGGCCGAGACGGTCGGCCTCGCGCGCGACGACGTCGCCAGCCTGCGCGAGGTGCTGCCCGGCGTGCGGCGCGCCTGCGACGCCTACGTGGAGCTGGTGGCGGGCGCCGACCTGCTGGCGGCGGTGGCGTCGTCGCTGACCGAGCTGTTCGCGGGCGACATCATGGCCACCCGCATCGCCGCCTTCGAGAAGCACTACCCGTGGGTGGACCCGGAGGGCCTCGCCTACTTCCGCTCGCGCACCCGCCAGGCGCCGCGCGACGCCGCCTTCGGCCTGCGCTTCGT
>Ga0105106_10003789_pt1 | contig 10759 bp, 7 predicted proteins | sample PPLLaktember2015_5_FD_79109 | JGI IMG/M metagenome (GOLD analysis project Ga0105106, IMG submission 79109) | Freshwater sediment microbial communities from Prairie Pothole Lake near Jamestown, North Dakota, USA - PPLs Lake P8 Core (1) Depth... | ecosystem: Environmental > Aquatic > Freshwater >... | reverse complement strand
GGGAGGATTTCATTCTCCGAGAGCAGCTGGCGGAACATGCGGAAGAAGCCGAATTTCAACCAGGTTTCATGGTATCCCGCCAATGCGAGAAGCCGGCGCTCCCAGCCGATCTCGTCTTCCATGAGCCGGGCGATTTCCTCGCCGCTGACCCCGAGGAGGTCTGTGGCGAGGGCCGTCCTGATGAGGCTTTCGTGGGCCGGGTTGGCGATGGCGGTGAGGAGCCGCTCCATCTCCAGAGCCTCGCGGGTTCTGAAAAGGTCCTCCGTGCTGGTGAGGACCCCATGGATCCCGAGACTGGAGAGGGACTTGCGAACCTCGCCGCCCTCCTGGTTGGTGCGGACCAGGACGGCGATGTCTCCCTCACGGAGCGGGCGGTCCCCGATGAGCGCCCGCTCCTGGCGTCCGAGGCTGACGAGTCTCGAGATTTCGGCGGCCACCGCGTCGATGATGAGGGGGCGCGCTTTTCCTCTGGGGATGGGCCTGCCGTCGGAAACCTGAGAAGCCTCGAGCAACCAGACCCGAAGCGGCGGCGGCCTCCGACCATCCACCTGGAGAAGCTCATGCTTCTTGGCTTTGGCCGGGCTTGCCGGTTTGAACCCGATCTCCTCGTAGACAAAGGCAGGGTGATCCTGAGTGAAAACCGCGTTCACCCCTGAAATGAGATTCGGCTCCGAGCGCCAGTTTTCGCTCAGGGTGTATCGCCGGGCGGTTTGCCGCGCGGCCTCCATGTAGCTGAAAACGTCCGCTCCGCGAAAACCGTAGATCGCCTGCTTGGGATCCCCGATGAGAAAAAGGGGCGAGCTGCCGTCCTCAAAAATGTGCTGGAAAATGGAGTACTGGATGGAGTCCGTGTCCTGGAACTCGTCGATGAGGGCGGCCTGGAACCGCTCCCTCACGACTTCCGCAAGGTGGACGCCGCCGGGCTCCGAGAGGGCCCGTTCGAGCTTGACCAGGAGATCGTCGAAAAAGAGGATGTTCCTGCTGGCCTTTCTCACCTCAAGCCGTGTGCGCAGATGGTCGATGAAGGCGACCTTGAGCCCGAGGATCCGCTCGCCGTAGGCGGTCTGCAGCTCCTGCGCCACTTCCTGCAGCTCTTCGGCCTGCTCGAACAAATCATGAGAAGGAGGCTCGTGGCTCTTCTTGATGGATTGCTCGATGCTGCTCCGAGTGAACCTCACAAAGCTTTTGCAGAGGCTGCAGCTCAGGCATTCACCCTGGAAATGGAGGTCCGTCTCCCGCACCCAGCCTGGAATGCTTGCAAGCCTGTACCGGCTGCGGTTGAGGGCCGGGCTTTCCAGGAGGATCGCCTCGACGGCGTCCCGGCTTGAGGCCCAGGAGCGGGAGACCTTTTCAAACAGCTCAGTGAAGCGATCTTCGAGGGCCTGGCACTCGGTCACGGCCTGCACCGGGATGACCTTGAGATGAGGATTGAAGAGATTCTTTCCCACCAGGTCGTGCAGCCCTTCGGGGGACATGCCCGACGCCCGGGCGTGGGCGTAGAAGAGCGGGGACGCCGCATAGAAGTGCTCTCTCCAGAAATCCTGGACGATCTCTCGCACCAAGCTCTCCTGGTCGGTCACCAGCTCGGCGTCGAAGAGCATCCCGCTCGCGAAGGCATGATCCTGCAGCGTCCGAAGGCAGAACCCGTGGATGGTGAAGATGGCCGCCTGGTCGAAGTCCCCGAGGGCGCAGTTGAGCCTCCGAAGCGCGGACTCCCTCGAGGCCGGGTCCGGGTGGCGGTCGAGCAGGCCCTGGAGGAACGGGTCGTCGGTCCTGGCTTCCGAAAAGGCATCCACAGCCTCTCGAATGCGCTTCCTGATCCGGTCCTTGAGCTCGCTCGTGGCGGCTTCGGTGAAGGTCACCACGAGGATCTGCTGGATCAGCACGCCGGATTCCAGGATCAGGCGCAGGACGAGCCCTGTGATGGCATAGGTCTTTCCGGTTCCGGCGCTCGCTTCGATGAGGTTCGTGCCCTCGAGGGCGGTCTCGAGAAGGTCGAGCTCCTTTGCTTCGCCTATTGTATCCCTGGCGTCCTTGGCGCCTTTGCGGTGAGCTGATTTCGGCTCGGAGCCCTTGCGCAGCTCAGGCATCGTCCGAAACCTCCTTCATACAGCGAGCCAGTGGCACGAAGACCTCCATTGCGGCATTTTCGAGCTCGGCATCCAGGGGGTCCGCAGACCGGAAGCAGAGATCGAGGTAAGGGTCTTTGATCTCCCCTCTCTTGTGGTCATTTCCCTCCCAGCTGAATCTGGCCTTCTCCAGAGCCTCCTCCCGCGTCTTCTGCTTGAACTGCAGCGCCTGCACATATTCGAAAGAGGAGTCGGGGAAGAAGTGGAGCGGCCGGATCAGCCCCCGCCAGTAGAGGGCGAGGAGACGGGCGAGAATCTCTTCGCTCTCCTCCACGGGACCATATTGCACGGCATGCCAGCCCCCGCCATCCAGCCCGATGAGCAGGCTCTCCCGGGGATATCCCGGCTCAGCCAGGCAGTTCAGGACCAGGTGCGGGATCCATGTGCCGAGATAGTCCTTGGCCTTGATGCCCGCGAAGCGGACCTTCAGGAGCCGTTCCCGGTAAACGGATCGAATGGCGCCGGCCAGGTGAAAATCCCCGATGTCGAGCTGAACTTCCAGGGGCTCCAGAGGCTCGGCCCGGAGGTAGGGCTCCGTCCGGGCGGCGAAGGACTCGGCCCCCCGGCTCAACTCCTGGAAGGTGAAGTCTCCCGGCGTCCCGTGGGGGAGCCTCCCCGAGGCCTTGTGGAGAGACCGGCGATCGTCCGGCCCGGCGCCGCGGAGGGCGGCCTCCACGAGATCCTGCCGGATCAGGTAGTTCTCCAGGTGGTCCAGTTGGAAGCATTCGACCTCTTCCAGGAGAGCGCTCCCCTCCCCCAGAAAAATCCCGAGACGTTTATTCAACAGGTATTTCGTAGGGTTGGTGAAAAAGCGGACCAGGTCGTCCACGCTCACTGTCCGGAAGGCTTCGCCCGGGTCCGGAAGCCCGCCCGCAATGAAGACGGGATCGGCGCGCTTATCCGCCACGAGGCATTGGGCTTCGGCGAGGTGCTCCCGCGAGTACGAGAAAAGCCTGTCCTCATTTTTCGAAAAGTAGACCGGGTTGAAGGGCTGAAGCCGGTGTCGGGTGAGAAACCAGTCTTTCTTCTCAGCCCCTTCACTCACGAAATGGGCGTTCACGTGATCCGAGAGCTCGCTCACCAGGACCGAGGGAGGGATCAGGCTGTTGTCCTGGGAGCTCTGTCCCGTGTAGCTGATGTAGAGCATCTCCCGGGCGGAAAGGATGGCTTCGAGGAAGAGGTATCGGTCCTCGTGCCGCAGCGAGCGGTCGCCCGGTTTCGGGTGGCTGGCCATCAGGTCAAACTCGAGAGGCTTCGACTGCCTCGGGAAGGCGTTTTCGTTCATGCCGACGAGGCACAGAACGCGGAACGGGATGCTCCGCATGGGGAGCATGGAGCAGAAGGTGACCCCGCCGGTGAGGAAGCCCTGGCCGAGCTCCGCCTGTTCGAGGTCTTTGGCGAGGGTCCACTTGAGCAGGTCCAGGCCGAGGGTGTCCTGGAACCCGGACACCTCCTGAACCGCCCTCAGCCGGGCCAGGACCTGCTTGAGACCCTGCACTTCGAGCTCGGAATCCTCGTCGGCCTGAAAGAAGCGGGCGAGGGCTTCGAGGAGATGATCGGCCCAGCCGGCCAGGGACCTGGGTCTCTCCAGAGAGGAGAGGAACTGGAAGAGATCGTCCAGAAAAGTGAGGAGCCCGCCCAGGATGGACGCCTCGCCGCCTTCGATGTTGTCGAAGGGCAGGATCCCCTGGAAGAGATTCGCTTCCCTTCCGGGCATGGCGTAGCCGAGGAGGAGCCGGTCGACCCCCGCGGCCCAGGTGTTTTCCCGGAAGGCCACGGGAGCCCACTGGCGCCTGGCCGCTTCATCGATTCCCCACCGAATGCGCACCTCCCGCACCCAGCCTGAGACGATCTCGAAATCGGACTCCGTGAGGCCGAACCGGGCCAGCACCGGCGGCGATTCCAGGATGTTCAGGACCTGCGGCGCCGTGAGCCGCTCGCCCCGAAGCTCCAGGATGGCCAGCAGGGTTTCGGCCGTCCGGTTTCTCTTCCGCATGCTCCGGTCCGCGATGCTGTAGGGGATCCTCGTGGCGGCCTCGGGGGAGTCGAAGACGGCGTGGACGAAGGGGGCACAGGCTTCGATATCGGGGGTCATGACGAGGATATGCCTGGGCTTCAGGTCCGGATCGTGATCGAACAGATCCAGGAGACGGTCGTGCAGGACTTCCACCTCCCGCATCGCACTGTGGCAGGAGTGGATCTGGATGGATCGGTCATCCGATGAGACCATGCTGCCGCCCGGGGAATCCGGAGGCCCCTCCTCCAGGTTCAGGATGGAGGATTGAAGGCGGGCGAGGAGGCTCCCTTCGCCCGGGTCTTCGAAGAAGTCCGACTCCTCGCAGTCCATGTCCACCAGGAGATCGAAGAAGTCCCGCCCCTGCATGCCCATGGAGGCCAGGAGGCTGTTGCCCGGATAGAAGTGAAGCTCCTCGGCCGACAATCCCCGCGAGGATTCGGAGCGGGCGAGTCTTCTCATGTCCTTCCGGCCGGCGATGTCCCCCCAGTACTCCCGGCACGGGCTGAGGATGAAGAGGTACACTTCCATAAAGCGGGAGAGGGCCTGCAGGACCTGCATGTGGTAGGGCGGGAGGTACGAGATCCCGAAGAGGGCAACTCGTTGAGGAAGCGCGAGATCGCCGGGACCGGCCGCGGCAAGCTTCCTCATGAGCTGCTCTTTCAGGGCGGCCCGGTGCTCCTGTTCGCAGCCTCTGGAAATCTCCCGCCAGAGCACGGCCTGCCAGTGGTCTTCGGAGCCCGCATCCCAGGCGGCGACAAGCTCCGGCCGGTAGATGACGTACTGGTTGAAGGTCTCCGCAATGCGCTGGGAGAGCTGCAGACCCTTGAGGGTATAGCCGGGCTCCCGCAGGTAGTTTCCGATGAGCTCGAAGCCCGGGGCCGTGAGCAACCGGTTCAGGGCCTCCAGGATCTTCCAGGTGCTGAAGGGGGGATCGTACGGGGATTCATCAGGCAGCGGCGGCAGGATCCTTCGAAAGGTTTCGTAGACGAATGCGTTGGGAAACGGAAACTCGACGTTGGCGCAGGCCCCGAGGAGCGTGGCCAGCTGCATCCGAAGCCAGCGCTCCATGCCCTTGCTCTGGACCAGGATGGTCTCTTTCTCGAAGGGTGATGCCGCCGGAGGAGTCTTCAGAACCTCCGCCAGCGCCTCGGCCAGAGCTTCAAGCCGGTTCCCCCTGTAAAGCCTCAAGGCTCTCATAGACCTCCCCTGATTCAAGCTGCCCCAAAGCAAAGCCCCTGAATGGTGGGTTCTATCTATAATCTAGGGAAGGCTGCCGCACTCGCCACACCCTTTAAGAGTCGCCATGTCTGCAATCTTTTCCTGTCTGTTCGTTGACAACGGTTCGCAAAAGAATACCTGCCAAGATTTGGCGTGTCAAGCCGAGCACCTTGAACAGCCGAGCACCTTGAACACCAGACGCAGCATGGCCCCAGGGGCTTCTCGACACCGGTCGTGCGCATGCAGCTTAGGGTATTTGGGTATTGAAACACAGCATATTATGCGTGATGATGTTTGCAAAAATGGGCTCTCGACAGGCCTCCGAACACTCTCAGGACCGTTTGGGGAAGGCATTCCATGGAAAAGATAGCCGTAATCGGCGCAACAGGGTATTTGGGAGGAAGGCTGGTTTCCGAGCTGTTGCGCGCCGGCATCCCCGTCCGGGCCATTGCCAGGTCGGTGGAGAAGCTGCGCTGTCGTCCCTATGCCGCATCCCCTCACCTGGAGATCACGCGGGCCGATGCCTGCCGTGAGGATGAGCTCACCAGAGCCCTCAGCGGGTGCTCGTGCTGCTGCTTCCTGATGAACCGGACAGGAGACTCGGAAGACCCCGGCAGCGACATGAACGCCGCCGCCCGAAATATTGTACATTCCGCACCGGCTGCAGGCCTCGCCCGAATCATCTATCTGGGTCGGTCCGGGAAGGCGATCCCTACGAGTGTCGGCGTGGCTGGCTCCACCCCGGTTGATCCCGGACAGATACTCATCTCCGGTCCCGTACCGGTGACCTGGCTTCGAGCCACCATGATCATCGGGGCCGGCAGTGCATCGTTCGAAATCCTGCGCTACCTCACCGAAAGGCTGCCCATCATGGTGGCCCCCCGGTGGATCCAGAAGCCCCTCCGGCCCATCGCAGTGAGCGACGTCATCCGTTACCTCGTCGCGTGCATCCAGAGCGTGGAGGCGACGGGCCTGATCTCCGACATCGGTGGTCCGGACATTTTGTCCTTTCGCGAGCTGATCGATATCTATGCCCATGCAGCCAGGCTCCCGAGGCGCAGGATCCTGACCCTGCCTTTGAAGGCAAGAGGGTTCAGCGCGTACTGGATCAACCTGCTGACGCCGGTCCCCTTCGTTCTGGCGCGAATCATGGTGGAGAGCATCGAGGAAGCATCCTCGACGGTGGACGAGCCCATTCGGAAAGTGATCCCGATTGGCCTCACGCCCATCCGTGAGGCCGTCGCCATCGCGATGCAAAAAGCCCAGCAGCAGGATGTCGAGTCGTGCTGGAGTGATGCGGGGGGCCTCAGGCCTCCCGAGTGGCTGACCTGCGGCGAGGCCGAGTTTGCTGGAGGGGAGGTGCTGGATTGCAGCTACAGGATTCTCCTCGACTGTCCCCCTGAGAGGGTCTGGCAGACCCTTCGCATCCTCGGCGGGCAGCATGGGTGGTTCTTTGGAGATCTCCTCTGGAAGCTGAGGGGGTTTTTCGATCGCCTCCTCGGGGGAGTGGGATTGAGCCGGGGACGAAGGAGTCTTCAGGAGCTGCGCACGGGTGATGCCGTCGATTTCTGGCGGGTCCTTCTCGCTGAGGAGCCCCGTCGCCTCATCATGCTGGCCGAGATGAGAGTCCCGGGGGAGGCGGTCCTCCAGTTCAGCCTGAACCCTCGTGACTCCGGCTGTGAACTGATTCAGATCGCCAGGTTTCTCCCGAGAGGCCTTCCCGGATTGCTGTACTGGTATTCCATGGCGCCATTCCATGATTACCTCTTCAAGGGAATGCTCTCAACCATTGCCCGCGAATCCGGGTGCAGCGTGGTCCGGGAGCCTGAGCCGTTCCTGGGGGGGGACCAGATCTGCCGCCTGCCGGAGCAATGGGACAGAGTCGAATGAATACCCGGCTGTAACAAGGGTCTACCATGGACCGCTGAAAACTGCTGTCGGAGAGACGGGTGCAGCCGGGTGAGCTCAGCCTCTTCGCGGCATGGGTGATGCTGAAGATGCTTCGAGGTTGACGAGAGAACGGAGGAGAGAATGCAGCGCGCCCTGGTCACAGGCTCGACGGGCTTCATCGGCTGGGAAGTGGCAAGAGTGCTGGCCGAAGAGGGAATGCACCCCCGCCTTCTCGTACGGCGCATGCAGAGGGGAATTCTGGTGTCGTCTCTCGATGCCGAGCCCGTTTCGGGGGATCTGCTGAGCCCCTCAAGCCTCCGGCGGGCCGTGGAGGGCGTGGACACGGTGATACACCTGGCAGCCCGTGCTTCCTTCGAGGCCTGGCACTATGTCAAACCGAGCATTGTGGACGGCTCCCTGAATCTGATGGAGGCGGCGGCCCGGGCGGGCGTTCGTTGTTTCGTTTACGCCAGCAGCCTCCTGGTTTACAGTGACCAGAAAAGTCCCATCGACCGGCATACCCCCGCTCGCCCGATCTCCGATTACGGAAGGGCGAAAATTGAAGCGGAACGATTGCTCAAGAGAAAAGCTCAAGATGCCGGCCTGGCGTTTTGCGCCATCCGACTTCCCCATGTCTATGGAGCCCGGGACGCCGTCTTCGAAAGGATCCGGAGAGGCACTCTTCTCGTTCCGGGGCGGGGTCTGAACGTGTATGCACACCTTCACGTCCGGGACGCCGCCCGCGCTCTGGTGGAATGTGCCCGGCAGCGTTTCGAGGGAGTCCTTCCTGTGGCCGACGATGAACCGGCCACTTGGAAGGCCTTTTTCGAAGTGGTGAAGAGCTACTACCCCTCATTCCGAAAACTCACGTTTCCCGCCCCCCTCTCCATCACAGGCGCTTTTTATTTACAGGCAATGGCTCACCTGAGAGGATGGCAGACCCTGGAAACTCCGGCAGGAGTCCGAAGCTGGAATCTGAATCTGCCGGTGCAAAAGGGGCTTTTGTGGGAAGAACTGGGATTCGAGCCCCTGTACCCGACCATTCACCAGGGAATCCCCGCCGCTCTGGACGACTGTGTGGCCTATCGCTGGATCCATCCACTCCAAGACCACCGCTGAGGGGAATGACTCAAGGATCAGGCAGCGCCGGACAAAGCCCCACGATGCAATGTCCCCTGAACCAGAGAACCGATTCCCCGTCGAACGCCATCGGCCAGATTTTCCTTAAAAAAATGGCTTACGAGCTTTGGCCGGGATGGCCCCCTGGTCATCATGCAATCGTGTGTATTGACTATTACCGCAGATCTCTCGGAATGGCTGAAGAACGACCGCGGCGGTTCGAGGCGGGATCCTCGCAGGCGCCGCAGTTTAATGCTCATTTTTTGGCCGTGAAGGAAGCCACCGCTGCCGGCTCGAGAACCCTGAATGTAAAGGATTCGGTGAAATACAGCTTGACCTTCGTTTGCGTGTGGGAATCGTAGCCGATGGCCAGATCCTGACCCAGAATCAGTTCGAGGTCCCCCCCGCGCTGAGTGACCATATAGGCTTCGTTCTCGAATTCACCACTCAGATAAGGACTCAGCAGCACAGCCCCTCCCAGAAGGGACTCGGCCTGCAACTTCACGGGATATCCCTGAACGTGAGCCGACATGCGACTCCAAATCTTGGGACCCACGATGAAGCTGTAGGGGCCCTCGATGGACCGGCTGGAAAAGACCGTGACACCCTCAGCAATACCCTCCAACAGAGCTTCGGGCTTGGAGCCGATCATGAGACACTCCCCGCCGATGCAGGACTTCAACCCTCGGATGTTGGCCTCGGGGAGTCCATGGTAGATCACTTTCTCCTCGAAGAGGGCAATCTGACGGGCGGCTTCCTCCATGGCTGAAAGGTCCACATCCTTGGCTCCACGCACCACGTTGTCCATTTCCTCCACATCCAGCTCGAAAGGCACCCGCACCTCCACGATGTGGTGGACCTTCCGTATGCCGTAAAGGGGCCCATGCTCGGGCTGATTCTCGGGATAGCCAAGCCGTCCCTCCGGCACTCCCGGAAAACCGGTGCCCATCGGCCCCGTAACATCCAGAAATTTCCGCCCGGACAGCATCGCCTTGAGACTGCGTGTGGCCTGGACGTCGATCTCCGTCCAGGCTTCCATTGGAATGGGCGCCAATTCACGTTTGAGAAAATCCATAGAGTCTCCTTTCAATGAGTTTTCAGATCATGGTTTTTCGTGAGTGGGTTCCGACTTCGATCACTGTCTCAGGCCTCCGATGCCAAGCCCGACGGCTGGGTCCGCAGTTGCCGAAGCCGCCGAAACCGGTGCCGACTTGGGAGCTTTCGCCTTCTTGGGACGCTTCGCCGAGAGAGTCGTGGGCAGGTCCGGGAGGACAACCCCCAGCAGCTTGTCCTTGGCTTCAGAGAAGAGCCTTCCGAGGGTGTTGAGATCTTCCGCTGTGAACAACTGCCGCGCCATGGGGAAGATCTCGGCCTCTTCTTCATCCAGGTGGTGCGTCGTATACTCGCCGAGGCTTTCGATCTTGACGGAAAAACGCTCGTGGTCCCGAGGAAAGCGTTCCGCATCCTTAATGATCAGCTCGATGATGTGATGCTCGTTCACCGCTTCCAGAGCGTCGCGGTGGGCCTGAGGGAACCCCTCGAGCAAGTCGTAGAAATACTTTTCTTCCATGGTGTGGTGAACCACCAGGTGGCGCATGAACTCATCAAACATGTCCGGGTTGGTTTCCGATTGCAAATAAAGCTGCCTGAGGACGGCATGGTGACTGACCAGGGCATCGACAACGTCCATAAGACCTCCTGCTTTTAAGGGTTTCGTTTATTTCTGTTTTCTTCCCTCCAACCAGTCCTGATCTTTAAAGCCTAAGTACACATCCACAGAATAAAGTGTCCATTGAATAAGCATGTCATCCCCGCATGCTTTCTGGCGGGGATCCAGGGATTTGAAAACCTCTGGATTCCCGCCAGGGGCACGCGGGAATGACGACTCAACCGGTCATTCAATTCTGCAAATATTTATTGACTATAATCACGGTCAATGAGCTTGCCACTGTGAGCGCTCTGACGATCCGATGCGAGTGAAAGGAATGGATCGGGCGGTCGGGGTCGAAACGACGGGTGCAGGAGTTTTCAGCCTGGCTGAGACTGACTGCAGGGGCCATGCGCCGGAGCGCCGACTCCTGTACGACAGCCATTGCCCACCCCCTTCCGGTCATACTACCCCGACCACTTTGCCGGTATTGGAAGGGTCATAGCCGGGCAGAGCTGCAAGCTCCTTCCGAAGCACTCCGGCCTGAAGCACGTCCAGAAGGATCTTGACGGCTTTGAGCTCCAGCAGATCCGAGGGGATGACCAGATCACAACAAACGACCTCCAGGGGAACAAAGTCGATCTCATAGGCGCTCGCCACAGCCCGGAGCCCCAGGGCTGCATCAGCCATGCTCGCGGCCACCATCTGAGCACACCGGCTGTGGTTGGGCAGCAGACG
>Ga0105106_10003788_pt1 | contig 10760 bp, 9 predicted proteins | sample PPLLaktember2015_5_FD_79109 | JGI IMG/M metagenome (GOLD analysis project Ga0105106, IMG submission 79109) | Freshwater sediment microbial communities from Prairie Pothole Lake near Jamestown, North Dakota, USA - PPLs Lake P8 Core (1) Depth... | ecosystem: Environmental > Aquatic > Freshwater >... | reverse complement strand
TCCATCCTCATCTCCTGCAACACCCATGAGGTCGTTCCTGAACCAGGTATCCATAAGCATCCGCACCCTCTTCTGGGTTTTCCAGGGTTTGCCTGCGAGGTTGTACAGATAGGGAATATGCATCGATGGTTCATTGCCCATAACAAACTGTCCGACATTTCCTGTGGCATCGGGCAGAGTTGAATAATACTGCCACTTTGATTTCCCAAGTCCCTCTGTGAAGAGCCTGTCGAGTTTGCTGTCAAATTTCTCACGGCCTCCCATCATGTCGATAAGGTCTCCGAAAGCATGATAAGGCTGCCAGATATACGTCCAGCCGTTGTTTTCATCGTAGTAGTCACGAGCCCCCATACCTCCGTCGTAGCGGTAATCGAAAGGTTCGATCCAGTTTCCGGAGCTGTCCTTCGGATGATAGAATCCTGTATCCTCCCTGAACAGGTTTCTGTAATTCATACTTCTCTTAAGAAAGAAGCTGTGATCATCCTTCTTCCCGAGCTCTTTGGCCATCTGAGCCATGCACCAGTCGTCGTAGCTCGAGGCAAGGGTTATTGCAACAGCCTGCCGTTTTTCGAAGGAATGAACTTTTGGACTGGTCTCGGTCTCACCTTTACGGAGTGCAGGAAAAAAGCCTCTTCTGTCATAGAAAGCATCAAGCCAGGTTGCACTGTCTTTTACCCAGGGTAGTTTTGTTTCATTAAGGATTGTATTTTTAAGGTGATCATAAGCTTCTTCAAGATCAAAGTTACGGATACCCTTATTCCAGGCATCAAGAAATACGGCAGCCGAATGGTTCCCGTTCATCGCATGGTTATCTCCTGAAATTGTCGGGAAGGTCGGCATCCATCCCGATTGCCTGGCCATCCTGACATATGATGTGATCTTTTCATCCTGCTCACCGGGATTCAGGATGATCTGCAGGGGGTGCAATGCGAGATGTGTATCCCAGACCCAGTCGTCGGTGAAAAACAGGGTATCGCCCGATGGTTCGACATGGTTGCTCCACACGCTGAAATATCTGCCATCCTCGGTGATGTCGATCATTCTTTCAAAACAGCGGTAAAGTGAGGTATAGAATACGGTCATTTGATTTTCAGTTCCTCCTTCAATCTCAACCTGAGACAGTACTGAATTCCATTTTGCCCTTGATTGTCCTGATAGTTCATTCAGGTCCCATCCCGGGATATCATTTTGCAGGGTTTTTCCGGCCTGTTCTGCGGAAATATATGATAATCCGTACCGGATCTTTATTTCAGATGAGGTCTTGTTACTGAAGTCCATTATCAGGCCAACCCTGTTTCCGGTTACGGAATCATTATCAGATACTGCATCTCTTTCTATTGCCCTGACATTTTCGGGTTTTGTTTCCAATTCAAGATAAAGGAAAGCCCTTACTCCGTCAAAAGTATCATATCCGGTAATCGAATTGTCTTTAAATGCAAGCTCTCCCTGACCGGTGGTCCTCAGGATTAATCCGGGGTTGCCTGCCTCATTGAAGTGAAAGGCAAACATCCCCGATCTTTTAGAGGGAGAGAATTCAACATCTATGTTGTGCTCATCAAGGGTCACCGAATACCTGTATGGAGTAATAGTCTCATTATCATACGTGTACAAAATATTTCCACTTACTTCCATTATATCTACTTCAACCGGGCTCAGGTTAAACACCTTTCCGGACCTGTGTGAAACTACATTAAGAGGAAATCCCTGCATCAGGTTTGAGGTAAAGTTTTCCCTGTTGGGAAAGAACCTGAGCATGCTGTTCGGAAGATGAACCGTTGGGTAGGTCGGAACCAGCAGATGACTGATATTCCCCATGTACGGATTTACCAGGTCAACCGGTTCAGCCATTTCACCTGTACACGAAAAGAGCATGATTAAGGCCGATGATAATGAAAGGAGTACAAATTTTTGTTTCATTTGAATTTGTTTATTTTATGCATGTTACCACGAACTCTTTTGAATCGTTGCTCAGGGCACTACCGGCAAAATCACCCTCGATTGTGTAAGTCCTGAACTCCGATCGCTCTATCAGGTGTTCAAGCTCAAACCTGAAAAAGTATCTTAGAGGTGTCTCCCATTCACTGGTATAATTTGCTCCGCCCTCGTTCCACTCAAGCCCGAAGGTGATATTGATTATCTGATTTATGAGATCAGGTTTTGTTGAGACCACTCTCTTCACTCTGTTTCCGGGTTCATATTCCCCTTCGAAGTCGGTGACATTTTCCAGTCCGGAAATAAGAGGCTTTAAAGCCGGAACGAACACATCAAAAATAAAAAGTCCGCTATTGTTCAGATGATCATAAACATTATTAAGTGCCTTCAGCTGGTCCTCTTTTTCAGTCAGGTGCATAAATACCCTGAAGGGGGCAATGATCAGGTCAAATTTTTTGTCAAGCCTGAAGTCGACAATATTCTGCAGGCTGATCCTTTTCTGATTTTCGGGTGAAAGCTTGGCTTTAAGGATATCAAGCATTGCAGGGCTTATATCAATCCCATGGATATCGGCACCGTTTTCAAGGGCTTCAGCAAGGAGGCGGCCGGTTCCGGATCCAACCTCCAGCACGCTTCCTTTTGTATTCCTGATCTTTTCAAGATAGAATTTGCTGTCGTCTCCGTCGCGGAGCTGATGATAGATAAGGTCATAAAACCTTGCAAAATATCCGGGATATTCTTCAGCCATTTTTCAGCAATTTTCGTAAGGAAGTAAATTTACAATTCTTTTTTGTGTTTGTAAAGAAATGGAGGTTTCAGATGTTTCTCATAATTATCAAAATGATTCAGAAAAATCTGAATTATATTTACCCAGTTAATTCAAACCTGAATTATCCTGACAATGAAAAAGATTATTAGTTATTTTCTCCTGACGGTGGGATCACTTATCGGATTGATCCTGTTAATTTTCATCATAGTTTTTTTATGGGTTTCTGTTTCAGGCAGCCGGAGTGCCAAAAGAAATATGGCACTTACCGGACCGGAGGTAAAATCCCTGACCATAGACAATCTGACTTTCCGTGATCTCAATAAAAACGGGAGCCTTGACAGGTACGAAGATTCCAGGTGCGCAACTGACGAAAGGGTAAATGATCTGCTATTGCAGATGAATCTTGAAGAAAAGGCCGGGCTGATGTTTTTTCCACCTGTCAGTATGAAAAAGGACGGCACCATTTCTGAGAAACCATCTCTGAATGATGTATTTTCCTTAATGACTGGAGGAACATCCAATATGATATTCGGAAAACAGATCAATCATTTCAACATTTTTACAGGAACAGATAAAAAGGGGATGGCAATCTGGTACAATAATCTCCAAAAACTTGCCGAACGAACCAGGCTTGGAATACCTGTCACCATAGCTTCTGATCCACGAAACAGTTACAGCAACAATCCCCTTGCATCAGCTTTCGCCGGAGACTTCTCAATGTGGCCGGAACCAATTGGGCTGGCAGCAATAGGGGACTCGCTCATTGCCTGGGAGTTTGCCAATATTGCCAGGCAGGAGTATCTGGCAGCCGGCATCAGGGTTTCATTGCACCCTGCAATTGATCTTGCGACAGAACCACGCTGGGGACGGATAAACGGAACTTTCGGGGAGGATGCAAATCTTTCTGCCAGTTTCACCTATGCCTATGTCAGGGGATTCCAGGGCGACAGCCTGAGTGCCGGCAGCGTAGCGTGTATGACCAAGCATTTTGCAGGTGGCGGACCTCAGAAGGAGGGGATAGATCCTCATTTTCCTGTGGCCAAAGGACAGGTTTATCCGGGAAATAATTTCAACTATCACCTGATTCCCTTTGAAGCTGCATTCAAGGCAGGTACTGCCGCAATAATGCCTTATTACGGGATCCCCGTTGATATGACGAATGAAAATGTAGGTTTCAGTTTCAATAAGGATATGATCACAGACCTTTTACGGAATAAGTATCATTATGAAGGCGTGGTTTGCACGGACTGGGGCTTACTGACAGATATCAAATTCCTCGGGATGATGATCCTTCCGGCACGTGCAAGGGGGATGGAAAAAGCATCCGCAGAGGAAAGAATGCTTAAAATCATTAATGCCGGCGTAGATCAGTTCGGAGGGGAGATGATACCTGAGATGCTTGTAAGGCTGGTGAAGGAGGGAAAAATAAGTGAGGCAAGAATTGATACTTCAGTGAGGAGATTGCTGAAACTGAAATTCGCACTGGGTCTGTTCGAAAATCCTTTTACAGATATTGAATATGCCGTAAGGACAATTGGCAATCCTGAATTTATGACTGCAGGAGCGGAGGCGCAAAGAAAATCGATAGTATTGCTGAAGAATGAAACGACAGGTACAGGCAAAACCCTTCCGCTTAAATCCGGAATGAAGATTTACCTGTTGAACGTTGATCCGGAAAAGGCAGGTAAATACGCTACCGTAGTTAAAAAGCCGGAAGATGCTGATTTTGCCGTAATACGCATTAAGTCACCATCACAGCATATTAAGGGTACAGGCTTGCTGGGAAGATTATTCAGCTCAGGTGATCTTGATTTTAAAGGGAAGGAATTGATTGAAATACTGAAAATCCTTAATAGTGTTCCTTCTGTTGTGGATATTTACCTCGACAGGCCAGCAGTTATCCCTGAAATTGCTAAAGCATCCAAAGGATTACTGGCAAATTTCGGAGCTAGCGATGAGGCTCTGTTTGATGTTCTGTTCGGGAAAGTCAACCCTTATGCAAAACTGCCGTTTGAAATGCCCTCGTCAATGGACGCCGTAAGGAAACAGAAAGAAGATGTTCCCTATGATTCAGAGAATCCATTGTTTCCGTTTGGATTTGGACTAAGTTATTAAGGGAGAGGGTGTGGTTACATTATGATATGAAATAAATCCCGATAATTAATTTTATATTTGTAACCCAATAAGACGGAACCGCTTATAATTTTCTTTTTTATGTACAAAGAATACTCCCTCGAAAAGGATAAAATAAAAGTATTACTGCTTGAAGGTATTCACAATAGTGCGTCGGAATTTTTCAGGGCAAACGGCTACAGCAATATAGAATCTTTTCCAAATGCACTTGATGATGCACTTCTCAAGGAGAAGCTTAAAAGTGTCAATATTATCGGTATCAGGTCGCGTACCCAGCTTACGAAGGAGATGCTGTGCCATACGGGAAAACTGCTTGCCATCGGTTGTTTCAGCATCGGCACAAACCAGGTCGATGGTCATGCCGCAAGGCTGATGGGAATTCCCGTATTCAATGCTCCGTTCTCGAATACCCGTTCGGTTGCCGAGCTTGTAATTGCAGAAGCAATTCTTCTGATGCGCAACATTCCGGGAAAGAATGCAGCTGCCCACAGGGGGACATGGCTTAAGTCGGCAACCAACTGCTTTGAGGTTCGTGACAAGAACCTGGGAATCATAGGCTATGGACATATCGGCTCACAGGTATCGATCCTTGCCGAAGCCCTTGGAATGAATGTCTATTATTACGACATCGTAAAGAAGCTAAGCCTTGGAAAAGCAATTGCATGTTCATCGCTAGATGAACTGCTTTCAAAGTCACAGATTTTAACATTGCATGTGCCTGAGACACCCCTTACCAGAGATATGATCGGTGAAAGGGAGCTATCCCTTTTGAGGAAGGGATCATGCCTTGTCAATGCCTCGAGGGGATCGGTGGTAAAGATTCAGGCCCTGGCCGGGGCTCTGAAATCGGGTCATTTAATCGGGGCAGCACTTGATGTATTCCCTGAGGAACCGGCCTCAAACGGCGACCCGTTTAACTCCGAGCTTCAGCAATTTGATAATGTGATTCTTTCTCCTCATGTCGGCGGCAGCACGGTTGAAGCACAGGAAAATATCGGAACAGAAGTTGCTGAAAAGCTTGTAAAGTACAGCGATACCGGGGCAACGATCGGTGCGACAAATTTTGTTCAGATCTCACTGCAGCCCAACAAAAATGCACAGAGGTTCCTTCATATCCATAAGAATGAGCCCGGTGTCTTGAAGGAAGTGAACTATGTTTTTACTTCAAAGGGTATTAATATTGCAGGTGAATATCTCCAGACAGATCCCGAAATTGGCTATGTGATAATCGATACCGAAAGCCGTCTCGGATCGGGGATTATTGACGAGCTTAAGGCAATTGAGGGGACCATCAGGGTAAGGATGCTGTATTGAAAAACCAAATGGTTCAAAAGGGATCACCACAGGCACTGGGTACGGAAAATGTGTGGAAGCTGCTTATGCAGTATGCCATTCCGTCTGTAATTGCCATGACTGCAATGTCGCTTTACAATATTACCGACAGCATCTTTATCGGTCATGGTGTCGGAGCACTTGCAATTTCAGGGCTTGCCATTACATTCCCTCTGATGAACCTTTCAGCTGCCTTCGGTACGCTGGTAGGGGTCGGAGCCTCGGCTCTAATGTCACTCCGTCTGGGCCAGAAGGACTATGATACGGCAAATAAAATACTGGGCAATGTCCTGGTATTGAATCTGATCCTGGGATCGTTCTATACTGTTGTCGTGCTTCTTTTTCTCGATCAGATACTCCTGTTTTTCGGAGCAAGTCCGGAGACTTTGCCCTATGCCCGTGACTTTATGACGATAATAACGCTTGGCAACATAATAACTCATATGTATTTCGGTCTGAATGCCCTGATGCGTGCTACCGGTAATCCGAAAAGATCAATGTATGCCACTATCATATCAGTTATCATCAATGTAATACTTGCCCCTCTCTTTATTTTTGGTTTTAAATGGGGTATCCGCGGTGCTGCTTTAGCAACAGTAATTGCGCAGACAGCGATGCTGATATGGCAGCTTAGCTATTTCATGGACAAGGAAAATTATATTCATTTCGAGAAAGGTTCATTCAGGTTAAAACGTAAAATCGTAACTGATTCCCTGTCAATCGGGCTGGCTCCTTTCCTCATGAATTCTGCCGGGAGCATAATAATTATTATTATAAATCAGAACCTCATTAAACATGGGGGCGATCTTGCTGTGGGAGCCTACGGGGTAATTAACCGTGTAGCCTCACTTTTTGCAATGGTAGTTTTCGGACTTACACAGGGTATGCAGCCAATAGCTGGTTATAACTTCGGTGCAAAACAATTCGACAGGGTAAACACAGTTATGAAATTAACAGTTTTACTGGCCACTGCTGTAATGATGGTTGGTTTTCTGATAAGTGAGATTTTTCCTCATGCCGTTGCAGCGGCCTTTACAACGGAAGAAGAATTGATAAACATAGTTGTGCCTGGTTTGCGGATCGTCATGATTTTGTTTCCTATCGTAGGATTTCAGATGGTCGCCTCCACTTTCTTTCAAAGTATAGGGATGGCAGGCAAAGCTATTTTTTTGTCACTTACACGACAGGTCCTTTTTCTGTTACCCTGCCTGCTGATCCTGCCCTCAATTTTCGGGATAAAGGGTGTATGGTACAGTATGCCCGCAGCAGACCTTGCTGCCAGTATACTAGCTGCGTATTTACTTGTATCCCAGTATCATAAATCTTATGTAAAGCAGTAAATTAGATTATTATTAATACCATCAGTGAATGAAGAATGATTATGTTATAACCATTGGACGGCAGCTTGGAAGTGGCGGCCGGTTGATTGGGGAGAAGCTTGCTGCACAGCTCGGCATCTCTTTTTATGACAAGGAGCTGATACAGATTGCCTCGCAGGAAAGCGGCCTGGGGAAGGAGTATTTTGAACAGGCTGATGAGAAAAAAAGTTACTCATTTTTCGGGGGATTGTTTGGATTGAAGGGTACCATGGCGGATGTGCCATTTTCGACATATTATCTGAACAATGAAACATTATTCAAGATACAAAGTGATGTCATCCGCAAACTGGCAGAAAAAGGATCTTGCCTGTTCGTGGGGAGGTGTGCCGATTATGTGCTTGGTGAAAATCCGCGCTGCCTGAATATTTTTATTTGTGCCGATATTAATGACCGGGTTATGAGGATTGCCGAACTTCAGAAGATGACTGCTGAAAAGGCAAGGGATTTTGTTGAAAAAGCCGATAAAAGAAGGGCGGGATATTACAATTATTTCAGCAATAAGGAGTGGGGTGCTGCTGATACATATCACCTTTGTGTTAATTCATCAGTTCTCGGAATAGACGAAACGGTGAGTTTGATACAACAGTTTGCTGTAAAAAGATTCGGGCTTTGAAAGATCACGTTTATGGAAACACTCCATGGTTCGGAACGATATAATGGGATATCATTCCAGCATTGATGGAATCGCTCCGCGATATAGTGCAATCGTGGAACCACTATGTGACATGGGAAATATGTATTATTACTTTCCGGATGGAACCTCGGAGAGGTTCCATCAATGCTAGCAAATCCGCCACAACATAGTGGGGAACCGCGGAGCGGTTCCATAAATCCAGAATGGAAACGTAAAACTCCTCCGGAGTGGAAATTTTATTACATTATGTACTCTTTTGTAGCTTCTCAAATTTCCCCTTGATTTTTCTTATATCCTCAAACTCCAGGTTTTCAAGGTTTATTTTTTTGAGGCCGTTTTTAAGTTCCAGGTCGATCTCAAAAAGCCTGATATTAACTGATTCGATATCATCAATTATTACAGAGTCAACTACTTTGGCCCCCGGTAAGAAAAACCGCATCTCTTTATCATCCCATTCAATGAAATACTTTCTGCTTTTCAGGCTGGCAACTCCCATTATTACGAATAATATACCCTGCAGAAAAAACAGTACGAAATTCCAGTTTCCTGACGGGAAATGAAAATCGAATCCTGCACTTGAGTATTTTATAAGCAATCCCAGTGCGATTAATGTATATAAGATTCCAAAAACCACGAAGAACTTTGCCAGCCATTCCTTCCCTTTATAAACCTTGATCCTTTCCATAAAATAAATTTGATTTTTAATGCTTCTTAATTTAACTTTTCCGATAAGTAAAAGTAAAAAATAGTTGATTCCTGAGGTAACCTTTTGGAGTCATAATTGTTTAATTGATTGGAGTAAAAAAAATTGAATAAGTGATGAAAAAGATCTTTATCATTTTTGTTGTTCTCTCTGTTACAACAGCGTCCTGCATTAAGGATATCTTTTGTGTTAACGGGAATGGGATCCTTGAGACCCAGCCGCGAAATGCAACGGCATTCAATCATATAGAAAATTCAACGGCAGCCGATGTTATCTATAAAAAAGACGATTCGCCAGGTATAACGGTTGTTGCTGAATCGAACCTGCTTGAATATATTGTTACTGAGATTGTCAATGGTAAACTTGAGATCCGGACAGAACCCCGGACTATGTGTCTGGATTACACTAAACAACCTGTAATTACGGTTACATCTCCCGAATTGAAAAACATCGAATCAAGCGGTTCAGGTACATTTATTGCAGATACAATGTCGGCAAATCCTAACAGCATAAAACTGAGCGGGTCAGGTGATATCTTTATAGGCAGTATTTCATGCAACGATCTTTCAGCTTCAATTTATGGCTCGGGTAATATAGAAATAACCAGGGGATCGTTCCAGAATGCTGATCTCCTCATTACCGGATCGGGCGACATAGATATAAAGGGGAGTAGTAATAGCGGACATTTGCGAATTACGGGCAGTGGAGATATTAAATCCGGTCAGTTTACCCTGGGTACAGCCTATGAAACGATATCGGGTTCAGGAAATATCTTTACCTGGGTCGGGAACAACCTGACTGCAGAAATATCAGGAAGCGGGAATATTTATCTGAAAGGAAATCCGACAATAAACCAGACTATTACAGGCTCGGGTAGGATTATCCGAAATTGAGAAAATTGAAATACTTTAATCCCAGAGTCTGGTCAGGGCTTCATCAATTGTTCCTGCGAAGTAAATTGTTCCTGTTCTGTTGCTTTCTCTGATAAAATCACTCAGACTCCTGCTTTTATAAACCGAGAAATCGCCAACAATTGCAAGTTGCATCCGGTAATTTGAGAATTTTTGAAGGATTTCCCCTGCCACTCTGGTTTTCAGATCAAAGAAATCCGGATGCAGACTTTTTTTGTGAATTATCATCGTTCCACTACCGTTATAACGGACTTCAGCCATAAGATCAAGAATATCATCCGGACCGGTAATCAGGTGAGCTCCCGGAATGACTTCAGCTATTATTCTTCCTGAGGCTGTTTTATGATATTTAATTTCTGTTGCCATCTTATGGTTTCTGACAGGAAGGACAAAAGTACACCGCTCCGCCAAGGTAGGGTCCTTTCCTTTTCAGATCACCACAATTCGGACAGGGATGATTCAATTTATCCTTTGACAGGACCTTTTTATTTCCTCCATTGTTTCCGGTTGAAAAATGCGAAAGCGCAGGGCTCTGTAAAACAAAATACTTCTGTAATTTTTTGCCAGTAAGGACCTTTTCAGCTCGGAGACCGATTATTTTTGATTCGGGGATTTCAAGCATTATAACTTTAAATTATGTATTAAAAGGAGGATAATCATTTCCTGACAAGTTCAACCCTTCTGTTTTTAGCTCTTCCTTCTTCTGTATTATTATCAGCTATGGGTTTATCCTGACCGTAACCTGCAGGGGTAAGACGGTCAGCAGAGATACCCTGACCAACTATTGCAGAAACCACCGACTTTGCCCTTGCCTCAGAGAGAATCTTATTTGATGCAGGGCTTCCAACATTGTCAGTGTGTCCTTCGACACCAATTTTAAGATCAGGATTTGACTTCATCATCCGGACTATCTGTTCTATGATAGGGTTGGATTCGTCTCTGATGACTGATTTACCAAAGTCAAAGT
>Ga0105106_10003787_pt1 | contig 10763 bp, 7 predicted proteins | sample PPLLaktember2015_5_FD_79109 | JGI IMG/M metagenome (GOLD analysis project Ga0105106, IMG submission 79109) | Freshwater sediment microbial communities from Prairie Pothole Lake near Jamestown, North Dakota, USA - PPLs Lake P8 Core (1) Depth... | ecosystem: Environmental > Aquatic > Freshwater >... | reverse complement strand
GATTCGGGGTTTGGGCGTCGGCGATCGGTACGGCTTTGAACGTCGTGCCTTCGGGCAGCCTGAGATTCTCGTCGCGCACCCAGCCGCTGCGCTGGAAGTCGCTGATCATGACGACTTCGCGCGTCTGCAGCGTCGAGTCTGCGAGCACGCGCTGCGCAAGTTTCAGCGCCGGCGCGTATCGTGTCGCTTCGGCGCTGATCTTCGCGCCGTCGATGGCGGCAATGACGCGCGACAGCTCGGCCGTCGCGCGCACTTCGGCCTGCGCATTGGTGCCGAAAAGGATGAGGGTGACGTGATCGGTCGCCGTCAGCCCCTGCACCACCTGTCGGGCTGCCGCCTGCGCGCGCGCCCATCGATCGCCGTACGCCATGCTGTAGGAGCGATCGAGCAGGATGGCTACCTCGCGCGGGCCCGATGCGTTGGCGAGCGCGACGATCGGACGGTCGAAGAACGGCCGGGCGAAGGCAAGAACGATCAGCAGGATGGCGGCAAGCCGCATGGCCAGGAGCGGCCAGTCGCGAATCCGCCGGCGTCGCACCGACTGATACGGAATCTTCTCGAGGAACATGAGCGACGGAAACTCGACCACCTGGTTCCGCTCGCGCTGCGTCAGGTGGATCGCGATCGGGATGGCGAAGGCGATGAGCGCCGCGAAGAAAAGAGGTGCCAGAAACGCCATTTATCTCACCCGGCTCAGCCGCTGTCGCGCGGACAGGTACTTGAACAACGCGTAATCGAGCGGTGTCGCCGTGTTGACGAGCGTGTAGTCCACCCGGTTCTGCGAGAACCGCGAGGACAGCGCAGCGATGTGCTCCTGCACGAGCGACTTGTACTGCGCGGCGAGCGCGGTGGGCACCACGGGTATCTGCTCGCCGGTCTCGAGGTCCTGGAAACTCGCCGCGTCGGAGAAATTGAAATCAATCTCTGCGGGGTCGAGCACGTGAAACACGATCAGATCGTTGCCGCGGAAGCGCAGCGGCTTGACGGCATCCATAATCGCCTCGGGTGTCTCGTACCAATCCGACACGATGACGAGGATGCCGCGGCGCCCGAAGTGCTCGGCCATCTTCTGCATCGGCACTTTGAGATCGCCCTTGCGTTCGGCCCTGGCCCGATCGAGCGTGTGCAGCACGCGTTCGAGGTGCTTGGCCGAAGGCGGAATGTGCGTGACGATGTCGTTGTCGAACGTGACACAGCCGATGCGGTCGCGCTGCTTCTGCGCGAAATATGCGAGGCAGGCGCCCAGGAACTTGCCGTATTCGAGCTTTGAAATGCCGCGGCTCGCGAAGTCCATCGACCGCGAGATGTCGAGGATGACCGAAAAGTTCGCGTTCGTGTCGGCCTCGTACTCCTTCAGGTAGTACCGATCGGTGCGCGCGAACAGCTTCCAGTCCACACGGCGGATGTCGTCGCCCGGCATGTAGCCGCGATGCTCGGCGAAGTCGACCGACGCGCCGAAATACGGCGAGCGGTGCAGCCCGTTGATGAACCCGTCGACGACCGTCTTGGCGAGCAGCTCGAGGTTGCCGATCCGCGCCAGGACCTTCGGGTCGACGAAACGGGCGCCGGGGAGGGAGTGCTGTTCCATGTTCCTGATGATGAAAGCAAAAGGGGAATGTTGAAAGTAGAACTTCCTACCTGCTACCTTTGACTTCCCACGTTCTACTTTACCTTCCCCTCTCTTCTACATTCCCGACCGCGGAGTCGCCACGGCTTCGAGCAGCTGATCGATGATCGCGTCGCTCGTGATGCCTTCCGACTCGGCGTGGAAGTTCGTGAGCACGCGATGGCGCAGCACCGGGTGCGCGAGCGCGCGAATGTCGTCGAAACTCACATGGTAGCGTCCGCTCGTGAGCGCGCGGGCCTTGGCGCCGAGAATCAGGTACTGCGCGGCGCGCACCGAGGCGCCGAACGCGACCCACTTCTTGATGACGTCGGGCGCCTGTTTCGATTTCGGCCGGGTCGTGCGCACCAGCTCGAGCGCATAGCGCATCACCGACTCGGCGACCGGAACGCGGCGCACCAGACGCTGGAACGCGATGAGGTCGGCGCCGCTCACGGGCTTCTCGAACTGCGGGTTCAGAATCGCCGTCGTCGTCCGCACGACCTCGTATTCCTCGTCTTCAGGCGGATGCTCGATGACGATGTGGAACATGAAGCGGTCGAGCTGTGCCTCGGGCAGGGGATAGGTGCCTTCGAGCTCGATCGGGTTCTGCGTCGCGAACACGTAGAACGGCTCTTCCAGCGTGTAGGTGCGCCCCTGCACCGTCACGCGATGCTCCTGCATCGCCTCGAGGAGGGCCGACTGCGTCTTGGGCGGCGTGCGGTTGATTTCGTCGGCAAGGACGATGTTCGCGAAAATCGGACCGGGGGCGAACACCATCTGCCGGCGGCCCGTCGCAGGATCTTCCTGGATGATGTCGGTGCCGGTGATGTCGGACGGCATCAGGTCGGGCGTGAACTGAATGCGGTTGAACTTGAGATCGACGACGCGCGCCATCGAATGGATGAGCAGCGTCTTGGCGAGGCCCGGAACGCCGACGATGAGGCTGTTGCCCCCGACAAACAGCGTCAGCAGCACCTGGTTGACGACTTCGTCCTGGCCGATGATGAGCTTCTTCAATTCCTCGATAATGCGCTGGCGGCCGTACTTCATCTTCTCGGCGAGCGCCACATCATCCTGCTGCATGTCCTGTTCGACTTGGGCCACGTTGCCTCCTTCGACCTTCGCTGACTATGCCAGATGCCGTATCCGCCGGTAACCCCACTCCGCCGACATGACGCCGAGCAGCAGGAGCAGCACAATCGGCATGTCCCACAAATCCCGTTCTTCGACCGTCGTCACGCCGCGGCCCGTGTATTTCACGTCGTCTGCGAGCGACGAGACGGTCTGCGGGGTGTAGTAGACGCCACCGGTCTCTTCCGAGATGCGGCGCAAGAGCGGCGCGCGCATCGCGGCATCGAAGTACTCGCTGTCGCTCGGCGCCACGCGCACGTGCGCCACATTCGCTCCGAGCGTGGTGCCCGCCCGCGACGCGTCGACGCGAACTTCATACGCGCCGTTCTCGGTCGGTGTGAACGCTCCGCGATACTCGCCATTGCGTTCGCCGGTCCACTGCATCGGCACGTCGATGACCTGGCCTTTGGGACCGGTCACCTGCGCCGTCACTGCGGCGTCGTTCACTTCGAGGAAGCCCGGATCCGATACCTCGGCGATGAGCGCCACTTCCTCGCCGGGTTCCACCTGGTCGGGCGAGCTCGTCAGCTCGACCTGATCGGGCACGCCCTCGACGAGCCAGCGCATCAGCTGGCGCCAGTAGGTCTCGTGCGTCATGTCTTCGACCGCGATCTTGGCGTCCATCTGCCACGTCCACGAGTCGTAGATAGGGAACGCCAGCGTCTTGCCGCGGCCGTAACGCTGGTAGGCGAGCGCGATCGATTCGCGGCCGCTCTCGTCGACGCCGCGCAAGAGCGCCGTCGCGCCTGGCTTGATCTGGCGGATGGGATTCACACTGATGACCGGCGGCAGCGAGCCCCAGCGCTTCACCGAGTCCTGCTCGGTCTTCTCAATCTGCGTGACCGTGTGCGACTGACCGGCCCGCGTCGGCGTCACCTGCACCCGCGTCGTCGTGTCGGGCTGCTTGGCCTCGAGCACCACCGGGAGCGCGTCGGCCACCGGCGTGCCGGCGTAGCCGCCTTCGGCAAACGAGCGGCGACCGCCAATCATCATCAGTCCGCCTCCGCGCCGATCGGCGAAGTCGGCGATCATGCGCAGCTGGTCGCCACTGAACGCGTTCGCCTCGATGCTTCCGAGAATGAGGCCGCGGTAGGAGAAGAGCTCGTCGCGCGTCTTCGGAAAGCCCGCCGCCAGCTCGTCCGGGCTGTCGACATGAATCCGGAAGAACTTGGTGTCGGTCGTGCGCTGCAGCACGACGAGCTGCAGGTTGGGGTCGTCGGCAACGGCGCGGCGGATAAACTTCACTTCGAAGTGCGGCTCGCCGTCGAAGAAGAGGATTTTTTCCTTGCGGTCCTGCACATCGAGCAGCACGTCGCGCACGTTGTTCTGGCTGATTTCCTCACCATCCTGCTGCGGAATACGGAACCTGATGGTGCGCGCGCCGGCTTCGTTGGCCGTGAAGTGCACCTTCACGGTGGTGGGCTCGTTGTCGTTTGTGAGCGCCACCTGTTGCGTGCTCAGGATGCGCCCCGAATCCTCGACGTTGAGCGGCACGGTCGTCCCGCGGAACCCGTTCTGCGACACGATGACGTCGACCGCCAGGTTCGTGCCCTTGAGCACTTTTCGTGGCGTGGTGACGCGGCTGATCTGGATGTCACGCCCGAGCGTCTCGCGACCGACGCCTACCGTGAACACCGGCACCTGGCTGGCGCGCAGACCGAGCAGCGACTCCTGAATGGACGCCTCCTCTGTGTCGGCGCCGTCGGTCACCATCACCAGGCCGGCCAGCGGCAGCCCGGTCAATTCGTCCTTGGCCCGCTGCAGCGCTTCGCCGAGCTTCGTCTGTGTGCCATCGAACGTCAGATCCCGCGCCGCGCGCACTCTGTCGGTCGAAGAGGCAAACCGGAAGACTCGCACGGCATAGCGGCTCGCAAGCGCTTTCATGACCGGGCTTTCGGCCGAGAAGGTCGCGCCCACGAACTCGCCGCGCGGTTTGCCGTCGTGGTCGGCGACGCGCATGCTTCGCGAATCGTCGAGCAGGATGCCGAGGAAGTTCTGCTGCGGCACCGCCGCGCGCAGAATGAGGACCGGCCGGAAGAGACAGAAGAGAACGAGGCCGACAAGGCAGAGGCGCAGTCCGATGAGGACCGTCCGGTCGACCCAGCTCGCATCTCCGGGCGCCTTGCGGTAGGTCATCACGGCGGCCACGGCGGCCGCGGCCGCCAGCGCCGCCGCGATATAGACCGGCGACCCGAACGCCAGGCGCAGCTCGCCCTGCTGAAAAACGTAGGGCGAATACTTGAAGAAAAATGCAAACAGCGAGTCGAACACGGTGCTCTGGGGCGACCTCTGTGTGTATAAGGTGACTGTAAAGCCATTCTACTTCGCGTTTGAACGATGGACGCAACCCCCTTAATATTTCCGCTTCAATGCTCCGGCTCATCGTGACGGCCGTGCTGGTGGTCTGGGCCGGCCCCGGCCACGTCATGGCACAAACCGCCCCGCCGTTCAGATGGGCGGGCGACGCCGAAGGCGGCGCGCCGTATGTCGAAGCCGATCCCGCCGATCCGTCGCGCGTGGTCGGGTTCGACGCCGATGTGGCTGCGTTGATTGCGCAAGGCCTGGGCCGCGAGCCGCAATTCGTCGAAGTCGCGTTTGCGTCGATCGACCAGTCGATCGTGCGCGGCGACGCAGAAATCGGGCTGAGCGGCATCGAAGATACGCCGGCTCGCCGCGCCGGCTACGCGGTCACCCTACCTTATTATCAGTTTCGCGAAGTGTTGAGCGTACGTTCAAGCGACGCTGGACAATTTCGTACGCTCGCCGATCTGCGCGGACGCCGCGTGGGCACGCTGGGCGGAACGATCGCATACGAGATTCTCCTGACAGCCGAGCGCGATCACGGCATCATCGCCGTCTCCTATGAAGACGACGTGCATCCCTACTCGGATTTGCTGGTCGGGCGCCTCGATGCTGTGCTCCTGGACAATGTCCTCGCAGACCGGCGGGCCCGCACTACGGCGGGCTTCATCACCCACCCTGAAGCGGTTGCGACATCGCACTACGTAGGTGTGCTCGCGCCGGGCAACGAGGCGCTCCGCGATCGCGTCAACGACATCCTGAGAGCCGCGATGAAGGACGGGCGGCTCGAGAGCATTTTCAAAAAGTGGAAGGTCTGGAACGCCGATCAGCCCCAGTTGTTCGCCGCGGTGCTGGCCGGCGAGACGATTCCGGCGGTTGTCGGCTACCAGGCCGAAGGCATCTCGGCCTTGTCGAAGTGGGAGGCGACGCGCCGCTACCTGCCGTCGCTCTTCCGCTCGGCAGTGGTCACCTTGATCATGTCCTGCGGCGCCATGCTGGCTGCGGTCGCCCTGGGTGTGACGATTGCGACGGGCCGTCTCTATGGCGACAGGCTGATACGCGCCGTCCTGATGGGATATGTCGAGCTGATTCGAGGCACGCCGCTGCTGCTCCAGCTCTTCGTTCTTTACTACGGCATTGCAGAAGCCATACGGCTGCCGGCATTCGTGGCGGCGCTCCTTGGTCTGGCATTGAACTATGCGGCGTATGAGAGCGAGATCTATCGAGGCGCGCTGCTCGCAGTGCCGGCGGGGCAGCTCGAGGCGTCGCGCACGCTCGGCTTCAGCGAATTTCAAACGCTGAGACTCGTTCGGGCGCCGCAGGCCTTCCGCCTGGCACTTGCGCCGATGACCAACGATTTCGTGGCCCTCCTGAAGGACTCGTCGCTCGTGTCGGTGTTGACCGTCGTCGAGCTCACCAAACAGACGCAGATTTTCGCCACGAACATGGGCAGCTGGGTGATTCCCGGCGCCATCTGCGCGGCACTCTACCTTGCGATGTCGCTGCCGCTCGCGGCGCTCGCACGCGCGCTCGAGCGCCGCTGGAGGTGGCAGACGGCATGAGCACGCTGACGCTGCGCGACGTCGAGTTGAAACGGGGCGAACGCATCCTCGTTTCCAGCCTCAACGTCGAGGCGCGACCGGGCGATCTGATCGCGCTGCGCGGCCCGTCCGGGTCGGGCAAGACGACGATCCTGCGCGCCATCGCCGGGCTCGATTCATTCCAGCGCGGAACCATCGAGGTGGGAGACGCGCGTCTGCAGGCGGGCGTCGTTCCCGATCGCGCCATGTTGCATCGGCTGCGCCGCAGCGTCGGGCTCGTCTTTCAGTTTCACTGCCTGTTCGAGCACCTGTCGGCGCTCGAGAACGTGTGTCTTGCGCCGGTGCATGTCTACAACACGCCGCACCGCACAGCCGAACAGCTCGGACGCGATCTGCTGAAGCAGCTCGGCGTCGAGGCGCGCGCCGCCGCGTTGCCGCGCGAACTGTCGGGAGGCGAGGCGCAGCGCGTGGCGATTGCCCGCGCGCTGGCGGTGAACCCGCCGGTGTTGCTGATGGACGAGCCGATGGCCTCGCTCGATCCGTCGCGGCGCGCCGAGCTCGGTGCTCTGCTGCAGCGCCTCACGGCCTCGGGCCGCACGCTGCTTCTCACTACTCACGACGAGCGGTTTGCCGAGGAGTACGCCACGCGGACGCTGATGCTCGAGGGCGGGAGGCTGAGTGAGCTTGCGCAGTAGGGCGGGTCTCGCCTTGTAGACCCGCCACTGCCTGGCTCGTGATGGCCGGGTCTGATGAACAGACCCGGCCTACATGTGGTCAGACCCGGCCTACATGTGGTGAGTGGTCTACTTCGGACACTCCCCAACCCACTTGCCGTCCATCGTCATCGACATCGTCTGGCCGCTGGTTTCCATCTGAATGGTTCCGGTATAGGTGCTGTCGCCGCTGTACTTCATCTCGCCGGTGATGTTGGTCAATGTGGGCTTCGTGCAGGTCATCTTGTAGGTGGCGGTGCTCCCCGACAGCTTGTAGTCGGTCATCTTGCAGTCGTTGCTGCCAGGTCCCTGCGGGATTGACGCCTGGGGATCCTTCAGCATCTCCGCCGTCACGCAACGCGTGTGCTTCATCGGCGGCATGTCCATGCCCTGCATACTCATCTTCATCGTGACTTCCCAGTTGCCGGGTCGCATGGGCGACTGCTGGGCGAGCGCGGTGTATGACAACGCAACGGTAAGTAGTGCAATCGAGCTGATTCGAGCGTTCATTGAGTCTCCTTCACTCAGGGCCACAGCCATGCAGCGCCGCGGACGCCGCTGGAATCTCCGTGGCGGGCCGCCACAAGAGGTGTATCGGCCGAATCCGAAAAAACGAAAGGCTTCCAGAGGACCGGCACGCGTGTGTAGAGCCGGCTGATGTTCGACACGCCGCCGCCGAGCACGATGACGTCGGGATCGAGCACATTGATGATACTCGCGAGCGCGCGTGCGAGTCGTTCTTCGTACAACTCGAGCGCGCGAACGGCGTCGAGGTCTCCGGTGCCGGCCAGCTCGGCAATCGCATCAGCATTGACGAAGCGGCCCGACATCGACTGGTAGCTCGCCGAGAAACCCGGACCGGAGAGGAAGGTTTCGATGCAGCCGCTCCGGCCGCAATAGCACGACGGGCCCGGCCGTTCGCTGTCCCGTGGCCAGGGCAGAGGGTTGTGTCCCCACTCGCCCGCGATGCGATGCCGCCCCTCGAGCACGCGACCACCGACGACCACGGCGCCGCCTGTTCCCGTTCCGAGGATCACGCCAAACACGATGTGCGCCCCCTGGCCGGCGCCATCGGTTGCCTCCGACAGCGCAAAGCAATTGGCGTCGTTGGTCACACGGACCGGCCGCCCGAGCGCGCGCTCGAGATCGCGGTCGAGCGGCCTGCCGATCAGCCACGTCGAGTTCGCGTTTTTCACCAGCCCGGTGGCCGGGGAGATCGTGCCGGGAATGCCGATGCCAACTGTTCCGGACTGTCTGAGCGCGGATTCGAGGGCCTCTACGAGATCGGCGACGGCGCGAATCGTCGCAGCATAATCACCGCGCGGTGTCGCTATGCGGCGCCGCAGCAGCTCGCGGGTGCCGTCGATAGCGATGGCTTCGATTTTTGTGCCGCCGAGGTCGACGCCGATTCGCATGGTGACGCACGTCAGAGCATAGAGGAAGACTGGTGGAGTCGGAAGAGTTGCGGATTCGGCGATGATGTATGCATGCCCGTCATCCGGATCGACAGCTTCGACGATCCGCGACTGAAAGACTATCGAGGGGTTTCCGACGCCGAGTTGCTGCGCCGCCGGAATCTGTTCGTGGCAGAGGGTCGGCTGGTCGTTGGCCGCGTTCTGCAGAGCGGGCATCGTGTCGCTTCCGTGCTGCTGAACGAGGCGTCGCGGCGGGCGTTGGAAGATTCGCTCTCGCGTCTGCCCGACGATGTTCCGGCATACATCTGCGAGACGGATCAATTTGCGTCTTTGACCGGTTTCAACCTGCATCGCGGGTGTCTGGCGCTCGCAGAGCGTCCAACCGATCGCGCTCCCGACCAGGTGATGCACGGCCGGGAACGGCTCCTCATCCTCGAAGGCGTGACCGATGCCGACAACGTCGGCAGCGCCTTCCGCAATGCCGCGGCGTTTGGGGCGCACGTCCTGTTGAGCCCGACCTGCTGCGATCCGCTCTACCGAAAAGCCATTCGCACATCGATGGGAAGGGTGCTTGGCACGCCGTTCGCGCGGCTGAACAACTGGCCGGGCGATCTCGCTGGCGTAAAGGCGCACGGCTTTACGATCGTCGCGTTGACGCCGAGGGCGCACGCGGTGGAGCTCTCTCGGTGCGCACGGCATCAGCGGGTGGCGCTGCTCGTTGGGACCGAAGGGCCCGGCCTCACGACGGCGGCGGAACAGATGGCCGATGTGTGCGCGCGCATTCAGATTGCAGAAGGGGTCGATTCCCTGAACCTCGCGACCGCCGCCGGCATCGCTCTTCATCACTTCTCGCGCCCGTAACCACCAACCAGACCTCGTGATACCTTGAACAGCCCGATGTCACCGAGGCCCAGGCTTCTGCTCGTCGCGCTGCTCATCGCCGCCATCGTTCCTTACTTCATCAATCTGGGCGTGTCGTCGATCTGGGATGCCAACGAGGCCTTCTACGCGCAGACACCGCGCGAGATGATGGAGGCCGGCGACTATGTGACGCCGAGCTTCAACTTTCAGCTGCGGATGAACAAGCCGGTGTTGTCGTACTGGAACGTTGCTGCGTCTTATCGCCTGTTCGGTATATCCGAGTGGAGCGAACGGCTGCCGATTGCCATTGGCGGCGTGGTCATGATCCTGACTGCGTTCGCGCTGGGCCGGTTGCTCGGCGGAACGCATGCGGGGCTGCTGGCGGCGCTCGTGCTTGCCACGTCGCCCAGGCTGATGCTGCTCGCGCGCCGCATCATCATTGATGTTCACATCGCGATGTGGACGGGTCTCGTCCTGCTGTTCTTTGCGTTGTCCGAGACCCGCCCCGCGCGCCGTCTGTACCTCTCTTTGATGTACGTGGCGGCCGGCTTCGGAGTGCTGACGAAGGGTCCGGTCGCCGTTTTTCTTCCCGCGCTCGTCTTCTTCATCTATCTCGCCTCGCAGAAGCGGCTTGGCGATTTGCGGCACATGATGCTGCCTGCGGGCGCGGCGATCAGCCTGGCGATTGTCGTCCCTTGGTACTACTTTCTCTACCGCGAGCACGGATGGGCATACATCGGTTCGTTCATCGTGGGAGAGAACCTCGGCCGGTATGCCGAAGCCGTCGGCGAGCAATCCCGGGGGCTGCTCTTCTACATACCGGTGATGCTCGCGGATATGTTTCCCTGGTCGTTGATGATTCCGCTCTCCATCTGGTGGGCGGTCCGGGCGCAATGGCAGAATCGCGTCGCGCGCCTTCTCGTCATCTGGATTGCGGCCATCGTGGTGTTCTTCTCGCTGTCGGGCACGAAAGAGGACTTGTACGTTCTGCCAATTGTGACGGCCGAGGCGGCCCTCGTCGGCGCCATGCTCGCCAGGGCGGTTGAAGGCGACGCGGTCGAACGTCCGGTCGCCTGGGGCGTTGCGCTGACGGCGTTGCTGTCGATCGCAGCGGGAACGGTCCTTTTGTGGGCGTTCGCCGTTACGAACCGGTATGCGCTTTCCGGTGCCACGTTCGCAGGTGCAGTGGCGGCGG
>Ga0105106_10003784_pt1 | contig 10765 bp, 10 predicted proteins | sample PPLLaktember2015_5_FD_79109 | JGI IMG/M metagenome (GOLD analysis project Ga0105106, IMG submission 79109) | Freshwater sediment microbial communities from Prairie Pothole Lake near Jamestown, North Dakota, USA - PPLs Lake P8 Core (1) Depth... | ecosystem: Environmental > Aquatic > Freshwater >... | reverse complement strand
GATCGAGATCTGGCCCACCAGCATGGTTTTCAGGAAAGACCACAAGCTGCGCCTCGACGTGACGCCGCGCGACGGCCCGGCGAGCGGGCATTTCACGCACTACAACGCCGACTACAACGCGGGTGCCATGAACACGATCTATTCGGGCGGCGACAAGCTTTCGTGGCTCATGCTGCCGGTGATACCGCCCAAGTGATGAGAACCGGGAGACCGCGGTGGCCAGACTGAAAGACAAAGTCGTTTTCCTCACCGGCGCAGGCGCCGGCATCGCGAAGGCGACCGCGAAAATGTGCGTGCGCGAAGGCGCGCGCGTCGCGCTGATCGAAATCAACCGCGAAGCCGGAGAGCGCGCCGAGCGCGAGATCCGCGAGGCCGGCGGTGAGGCGCTCTTCGTCGAGACCGACGTGACGAGCGACGACAGCGTGCGCGCCGCGGTGGAGGCGACGGTGAAGCGCTTCGGCAAGCTCGACGTCATCTTCAACTGCGCCGGCGGCTCGCTTCAGGAAGACGTGCCGGTGCACGAGATGGACTTGGACGTCTGGCACCGCACCGTCAATCTCAACCTGCTGCACCCTTTCCTCACCTGCCGCCACGGCATACCGCACCTCATGAAAGCGGGCGGCGGCGCGATCGTCAACGTCACCTCGCACCTGGGCCTCATGGGCTCGATGAAGCCGGCGTACGCGGCGACCAAGGGCGGCATCATCTCGTTCACCAAGACGCTCGCCGCGCAGTACGTCGAGTACGGCATACGCGCCAACGCGATCGCGCCCGGGTCGGTGCGCACCGAGCGGCAGATCAAGCGCTACGAGAACAAGGATTTCATGCTCGCGGAGAAGCCGGGCTTCGCGGCGCGCCAGCGCGCGGCGATGCAGAAGCTCTATCCGTTCTCCAGAGGCGAGTCCGAGGACATCGCGGCGATCGCGGTTTTCCTCGCCTCCGACGAATCGCGGATGATCACCGGCACGACCATCGCCGCCGACGGCGGGCGCTCGAGCTATCTCAAGGTTTACGTCGAAGAGTAAATCCCGTTCCCTCACCCCTACCCCTCTCCCGGGGGGAGAGGGGTTGTATGCAAGGAGCAGTCATCATGTCTACGGTAGTTGCGAAACGAACCCATCCCGGAACGCAGTTCGAAGTCGTTCCGGCGAAGGCCGCGCTGGGCGCTGAAATCCGCGGGGTCGACCTCGCGCAGCTCGACGACGCGACTTTCAACGCGCTGCACGACGCGTGGCTCGACCACGTGCTGCTGGTTTTCCGCGGGCAGCGGCTGGCGGCGCAGGATCTCGTGAACCTCGTGCGGCGCTTCGGCACGCCGGTGACGTCCTCCGGCCTGCACCAGAGAAATCTCGAAGAGCGCACCGCGAACCAGGTCTTCAACCTGCCGCCGGAGATCACGGTCGTCACCAACGTGCGTGAGAACGGCAAGCCCGTGGGAATACTGGGCGACGGCGAAGTCGTCTGGCACTCGGACTTCTCGTTCAAGGAGAAACCCACCGCGGCGCGCATGCTGCTCGCGGTGGAAATCCCGCCTGCGGAGCTCGGCGGCCACACCTACTTCCTCAACTGCTACGCCGCCTACGACGCGCTGCCCGCCGAGATGAGGAAGCGCATCTCCGGGATGACGATCAAGCAGGCGAACATCATCGACACTGCGATGAAGCTGCGCCCCGGAGCGTCGCTCGAAGACGATCCGCGCACCACGCCGGGACCGAGCCATCCCATCATCTCGACGCATCCGGAGACCGGCGCGAACATGCTTTTCCTCGGCCGCCGCCACGCGGCTTACGTGAACGGCTGCACGCGGGAAGAGTCGGAAGCGCTGCTGAACGAGCTGTGGGCGCACGCGACGCAGCCGCGCTTCTGCTACGAGCACCATTGGGCGGTGGGCGACGTCGTCGTGTGGGACAACCGCGCGACGCTGCACAAGCGCGACGCTTTCGCGTCGGAAAGCCGCCGCGTCCTCTACGCCGCGCAGGTCGAAGGGCACAAGCCCTACGAAGCGCCCGACGCGGCGAACCTCCCTCCGCATCCGCGCTTCGGTCTGCACGCATGATCGATCGCATCGAGATCTTCGTCACCGCCCTCTCCGCGCGCGTTCAGCGCATTTTCTCGAGCGGGAGTTACGACACCGGACCGGCGGAGCGGCTCCTGAGCAAACCCGTGCTGGTGAAGATATACGCCGACGGCGTCGTCGGCTGCGCGCAAATCAGGCCGATCAGCCCCGGCCACTTCGTCTCCGACACCACGCACAGCGCCGTCGCCGCGATCCGCGAGATCTACGGCCCCGCGCTCATCGGGAAATCGATATTCGACATCGAGTCGATCAACGAGATCTTCGACGCGCGTCTCGCGGGCAACCCCGCGGCGCGCGCGGTGCTCGACATCGCGGTGCGCGACGCCATGGGCAAAGCGCTGAACACGCCGCTCTACAACCTGATCGGCGGCTGCTGCCAGCCCCGCATACCGCTCGAGTGGTCGGTCAGCATGGCCGAAGACGTCGGCACCATGGTCGCGGAAGCAAAGCGCGCGGTCGACGAGTTCGGCATCCGGGTGCTGTGCCTCAAGATGGCCGACCGCAGGGGACTCAAGCAGGACATTCTCAATTTCCAGACGGTGCGGCGCGCGCTGGGCGACGACGTCATGATCGGCATCGACCCCAACACCGGCTGGACGCTCGCGGACACCCTCACCGCGATACGCGAGCTGAAACCGCTCGGACTGGGCTACATCGAGCAGCCGATCGCGCGTCGCGACCTCGCGGGCATGGCCGCGGTGCGGCGCGCAGCCGACGGCGTTCCCGTGATGGCGGACGAAGGGATATTCACGATCCAGGACGCGTATGCGCTCGCGGAAGCGCGCGCGGTCGACGCGTACTGCATCAAGCTCTACAAGCTCGGGGGCATCACGCCCGCCAAGAAAATCGCCGCGGTGGCCGAAGCCGCGAACATCCAGTTGAACTGCGGCGGCCTCGCCGTTCAGTCGCAGCTCGAAGCCGCCGCGGGTGCCCATTTCTACGCGAGCACGCCGGCCTCGCGAATGTTTGGCGCCGCCGAGTTCGTTTTCGGGCTCAACACGACGGCCAAAGACCCGCTTTCGCCCGAAAGCGATTTCGTGGTGCGCGACGGCCACGTCGAAGTGCCGCACGGCCCCGGCCTCGGCATCACGATCGACGAGGCGGCGCTCAAGAAGAACACGCTGCTCTTCGAGCGCGTCGTTTAACACCTCCCGGGAGAACGGATTGACTGCAGGAGCCACTCTGCGGCTGGCGGAATTCGCCGCCGCCGTGAAGTACAGGGAATTGCCGCAAGCGGTGCGCGACCAGCTTTACGCGAGCCTCGTCGATTACGTGAGGGTCGCCTCCATCGGCCAGCGCGCCGAATGGAGCGCGTGGGCGGCGGCGCTCGCCAAGCGCCTCGGCGGAACCGGCGGCGCCTACCTGCTCTTCTCCAACGAGCGCACCGACCCGGTACGCGCGGGTTTCGTGAACGCGACGTACGCCGGAAGCATAGACGCCGACGACACTCACGTCGGGGCCATGCTGCATCCCGGGTCGATCATCTTCTCGGCCGCGCTAGCGATCGCGCAGGACCGCAAGCTCGACGGCAGCGCCGTGCTCTCGGCGGTGGCGGCGGGATACGAAGCGATGATCCGCATCGGTCTTGCGATCCAGCCCGCTCATTTCCGCCGCGGCTTTCAGAGCACCGCGACGTGCGGCGTCTTCGGCGCCGGCGTCGCCGCGGCGCATCTTCTCTTCAGCGGCGGGAATCGCGCGCAGCGCATCGCCGAGACGATAGGCATCGCCGCATCGTTCAGCGGCGGCATCACCCAGTTCTATCACTCGGGCTCGACGGTGAAGCGCATACACGCGGCGCACGCGGCGTCCGAAGGACTGCAGGCTGCGCTCCTCGCCGAAGCGGGATTCACCGGCCCCACCGACGCGATCGAAGGGAAGGACGGCTATGCGCGCGCCTATGCCGGCGAATGGAGCGCGGAAGTGCTGCTCGACGGGCTCGGCACCGATTACCGTATCCCTGAAGTGTCGATCAAGCCGCACGCGGCCAGCGCGCGGGTGCAGGCTGCGATCGAAGCCACCGCCCGGCTGTGCAGCGAGAACGCGATCGACGTCGGGCAGTTGAAATCGATCCGCCTCGGCATACCGAAAGTGATCCAGGGACGCCTCACCACGAACGAGCCGCGCGACCTGCAGGCGGCGCAGATGAGCGCGCCTTTCGCGGTCGGGCTCACGCTCGCGAAAAGCAAAACGCTGGCGCCGGGGTTTGCGCTCAGCGTCGACGATTTCGAGAACGGCATGCAGGATGCGGCGACGCTCGCGCTCACCAAACGCGTCGAGTGCGTGCTCGACGACGACGTCGAGCGCGTGAGCACCGCGGAATCGGTGGGCGCGAGGCTCACGTTCGAGCTCGCGAACGGCGCCGTCCACTCGGTCTTCATCGAAGCGCCGCAGGGCAGCGCCGCGCGGCCTTTCGCGAACGCCGACCACGAAGCGCGGTTCAGGAACGAGCTCCAGCGCAGGCTCTCGCCCGACGCGTGCGGGAAGCTCCTCACGACGCTGCGCGATTTTCCCGCGCTGGCGGATACGGCCGTGCTCGCTACGGCGTTGGCCTGACGCTACTTCGGCGGCGCGGGAAACTGGATGTAGGGACCCTCCGGCGTCTTGTCGGGCGCAACGTACGCCGGCGCGGGCTCGCCCACCGGCCCCAGGCTCTTCACGAAATGGTACAAAGCCCTCAGGTCCTGCCCGGTCATGTCGTGCAGCGCGAACCACGGCATGGGCGGGCGAGTTTTCATCGTCTTCGCGCGCTTCACCCAGTCCGCCTCGCTCATGTCGCGCATGTAGAGCCGGAGGTTCACCGCATACGTCGTGCCCCACGGACCGCGCCACCCGAGCTTGTCTCCGGTCAGCCACTGCGACTCGGGCACCTTGCCTCCCGACATCGCATAGCCCGCGGTGTGGCAATCGTTGCAGCCGGCGATTTTCGCAAGATAGCGGCCGCGCTGGATTTGTTTCGAATCGCCTTTGCCGGTTTCGGACTGCCGGGCGGCGTCCGCCTGCCCAGCCACAGCGGCACCCAGCATGAAACCTACGCACAATAGCGCTTTGACGTTTTTTCCGGACATCTTCTCCTACACTCCTTTTGGTTGAGCGGGCGTTATCGTCGCCCATCGCGCGGCCGGTCCCCCGGGCGCACGACGGGAGTGTACGCGACCTGGACGGGGCCTCAAGACCCCGTCGCTACTGCCGTTATCTCCTTCGTGCCCGGCCGCGTGCCGGAACATACCCTGCGCGGGTGGTCTCGTGCGGGGCCGCTCCCCCGTACGAGGGGTAAACGAAGCCAGCTCGAATGCACCAGCCCGAAATTCGGTCCCCGGTAGGGCGTCTGCCTCGTCAGATTGCGCCGGGAGACCTGTACGGCAGCCGATCGCGCGTGGACTGGCTGATCTTCGGCACCGACACGGGCGATGGCCGTCAGCGCATGCGCACGCTGCGCTTTTTAATGGCCGCCGGAAGCTCGCTCTTCATCGCTGGCCTCTTCGGGCTTGGCTACGCGCTCGATTTCCTGCCGCTCGAAGTATTCGCCGAGGCGAGCGCGATGATCGCATGCTGCGTGGTCGTCTTCTTCGTGCTGTTCCGCACCCGGTGGAACCTCAGGTTTCCCGATCCCAGTCTCACGTTCCTCCAGATCCTCGCCTCCGTGCTCGTTACGAGCTGGGTCCTGTATCACGCCGGGGAAGCGCGCACGATCTACCTGCTCGTCTACATGGTCTCTTTCCTTTTCGGCCTCTTCCAGTTCCACGCCGGCAAGCTCGCGCTCCTCGCTGGCGTCATGCTGGGGTCGTACGGCGCGGTCGTGCTGCTGCTCGCGTTACACCAGCCCGGGTCGGTAAACATGGGGCTGGAGGTGCTGCGCTTCCTCGTCCTGGGCGCCGTGCTCGGGTGGTTCGCCGTGATGGGAGGCTACATCCAGAAGCTCCGCGCACGGCTGCGCCACGCCCGCGACTCGGCGACAGCCGCAAACCGCGCAAAGAGCGAGTTCCTGGCCAACATGAGCCACGAGATCCGCACCCCCATGAACGGGGTGCTCGGCATGACCGAGCTCCTGCTCGACACCGAGCTCGATGCAACGCAAGTGCGATACGCGCAGAACGTGCTCAGCTCTTCCGAGGCGCTGCTGCACATCATCAACGACATCCTCGATTTTTCGAAGATCGAAGCAGGCAAGCTCGAGCTCGACGCGGTCGATTTCGAGGTGCGGCAGACGGTCGAAGCCGTCGCCGAGCTGCTGGGCGGGATTGCGCGCGCCAAGGGCATAACCTTCCTCCTGGACATCGCGCACGACGTGCCGGCGCATCTGAGGGGCGATCCGGGGCGCTTGCGGCAGGTCCTGGTCAATCTCGTCGGCAATGCCGTCAAGTTCACCGCCTGCGGCGAAGTCGCCCTGACCGTTGCGCGTGCGTCGTCCTCGGGAGACGAGGCCGGCGCGCTCGAGTTCACTGTCCGCGACACGGGCATCGGCATGGATGCCGAGGCATGCAAGCGCATATTCAGCCCGTTCACCCAGGCCGACGGCTCGACCACGCGCAGGTTCGGCGGCACCGGCCTGGGCCTCGTCATCTCCAGGCAGATCGTCGAAATAATGGGCGGGAAAATCGCCGTCGAAAGCCGTGCCGGTGAGGGCTCGACCTTCCGGTTCACGGTGGTGCTCGCCGAGGCGCAGACGAAAGGCGCCGCGCCGGGACCGGTCGCCGCGTCCGCGCCGGCGCCGGCGCCGTCGAAGGAGCGCTACATGTCGGCGCGTGTCCTGCTGTGCGAGGACAACCGCATCAATCAGCAGGTGTGCCTCGCGATGCTGCGCAGTCTGGGCTGCGCATGCGACGTCGTCGGCAACGGCCGCGATGGCCTCGCCGCTGCGATGGCGGGCGAGCACGACCTCGTGCTGATGGACTGCCACATGCCGGAGATGGACGGCTACGAAGCCTCCGCCGCCATACGCGCGCAGGAAGCCAGGCTGAACGCAGCACGGCGCGCGGTGGACCTGCCGCCGCGGCGCGTGCCGATCGTCGCGCTCACGGCGAACGCGATGGACGGCGACCGCGAGCAGTGCCTCGCGGCCGGGATGGACGACTATCTCCGCAAGCCTTACACGAAAGCGCAACTCGCTGCGGTGCTCGAGCGCTGGCTGGACGTGTCCGAAGCCCAGGCCGCGTAAGGACTGGCCGCGCGAGACGGACGCCGCGTTACTTAGGCACCCGGAGAGCCGCGATCGCCGTTGCGATGTCGCGGCTCACGCTCGCGAGCGCGCGGCTGTGCGCGGCCACGAGATCGTCGTAACCCGCGCCCGCGGGCTCGGTGACGACCGAGCGTCCGCTCACCGGCGCGCCGTCTCGCGCGCGCACCGTCCACAGCGCCTGCAGCATCGCGCCTTCGCCCGGCGTCATCTCGAAGCGCTGGATGTCGACCAGCACCCGATAGTCGGGCAGACCCGATGATGCCCGCTGCGCCGAGCTCCACGTGCGCGCGCCGTCGATGAGCCGCGCGAGATGATCGGCGATCACGCGCGGTATCTCGCTTTTCAGCGGCGCGGCCCAGCGCGCGAGCTCCGCGATCTCGACCGCGTTCGGTGCGGAGCGCAGCACGAATTGCGGCCGGTCGACGAGCTCGGGCACGGTGACCGGCCCGACCGCGATCGTGAGCACCGGCGCGATCGCCGCGGCGGCGCTCGCGGGCGGCTCGGAAGCCAGCGTGAAAAAGCGCGGCGGCGGCGAGGTGCCGCAGCCGAAACCGACGGTGACGAACACGGCCATCACCAACGCGCTCGCAGATTTCATTTCGCGTCCTTCCTGCCGCGTATCACCGCTTCCGGATGGCGTTCGAGATAATCGGCGAGCACGCGGAAAGACTGCGCGGCGCGGCCGATTTCCCGCAGTGCGTCGCTCGCTTCGAGCGGCAGCGGCTCGGCATCCGCGAGCGTGCGCTCGACGGAAGCCAGCGCCTTGCGCGCTTCTTCGAGCGCCTGGCGCGCTTCCACCATCGCCTTGCGGCCTTCGATCATCGTCTCGCGCGCCTCGGGCGTGATCTCACGGTCGATGCGCTCGAGCATGGCGGCGGAGATCTGCAGCGTGCGCCGCAGATCGAGCCCGATCTCGCCGTAGGGAATGCTGTCGAGCTTCTTCGCGATCGAGCTGATCGTCGCCTGCAGCTCCTGCGTGCCGCCGGCGACGGTGGGCAGCTCGGGAGGCCGCTTGGTCACGTCCATCGTGGCCTTGCGCTTATCCGGCACGAAATCGAGAGCAATGAAAAGCTGCCCGGTCAGCAGGTTTGCGGAGCGCAGCTGCCCGCGCAGGCCGCGCTCGACGAGCCGTGCGAGCGAAGGCGCCTCCTGCACCGGCGCGCCGCCCTCGCGGGCGCGCACGCCGAAGAGCCGCTCCGGGTAGAAATCGATTTCGACGACGACCGAGAACTCCTTGCGTGCGCGGTCGAAATGAGGCTCGATCGCCTTCACTTCGCCCACCGCAAGACCGCGAAAGTCGACCGGCGCGCCGACGGCGAGGCCGCGCACCGACTCGCGAAAAGCGAGCGTATAGCGCTCGGCGACCGTGATCGGCTGGCGCATCGCCAGGGTGCGGTCCGCGTAGAGCGCGAACACGGTGTTCTCCGCGACCGGCGGTTGCGGCAAAGCGGCGTCGGGCGCCTGGAAAGCGAGCCCGCCCATCACCACCGAGGTGAGCGACTCGGTGTTGATCTTGAGGCCGTTCGCATCGAGCGCGACGTCGATCCCGCTCGCGTGCCAGAAGCGCGTGTTCTGCGTCACGTAACGGTCGTAAGGCGCATTCACGAAAACCCTCACGATGACCCCGACGCCTTCCTTGTCGAGGTCGTAGGCGATGACGCGGCCCGCTTCGAGCCTGCGGAAGTAGACCGGCGAGCCGACGTCGAGCGAGCCGATGTCCTCGGCGCGCAGCACGAACTGCTTTCCGTTGAGCCCGGTCGTGATGACAGGCGGTGTCTCGAGCCCTTCGAAGTCGCGGCGCGAGTCGGTGGATTTCCCGGGGTCCATGCCGATGTACGAGCCCGAGAGCAGCGTGCCGATGCCGGTCACCGTGCCGCCCGCGATGCGCGCGCGCACCACCCAGAACCGCGTGTCTTCGACGAGCAGGTCTTCGGCGGGCTTGGAGAGGTCGGCTTTCACGACCACGCCGGCGCGGTCTTCGGACAATGTCACGTTCTTCACGACGCCGATGTCGACGTCCTTGTACTTGATGCGCGTCTTGCCGGCTTCGAGGCCTTCGGCCGTATTGAAGCGTATGGTGACCGTCGGCCCATCCGCCATGATCGCGCGCACCGCGAGCCATCCGCCGACGACCGCGGCGACCACGGGCAGTATCCACACCCACTGCATCGCCCAGCGCCGCTGCGGCACCGCACGCGCTTCGGGCAGCTCCGCCTCGGGCGGAAAGTCAGGCTCGTCGGCCATGGCCGCCCTCCCCTCGCGCCGAATCCCAGAGGAGCCGCGGATCGAAGCTCATCGTGGCGAGCATTGTCAGCACGACGACGGCGCCGAAAGCCGCCGCGCCCTGCCCCGGCGTCACCGTCGCGACGAGCTGGAGCTGCACCAGCGCGACCAGGATCGCCACGACGAAGATATCGAGCATCGACCAGCGTCCGACGATCTCCAGCAGGCGGTAGAGCCGTGCGAGATCGTGCGTGTGCACGCGCACGCCGCGATGCACCGCGATCAGCAGCGTGAGCAGCGCGAGCATCTTGAGCAGCGGCACCACGATGCTCGCGACGAAGACGATGATCGCAAGCGGCCACGAGCCGGTCGACCACAGGAACACGATGCCGCTCATGATGGTGTCGCTCTGCCAGCCGAAGAGCGACTCCATCTGCATGATCGGGAGGATGTTCGCGGGCAGGTAGAGCACCATCGCGCACACCAGGAAAGCCCACGCGCGAACGAGGCTCGCGGGCTTGCGCGCGTGCAGGCGCGCGCCGCAGCGCGGACACGCCGACTCGGCCTGCGGCGCCGGACGCGAGAGGAGCCCGCAGGTGAGGCACGAGAGGAGGCCGGCCTGCGAGGCCGTGAGCACGGCCGCGCTCACCGCGCGACCTCCAGGCGCGCCCAGATCGCGCGCGCGTCGAACGATGCGACTGCGGCGGCGATCATGAGGAGCAGCCCGCCGAATGACCACAACGCGATCCCCGGCTCCACGTTCGCCATGCCGGCGAGCTTCACCAGGGACACGAGGAGCCCGAGGATGAAAACTTCGGTCATGCCCCACGGCCGGACCGCCTGCAGGATACGCAGCGCGAGCGGAAGTCCGTGAGGCACCCAGCCCATGCGCAGCGGCACCAGGACGTACGACATCGCTGCGAGCTGCACACCGGGAACCACGATGGTCGTGAAGCCCACGAGCACGGCGAGCATGACCATGTTCTGCTCGTAGAGCGCGCGGGCCGTGCCGAAGAGGGTCGCGGACGAGCTTTGCCCCTGGAGCTCGAGCCCGACGATCGGAAAGGCGTTCGCGATCAGAAAGAGGATCCCGGCGGACAGCGTGTAGGCGAGCGGCTTGTCGACGTCCTCGTCGACGGGCCGGTGCAGGACGCTGTCGCAGCGGGCGCAGCACGCGAGCATGTCCGCGCGCGGCGGCGCCACTGTCTGCAGCAGGTCGCATTCGGGGCAGGCGGTGAGGGGGGCGGACATAGGTTATCCGGGAGGCTACAGCAAGGATTGAACCCATG
>Ga0105106_10003783_pt1 | contig 10767 bp, 15 predicted proteins | sample PPLLaktember2015_5_FD_79109 | JGI IMG/M metagenome (GOLD analysis project Ga0105106, IMG submission 79109) | Freshwater sediment microbial communities from Prairie Pothole Lake near Jamestown, North Dakota, USA - PPLs Lake P8 Core (1) Depth... | ecosystem: Environmental > Aquatic > Freshwater >... | reverse complement strand
TTCTATTCTAACATTTTCGCGCTTCCCCACAAAGCGTCCATCTCCTCCAAAGTCATATCAGATAGCGACCGTCCCTGCTGCCTGGCGCCCTGCTCCACATGCGCAAAGCGTCGCTTGAATTTGAGATTGGTCTCGCGCAACGCGGACTCGGCATCGATCTTCTTCCAGCGCGCCAGGTTGACCAGCGCAAAAAATAGATCGCCAATCTCTTCGGCAAGTTCCGCTTCGTTGGTCGCACTTTTGATTTCCTGAATCTCTTCAGCCACTTTATCTAAAACACCGTCTACGACCGGCCAGTCGAAGCCGACGCGCGCTGCGCGGTCTTGATATTCCTGTGCCTGGGTCAAGGCTGGTAAAGCCTGAGGGACACCATCCAACAGACCTTTTTCTTTTTTGCCGTTATCCTTGCGCTCAGCTTCCTTCAATTTCTCCCAATTTTGCAACACGCCTTTTACTCCATCCAACGCCAGATCGCCAAACACGTGCGGGTGCCGACGGACAATTTTGTCATATATGTTTTTGATAAGAGAATTTATCGAAAACTTTCCTTCTTCATTCGCAATTTGTGCATGTAAAACAATTTGCAGCAACAAGTCGCCAAATTCTTCCTGCATGCCATCCATATCACCCCTATCAATCGCTTCTAGCGCTTCGTAGGCCTCTTCCATTAAATGCGTACGCAAGGATTGGTGCGTCTGCTCATGGTCCCAGGGACAGCCGTCCGGCGCGCGCAAATGAGCGATGATTTCCTGGAAGGCTTCGAAGGAGGTCCCCTCCCCCAGTGACGGCACATACAGGCTGGTCAGCAGACCGATATGCTCGGAGCGGTCGATTTCGTATAGTTTCAATTCTTCGACCAACTCGTCCTTCGTCCCCACCGCATGGAGGAGCTGCACCGGATGCTCATCAGGATAAACTTCATTCAACGTCATCTTGACTTCGGAAGCCACCAGCCGCGAATAGATTTGCGCAATCAAGACAGGCATATCAGGCGGGAAAGCCGGGACATGCGCCGTGGAGAGTTCCATAGCATCGAACAAAGTCAAGCGGGGATACGGGTCAAGGCCGAGGGCTGAGAAAGTGGGCTCCAAGAACGAGAGTCCCTCCACCACCCGGGTAGCAAGCCCTTCGTCCCGTGCGAGGCGGGCGATCTTCGGGGAAGTGGTTTCCGCCACGAAAGGGTGTCCCGGCACGGCGTAGATCACACCCTCCGGGCGACGACCCAGTTCCAGCACTTTCTCAACGATTGCGTCATACACCTGGTCAAAGGTTTCGCCGTTCTCGTACAGTTCATCAAACGAATGCAAATTGATCGTTGGCGGCAAAGCATTGACAGTAAGATGCTGGCGCGTTCGCAACCAGACTTCGTCCGCCGATGAAAGTACATCCCAGGCTTCGCGGGTTAGCTGATCGGGGTTTCCTGGTCCAAGACCGAGCAAAGTGATTCCAGGCATAATTTTCTCCAAAGTTAAAGCAAAACGTAATGCGTGCACAAGAGTGTAACACGCATTACGTTTGAGAGTATAGCGATGGACCGAACTAACGTTTGGTGTAAGTCGGAGCCTTACGAGCTTTCTTGAGGCCTGGCTTCTTGCGTTCCTTGACGCGTGCATCACGGGTCATGAAACCACCCTTACGCATGGCAGAGACCCAGTCCGGGTTCATCTTGACCAGCGCGCGAGCAAGACCAAGCTGCACCGCATCCGTCTGACCGGTAACGCCACCGCCATTTACGACCACGGTAACGTCATATTTGGCGCGGTCCTGGCCGGCAGCAGAGAGTGGCGCCAGAATGGCCTCCAGATCGCCCAGGCGAGGGAAATACACTTCCCCTTCCTTATCATTGACGACGAAACGACCTTCGCCGCTCATCACGCGAACGCGCGCAGTACTGGCCTTGCGACGACCAACACCTTCAAAATATTGAACAGACATAATTCTCTACCGTTCCTTTCTATGCCAGCGGTTCGGGTTTCTGCATCCCATGAGGATGATCCGGCCCGGCATAGACTTTCAAACGCTTCAAGAGCGAGCGACCCATGCGGTTATGAGGCAACATGCCCCACACAGCAGAACGCAGGACGCGATCAGGGTATTTTTGCAATTGATCGCGCAACGAGATGGACTTCAAGCCGCCCGGATACCCGGAATGGCGATGATAAACTTTGGAATCCAACTTGCTGGTGGTCTTGGTACCAGTCACGGTTACGCGCTCAGCATTTACGACCACAACGTAGTCACCCATCTCCACGCCTGGCGTGAAGGTGGGCTTGTGCTTGCCGAGCAAAACGGCCGCAACACGGGTAGCAAGACGGCCCAGGTTTTCACCATTGGCATCTACCACAAACCATTTGCGATCGATCTCGCTGGCTTTCGGATAGTACGTTTTGTACACTTTCGTCTCTCCGTTTCATTTATTCAATATGACCAGATGATCCAGTTGGATACGTGACCTCGACGAGCGTCAAGCCATGCGCAGGAGCCAACCCTGCCGGCAATTCGCTTCGTTCCGGTCCCTCGGCCTGCCCGGCTAAAGATCGGGCAACAGCCTCCACTGAAATCTTTCCTTGCGCAACAGCCACCTGGACGAAGACCAGCCTGCGCACCATACGGTACAAAAAGGCATTGGCCTGTACTTCGAAGTGCCATTCGTCGTCCTTTGCCTGCCAGGAGGCGTTCATCACAGTCCGCAGGGTGCTGCTTCCGGCCCGGGGCGGGGTGCCGTAAGAAGCAAAATCATGCTGACCGACGAACAACGGGGCCACCTCGATTAGCGTTTCTCCGTCAACCTGCGGCCAGACGCGCCACGCTGATTTCTCTCGCAGTGGGTCGCGCACTGGCTGGCAAAACAAGCGATAGCGATAGCGGCGGGATGTCGCATCAAAGCGCGGATGAAATTTCGGCGGAACGATCCGCACATCCCTGGCAGCTATATCGGGAGACAAATTGGCGTTCAACGCGCGGAGCAGGTCTCCGTCAGCGTGCTGCCAGTCAAGGTCAAAGGCGGCAACCTGACCGGTGGCATGAACGCCGGTGTCCGTCCGCCCGGCCAATAAGACCGAACGTCCAGACCATCCCAACTTGCGCAGCGCCTTTTCCAACTCACCCTGCACCGTTCGCTTTTTCGCTCCTGGACTGAGCTCTGTCGCACCGTCCCCGAAGGGGGAAGTCTGCCTTTGACTCCCAACAAACTGGGTACCGTCGTAGGCAAGGATCACCTGGTAACGTGCCATTATAGCTATCAGCCTTCAGCCAGAAACCGAGTGCTGACTGCTGCTTACAACTATTCTTCCACTAACTCAAGAATGACCATTTCAGCCGAATCGCCCATGCGGGGGCCCAGCTTGAGAACGCGCGTGTAACCGCCCGGGCGATTTGCAAAGCGTGGGGCAATTTCTTCAAAGAGACGCTTGTTCAGACGGTTATCGCCCAAACGAGAAGCCACCAGACGCTGCGCATGCACCTTCTCAGCATCTGAACCCTCAGCGCTGTTGCGCGCGATGGTAATGAGCCGTTCGGCTTCGCCACGAATCGCGGCTGCTTTAGCACGCGTCGTATGAATCCGTTCGTGGGTAAAAAACTGTTTGATAAGGTTTCGGCGCAGTGCAATACGCGCTGCTTTGCTGCGTCCGAGTCTATAACCTGCTACATGATGTCGCATTTCAAATTACTCCGCAGAAGTCATTTCGTCTTTCAGATAACCTTTTTCGATCATCTTCTGACGTAGTTCGTCCAGGCTTTTCTCGCCAAAGTTACGGATGGACATGACGGCCGTATCGCCCTTCTCGAGCAGATCCAGCACGTCACCAACTGTTGTGATGCCTGTGCGCTTGAGGGAGTTGAAGACACGCACCGAAAGATCGAGGGCTTCCACCGGGGTTTCAGCCACTTCGCTCGTCAAACGCGTACCGGGAATCTCTCGTTCCACCGGCACAGTGAGAGTTTCTTCGCTGATTCCTGCAATATAGCGCAAGTGATCAATCATCATCTTGGCGGCGGCGCTTAGAGCGCGCTCAGGAGCATACGTGCCATCCGTCCAGATTTCCAAGATCAGCTTGTCGTAGTTGGTGCTCTGCCCTACACGGGCCGAGGTCACTTCCCAATTGACACGCTTGACCGGGCTGAAGATCGCATCCACAGGCAACTCGCCAATGGGCATGTGCCCGCTGCGTTCGTTCGCAGGCGAGTAACCTCGTCCGCGCTCGACTGTAAATTCAAGATCAAGCTTGGTCTTGTTATCATCAACGGTAAACAGATAAAGTTCCGGATTGACGATTTCCACTTCTGCCGGAGCAATAATATCGGCAGCAGTGACAGTCCCTTCGCCACGCACCTCCAGGTGCATACGTGTGCTATCCACACCATCCAGTTTGATGCGCAACTGCTTGACCTGCAGCATGACCTGGATAACGTCCTCGCGAACACCCGGAACATCGCTGAACTCATGCAACACGTCAGCAATTCGAATGGATGATACAGCAGCACCTTCCAGCGAAGAAAGCAGTACGCGGCGCAGAGCATTTCCAAGTGTTACGCCATAGCCACGCTCAAGCGGACTGATGACGAACTTTCCATAATTGCGTGCTTCTGCATCACGCTCGATCTTCGGCATAACCATATTTGTGATACCCGTCACGGTTCACCTCTCCCTGTCTTATCAGAACATGTGCTGACCATTACATGTGTACCGATCAGCACCCAGTAGACTAGCGTCGTGAGTAGTACTCCACAATGAGCTGCTCATTCAGGCTGCCATCGATTTCTACCCGTTCAGGTAGGCGCTGGACAACACCGGTCATATTCTTGATATCTCGATTTAACCATTCCGGAGTTGTACGAGTCTCGGCAAACGCGTTCAAGTCTTTGAAGTAGGTCAAGCCCTGTGAGCCCTCACGGATAGCAATCGCATCGCCATCTTTAAGCAGCATGGACGGCACATCCGTACGACGGCCATTCACTGTAAAGTGACCATGGGTAACCAATAAACGTGCCTGCGCACGACTGGACGCGAACCCGAGACGGTAGATAACATTGTCCAGGCGGGATTCCAAAATCTGCAGCAGGTTCAAACCAGTCAGGCCACGACGTTTGAGCGAAACCTCATAGTAGCGACGGAACTGACGCTCGAGCACACCATAGACACGGCGCGCACGTTGTTTGGCGCGTAACTGGCGCGCAAAGTCAGACTCGCGCCCACGATTACGTCCGCCGCCGCGGCTGGCCATGCGTCCATGTTGACCAGGGGCAAAATCGCGCTTCTCAAACGAACACTTCGGAGTGAAGCAGCGATCACCCTTTAGGAATAATTTTTCACCTTCACGCCGGCAAAGTTTACAAACCGGCCCAATACTTTTTGACATAGCTTTCTACCCTCACACCAAAATTAAACGCGGCGCTTCTTTGGAGGCCGGCAGCCATTATGCGGTACCGGTGTAATATCCGAAATCGAGCGCACCTTCATACCGGCGGCCTGTACTGCACGGATGGCATTTTCGCGACCAGGGCCAGGGCCCTTGACGAAAAGTTCCACTTCCTGGATACCGAGGCTTTGCGCAGCTTTGATAGCCTGTTCAGCAGCCAATCGTGCGGCAAAAGGTGTACTTTTACGAGAACCTTTAAAACCCGCGGAACCTGAACTACCCCAAGCCACAGTATTACCCTGCATATCAGTCACGGTAACAATGGTGTTATTGAATGATGCAAAGATGTGCACCTGTCCAGAAGATAAGTTGCGCTTCGTTTTTTTGGCACCACCAGAGCGGCGCTGAGATCGTACACTTTGAGCCATATTGCCTCTCTACCCTTTATTTCTTCCCGCCGCGACGACGCCCACGACCGGCCACAGTCTTCTTGGGACCTTTGCGGATACGAGCGTTCGTGCGGGTACGCTGTCCGCGCACCGGCAGGTTGCGACGGTGACGCAGACCACGATAGCACCCGATTTCAATCAGGCGCTTGATGTTCATTTGAACAGAGCGACGCAGGTCACCCTCAACAATGAAATTTTTGGAAATATATTCGCGCAATGCGGCAGCATCCGCCTCAGTCAAATCTTTGACACGAGTATCAGGATTGACATCGGTTTCTGCCAAAATCTGACGCGCGCGATTGGGCCCAATGCCATAAAGATAGGTCAGGCCAACTTCAACCCGCTTGTTGCGGGGCAGATCAACGCCTTCAATTCTCGCCATAGTTCACACTACCCTTGTCGCTGCTTATGTTTAGGATTTTCGCAGATAACATACAATCTGCCTTTGCGCCGTACAACTCTGCACTTGGCGCAACGTTTTCGAATGGATGGTGAGACTTTCATGATTTCAAATCTCCTTACTACTTCCAATGCCGTTTGTACGGCCAAAGTTTTGATTATATACGTTCTTTGTATATCCGTCCAGCGCGACGATGAAGCTGCTTCCGGCGTTTATAGGACAGTCAGGACGAGAGGATCGCCTTCGGTGACCGCTACACTATGCTCGAAGTGTGCAGTCAACGACCCATCCGCAGAGACAACAGTCCACTGGTCAGATAAGACGCGCGTGGCAGAGGTTCCCGCCAAAACCATCGGCTCGAGGGCAATGGTCATTCCCGGGCGAAGAGGCAGACCGCGTCCGGCCACCCCGTAGTTGGGTACCTGCGGACCCTCGTGCATCTGCCGCCCGACGCCGTGACCTGTGTATTCGCGCGTCACGTAAAAGCCACGGCTTTCGACAAATTGTTGTATCGCCGCTGATACATCTCCGGTGCGATTGCCCGCTCGCATTTTATCGATTGCGGCCTGCAAGGCACCTTCGGTCACTTCGAGCAATTCCCGGGCTTGAGGGGAAATCTCGCCTACACCGGCCGTAAAGGCCGAGTCGCCCACAAAGCCATTGAATACGGTCCCGCAATCAATCGAGACGATGTCACCGACTTTGAGCTTACGTTTCTTGCTCGGGATGCCGTGCACCAATTCCTGATTGATACTGACCGTGATCGAAGCCGGGAACGGCGGATGACCGTATCCCTTGAACGGCGATATACATCCGTGTTTCCGCAGCACATCCTCAGCAGCCGCGTTGAGGTCGGCTGTGGTCACACCGGGTTGTAAAAGTGCTTTGACGGTCGCCAGCACCGTCGCATTGATTTTGCCTGCTTCGCGCATGCGTTCCAACTCAGCAGGGCTTTTGATATGTATCTGGCGCTCCCAACTCATATTAGAACTACTTTGATACTGCTTTCATCAGCGCAGCTGCAACTTGTTCGATTGGCTGCGCACCATCAATTTCGATCAACTTGCCAGCTTCGCGATAATATTTGATGAGCGGGGCTGTCTGCTCGGCGTAAACCTGAATGCGACGTTTCACAGTTTCCACTTTGTCGTCGTCACGCTGGTACAGTTCGGAACCGTCCAGGTCACAAACGCCGGCTTGCTTTGGTGGATTGAACGTCGCGTGGAACACGTGTCCGTTAGCGCGGCAGGTCCAACGTCCGGAGAGACGCGAGACCAAGACTTCTTCGTCCGCATTCACGAACGGGACGTGATCCACATCCCCACCGAACTCGGCTAGCATCTGCTTGAGTGCATCCGCCTGCGCTGGAGTGCGGGGAAATCCGTCGAGAATTGCACCAGCCTGACAATCCGGACGAGAGAGGCGCTCGCGGATCATCGCAATCGTCACGTCATCCGGTACCAGTTCACCCTTGTTCATATACGATTGGGCAAGCTGGCCTAGTTCAGTCTGGTTCTTTATATTGTCACGAAACAGGTCACCTGACGATACATGTACAAGGCCGGTTTTCTCTGCCAGGACTTTGGCTTGCGTTCCTTTTCCAACACCCGGAGGGCCAAGCATCACGATGTAGGTTGCCATAATCTTCTTTCCTTAGCGCACAAGCAACGAGTCCTGGTAACCATGCATCTTGAGCTCGGCATCGATGTTCATGAAGGTGTCGCGCACCACGCCGACGACAATAAGCAAGCCTGCTGAAGAGACCAGGAAGATGCCCGCACTTCCAGCGGTAGCCGGTACAAGCAATTGTAGCAAGAAAGGCATGATCGCCACAAAGCCCAGGAAGAGCGCACCCGGCAAGGTAATACGGCGCTGTACCTTAGTGAGATACTTCTGTGTAGCCGAACCACGGTTGACGCCAGGGATCTGCGCGCCAACCCGTTTCAGGTTCTCCCCATAGTTCTGCTGCGCAAACAACACATCTGTGTAGAAAAAGGCGAATACAACAACAAACAGGAAGTAGATCAACCAGTATCCCCAGGAATTTATACCGCTTGGATTAAAGAAACTCTGCGTACCAACAGCCAGGTTTTTGACCCATTCTGTTGGCGAATTCTGGAAGTAGCTGGCAATGATAGCCGGGAACTGCAATAAGGCGCTCGCGAAAATGAGCGGGATCATGCCTGCCAGATTGACCATCAAGGGCAAAGTGCCTTTGACCGGCATGGACATACGATTGCCCACACGCCGTCCAGGATACATCACCGGTACATTGCGACGACCCTGCTGAACGAAGACAATCGCAAAGATCGTGGCAATAATAACGACAAGTGTGAAAGCCAGTAAGAACCAGCGGTTCTGCTCATCAGCCATAATTATGCGTATATTGCTAGGAATCTGAGACACAATGCCTGCAAATATGACTAGCGAAAGGCCTTGCCCACGGATGCCGAATTCGGATATCAACTCACCCAGCCAGATGGCAAACATGGTCCCGGCAGTCATTGCCAGCAACACTGTGATGGAGGGTAATAAAGCTGAACCCGAAAAACCAAAATTGATCAATGGTTGTGTTGCGAGCGAGTTTATGATGTTAATCTGCCCGATCGCTGACAAAGCGGCCATCGGAACTGCCAGGTAGTAGGTCCATTTCTCCATCCATTTGCGACCTTCGCGCGGATCATCCTCCATGCGTCGTTGAAGCGCAGGGATGATGGGCGTAAGTAATTGCAAAATAATCTGGGCTGTAATGTATGGGTAAACACCCATCGCAAGGATGGAGAAATTCGAAACGGTGCCACCAGAAAGCAAGTCCAGGAATCCCAGGAAGCCACCTTGCGCCGACGCACTTTGCGTGAAAACGCGCAATGCCTCAGCATCCACACCTGGCGCAGGCACGTTGGCCGCCAGGCGATAAAGCGCAAGCAAGCCAAGAGTAATCAGCAGCTTGCGGCGAATATCATAGGATTTCCAGAGAAAGCGCCATCCTGAGAAGGTGGTTTTCATGGTTTTTCTCCTCGCTCCAAATGCTAACCGATAGTCTCGACGCTGCCGCCAGCCTTTTCGATCTTAGCTTTGGCGCTCGCGCTTACGCGATGGACACGGACCTTGAGAGCGACATTCAAATCGCCTCTACCCAAAATAACGACCGGGTTGCGCGAATCCCGAAGCAAACGCGCTGCTTCAAGCGATTCGGGAGTGACATCAGCCTCCGCTTTGAACACATTGTTCAATTGGTCCAGATTAACTTCGTTATACTCAACCTGATTGGGAGGGGTGAACCCTTTACCGCGCATAAAAGGCAAGCGCCGGAAAAATGGCAGATTGCCGCCCTGGCGATACAACTTGCCGCCCGAGCCGGAGCGAGACCCCTGTCCCTTGGTACCACGGCCAGCAGTCTTACCCTGACCGGCTGAAATACCCCGTCCGACGCGTTTACGGTTCTTTTTTGAGCCCGGATTGGGCACGAGATCGTGTAACTTCATCTTCCGTTCCTACTCTTCGATCTTAATCAAATGAATGATTTTGTTGAGCATGCCGCGTATGGCGGGAGAATCCTTATGCTCAACAGTCTGGTTCATGCGATGCAATCCCAAGGCGCGGACAGTTGCCTTCTGGTCCACGGTATAACCAATCGGGCTTTTTACTAAAGTCACACGCAGTGCCTTGCCGGGAGTTTCTTTCTTAGGCATTCTGTTTCCTCCGGTCCCAGAAGGGCAACAGTTCTTCAACTTTCTTACCACGCCGAGCAGCTTCCTGCTGCGGAGATTTCAAATGATCTAATGCATCGAATGTAGCCATCACCACATTCAAAACATTGGCGCTGCCCATCGATTTGGTAAGAATATCACGCACACCAGCCACTTCGAGAACAGCACGTACACCACCAGCTGCGATCACGCCCGTACCAGGCGAGGCGGGTTTGAGCAAAATGCGCGCACCAGCCACTTTGCCTAAAATCTCATGCGGGATGGTAGTCCCGGAAAGATTGATGGTCCGCAAGTCCTTACGTGCACGTTCGGAAGCTTTACGCATTGCATCCGGAACCGCATTGGCTTTTCCAACGCCCATTCCGACATTGCCACGTTTATCGCCAATCACGACCGTAACACGAAACTGGAAACGTCGGCCGCCTTTTACTACTTTCGCAACTCGTGCAATTTCGATCACACGCTCTTCGAACTGCTCGTCAAATTGTTCTTGATCAATTTTCTCAAAATTCGCCATTTCGTTCTCCACTAGGCCTAGAACTGCAGGCCATTTTCGCGTGCGCCATCAGCCAAGGCCTTGACACGGCCCATATAGCGGAAGCCACCACGATCAAAGATGACCGCCGAGATACCTTTGCTTTTAGCTCGATCCGCCACAGCCTGCCCGACCAATTTCGCTTGCTCGGTCTTGTTCAGGCCTTTCATCTTCTTGCGCAATTCAATATCTACAGATGAAGCTGAAACCAAAGTATGACCAGCCTGGTCATCAATTACCTGCGCATAAATATCTGTGATGCTGCGGAAAACATTCAGACGCGGACGCTCTGAGGTACCGATAATATTTTTAC
>Ga0105106_10003781_pt1 | contig 10767 bp, 9 predicted proteins | sample PPLLaktember2015_5_FD_79109 | JGI IMG/M metagenome (GOLD analysis project Ga0105106, IMG submission 79109) | Freshwater sediment microbial communities from Prairie Pothole Lake near Jamestown, North Dakota, USA - PPLs Lake P8 Core (1) Depth... | ecosystem: Environmental > Aquatic > Freshwater >... | reverse complement strand
GACCGCGTGCGCATCCTCTCCGACGGCGCCACCTCCCGCGTCACGCGGTAAGTCACCTCGCAGGTAGTGGAGCGGCCCGAGCGTTAACGCACCGAAACCGAAGGAAGGGGGTAACGGGGGGAACCTTGGGTTCCCCCTGTTCGTTTACCGCTACCCTCACGATAGTGAGCCCCGGTAGGGGGAACCTTAGGTTCCCCCTGTTCGTTTACCGCTGCCGCAGGATATAGGGCCTCGTAGAGGCCCTATAATCCTGCGATGTCAGGGAGGCTTGCGCAGTGGATCAAGCGCTGGACGCGAATCGCGCGGTTCGCCCTCCACCTCCTGCGCGGGCTTTTCATCTCCACTTTCATCTTCCCGCTGCAAAGCGGCGAGCGGCGCAAGCGCGAGATCGAGCACTGGTCGCTCAATCTCCTGAATCTGCTCAACGTCCGGCTTTTTCTCCACGGCAAGCCGCCCGTGTACGGTTCTCGACCGCTCATGATCGTCTCGAACCACGTGTCGTGGCTCGACATCTTCGCGATCAATGCGATCGTGCCCTCGCGCTTCGTCGCTAAGTCCGAAGTACGCGCGTGGCCGCTGGTGGGCTGGCTCTGCGCGCGCGCGGGCACGATTTTCATCGAGCGCGCGCGCCGCCAGGACACGACGCGCGTGAATCACACCGTCGCGGCGGCGCTGCGCGCAGGCGACGTCTTCGCGGTGTTCCCCGAGGGCACGACCACCGACGGCTCGACCGTGCTCAAGTTCCATGCTTCGCTACTCGAGCCGGCGCTCCAGGCCGCCGCGATGGTCCAGCCCGTCGCGCTCAGGTTCGAGCGCAGCGACGGCACGCTATGCACCGAGGTCGCCTACGACGGAGACCGGTCGGGGTGGGACGTGCTCATGGGCATGACGAGCCATCACGAAATCCTCGCGCACGTGTGCTTTCTGGATCCGATCGTGGCCGAGGACTGCCACCGGCGCGACATCGCGCGCGAGGCGCGCGATGCTATTCTTCTGACGCTCGCTCCGGAAGAGCGCTACAGTCGCACCGATACAGGTGCCGGTCTTCGAGCCGCAGCGCACTGAGCTCGCGGCCCCACACGCACCCGGTATCGATCGCGAGCACGTCGTCGCGCACGAGCAGGCCGAGCGCGGCCCAGTGGCCGCACACGATGGGCGTGTCCGCGCTCGCGCGGCCGGGCACGTCGAACCACGGCATGTAGCCGGAGGGCGGATCGGCCGGCGCGCCCGTCACGCTGAATTCCATGTTGCCTTGCGCATCGCACAGGCGCAGCCGCGTCATCGCGTTGACGACGACGCGCAGCCGGTCGAACCCGGTGAGGCCGTCGTCCCACGCGGTGGGCGTGTTCCCGTACATGTTCTGGAGGAGCAGCGCGTAGTCCGGGCCGGAAAGCGCGGCCTCGACTTCCCGCGCGAGCTCGAGCGCGCGGGCGATGCTCCATTGCGGGAGCAGCCCCGCGTGAACGAGGGCGTAACTTTCCGCCGCGTGCATGAGCTTGCGGCTGCGCAGCCACGCGAGGAGCTCCTCGCGGTCGGGCGCCTCCAGGATCTCGTCCAGCGTATCGCCGCGGTGCGGCTTGCGCACGCCGGCCGCGACGACCAGGAGATGCAGGTCGTGGTTGCCGAGCACGGTGACCGCGCTGTCCCCGAGGCTGCGCACGAAGCGCAGCGTCTCGAGCGAGCGCGGGCCGCGATTCACGATGTCGCCGACGAGCCACAGCGTATCGCGCGCGGGATCGAACGCGAGGCTGTCGAGCAGTCTGCGAAGCTCGTCGTAACAGCCCTGGACGTCGCCTATGGCGTAGGTGGACATGCGTCGAAAAGTGATGAAAGAGAGTGATGAAAAGGAGTGACGAGAAGCGGTTGCGAAGTTCGATAAAGGCAGAAAAGGATACACACAAAAAAAGCGCGGAGGCCCGCGCTTTTTCTATGGCGAACGCAGGCTCGCTACTTCGCCTGTGCCGCCATGAAATCGACGGCCGCCGACACGTCGGCGTCGGAGAGCGCCATGTTGCCGCCCTTGGGCGGCATCGCGCCTTTGCCTTTGATCGCCGCCTGGTGCAGCGCGTCCAGCCCCTGCTTCAGCCTCGGCGCCCACGCGGCCTTGTCGCCGAGCTTGGGCGCGCCCGCGACGCCGGCGCCGTGGCATGCGAAACAGCTCGCGTCGTAGACGCTCTTGCCTTTGGCCGCGTCGCCCGCCTGCGCGGCCGGTGCGGGTGCCGCTGCGGCGGAAGCGGCTGCTGCGACCGGGGTCGCGGCTGATGCGGCGGCGGCCTGAGGCGCGCCTTCTGCCGGTGCCGCCGGTTCGGTGAACTTGGCGCCGGCCTGGTTCGCCATGTAAGCGACGGCGCGCGCGACTTCGACGTCGGAGAGCGCGGGGTTGCCGCCGCGCGGAGGCATCTGCCGTATGCCTTTGATCGCCGTTCCGGTCAGGTGCTCGTGTCCGAGCTTGACGAGAGGGCCCCACGCCGCGGCATCGCCGATTTTCGGCGCGTTGAGCGCGCCCGTCGCGTGGCACGCAGCGCACACCGCCTCGGTCACTTGCTGACCCGTGCGCACCGCCGCAGCGCTCGCGCCGCCTTCGGCCACGACGACTTCACCGACGGGTTTCAGGCGCTTCGCCACCGCTTCATCCGACATCGTCCCCGGTTCCGGCTCGGAGGCGCTGCGCATCACCAGGCTCGCGAGCATCGCGATGACCAGCACGGGCACTGCGAAAGCGAGAACGATGACCGCGATGAGCTGCTTGGGCGTCTTGATGAAGGAAGAGTGTTCGTGCGGACCGTGCTCGCTCATGCTCGTGTTCCGGGATCGACAGGCGAAAGGCGCTGATTATATCGGCTGCCGACTACGAGGTAAAACCTTGATTTGAGGCGTGTTAGAATCGCAAGACGCGCCCGTAGCTCAGATGGATAGAGTGTCGGTCTCCGAAGCCGAAGGTCGTGGGTTCGAATCCCGCCGGGCGCGCCAGAACGAGCTCGCTCGGGCCGCTCGGCCCGGTCAAAATGCCCGCGGTTGATACTTTCTCCGGCCACCTTATGCCGGGGCTGATCTGCTTTCACCTCGTCCGGGGCTTCGCCGGCAGCCGATACGCCCGCTCTCGCATGCGGCTGCCGCGATAAAGCAAAAACGAGCGGGATTCAATCCAGGATGCGCCGCATGAAACCTGTGGCCAGATCGATTTTCGCGCTGCTTGCCCTGTTGCCCGCTGCCGCATGGGCGGACCAGCCGCTGATCACCGACAATACCGACACCAAGGACGCCGGAGAGAACCAGCTCGAGGCGACCTATAGCCGCACCGTGGACAAGGCGCCCGGCTCGCGCGTCGTCACTCACGAAGTGCCCGTGGTTTTCACGCGTGGAATCACGGACTCGCTCGAGCTCGCCTTCGAGGGTACCCGCCAGCGCGTAGTCCCGGGTGCTCCGGCAAGCGCCGAAGAGGGATGGACCAATACGGTCATCAGCGCCAAATGGCGCTTCTACGAGAACGAAGCGAGCAAGATCAGCGTTGCGATCAAGCCGGAAATCCGCATCCCCGTTTCGAAAAGCCGCGAGGCGAGAGGCCTGGGTACCGCACGCGTTTCCTACGGTATCGGCCTGCTGATGACTCGGGAAACCGGATTTGGAGCGGTCCACGCCAATCTCGTGGCCGACCGCGTGAATTACGACGACACTGCGCTCAATGCAGCGGAGCGCCGCACAAAATACAGGCTGTCGGTGGCGCCGGTCTGGGAGGTCACGGACCAGTGGGCGCTTGCGCTGGACGCCGGGCTCATGACCCATCCGGACCGCACGGCCCGGACGCTCATGGGCTACGTCGAGGTCGGGACCATTTATTCGCCGACCAAGGACCTCGAGCTCGCCCTGGGCGTGATCCGCAGCATCATGGACCGGAGCGCCGATTCGACGCAGGTGACGATGGGCGCGACCTGGCGGTTCCGCTAAAGCGCGCCCTCAGCGGATCGACGAGCCCGCGCTCATCGCGCCGTCGCGCCCGCGCCCTCCGGCGTGTATTTCACCGCGAGCGTTTTCAGCACGTAGCTGTAGCCGCCGCCGACGACACGATACGGCCCCCACGGATGCGGAAAGGGCGCGAAAGCCGGATGCGGGTAATAGCCCCAGTAGAACGGGTCGTACCAGGGATCGTATACGGCCATCGGCTGGTGATAGAGGCGCTCGGTTTCGAGCTTCACCAGCGCGTCGGCACCGAGCGCGCGCGCTTTTTCGCGCGCATCGTTCAGCATCGCCGCTTCCGATCCGCCGCGCGATTCGATGAGCGCGATCTCCACGTGCGCCTGCGTGGGTTTTTGCAGCAGCACTTCGACGAATTGGGTCGGCGGATATTTCTGCCCGGGCTTCAATTCGACGATTTCGGTCGACACCGTCGCGCACGCGGCGAGCGTCGCGAGCATCGGGAAGAGCAGGCAGCGAGCGGTTTTCATACGGCTGTTGGACACCGGTCCCGATGCCACGGTTCACGCCGCCGCGGCCTCTCGCGCGTAATTACGCGAGTATCAGAGTCGCCTCGAGCTTGATCTCGAGCGCCTTGTCGCCGTTTGCGAGGTGCGCCGCGGCTTCGGCGGGCGAAGCCCCGGGCTTCCAGCTCTCCCTGTAGGCCCTGAGCTCCTCGCGGCTGGTGATGGCGGTGCGCTTGATGAACGATTCGTAATCTTCGCGCAGGTGCGCGCAAAGCCACGACTGCCCTTTCCATTGCTCGAGCTGGCAGTAGCTGAAGCCGGTGCGCACCGCGAGATCGACTGCGGCCGCGTGGCTCAGGTTCTCGACGGTATCGAAGCCTTCGCGGCCGAGGCGCAGCTCGTGCGCGTAGCTCATGCCGGGAAGCATCGACAGGCCTTCCGCCTGGTACTGGCTTTGCGGCAGCACTTTTATCGCGGCGGTGGCGAGCTTCTCCACCGCGAGCAGCCCGCGCGCCGGAAAGAACCCGATGAAGAAGGCGACGAGCGGCAGCACCGTGCCTTCGGTGGCGGACTTCGTCAGGAGCGAAGGGTCGAAAAGCGCGAACGAGAGCACGAGCGCGACGAGGCTCCCGGTCGCGATCCTCACGGTCGCGTCGACGTAGGTGTGCGGAGTCAGGTCGAGCGTGAAGTAGCTTCTCGCGAGCTGGCCGATGTGATGCGTGTACGCGCCGAGGAAGCCGTACTGAAAGGCCGCGAGGCTGATCACGAGCCGGTTGAAGTAGTCGGCCGGGACCTGCGCGGCGTACGGCCCGAGCATGAGCATGTTCGCGCCTTTGCTGTAATCGAGGCCGGCGCTCGGGACCGCGCCCTGGACGCCGATCACCGGCTTCAGGAACAGCATCACCGACGCGCCCAGGAGGAGCACCATGGTGAGCAGCGTCATGCTGCCCAGATAGGTGCGCCACCGGAAAAGCTTGTTGGTCATGACCCGCACTTCGTCCTGGTGTGCGTCCCACACCGCGCCGGGCATGTCGCGCGCGAGCCGGCGCAGCTTCTCCCCTTTCATGAGCCGCACGTAGACGTAAGTGATGAGCGGCGGGATGAGCAGCGCGACCGTGAAGAGGAGCAGGTTGTAGGCGAAAAAGATCGAGTCGAACCAGCCCAGGAAATCGAGCTCGCGGGCGATGCGCGGCAGAAACGGGTCGCTGTTCACGAGACCTCCTTAACGCGAGGCGGACATCATCAGAGATATACGCCCGGGGCGGCGCACGCGTCTATCGGCTTTTCGGGCGAGCCGCGTCCAGGAATTCGCACACGACGGGAACCGCCGCTGCGGGACTTTCCTCGTGTGGGATGTGACCGCAGCGGTCGAGGATGACGAGCCTGGAGCCGGCAACCGCCCCGTGCAGCCGCTCCCCTATCGCCAGCGGCACGATCTCGTCCTCGCGTCCCCACAGGAGCAGGGTCGGAACGCGGATCTCGCCGTAGCGCAGCGCGATCTCGTCGATGTCCGGCGGGACGAGCTGCGCGGCGGTTCGCAGCAGGGCGTGCCGGCCTCCCGGCATGTCCAGCGCGCGCGCGTATTCGGTGACTGCTTCCTCGGGTATCAGCGCATCGTCGTAATACGCGGCTTTCAGCACGTGCCTCACCTGCAGCTTCGTCGGCAGGACAGCGACTCCGGCGGCGCCGACGACCGGTGTGCGCAGCAGGCTGATGAACGACGGCAGCGGCTGCGGATACGCGACGCTGTCGATCAGCACCAGACGCGAAACGCGAAACCGCACATCGGACTGGAGCTCCAGCGCGAGCAGCAGGGCGACGCCGCCGCCGAACGAATGTCCCGCGATCGCGAGGCCCGATAGGCCGAGCGCACGGATCAGGTCCGATACGAGTCTCACCTGATCGTGGATCGAGTACGCATCGTCTTCGGGCTTGGGAGAGCGGCCGAAACCTTTGAGATCGACGGCGATCACCCGGCGGCCTTTCGCGAGCGCCGGAACGAGGTGGCGCCACGAATAGACGCTCGCCCCGAAACCGTGAATGAGGAGCACAGGCTCGCCCTGCCCGTGTTCCTCGAAGTGAAGCTCGCCCGTGCCCATGGCGCCCGAGTCTACCGTCTGGCTCGCGCGCAGGCGAACGCCGATAATAGGACCTCACCACGCCGGACCAGCGCTTTTCCCCATGCTGCGAACCACGCCGTTTCATGCGCGCACCGCGCCCCTTTGCCTCTCGCACGCGTGGCGCCGCTGGGCGGGTTATGTGGTCGCGAGCTCGTACGAGCTCACGCACGAGCGCGAATATCACGCGATCAGAAGCTCCGCGGCGCTGCTCGACATCTCGCCGCTCTACAAGTATCGCGTCTTCGGACGCGACGCGGCGAGGCTCCTCGATCGCGTCGTCACCCGCAGCGTCGCGGCCTCCACCCCGGGGCAGGTCCTCTACACGGGGTGGTGCGACGCAGCCGGGAAAATGCTCGACGACGGCACGATCGCGCGCCTGGATGCCGATCTCTTCCGCATGACTTCGGCCGAGCCCGGCCTGCGATGGCTGCAGGACAACGCGGCCGGCCTGGACGCCGCCGTTACCGACATTTCGGATGCCACCGCGGCACTCGCGCTTCAGGGGCCGAGCTCGCGCGCGATCCTCCAGGAGATCGCGGGAGCGGATCTCGCGAAGCTCAGGTTCTTCCGCATCGTCGCGACGACGCTCAAAGGCATTCCGGTCACGATTTCGCGCACCGGCTACACCGGCGACCTCGGCTCCGAAATCTGGACCGACGCCGGTGACGCACTGCCCGTATGGGACGCGCTGATCGAAGCCGGCACCCCGTACGGCATCGTCCCCGCCGGCATGCTCGCGCTCGACGTGGCGCGCATCGAAGCCGGGCTGATGCTGCTCGATGTCGATTACGTGCCTGCGCGCAAGGCGCTCACCGGGAGGCAGACGTCGTCGCCTTACGAGCTCGACCTCGCGTGGACCGTCAACCTGAAGAAGGAAGGCTTCGTCGGCAAGGCCGCGCTCGCCGAGGAAGCGCAGCGCAAGCCCGAGTGGCAGTTCGTCGGGATCGAAGTCGAGTGGGATGCGCTCGAACGGCTGTATGCCAAGGCCGGTCTCGCGCCGCAGCTTCCCGCCACGGCGTGGCGCACGAGCGTTCCGATTTACGCCGGCGGCGGCCAGGCCGGTTATGCGACGAGCGGAGGCTGGTCGCCGCTCCTCAAGAAATACATCGCGCTCGCCCACCTCGACGCGCGCTGGGCACGCCCCGGCACCGCAGTCGAAATGGAAGTAACGGTGGAGCACCGGCGGGAGCGCGCCGCGGCGCGCGTGGTGAAGAAACCGTTTTTCGATCCGGAGCGCAAGCGCGCATGAAGACCCGCTACGACGCGATCGTGATTGGTGCAGGCCACAACGGCCTCGTGTGCGCGGCGTATCTCGCGCGCGCGGGAAAACGCGTGCTGGTGCTCGAGCGCTCCGACAGGGTGGGCGGAGCGGCGCGCAGCGAAGAAGTCTTCCCGGGCTTCAGGTTCTCCGTGTTCTCGTACGTCGTGAGCCTGCTGCGTCCCGAGATCATCCGCGACCTCGAGCTGCCGCGGCACGGCCTGCACATCCTTCCGCTCGAAAGCACGCTGACGCCGCTCGCGAACGGCGACTACCTCGCGCAGTGGAGCGACCACGACCAGAACCGGCGCGAGCTCGCGCGCCACTCGCTGCGCGACGCCGAAGCGTACGAGGAGTTCGGCATGCTCATGTATCGCATGGCGCGCGCGGTGAAGCCTTTCCTCGGCAGGGTGCCGCCCGATCCGGCCTCGCTCGCGCCGCGCGATCTCCTCGGCCTCGCCCGGCTCGCTGCGAATCTGCGAGGGCTGGGCGCCGATCAGGTGCATGCGCTGCACAAGCTGCTCACCATGAGCTCGGCCGATTACCTCGACGAGTGGTTCGAGTGCGAAGCGCTGAAAGCCACCAAGTCCGCGAGCGGCATCATCGGCACTTTTCTCGGCCCGCGCTCGCCGGGGACGGCGTACGTCCTCCTGCACCATTACATGGGCGAGATCGACGGGGTTTTCCGCGCGTGGGGTTTCGCCAAGGGCGGCAACGGCTCGGTGAGCGACGCAATCGCCGCGGCCGCGCGCGGGTTCGGCGTGGAGATACGCACGGAGAGCACGGTCGCGCGCGTGCTGGTGCGCAACGGCCGCGCCACCGGCGTCGCGCTCGAAAGCGGCGGCGAGATCGAGGCGGCCCTCGTCGTTTCGGGTGCGGATCCGCGGCGCACTTTCATGCAACTGGTCGGCGCCGAACACCTGCCGCAGGAGTTCGTGGCGGGGATCGAGCGCTTCAGGTTTCGCGGCTCATCGGGGAAAGTGAACCTCGCGCTCGCCGAGCTTCCCGATTTCAGCTGCTTCCCCGGCGCCGGGCCGCACCTCCGAGGCGCGATCTCGATCAGCCCGAGCGTGGATTATCTGGAGCGCGCTTACGACGACGCCAAATACGGCGAAGTGTCGAGGCAGCCCTACATGGACATCGTCATCCCGTCGATGATCGACCCTTCGATGGCGCCGCCCGGCAAGCACGTGATGTCGATATTCGTGCAGTACGTGCCGCACAACGTCAACGGCGGCTGGACCGAGGCGAAGCGTGAGGCGTTCGGCGACACCGTGATCGACACGCTCGCGCAGCACGCCCCGAACATCAGATCCGCGATCCTGCACCGGCAGATCATCACGCCCGCCGACATCGAGAGCATGGTCGGCCTCACCGAAGGCAATATCTTCCAGGGCGAGCTCGCGCTCCAGCAGATGTTCTTCCTGCGGCCGGTGCCCGGCTGGGCGAAGTACGCGACGCCGGTGAGCGGTCTGTACCAGTGCGGCTCAGGCACCCATCCCGGCGGCGGCGTGATGGGCGCCTCGGGCCGAAACGCCGCGTTCGCGATCCTGGGAGAGCGGCCGTGAAACCCGCCGCCGTCGTCATCGGCGCGGGCGTGAACGAGCTCGTCGTCGCGCATTACCTCGCGCGCGCGGGGTGCGCCGTCACACTGGTTCGCAGCGAAGTCGCTCTCGAGCGGGCCGATACCGGGTGGGTGACTCCGCGCCTCGCGCACGATCTGGGAATCGATCCCAGGCTGCTTGGTGCGCCGTGCGCGGATCCGTGGGCGATCGCGCCGCTGCCCGGCGGCGGCAGGCTCGAGCTCACGAGCGACGTCGGCGCGAGCGCGGAGGCGATACGCAGACTGAGCGCGCGTGATGCCGAACGATGGCCCGAATTCTGCGCACGGATGCACGCGCACGCGCGCGTGCTCGGGTGCCTCTACGCCGAGCCGCCGCCCGATCCGATGGCGACGGCGCTGCGAGATCTGGCACGCCTCGCGCGTGGCGCTTTGCGGGTGCGCGTGCTCGGCCGTAGCGGCATGGAAGCTTTTTTGCGCCTCCTGCCGATGTCGGCCGCGGATTTTCTCGACGACTGGTTCGAAAGCGATGCGCTAAAAGGCGTGCTCGGTGCGGCCGGCGTGATGCACGCATTTCAGGGCCCGCGCTCGGGCGGCACCGCGTTCGGCCTGCTGCACCATCACGTCGGCAGCGCTCCGGGGGTTTTCAGGCCGCCGCTTACCAATCTGCGCGCGGCATTGGGCGCCGTGGGCGGCGTGACGATGCGCGGCGGCACCGTGGCGCGTATCGAAACGAAAGAGAGCCGTATCACCGGCGTGGCGCTCGCTGGCGGCGAGACGATTCCCGCTCCGCTCGTCGTCTCCGGCCTGCCGCCCGCGCGTACTCTGCTCGAAATGACCGATCCCGGTTTGCTCGATCCACAACTCGTGCGGGCGCTGCGCAACGTGAGGAGCCGCGGCGTGGTCGCGGAGCTGGAACTCGTGCTCGATCGGCATCCCGGTTCCTCCACGCTCGTCATCGCGCCCGCGCTCGACTATCTGGAGCGCGCGTACGACGACGCGAAATACGGACGGGTTTCGACCCATCCGTACATGGAAGCCCGCTACGAAGGGACCGATGCGCAGGGAAAGCATCGCGTGCGGGTGCACGTCCAGTACGTGCCTTACGCGTTGCGCGACGCGGTGTGGGACACCGCGCTCGCGCAGAACTTCGGGCGCGCGGTGTTGGCGAAGCTCTCGGAGCACGCGCCGGGATTGAGCGCAGCCCTCGTCGGGCAACACGTGCTCACGCCCCACGATCTCGAGCATCTCTACGGGTTCCCGCAAGGGCAGGCTTATCACGCCGAGCTCGCGCTCGACCAGGTGCTATGGATGCGGCCGCTGCCGGAGCTCGCGCAGTACCGCACCCCGCTCCAGGGCCTTTATCTGTGCGGCCCGGCGATGCATCCCGGCGCAGGCGTCGCCGGCGCG
>Ga0105106_10003779_pt1 | contig 10770 bp, 13 predicted proteins | sample PPLLaktember2015_5_FD_79109 | JGI IMG/M metagenome (GOLD analysis project Ga0105106, IMG submission 79109) | Freshwater sediment microbial communities from Prairie Pothole Lake near Jamestown, North Dakota, USA - PPLs Lake P8 Core (1) Depth... | ecosystem: Environmental > Aquatic > Freshwater >... | reverse complement strand
GTCCCGCCGGCACCAGGATGGATGGCGACAATCGCATTGTTGGGGTCCAGCTCGCCCGAGAGCAGAAGTTCAAGTCGCAAAGCGGCGAGCTTCGGCTCGAATTGGTCCAGCTCGAACGTCAACTCCTTCACGAGCCCGGCATCGTCGCTTTCCTCTGCCAGTTCGAGCAACGCGCCGAGATCGTTCATCTTCCCATCGATATCTCGCCACTGCTGGAGGTCATGCTCGATCGTGGACTTTTTCCGGCCGATCTTAGCGGCCTTCTGAGCGTGGTTCCAAAAATCCGGCTGTGAGGTCTGTTGCTCCAAATGCGCCAACTCGGCCGTCATGCGAGCGAAGTCAAAGATGCCCCCGTAATTCCATGACCGATTGCTTGACGGCCTGCACGCGATTCTTTACGTCGTCTAACATGGATCGACCCTTTCTCGTTATACCGGGGTGGCGGCCACTGCGTCTGGCTCGGGTTCTTTGCTGCGGAACATACCGAACAGGAACAAAAGCGCGCAGATTATAGCACAGCCGTAGGCAAACACATCGCCATGCCGACTGTAAAACGTATGAGGACGCCAGGCTTGCATCGTTGCTTTGGCAGTCTGCTCTGTAAAGGTCGGCGTGGCTTCGACGATACGCCCGAACGGATCGATGAATCCGGATACGCCGGTGTTGGCTGAGCGGGCGAAGGCCAGATGATTCTCGACCGAACGAAACACCACCATCGAAAAATGTTGGGAGGCAGCCGACGAGGCACCGAACCAGGCATCATTCGTCACGGTCACTAAGAACTCCGCTCCGTTGGCAGCGAATTGCCGTACCAGGTTTGGGAAGATCACTTCGTAACAGATCGCCACTCCGAAATTGATCGGTCTCGATACCGTTCCCGCTCTGCCTGCAGCCGCAGGCCGGGGCTTCGGTGTCAACGTCAAGATGGTCGGACCAGTTCCTGCTTCAAAATCGCCGATCCCTTCCACCAATTTGTCGAGGAAGAATAGGAGAGAGGACTTGAGCGGAATATATTCTCCGAACGGCACAAGATGCTGTTTGTCGTACCGCCCCAATAACTGGCCGTCGGGTGAGAGGAGGTACGCACTGTTCATTAGATAGGGTCGCCGATCCGGATAGAAACGCAGGGCGGGGCTTCCAAACAGGATCGGCGCTTGAGCTCGATTGGCCAGCGCAATGAGTTGCAGCTGATAGACCGGTTCACGTTCAAAGACGAACGGTGTGGCCGCCTCCGGCCAGATTACCAAATCTGTGGTACGGCCGAGCTGTTCCGTCAGCCGGTCAAAGCGTGCAAGCGTCTCCTCTCGATAGGCGGTATCCCATTTCACCGCCTGATCAACGTTCGGCTGCACCACTCCTACGCTGATGGATGATCGTGGAACATCTGAAAGCGGCGCTTCGGTTAATGTCGCAAGTCCATATTGCCATGAAAGCGTCACCGTCAAGGCCGCCATCGCCACAAGTTCCCATGGGAGCCTTGCCGGGCGGAATTTTCGGAGCAGCGGCATCAACCAGGACAGGAATTCAGCCAGCGCGACGTTCACGAGCACAATAAGGAACGAAACTCCATAAACCCCCATATGATCTGCAATTTGAATGATCTCAATCTGGCGGTATTGAGAATAGCCGAGAAGTCCCCAGGGCATTCCGCTCAGAACATAGGTTCGGATCAATTCGAGGGTGACCCATAAGCAGGGAACTGCAAAGAGGCCGTAGCGAGGAATCAAGGACCGAAACCACACAGCTCCGGCAGAATAGAGACCGACATAAAGGCCTAGATAGGCTGTGAGCAGCAACATGATGCCATAGCTGATCGTCAGCGGGACTTTGCCGTACGTGTTCATGGCGGTGACCACCCAGGACATCATGCCCGTAAAGGCAATCGTGCCGGACAGCCAGCCGATCCAGAACGCCTGCGTTTTGTTCTTGCCGTCCAATGCCCAATGCAACGGCACGAGGGCGACCCAGGCTAACAGGCCGAGATCAGATTTCGGGAAACTCAGCGGGAGAAACAGCCCGCTCGCGCCGGCGAGGACGAGTGAACGCGCGAGGGAATGGGTCATGACCCGCACATTAGCGAAAGCAGAAGAGGGATGCAACTTTCGGTTGGTCAGGACCTGCTCACCCGTACTCGTCGTGGGGGGAGGGCGAGATTTTGGGTTGACGGACGCCCCATGAGCACCTATAAGTAAGGGCGGCAGTCTGGCATCCGTATTCGCGCGACGGGCGCGGAGAGATGGATCAGCCTAGGTGAGAGAGCCAGCCTGTCCTGACCCTGATGGAGCAATGCGACCAATGATGACGACAAACTAGGAGGGTATGCTATGGATCGAAGAGTAGTCAGTCTGTGTCTGAGTCTCAGCCTCATGGTGCTCGTTGCAGGCTGCGCTGGTAAAAGCGTGTCTTCCTCGTCCGGAGATGCGGCCTCGAAGGCAGGCCAGGCCAAGAGCGAGGAGATCCAGCCGGATGCGATTAAGACGGTACCACTCGAGCGCTCGTTCGACCGGCCATCCGGCAGCGCTCCATCCAATCTCGCGGTTCCACCAAGCACAGCCTCCGACAGCAGTGGATTGGGCGACGTGTTCTTCGATTACGACCGATTTGACATCCGTAAGGATGCGCTGCCGATGTTGGATGTAGATGCCGGATGGCTTCGCACCAATGGGAATAAGATTGCGCTGATCGAAGGCCATTGCGATGAACGAGGCACCGTCGCGTATAACCTCGTCCTAGGCGAGAAGCGGGCACGCGCGGTCAAGAAGTATTTACAAGACGTGGGCGTCCTGTCCACGCAGCTCCTGATTACGAGCTACGGAGAAACTAAGCCCTTCTGCAAGCAGCAGAATGAAGACTGTTATCAACAAAATCGTCGTGCGCATTTCGTGACAAAATAAACAGTGTGTGTCACAGAAGATCCGGCTTCTGTGTCGGACATGAAGGAGGAATAGGTGAGGCGCTATCACATCCATATCTTAGGAATCGGACTTCTCGGGGTCATCTTAGCCACGGGCTGTGCAGGCAAGGGCGAGCGCATCGATCTGAAGGTCCCCGTAGTAAGCGGCGCGGATGGGAAGGGTGTCGCGATGAGTTCTGCGACCGTCGCGATCCAACCGTTTGAAGACCATCGCACTGACCGATCGCACCTTGGCACCAGATATCATCTATGGGGAGGGGAGAGTCACTTCAGTCTCCCGAACGGGACCCTTGGTGAGGCCACGGCACAGGCGTTCGCTGACTATCTTCAAGGGAAGGGCTGGAATGCGACTGTTGCGAAAGGTCACGGGGCGGCAGGGGCGGACATGACTATCACCGGCAGACTCATTGATGTCGGCGTGGATGCCAAGAGCGGCATCGGGCAGACCACCTTAAACGCCAAAAATCGGATGCTCGTCCAAGTACAGAATCACACTGACGGGAGTCAAATCCGTGAGACCCTCACCGGTACCGGGAGCAACCAGGTCTTCTGGTTCGACCCAGAGGATGCGCAGGAGCTGCTCAACGAACTGTACAGCAAGAATTTCGAGAAGTTTGTGGCGGATACCAAACTGGAAGGCAAGATCCTTAAACTCCGATAACGAAGTGCTACATCTATCTATGCGTGGAGAGTGATCTGGGTAGAGGGCCTGGCTTCTCAGCATTGTGTCAGGGTCGTGTACCAAACAGGAATCTAGGGGTATTTGGAACGATGACAGCACCGGCGGGTGCCGGCACAGCTTCAAGGGTTCCTGCTGGGAAACTCGCATGAGACGGAAGCGGTGACTCTCGCCCTTTCAGTCGGAGGCGCCCGGTTCGATTGCGACCTCGAAGTCTATCCGGGGAAAGTCACACGTGTACGGTTAGTCATTCCCGTCACTGGGGAACCGGTCGCGATCGAAGAAGGGCGGGTCCAATGGGTCGGAGAGGATTCTTTCGGGGTCTCGTTTCAAAATGTTCAGCCAGCCGAACTCGATGAACTGGAGCAGCTCATCGATGAATACGAAGAGGGAGGGGATCGCGGCCATGCATAATAAGTCAATCCTTGACTCAACCGCATCGGAAGAATATCGTATCACTGTGGGGGGAGCTTAACGCCCCGAGGGAATATGGTTCATAAGGGGATCGAGCGTCGGGATGGTGTGCAAGCCCAGCTTGACTGGGAAGCCTGAAGTCTCGCCAAGATCTCCGTCGTACCTATGCTGTCCTCGGTAGGTGCGCGCTCCTCCCACCCTAATCTCCCGCTCATTCCGGTTGGCGGTTTTCCTCGTCTCACCCCCCGCCATGGGCCGTAGCGTTCCTCTCACAATCGTGATGAGGTCCGCTATGTCATCTCCATCGCGAGAGATGGCCATGAGGGTTTGCTGAGGTATTCGACTTTGGCACAGTGTGTGTTCGATGCATGTATACGATTGATTTGAGAGGATGAATGGGTACCCATAAGCCGCCGGCATCAACGTCTAAGAGAGCAGACTCCCGTGTAGCCCCGGCAGTGACAGCGGTAGAGATGGGCGCGCGACAGCGCGAGATTTCCGTCTCTGAGTTCTTCACCAAGAACCGGCATTTACTCGGTTTCGACAACCCACGCAAAGCCTTGCTGACCTGCGTGAAGGAAGCGGTCGACAATGCCTTGGATGCCTGTGAGGAAGCAGGGATTCTTCCTGAAGTCACGGTAAAGCTGGAAGTCGTGGCTGTCGGATCTTCGGCTGTGCTGCCAGCAAGTCAGGCCACGCGCTTTCGAGTGACGGTGGCCGACAACGGACCCGGGATCGTTCGTGCGCAGATTCCCAGAATTTTTGCGAAGCTCTTATACGGCTCCAAGTTCCATCGTCTACGTATGAGTCGCGGTCAGCAGGGGATCGGCATTTCAGCGGCAGGGATGTATGGCCAACTGACGACCGGCAAACCGGTGAAGATCATCTCGCGAACCGGTCCCAAAGCCTCGGCACATTACTTTGAAGTGCAGATCGATACGAAGAAGAACGAACCCCTGGTCCATGAAAACAAACAGATCGAGTGGGACCAGCCCCGTGGCACGCAGGTGGCGATAGAAGTCGAAGGCCGCTACCAGAAGGGCCGCGCGTCGGTGGACGAGTATCTCGATCAGACGTCGATTGCCAATCCACATGTACAGCTCATCTATCGATCGCCGGATGGCGAGACGAAGGAATATCCACGCGCTTATCATGAATTGCCTCCCTCGCCGAAGGAAATCAAGCCCCATCCCTACGGCATCGAATTCGGGATGTTCCTCAAGATGCTCCATGAGGCTAAGAGCCAGACCCTTTCGGGCTTTCTGTCGAGCGATTTCTGCCGGGTGACGCCTCCGCTCGCGGATGAGATGTGTAAGACGGCAAAGGTCTCGCCCAGCGCGAAGCCTCGTGACATTCGCGGTGCGATCGCCGAAACGCTCTATCGCACGATTCAAGCGACGAAGATCATGGCACCGCCGACCAATTGCCTCTCTCCGATCGGCGAAAAAGCGATCCTGTCAGGTCTGTATAAACAGATCAAAGGGGAGTTCTATACGGCGGTGAGCCGACCTCCCTCCGTCTATCGCGGCAACCCCTTCATCATCGAGGCTGGGTTGGCCTTTGGGAAAGCACCGGATAGCGAGACGAAGCCTGAGAAACCAGCGCAGCCGCTGGCGGAAGGGGAGCAGGAAGAAGGAGACTCGGAACTTGCCCGCGTGATTCGCTATGCCAACCGGGTTCCGCTGCTCTATCAGCAATCTGCCTGCGCGATATTCAAGGCGGTGCTGGCCACGACTTGGCGCAATTATGGAATCAGCCAATCACGCGGGGCCCTGCCGGCAGGACCGATGGTCATCTTTGTGCACATCGCGTCTGTCTGGGTGCCCTTTACCAGCGAATCCAAAGAAGCCATTGCGGAGTACGACGAGATCCATAAAGAAATTACCCTCGCGCTTCGCGAGTGCGGACGGCGGCTCGGGCTCTTTTTGCGCCGACGCGAGCGGGCAGCGAGCGAATTTCGGCGGCGCAATATTTTCGAACTGTACATTGAGGAAGTGGTCGAAGCCTGTAATCGGCTGAAAGGCGGGAAGCTACCGACCGAGAAGCTCAAAGCGCAATTACAGAAGATTGCGTCCTCACGAACCGGTGGTATCAAGACGGATGAAACGCTCGGAAAAACTGGTGCAGGACCCGAAGGTCTGCCGCACTCTATCATTGTCACAGCGGAAGGGATCGAAGGAGAGGCTTCACTGACCGCTCCTGTGTCCGATGAAATAGACATCGAGGAGCAGCCGACTTCCCCTCAATCTGAACGACGACACACTGCAAAGACACGGTCTGCCAAGAAAGGACAAGGCAAGGTCGCAACCATCCCATCGACTCCTAAGAAGGGCGCTTCCTCACAGCGGCAAGCAGGCGCGGCCCGAAAAGGTCGTAAGGCCCACCTGGCAGGGAAGAAACAATAGGGCGAGCATGGCAAAAACAAAAATAACAAAGAACGGGACAGTCGAGAAAAAATTGATTGGGCTGGCCGACATGGTGATCGCTTCTGCGCAGCGAGCAAAAGATCCAACGATGGAGATTCCGCTCCGTGCGCTCTCGAACGTGTCCTTCAACGAACGCAAGGGTTTGCTCGAAATGGGGAGCAAGAAACAGGTTCGTTCATTCTTCAATGTCGGCATGGCCAAGAAATTCATGCAGACCATGTTGGTCGCGGATGCCCTCTCCGAACTGCAGCGCGCAGAATTGACGACCTCGCTCAGAGAGATCTACTACCGGACCAAACATACGATCCAGGACTCGCACGAGAATACCTTCGATACCCAGGACGAATCGGACCCGATCATCGAGGATCTGGAAGTGTCGCTCGTGGCGCTCCGCGAAGAGTTGCATGTGCGCGCGGAGAACGGCGGGAGTGTCGTCGGCCCCCTCGTCCTCGGAGATGACGGAGACCGCGTGGATTGCGCCAAGCTTGGAAAGGGCGGTTACTCGGTCCCGTCGATTGTCGAGCCTGAGTATGTAGAGATCCGCCGCTGCACGGCGGACTTTGTGCTTTTGGTGGAGAAAGGCACGCAGTGGAATCGCCTCTCGGAAGACAAATTCTGGCGTCGCTATAACTGCGTACTGTTGACGGGGAATGGGCAACCGCCACGTGGGGTTCGGCGGTTAGCGCGGCGACTACACGAAGAATATAAACTCCCGGTCTATGTCCTGGTCGATAACGATCCCTGGGGGTACTACATCTATTCCGTCGTCAAGCAAGGATCGATCAATCTAGCCTTCGAGAGCCAACGGATGGCGATTCCCAAAGCCAAGTTCATCGGCTTGTCCAGCGCCGACCCAGAACGATATGAACTTCCGCGCAACGTTGGGATCAAACTGAACGAGAAAGACATCGCCCGCGCAAAAGAGCTGCTCAACTATCAGTGGTTTCAGAAACCGGCCTGGCAGACGGAAATAAAGCGAATGCTCGCGAGCGGACTCAAGTACGAACTGGATGCCCTCGCCAACAAAGACTTTCAGTATCTCACGAAAAAATACCTTCCTCGGAAACTGAAAGAGAAGGACTGGCTGGATTGACCCGCCTTACTCATGAGCGCTTCTGCTGCAACCGCGGATTCGCTGCTGCGACGAGCCTTCGGCGGGCAGGCTCGCTCCTCGTTCCATCGACGTACTGTTCAATTACGCCTCAAGACTTTCCGGCTCCGCGTGCCCGTCTCGCAATGCGACTGCGCGATTTCGCGACGAACCGTCATGAATAACGCGGGTTGAGCCGCCCATTCTCTTGCATTGTGTCCTGATCTCGGTATCTACTCCGCGGGCAACATCAGATAGAGCCCGATCACGATGATCGGCGCCATCACGTACATCGCCTTCTTGCCGAAGCTATCGTAGACGCCATAGATCAAAATCGCGCCCATGAAGAAGAAGTAGAGTTGCCCGATACCCCGATATCCCGCACTATGTTCTGCCGCCAATGCGAGGGCAGGCGATCCGAGGATCAGTCCAGCTGAAAGTGCTGCTAATCGTTTCATCGCAATCTCCATTTCGATGAGGTGAAGACACGGGCTGCCAAGTCGATGGTACTGCCATACAAACAACAACGCCCTCATGGCGAAGACTGCCAAGAGGGCGTAACTCTCTACTTGAACGATTCTGAATGACTGGATTGGGCGAAACTAGCAAGGGGTCACAATACACCTCTGTGTCGTATGGATAAGAAAACTATGCTGCGCCTTCTCATAGTCGGAAGTCAAACGAGTGTTGTGGGGGTAGAGGAGCGAGTTGCAAGAGGGGAGTAAAGTCCTACACCTGTTCCTAAGATTATCGAGGAGCCAGTTCGCGCGCGTGCGAGATTTCGCGTCGTCCAACAGGGCGGACTTGTGAGGCTTCGAGTGTGATGACCGCCGTGGTCTTACCTTCCAGCGTGGTGAACTCCACCTCGAATGCTTGGCCGTCGCGATAGATATGTACGACAGTTCCCACATCGCCGGCCACAAGGCCTTCATCTGGAACAGCGGACCCTAATACGACGAAGTCATGTTCTTTAATCATAATCGTGGCTCCTGGTCCATTGGATAAGCTGTGACCAACCGCGGTCTATCGGTTCCCGAATCAATAACCCATACCGTACGAATGACCGGCGTCTGGCCAATTGGCGTGACCAGCGAACCGTCTACAATATACTTGTGTCCATGGCGCGATGTCATGCTTATTGTTAATGGGAAACGACATACCATCTGGCGTAATGCTTCGGCCAATACCTCCCAGTCCTGCTGTCGAAACCCATCGCTGTGAAGAACGCGGCCTTACTTTTTCCTGCCGGATGCGAGAGTTTCAGCAAATAGTCCCGAACCTTTTCCTGGTCGACGATGCAACTGGTAGCGTTGGGGATAGTCATTGAGGTCGCAGAATGAATGGTCGTGACGGTCAGCTCGATTCATCACGGCCAGTGAAGCCGCAGTCGGTGATGACCGGAACGAGCACTGAGGCATTCTACACAGATTGGAGGAGGGAGGAAATACGGACCCGCCAGCTGCGAAACCGAAAGGGCCTTAAATGTCAGGCGTGAGAGGCGTTGCCTTTGCGCTGTTTCCCTCTTCTGGTAGGCCTTCCTTCCGGAGATCAGAATCGTCACTCATTGATTGCTCTCTTGCTACTAGGTTTGCTGCAGACATTTTCAAAGTTGGTCGCGGATGAGTTTACTGCAAAGTAGGAGACGCATCCATTACCCTGGCAGCGATAGGGGATAGGGGTTTGGGAAGAGGTGGAGAAGAAGCCGGACCGCCACGCGTCGAGAAATGGATCCAGACCCTCTTCTCCCACTCATGTATGGAATTCATGATTCGGCTCCCGATGATTCGCTAGGCGAGCTAGATTTCTTACGCAGCATGTCAAACGCCCCTTCCTTGTATAGTTGGAAGGCGGTCTGAGCCAGCATGTTGAATAAGTCTTTTTCTGGCAAAGTCTTTATACTCTCTGCATGCGATGGGGAATGCGTCTCAAAAATCCTTATCAATTCTTCTCGCACCTGTTTTTGTGGACAGACAAGGTGAACATATCGAGCGGGGTACCAATCCTCTGGTACTTCTGGGAGGAGTGGCTTCGTCAGATATTTGACCCTGTAGGACGTATACCCATACTCACTCTTGCTTTTGTCGATAACAATGCAAAGGTCTTCACCATAGGCAAAGACAATATCTCCAATGCTTAGCTCCTTGCCAGAGACGGAATTGAGCGCTTTGGTTGCATCTGCTTCAGTCCTGACCAAATTATCAACAAACTCTGCGTCTCCGGTCAGAGTAATACCGGCAAGCTTGTGCGCCTGAAGTATGATCTGAGTGCAGAGCAGAATGATATGTGAGGAGATCGTTCTCATTGTGTTTCGACTGGTCTCGAGGGATGGTCCGCCGATGTTGGCATGAATGGATCTGCTGGGAGTGGCGTAGGCCTTCTCGTAACTAACTCCCAAAGTGATCTTCTGATTCGCGTCGGCCTGCTGTAATGCCAGCTTGTAGCGGGATCTTGTTGAGCAAAACAGGTTCCCTGCCTTGAGTGGCTTATCCCAGTTTGTTGAATGATTCAGAAACCATACCTTCTTGAGTTCGATAGATTTGCTGCACTCTTTCACTGTGGAACGGCGCCCACACCGGGCGCTTGACGGCAAGACGCCGGACCAGGTGTACTATGACAACCTGCCTGCACGGCTCACGGCCGCGTAGTCAGCAACCCGCGAGGCGCCACTTAAGGAAGAGAATAGGCTGTCCAACCAATTGGGGCCACCTCTGTCTGGGTGAGGAGTGGCGGGTGAATATTCAATGTTGAATGATGAATGTTGAATGGTCTGGACGGCTAAGCCAGCCAAGTCCCTTTGGCGTTCGAAGTTTTTGGGTGCTTAGATACAGCATCATATTGTTGAAAGCGTGGGTGTCTACGGATGGATGAGTAAAATTCGCAAAATACTCGACGGCGTCTCGGCCTTTGGAATCAATGGAGCCAAAAAATATCTGCTCTATTTGGGTCGATTCCTCGGAGCCAAACTGGGTCGTGTAAAGGTCCTTCTCGGCAAAACAGTGGCTAAATCCCAGACGACGAACAGCGTTCATTGTATGAGGACGGCCTAGCAGGCTGCGGAAAAACGGTTTTTAGCCTCTTCAAAAGCGTGAACTTCGGTGTCTGAAAGGACCTCCAACTTGCTCGAAAACCGCATTTACTTCGATCAGGACAGGCGAACGGCCCATGCTGAGGCATTTCACTTATTCCGACGAAAATTGTGCTTTCTAGGGGTTTCGCCCGATGAACGAGCGAGTTTTTCCGCAACCTG
>Ga0105106_10003778_pt1 | contig 10772 bp, 10 predicted proteins | sample PPLLaktember2015_5_FD_79109 | JGI IMG/M metagenome (GOLD analysis project Ga0105106, IMG submission 79109) | Freshwater sediment microbial communities from Prairie Pothole Lake near Jamestown, North Dakota, USA - PPLs Lake P8 Core (1) Depth... | ecosystem: Environmental > Aquatic > Freshwater >... | reverse complement strand
TGAGGTAAGACAGATCCTCGCTTCCGGAGGGTTCACGAAATCGCCCTTATGGTTGCAGGTGATGGCCGATGCCTTGGACCGGGAGTTGATGCTCCCCGCGTGGCGGGAGACCTCCGCGCTTGGAGCCGCTTTCTGGCCCTTGCTTTCAGCGCGAGGAGAAACGGCGTTGGAAAAGGCGGGTGATTTCGTGAAGCTGGAAGACTCCTGCAGACCGAATCCCGAAAACGTGGAAATCTACAATCGGATCTACCCTCTCTTTGAAAGGCTCTATCGATCGGTGGAAAAGAACTTTGATGACGTGGCCGAACTCCAGAGGACGTTAAAAAAATAGAAATGGTCTGCCGGAGTGAAAAGCCGCACCGTGAAGGAGGAAAAACATGGATCTTGAAAAGCTGACCAAGAGTTGGGACTTTGCGGGTCAAACCATCGTGATCCCCGGAGGGGCAGGGGTGTTGGGGAGCGAAATGGCTTGGGCCCTTGTGAAGTGCAGGGCAAAGGTTGTTATCCTGGATCGTGATCTGTCGAAGGCGGACGCTCTGGGGAAACGTCTTAGCGAGGGGCCGGGTTCAGGAAGGCTGATCCAGGCGGATGTTCTTTCAAAGGAAAGCCTCCTCAAGGCACGGGAGGTGATCAGGAGTGAGTACGGCAAGGTGCATGCGCTGATCAATGCGGCCGGGGGAAATATGCCGGCTGCAACCACCGGGCCGGAGCGGACGTTTTTCGATCTGCCTGAGGAAACGATCAAGCAGGTGGTGGACCTCAATCTTGTGGGATCCATTCTGCCCAGCCAGATTTTCGGCCGAATGATGGTGGATCAGGGCGAGGGGATTATCCTCAACATTTCTTCCATGAGCGCCTATCGGCCGCTGACACGCGTTGTCGGCTACAGCGCGGCCAAGGCGGCGATCACCAATTTCACCCAGTGGCTGGCCGTGCACATGGCGCAAGAGTACTCCCCGAAGATTCGAGTGAATGCCATTGCGCCCGGCTTCTTCCACACCACTCAAAACCACTACCTGCTCTACGACGAGAAGACAGGCAGCCTGACACCGCGGGGCAAAACCATCATGGACCACACGCCCATGAAGCGATTCGGCGACCCCGAAGACCTGCTCGGCGCCGTGCTCTGGCTCCTGTCCCCGGCCTCCGAGTTCGTCACCGGCGCCGTTATCGCCATTGACGGAGGGTTTTCCGCTTTTAGCGGGGTTTAAGGGGTAAGGGCCGGGTCGAGGGGGACTTCCACCTCTGCGCCTTTGCGCTCCGCTGAGACATAGGCCGCGTACAGGACGGCAACGACATCGGCAGCTGCCAGCATGCCGCACTTGGGCTCCCTGTCCGTCGCGATGGCTTCGATGAAATCCTGGATCTCCTGAGGATATCCGAACATAAAGTTTTCGTCCGGCGCAGGGGTAGACCAGCCCTGTTTGGTTCCGATCTTCTCGACAAGGTAGACATCGGCGAGCTGTTCTTCCCTGGGATTGTAGAGTTCCATTGCGTTGCTCGGGCTCATGTTGCACCGCGTTCGATGGTTGTTGGCGAAGATCTCCAGCCAGTTGTGCACTCCTCCCATGACAATTTCAGAGGCAAAAACATCCGCCACCATGCCGTCGTCGAAGAGCACGTGCATCTGGCAGTAGTCTTCTATGTCCTTGTAGTCCGTCCTCAGAAACCCTTTGTCCTTAAACCTGGGGTTGCGCGTGATTTCATGGGTTCTGGCGCTCACGGTCTTCGGTCGAATGACCATGCCGTGGTGAGTCATTCCTTCAATTTGCTTCAAATAGAGAATTGCCGTCAGGGGATGGCAGCTTTTCCCCACTATGGAGCCCCCTCCTGAGAGCTTCCAGATCCCATAAGCAGGGGAGGGGCTGCCGGAATGGGACTGGTCACCGAGGGCCCACAGAATCTGTCCTTTGCTCTTGGTGAGAATCTCGGCTTCTTTCTGTACGGCGGGAGCGTACACCCAGTTTTCTGCATAACAGAGCTTCTTCCTGCTTTTGAGCGCTGCTGTGATGATGCGCCTGGCGCTGGCAAGGGCTTCTTCCAGCATTCTCTCTTTTGAAAACCGGTTCCCCTCAAAGGCCTCATCCTCGGGCGGACCATAGTAGCCCGTGAAAGGCTTTTCAACGACCACGTGTTTGCCTGCCTCGAAACCGGCGATACATACCGGTTCATGCGCATATCCGGGAGTGCAGTTGTCGATGAGGTCCACCTCGGGAAGCATCTCCGAGAGAGACGCAAAGGCATGAATCCCTCGACTTTTGGCAAAGTTTTCACTCCGCGGCTTGTGTAGAGAGGTGACGCCAACCACTTTCACCGGAACTCCCGTCACCCGCAGGTAGGATGCATAGTGAAAGACCGCAGCGTTTCCGCTGCCCACGATGCCGACGCGCATCTCTTTTTTCATGAGTGTTCGCCTCCTGAGTCAAGCCCCGGAACTTTGAGAGAAGGGGTAACTGAAGCATGCTGAAATGTCAAGATGGACTCTCGAAGCCAAGCTTAAAATCTCTTGACAACAAAGGGTGGGAGTGGTACCCGTCGGACGGGTGGTCAGACCACTCGTCCAGCAACGTTGGAAAACCAAGAGAGCCACGAAAGCCGAAGAGTGACCAGGGTTCGCTTCCATGAGATCGAAAAAGGGGGTTTTAGAGGAGATGGAGCCTACTGAAGCCACCAAGAAAATCCGCAAATCGACCCGCAGAAAAATTCTCTTTTCCACTGTCACTCCCAGTAAGATCCCGGACATGGTCTATAAGCAATTGGTGTCTTTGATCACCAGGGGTCACCTTAAACCCGGGGAAAAACTACCCTCCGAACGCGCAATGGCTTTGGAACTGGGAGTGAGCAGACAATCCATTCGGGAGGCCATTTACAGGGCGACGACGGCAGGACTGATCGAGGTGCGACAGGGGGAGGGCACCTTTATCATTTCCTCTCTAAAGGGGAGCCTGAGGCAGCCTTTGTCTATTCTATTGGAGGAGCAGGCGGAAAAGGTCTTTGAGTTCCTTGAAATCCGCAAGCTCATTGAAGGATGGTGCGCAGAAAGAGCTTGCGAGGCAGCGACCCCCGCAGACCTCAAGAAGATGCTGGGAATCCTGAAGAAGATGGAGAAGGTGAAGCCTGCCGAGAGCGCTTGGGAAAAGGCGGACCTCGATTTCCACTCTTTCATCGCCGAGGCGACCCACAATGTGCTGGCCATGCACGTCATGGAGGGGCTCAAAGACAGTTTTCACACCTATTTCCGAGTGAAGAAATATAACACCAAGCCTGAGAGAAAGGACATTCTCCTTGCACAGCACAGGGGCATTCTGGAGGCGATCAGGCAAAGGGAGCCAAAGAAAGCTAGGAAGAAGATCCTGGAGCATCTGGACTATGTGGAAAAAATGGTCAGCGAAGACATCATAGGAAAGAGGTGAGTGAAAGAGGCTCGTTTCTGCCCTCGCACCAGACGACGGAGGAGGGAGTGCCTTGAGTAGAGATGAAGTCATCGGTGGAACCCTGGCCTTCTTTTTCGGAGCTGCAGCGGCCTATTTTTCTCTGAAAATGCCTATCGGGACCTTCCGGGCCGCGGGTTCCGGGCTTTTCCCTCTGGGGTTGGGAATTCTCCTCATGGGGTTGTCCCTCGTTCTTCTCATCAAGGTCTATGTTCAGGCCAAGGCGACAAGGGAGAAAACGACACCCTCTGAAGTTCCTCGGTCAGCCAAACAGGTTATCCTTTTCGTGAGTGCGATCACAGTTGCAACCCTTCTCTTTAAACCGTTGGGATACCCCCTCGTATCGTTTCTTCTCCTGTTTGCTCTCCTCCGAATTCTCGGAATGAGGCGCTGGGTCTATAGCCTGTCTCTCTCCCTGCTGACGGCGACAGGGGTTTACTTTCTTTTTGTCCTTTGGTTGCAGATCCCTCTGCCAAAGGGATGGATCGGACTCTGAGGGACGGAAGATGTTCGAATCGTTTCAACACCTGATCACGGGCTTTGGGATCGCCCTGACGATCCACAATCTGTTCTACTGCCTGATGGGAGCGATCATAGGGACGCTCGTCGGTGTTCTTCCCGGACTCGGGCCCATCGCAGGAATCGCCCTTCTCATCCCTGCCACCTACAATCTGAATGCTACGTCAGCGATCATTATGCTCGCCGGCATCTATTATGGAGCGATGTATGGCGGCTCTACGACATCCATCCTCCTCAATGTGCCTGGCGAAACCGCCTCGGTGATCACCTGCATTGACGGCTATCAGATGGCTCAGCGAGGAAGGGCCGGACCTGCGCTCGCAACCTGCGCTATAGGGTCATTCATCGCTGGAAGCATCGCGATCCTTGGATTGGTGTTTTTGGCTCCCCCGCTCGCTGAAGCCGCGCTGGCCTTCGGGCCACCCGAGTATTTTTCTCTCATGGTTTTTGGCTTCATTGTTCTGTGCAATGTCACTGGAAGCTCCTTAATCAAATCCCTCATGATGGCTGTTATTGGATTGATCATTGGAACGATCGGGCTTGACCCAGTGACGGGCGTGGCGCGCTTCACCTTCAACTCCATGTCCCTCTTGAGCGGGATCGAGTTCGTCGCTGTGGCCATCGGTCTCTTTGGCATTGGTGAAGTGTTGGCCAACGTAGAAAAACCCTTGGAGTTCTTGGAAGGAACGGTGCTCGTCCCCCGTCTGAGGGAGCTCTATCCCACGCTTCAGGACTTTAAGAAATCCATCGGCCCCATCCTTAGGGGAACAGGTATCGGATTTGGGGTCGGTTTGGTTCCCGGACCTGCCCCTGTCATCGCAACCTACTCCTCTTATATGGTCGAAAGAAAAATCTCCAGAAACCCTGGAGAGTTTGGAAAGGGAGCGATTGAAGGGGTCGCCGGCCCTGAATCCGCCAACAATTCCGCCTGTCAGTCAGCCTTTATTCCCCTCTTTGTTCTGGGCATCCCTTTTGCTCCCCCCACTGCCATTCTTCTTGGTGCCCTTCTCATTCACGGGGTATCGCCGGGTCCCTTGATGATTGGGCAGCATCCAGCACTCTTTTGGGGTGTGATCGCCAGTATGTACATTGGGAACTTCATTCTCCTGATCCTCAATCTTCCCTTTGTCCCTCTCTTTGCGAATATCCTCAGGATTCCCAAGAAAGTCCTCTTGCCTCTCGTCATACTTTTCTGCATCACCGGCATGTACACGGTAAACAACTCCGTTTTCGATATCTGGATGATGCTCCTCTTCGGAGGGATTGGGTTTCTTATAAGAAAGCTGGATTATGAAGGGGCTCCGCTTCTGCTGGCACTGGTGCTGGGACCGAAACTGGAGGTTGCCTTCAGACAGTCCTTGATGATTTCCCACGGGGACTTCCGCATTTTTCTAGACCGCTCCATTTCCATGGGATTTCTTTTGGCAACACTGCTCTTTTTGTTGATTCCGGTATTTCGAATCATCCTAAAATCAGCGGGCAAAGGAGGTGGCCCTACAGGGTCGATAGGAGGAAACAAAGGTTAACCGTTTGGATTGCGAAAGGAGGGAAAGGCATGTTGAAAAAAGCTTTCATAATCATGTGTGTATTTTGTTTCATGGCGGTGATGCCCGTTCAGGCGGCGGATTTTCCAACCAAGGAAGTTCAGATCATCATTCCATGGGCAGCCGGCGGAGCAACAGACCTGATCTTTCGGGCTCTGGGTGCCACGACAGGAAAATACCTTGGAAAGGCGGTGATTGTTGTTAACAAGCCGGGAGGAGCAGGTGCCGTTGGGTATACCGAGGCCATGAAGGCGCAGCCGGACGGATACACCCTCGCTTCAGGTATCACTCCGCTGACGATTCTCCCTCATAATGTGCAAACTGCGTTCACCTATAAAGATTTCGAACCCGTTATCAATGTGGTGAGTGACCCAGGCATGTTTTTGATGAGATCTGATGCACCGTGGAAAAGTCTCAAGGAGTTTTTAGACTATGCTAAAAAGAATCCTGACATGATCACCGTGGGGAACTCAGGGGCGGGCGGAGGAGTTCACCTGATTGCCCTTGCCTTTGAAAATGCAGCTGGTGTGAAATTCAACCATATTCCTTTTACAGGCGGAGGGCCGTCCGTCACTGCCCTTCTTGGGGGCCATGTGAATGCCGTCTCAGTCTCTCCACCTGAAGGGATTGAGCATGTGAAGGCTGGAAAGCTAAGAATTATCGCCCTTTTTTCCGAGAAACGATTCGAGATGTTTCCGGATGTCCCAACCGTAAAGGAACAGGGCGTCGATTTTGCCATGGGACAATGGCGAGGATTGATTGCTCCCAAAGGGACTCCTCCGGATGTGATCAAGAAACTTCATGATGCCTTCAAACAGGGGATGAATGATCCGGTCTTCCAAAAGAATGCGAAGGACATGGCAGTTAATCTCCACTACCTTGGCCCTGAGGCTTTCGGGAAGCTCATGGGGAGCGAACATGAACTCTTCGGCAAACTGATCAAGGGGATGAAGAAGTAATCATTACCAGAAAGGAGGTAACACTATGAAAGCCCTCAGAATAGGTTTCGTTTTCCCAATAATGGCTTTGGTTTGTTTTCTGGTCGGCTGCGCGGAGATGACTCCTACGGTCAAACCAGAGTCGAAGACAACGATTCGGATTGGCAGTCCTTTTAAATCGGGTACTATTGTGGTTGATGCTGCGGAGAAGTTCAAAGAGCTGGTTGAGAAGGGGAGCGGTGGCCGGATTGAGGCGAAGATTGACGCCGGCACCAAGGCGGAAATTGACATCAATAAGATGAACAGGGCTGGCGAGCTCGAAATGCAGTCGAATGGGACAAATTTCCTAGAGCTCTACGCACCTCCTTACTACTTCTTCACCGCTCCCTACGTCATGAAGGATTTCGATCACTACATGCGCGCCTGGAACGGGAAGCTCGGCCAGCAGGCGCGGGCCCAGCTGGAAAAGAACGACCTGAAATACCTGGCGACCATTTACCGGGGGCTGAGGCAGATGACAACGAAGAAACCGGTTTACACACCGGCGGACGTGTACAACCTGAAGCTCCGCCTGCCGCCCATCCCCACCTGGATGGCTGTCTGGAAGGCCATGGGTACAGACCCTGTTGGCGTTCCGCTGCCCGAACTCTACGATTCACTGAAGACGGGTAAAGCCGAATCCTCGGAGGGCGACCTGCCGCAGATAGCCGGCTTCAAGCTCTTCGAGGTTCAAAGCCATTTGATCATGACCAACCACCTTGTGCAGACCGCGGGAATTCTGATCCACAAGCCTTTTTTCGACAAACTGTCCAAGGCGGACCAGGACCTCATTGTCAAGGCCGGTAAGGAGGCGGAAGAGTGGGCTAACAACAAGATCAAGATCGACGAGCCAGCCACCCTTGTGGATCTCCAGCGCAAAGGTATGCAGGTGGTGATTCCGAACGCCGATACCTTCAGGGCTAAAGCCAAATCGACCGTCGATGAGTTGTTCAAAACCCAATGGTCGGTCACGACATGGGCGGAAGTCCTGGCGCAGTAAAGGGGGAAACCCATGGTGCGTGATGCCGAGATCCGGGAGAAAGAGAAAAGGGTCAGGAAACTCATCCAGTCCAAGGGTTTCATGGGGATCCTTCTCAAAAGGCAGGCGAATTTTTCCTGGATGACGGGGGGAGGTCTTAACCTCGTGGGGATCACCACGGAGGTGGGCGCGACCTCCCTCCTCATCATGAAAATCGAAAAATACCTGATCTCCAATAACATCGAAGCGCCAAGAATGATCGACGAGGAAGGCCTTGAAGCGCAGGGTTTCATAGTCAAGACCTATCCCTGGTACGAGGATCAGGAGGCTGCCATCGTGAAGGATCTCGTGAAGAAAGGACCTCTTGGGAGTGATGTCCCGTTCTCTGATGCGGCGACAGTGACAGAGGAGATCGCAAGGCTTCGGTACTCCTTCACGGCAGAGGAGGTGGAGCGATACCGGTGGCTTGGGGAAAAAGCGTCCCTGGCGCTCGAAAAAACCATGGAGGAGACGCGAAGGGGGGAGACAGAGTCGGAAGTGGTGAGCAGGCTCTGCAGGGAGTTCTGGAAGGACCGCATCGACCCGGTCACCCTCATGGCTGCAGCCGATGAGAGAATCTTTCAATTTCGTCACCCCATCCCCTCGGAAAAAAGGACGGATCGGTATCTGATGGTCTCCGTGAATGCCAGGAAGTGGGGTCTCATCGTTTCACTCACCCGCTTTGTGCACTTCGGAAAGGTTCCGGTCGAGCTGAAAGCGAAGTATCTTGCCAATGTTTTCATTGACTGTGTTTTCATGGCAGCCACAAAGCCGGGCACGCCCGCGAAGCAGGTTCTTCAGAGAGGCATTGAGGCTTATCGGGAAAAAGGGTTCCCTGAGGAGTGGAAGCTCCATCATCAGGGAGGCTCCATCGGGTATACGGGCAGGGACTACAGGACCCACTTCAACACGCAGGACATCATCCAGGAGAACCAGGCGTTCACCTGGAACCCGTCCCTGAGGGGAACGAAGTCGGAGGACACGATCCTTGCAAGCGCCAAGGGTTTTGAAATGATCACTCGACCCATGTCCTATCCGACGCTTTCCATGACGGTGGAGGGCACATCCTTTGTTCGCCCTGACATCCTCGAAAAGGCCCCATAGGTTTTCCTGCGTTTTCTGCTGCGGATCGTGACTCACAGCCGCGAAGAGAGATAAGGATAATTGTCTCAGAAGAGAAATCTTGAGTTTTCGGAAGGAGGTGAGGGAAGAAGAGATTACACTCTGCGTGCAGGGAATACGAAAGTCGAAACCAATGAACGATTAAGAAGGAGGAGCCCTATGAAAAGGTTGCGCATATTCTCTTTGATGGTCGCGGTACCCCTGATTTCACTCCTACTGATTGCTTTCTGCGGAACGCCGGCGTTTGCTCAGCAGAAGTATGTCTTGAAATTCAACCATGTGCTCGGTCAAAAAGAGCCCTATCACCAAGGTTTCTTGAATTGGGCAAAAGCGGTTGATGAGAAAACCAAGGGCGGCCTCAAGATCGAGGTCTTTCACAGTGCACAGCTCGGCGTCGAGGAAGACATCCTTGAGCAGATCAGAGCAGGCGCCAATATCGGACAGAATACCGACTCGGCGCGTATGGGCAACTATGTCCCGGGAATCGCTTGCCTGAACGGCCCTTATTTTGCCGAGAATCTTGACGAAGTGGGAAAACTCACGAAGGCGCCGACCATAAAAGGTTTTCTTGACGAACTGGCCAACAAACACGGTTTTAAGGTTCTCTCTTTCAGTTGGGTCCAGGGCTACAGGCATTTCTTTACGAACACGCCGGTCCGTAAACCGGAGGACTTAAAGGGCCTTCGCATCCGGACGCCTCCTGCACCCATCTGGCAGGAGTCCATACGCGCCCTGGGTGCAACCCCTGTCGCTCTTGCCTTTGGAGATATGTACCCGGCTCTTCAGCAGAAGGTGATGGAGGGAGTCGAGCTGGTATACAACAACATACCCGCCGGACGTTTTTATGAGGTTCTCAAGTACGTGAGCGAAACGCGTCATATCATGCTGGTAAATTTTGAGGTGATCAGCGCCAAGTGGTTCAACAGTCTGCCTCCTGATTATCAAAAGATCCTTGTCGAGGAATGCGATAAAGCCGGAATCGAGACGTCGAAGCTCATCATGGACAAGCTCGAGAAGGAAGTGAAGGCGGACCTGACAACAAAGAGAGGGATGATCGTGGTAGACAATGTGGATATCCCCGCGTTCAAAAAGGCCGGGGACAAAGCTTACGAGGTTCTGAAAATTGCCGATGTAAAGCAAAAGATCTTTAATGAAATTGGAAAGAAGTAAAAAGGGTGTATAAACCGGCTCTTCGTTCGGCCGAGGGGCCGGTTTATACGTTATGGGCGGCGCGGGCGAGAAAATGATTCCTTGAAAGTAAAGAGTGGAGGTGTTGTCTGATGAAAGGGGTTTACGGGTTTATCTGTACCAAGAAATGCTCATCGCCAAATCTGCATTGGGTATTCTTGCATTGTTGGTATTTGCTGCGGCGCTAGGGAGATTCCTGTACCATCCCATGAACTGGGCGATGGATGCGGCAACGTTCCTTTTTGCTTGGACGGTTTTTCTAGGTGCCGATGCCGCGATGCGAATGGATCGACTGTTCTGCATTGAAGTGATCACGGGTAAACTCCCTCAGAAAGCGCAGCTCTACCTCAAATTAATCAATTATGGGATCATCGTCATTTTCTTGCTGGGTATGATCGGGTACGGCTCATGGCTTTCCTACACGACCCGGTTGAGGACCTTTCAGGGAATCCCGGGTTTCAGTTATACGTGGGTTACGCTGAGTGTGCCCTTTGGTTGTGCTCTGATGTTGATTACCTCCATTTTGAAAATCAAAACCTTCGCGCGAGCCATATCGACGGGTGAATCGATCGAGACGCGTGCAGAAGGCGTCAGCGGCGAAATCATTTGAATAGAGTCTCAGGTAACAGTTTAGCTTTTTGAAATAGTCACAGAAAAAGGCCATGGCGGTCTCCCTCAAAACAGATAACGAAGAACCCACTCGACCGCCATGGCCTCAGCCATCCATTTCAAAAAGCTAAACTGTTACAGTCTCAATAGAACTGAAAGCCGGGAGACTATGAAATGACGTTAGTAGCGATTCTGTTTGTTCTCTTCATGCTCATGGGGATGCCGGTCCCTTTTGCCTTTGGTATCTCCGGAGTCGCCTTCTTTCTGCTCAATCCGACCTTGCCGTTGACCATGCCGGTTCAACAGGTACTCTCCCAAACTCAGAATTTTCTTCTGCTTGCCATCCCGTTGTTCATTTTCGCCG
>Ga0105106_10003777_pt1 | contig 10776 bp, 9 predicted proteins | sample PPLLaktember2015_5_FD_79109 | JGI IMG/M metagenome (GOLD analysis project Ga0105106, IMG submission 79109) | Freshwater sediment microbial communities from Prairie Pothole Lake near Jamestown, North Dakota, USA - PPLs Lake P8 Core (1) Depth... | ecosystem: Environmental > Aquatic > Freshwater >... | reverse complement strand
GGGGCCGCGCGCCGAAACCCCCGAGCATGCAGATCTTCATGCTCGTCGCGGTAGGGACCCTGTTCGTGGTCTGGATCGTGACCGGCGTGCGCCTCATGCTGCTCGCCCGGCGCACCCGCGCGCTGCCCGAGTTCCTGCTCGGCGCCGGGCTCCTGTGCCAGGCCGGCATCGGCTACCCGCTCTCCGTCGTGGCCCAGGCTGCGCCCCGCTACGCGCTCGTCGCGAGCGCGCTGGGGGCGCTCTTCAGCAACGCCGGGATGGGTCTCCTGTTCGTCTTCACCGCCCGGGTCTTTCACGACTCGTCCCGCTGGGCGTGGGCGGTGGTGGGCGCGTGCGGAGCGCTGCTGGCGGTCCAGGGCGCCGGGCACGTGATCGCCCAGGCCGGCGCCGGGACCGCGGAGGAGAAGCTCGCGGCGGTCCTCTTCTGGGGCGCGGGCAGCCTCGCCCTCAGCGGGCTCTCCTGGGGCTGGACGGCCTTCGAAGCCCTGCGCTTCCACGGCCAGCTTCGCAAGCGCGCCGCCCTCGGCCTCGGCGACCCCGTGGTCGCGAACCGCATGCTGCTCTGGGGCCTGATGGGCTGCTTCGCGCTCGGCGCCGTGGTGATCGACACGCTGCTGCTCTACAGCGGCAGCCGGGTGGCGCGCGAGGTCCTGCTCCCGACGATCACGGCCGCCGCCGGCCTGCTGGTGAGCGTGTGCATGATCCTCGCCTTCTGGCCCCCGGCCGCCTACCTCGCCTTCGTCCGTGGCGGAGGCTCGGCGGCCAGAGCCTGATCCTCGCCGCTCCCCGTCCGGCGCTACGCTGCTCCTCCCGCAATGTTGATCCTCTTCGTCGACGCCGACGCCTGCCCGGTGAAGGACGAGGTCTACAGCGTCGCGAGCCGCCACGGCGTGCGCGTCGTGCTGGTGAGCAACATGCGCATGGGCGTCCCTCCGGGCCTCGACGTGGAGCTCGTGGTGGTGGGCCGCGGCCTCGACGCGGCGGACGACTGGATCGCCGAGCACGTGGAGGCCGGCGACGTGGTGGTGACCTCCGACATCCCCCTCGCGGCGCGCTGTCTCGCCGCCGGCGCCCAGGTGCTCGGCGCCGACGGCCGGCCCTTCACCGAGGACTCCATCGGCGGCGCGCTGGCGACCCGGGCGCTGAAGTCGGAGCTCCGCGAGCGCGGCGTCCTCTCGGGCGGACCGCGTCCCCTCGCCGACAAGGACCGCTCGCGCTTCCTGGCGCGCCTCGACCAGATGCTCCACGCGGCGCTCCGGGCGCCGCGGGGCTAGCGGCCCGCTCGGGGCAGGGGTTCACGTTGCTACCACCGCGCGAACCAGCCGGCGGGGCCAGCCCGACGCATGGCCCCGCGAGCTACGCGGTGCCTCGGCCCTCAGATCTCTACCGGCCTCCGGCTACAGCCTTACGCGCGCGAGCACCCGACGGCGCCGGTGGGGCGAGGCGCGGAATCGCTGACGTCTGCGCCTCACACGTGCGCGGTGTAGGGCGGCGCCGGGTCGTACTCCATGAGGCGCTGGGTCTGGCGCGCGTGGGCGACGCCGTGGAGCTGTCCCACCAGCCAGAGCGCCATGTCGATGCCCGCCGAGACGCCGGCCGAGGTGACGAGGCGGCCGTCGCGCACGTAGCGCACGTTCTCGAGCACCTCGACGTCGCCGCGCTGGCGCAGCGTCTCGGCGAAGGCCCAGTGGGTGGCCACGCGCTTCCCGCGCGCGAGGCCCGCCTCGTGGAGGAGCAGGGTGCCGGTGCAGACGCTCGTCACCCAGGTGCAGGCCTCCGCCGCCTTGCGCAGCCATTCGATGAGCACGGGGTTCGCCACCTCCCGCCGCGTGCCCTGTCCGCCGGGAACGATCAGCACGTCGAGGGGAGGGGCGTCGGCGAAGCTGTGGTCGGGAATCACCCGCAGCCCCTTCGCCGCGCGCACCGGCTCGGCGCGCTCGGCGATGGTGATGACGCGATCCTCCTCGTGGCCCGCGCGGGCCATCGTGAACACCTCGAAGGGGCCGACGAAGTCGAGCTCCTCCGCGTCGTCGAACAGCAGGATTCCGGTGGTGAGGGCCATCGAACGTCTCCTTTCTCGTCGCCGTCAGGCGACCCGGGCGCTGCGGAAGCGGCTGCGGTAGGCGGCGGGTCCCACGCCGAGGTTGCGCAGGAAGGCGCGGCGGAGGGTCTCGGAGCTTCCGAAGCCGGCGGCCTCGGCGACCGCCTCGATGCCGTCGGCGCCGTCCTCGAGGGCGCGCCGCGCGCACTCGACGCGCGCCCGCTCGACGAACTCGGCGGGCGTCGCGCCCACCTCCCGGCCGAACACCCGGGCGAAGTTGCGCGGGCTCATGCCGACGCGGCGGGCGAGGGCGGCCACCGAGAGGTCGGCGCGGGGGTGCTCGGCGATCCAGGCCTGGAGCTCGCGCAGGGGCTCGCGCTCGGCGAGCTGACCCGCGAGCTGGGCGCTGAACTGGGACTGGCCGCCCGGGCGGGCGAGGAAGAGCACGAGGCGCCGCGCCACGGCGAGAGCGGTCTCGCGGCCGAGGTCCTCCTCGACGAGGGCGAGGGCCAGGTCCATGCCCGAGGTGACCCCCGCCGAGGTGGAGATGCGGCCGGCGCGGACGTAGATCGGGTCCGGGTCCACCTGCAGCCGCGGGTAACGGCGCTGGAGCTCGTCGCAGGCGCTCCAGTGGGTGGTGACGCGCAGGCCGTCGAGGAGCCCCGCCTCGGCCAGCAGGAACGCCCCCGTACACACGGAGGCGACGCGGCGCGCCTTCGGCGCCGCGCGGCGCAGCCAGCGGAGCAGCACCCGGTCGCCGAGAGCGCGCGCCGTGCCGGTGCCGCCCGCGACGAGGAGGGTGTCGAGGGGGCCGCGCAGCTCGCCGATGCCGCGCTGGGCCACCAGGGCGTAGCCGGCCGAGGTGGCGACGGGCCCCGCCCGGCGCGCCACGAGCAGCGGCTCGTAGGCCGGCACGCCCCGGGGCCGCGCGTCGTTGGCCGCCGAGAACACCTCGAGAGGGCCGGTCGCGTCGAGGACCTGGAGGCCCGGGAAGACGAGCATCGCCACTCTGCGCGGGGCGCGGGTGGCGGGCCGCCGGAGCCGAGGGGGAGTCGCCGTTCGGATCGCCATGCCCCGAGGATCGGGCTGCCCTTTCCTGTCTGCAATGACAAAGACCCCTCGGATACTGCCAAGAGGGGCCGGCCCGGTCCGCGATCCGGGCTCCGGCGGCGACCCGGCGGCCGGTCAGGCCAGCGCGCGCGCCCAGCGGCGGGAGTGGAAGCGCCAGATCAGGAGGCTCGCCTTCACCACGTAATCGGCGATCAGGGCGGCGAACACCCACTCGACGGCGAGGCCGAGCCAGGCGAACAGGGCGGCGAGGGCGATGCGTCCGCCGAACAGGCCGCAGATCACCGTGATGAGCGGGAAGCGCGTGTCGCCGGCGCCGCGCAGGGCCCCGGCGAGGGTGAACTCGATCGCCATCAGCGCCTGCACCGAGCCCAGCACCCAGATGAAGGCCACCGTGAGGCGCACGACCTCCGGATCGTCGATCAGGAAGGCGGCGAGGGGGCGGGCGCCGGCGACGATCGCCGCGCCGAAGACGATCATGACCGCCACCGAGAGGCCCATCGCGTGCCAGCCGCTGCGCGCCGCGCCCTCGGGATCGCCGGCGCCGAGGTGCTGGCCCACGAGGGTCGCCGCGGCGATGGAGAAGCCGAAGCCCACCACGAAGGAGAACGAGAGCAGGCTCACGCCGATGCCGTAGGCGGCGTAGGGGGCGGTGCCGTAGAACGCGACGATCCAGAGGAAGAGCACGAGGCCGCCCTGCCAGACCGCCTGCTCGAGGCCCGCCGGGTAGCCGATGCGCAGCAGGCGCGCGACGCGGGGGCGCTCGAGGGCGCGGCCGCGCCCCGGGCCGATGCGCAGGCGCCCGCGCAGCCAGAGCGCGAGGAGGAGCAGCGTCCCGAAGCTGAAGGCGAGGCCGTTCGCCAGCGCCGCCCCCGCGACCCCGAAGGCCGGGAGGCCGAAGCGCCCGTTCACGAGGCCGTAGGCGAGCGCGACGTTCAGCACGTTCGCGGCGGCGGCCACCCAGAGCGGCGAGCGCGTATCGCCGGCGGCGCGCAGGGCCGTCGCGAGGGCGAAGCCCACGGCGAACATCACGTGGAAGAGGCTCAGCCAGCGGATGAAGATCGCCGCCAGCCGCACCGTCTCGGGCTCGAGGCGGAAGACGCGGGCGATCGACTCGGCGAACACGACGCTCGGCACCGTGTAGAGGAGGGCGAGGCCCGCGCACAGCCACACCGAGGCGCGCGCCACGAGCTCGGCCTCGCCGCGCTCGTTCGCGCCCCAGGCGCGGGCCACGAGGGCGGTCGTGCCCGTGGTCACCGCGATCAGCACGGCCTGGATCACGAAGAACAGGCGGTTGCCGGTGGTGACGGCGGCGATCGCTCCCGGGCCGAGGACGCCGACGATCTTGAGGTCGACGAGGCCGACGGTCGAGTTCAGGAGGTTCCCGACGATGGCGGGCCAGGCCAGGGACCAGACGCCGGCGAGCGTCCGGCCGGGGCCCGGCTCCGGCGCGAGGGGAGCCGGCGCGGGCAGCGGAGCGCCCTCCTCGGCGAGGGCGGGGGCGCCTTCGGCGTCCCTCATCGCGGCACGCAGAAGAGCTGAGCGCCTCCGCTCGCGAGCAGGCGCCCGCGCGGGTCCCAGATGCGGGCGGTGGTCCCCATCAGTCCGCCCTCGGCGACCTCGGAGACGTGGTCCGCGAGCAGCCAGGCCGCTTCGGGGGCCGCGCGGTGGAACCAGGCGGTGACGTCGAGGTTCGGAGCGGTGTAAGGCGGGTCGGGCTCGTGGGGCTGCACCGCGGCGGGCCAGGTGAGCGTGTCGATCAGCAGCAGGTAGCGGCCCGCGTCGGTGAAGGGATCGTCGAAGGTCTCGCGCGGCCGGAAGCGGTACCACTCGCGCCAGCGGGGCGGCCTTGGGCGGTCCGGCCCCGCGAAGCGCTCGGCGTCGAGGGGGCGGGCCTCGAGGTTCTCCCAGAAGGGAAAGTGCGTGCGCAGCTCGAGGCCGAGGTCGCGCGCGATCTCGGCGACGTTCCGGAGCGTCTCCGGCGCGGCTACCTCGGGCATCGCCGCGACGTCGTGCTCGAGGCCCGGGCCCCGAGCGGCGGTGCGCACCAGGCCCTCGAAGATCTCCTTACCGTCCTGGCTGATCCGCACGCGGAAGGACTCGGAGCGCCGGCCGACCCGGATCGGTGTCACTTCGAGCGCCACCTCGGCGAAGCTCGCCACCGCGAGGAAGTGGCCGTGGAAGCTCGCCGGCCGCGGGATCGCCGCCTCCCGGCCGACGGCGCGCAGGGCGATGGCGGCCAGGTAGCCGCCGTTCGGCCCCCAGATCCGCCAGTCCTCGGAGAGCGTGGCGCGATAGCGGCCCGCGCCGCCCTCCACCCGCGTGTCCTGCTCGAAGTCGCCCATTTGCCCGCCCTCGGGTCGCGAGGGCAGACTATTTCGGCGCCGCGGCCGCCGCAAACGCGCGGCGCCGGCGCGGGAGGCGGCGTGCCTGGCCTTTGGCCCCGCTGTCCCGCGACGGGTATCGTGAAGCCATGACGCGGCACGCCCTCGCCGGCCTCCTTCTCGCCGCGGCGCTCGCGGCCTGCGGTGAAGCGCAGCAGGCGGCCCGCGAGCCCGCAGGCGTGCGCAACGCCGCGCACCCCCGGGAGGTCGACCGCGAGCTGGTCTCGGACCCCTTCGTCGTCGACCGGATCTACCGCTCGATGCTGGGCCCGGTGTTCGCGCGCCAGGAGCCCCTCGAGAGCGGAGCCGAGCCGGACCTGCTCTGGATCACGGGCTACGCCATGAGCGTCGTCGGCGCCGACGGCCGCTCGCCCCACTCCATCGAGTTCGAGTGTCACAGCAACCTCGGCTGGCCGGAGGAGGTGCCCGAAGGGTTCCGCCGCCCGGTGCTCCGCGCCTTCACCCTGACCCAGGGACAGACGGACGTGCGCCTGCCGCCGGGCTTCGGCCTGCCGGTGCTCTCGAGCGAGCGCGTCGGCGCGTTCTCCCAGGTGCTGAACCTGAGCCAGCCGGCGGGGAGCCGGACGGTCCGCCACCGGCTCCACGTCCGCTACCTCCGGGACCGCGAGCTGGCGGAGCCGCCGAAGCCCCTGGTCGTGACCCACGCCTTCGTGATGGCGTCCCTGGAAGGGGAGCCCGCCGTCTTCAACGTCGCCGACCCGAGCGCCGAGCTCGCCGGCGCCACCTGCCAGGCGGGCTCGCTGCCCCCCGGCGTGAACAGCTTCTACACCGACAAGAACGAGCGTCGCTTCGCCGGGCACTGGGTGGTGCCTCCCGGGCGCCACGAGTACCGCACCCTGGTGACGGACCAGCTCCAGATCCCCTTCGACACCACCGTGCACTTCGTCGGCGTCCACGTGCACCCGCACTCCGCGTCCCTCGAGCTCCGCGACCTCACGACCGGAGAGACGGTCTGGAAGGGCGTGCAGGAGAGCAGCCGGAGCCGCACGGGCCTCGACTGGATCGACTACTTCTCGAGCGAGCAGGGCTTCCCGATCTACAAGGACCACCAGTACGAGCTGATCAGCGTCTACGACAACCCCGCCAAGGAACGAGCCGACGCCATGGCGTCGATGTTCCTCTACTACCTCGACCGCGAGTTCGACCGCGGCGCCGTCACCGCGCGGCTGCGCGGGAGCGCGAAGCCGGAGCTGGCGGCCCAGGGGGGCTGACGCTCCCGGGCCCGGCGTTCCCGCCGGGTGTATGCTTCCCAGGCGACCCAGGTGGGAGGCTCCCTGCGCACGATCCTCCTCTTCAGCGTCCTGCTGATCGCTGCGGATCCCGCCACGGCGCGGCGCATCCCGGTCACCTGCTCCCCGGAGTACGGCGCGGGCGGCTCGACGTGGTTCCGCGGCGAGGGCCTGTTGATCTCCCACGCGGACGGGTTTCCGGCCTGCGACGAGGGCGCTCGCTGGAACTCGGTGTACGACATCGCGGACTGGATGGGGACGACCTTTCGCGCGGAGGGCAGAGTCGAGTCGGCGGAGGGGGCAGTGACGGTCGCCACGGAGCTGGGCCTGGAGCTGGCAGAGGGCGCCGACTCGTCGGGGGACGTGGTCATGCAGGTCGAGGCGCTCTTCACCGCGCCCCTTGGCCTAGACCCCGTTCCGGCCGAAGTCGTGGTCTGGATCCAGCGCGAAGGGGGCCTCGACATCTTCGACCTGTACGGGCGAGTCGACGGTCCCGCGCTGATGCTGGTCGGGCTAGGCGCCCTGGCCCCAGGCGAGCACCGCTTCCCGGTGGAGCTCGAGCCGGGAGCGACCTACGAGGTGTTCCTCGACGTCGGCGGCGCCCTCACCGACACCGGGTCGGGGACCGCTTCGATCCGCCTTGCGGTGGACTCTCCGCTCCCGGAGGCCGGGGGGTCTCTGCAGATCGCGATCGGGGCGCTGGTACTCGCATTCTGCCGGCCTCGAAAGCGCCGCTCCGGTTCCCTTAACGGTCGTTCAATCCTATAATCTGCCGTCCGCGTAAGACTCCTGTCCGCGGACGCTCACCAGCCTTCGAGGTACCGCCGTGCCCCTCCATCGCCCCCCCTGGGCCGCCCTCTGCGCAGCTGCCGCGATCGCGCTCAGCGTCCTCCTGCTCGCCGCGCCCTCGGGCGCCGCCAAGCTCTACGGCACCGACCGCTGCGTGAGCGACAAGCTCCGCGCCGTCGGGCAGGTCTGCCAGAACGTGCTGGGCTCCTACCAGGCCTGGGAGGGCCACCAGGACCAGGCCCGCCTCGACGCCGCCCTCGGCAAGGCCCGCGTGAAGCTCGCGAAGGCCTGGGGCCGGGCGGAGAAGCGCGTACGCAAGGAGGTCGACTGCGCCGAGTCGACGCAGACGAGCGCCGAGCTGGCGGCGATCGTGGAGGACGCGGCGGAAGCGCTGGCGGCGGCCGTGAACGACGGGCTGGACCTCGGCCAGAAGGACGACGTGCGCTGCGGCGCCGAGCTGCTCCGGTCGGCGGAGGACGCCTGCGAAGGCCTGCTGCGCGCGGAGAGCCTCCACCTGCGCCAGCGCACGGCGGATCGGCGGCGGCTGCGGCTGCAAGCGGATCAGGCGACGGTGCTCGCCGACTTCCAGGAGTCGGCGGGCGCGGCGCGCAACGGCTGCCCGACGAACGCCTCGACGCTGGACCTCCAGGCCGGGCTCGAGCAGCTCGTCGACGAGGCGGTGCTCGCCTCGACGCTGGCGCCGGGAGGGGCGGGCGACTGGGAGCCGATCGTCCCGGAGACCGAGGTCTCGTACCTCGGGCGCAAGCTCCAGCCGATCTGCTCCTTCGACACCCCCTTCACGTTCTACGTGCGCCGCGGCACCGAGAACAAGGTCGTGATGTACTACCAGGGAGGCGGCGCCTGCTGGAACTTCGGCACCTGCGCCCTGCCCACCTTCGATCCCTTCGGCGCCGATCCCCGCGGCGGCGGCAGCGGCTTCGCCGACTACGACGATCCCCGCAACCCGTTCCGGGACTGGAACGCGGTCTTCGTCAGCTACTGCACCGGCGACGTCCACTGGGGCGACGCCCGCTATCCCCACGAGCAGAACGGCGAGATCCTCGAGGTGGAGCACAAGGGCGCGGTCAACGCCCGCGTGGCCGAGAAGTGGGCGCGCGACCACTTCGTGAACCCCGACGAGGTCTTCGTCACGGGCTCGAGCGCCGGGGCCTACGGCGCGATCGCCCAGGCGCCCTACCTGATCGAGTTCGCCTGGCCCTCCTCCCAGTTCGCCGTGCTCGGCGACGCGGGCAACGGCGTGATCACGAACGAGTTCCTGGTCAACGACATCAGCAAGTGGGGGATCGAGAAGAACGTCCCGCGCTGGATCGAGGCCCTCGACACGCCGATCACGGACCTCTCGATCGTCGACGTCTACGTCGAGGTCGCGCGCGAGTACCCCTGGAACCGCTTCGGCACCTACACCAGCTCCTACGACGGCGGCTCGGGGGGCCAGGCGGGCTTCTACAACGTGATGAAGACCGGGACGCCCGTCGGCGGCCTCGTCTGGTGGAACGCCGCCTGCGAGTGGAACGAGATCATGCGCGCCCAGGACTTCGAGAGCGCCGCGCGGGCCGCGAACTTCCGCTACTACATCGGCCCCGGGTTCCGGCACACCATGTTCGGCCACCCGAAGGTGTACGACGATACGACCGGGAACGTCCCGACCATCGTGAGCTGGATCGAGGCGATGCTGTCCGGCTCGCCGGACTGGGTGAACGTGGAGTGCGAGGACTGCGGGCAACGCGTCGCGAACGACCCGGGGCTCCCGGAGGGCCCGCCGCCGCCCTTCGACATGGACGGCAACATCGTCTGCGAGCCGCCGGCGCCGCCGCTCCCCGAGTAGCCTCGCGCGGGGCCGGGCGCGGACGCTAGAGTGCGCCCGTGCCTACGCCCTGGCAGCGCGATCTCGAGCGCGACCGCGAGCGTCTGACCGCCTGGCTCGCGGCGCGGATGCCCGCGGCGACGTCCCTCGAGCTCCACGGGCTGCGGGCGCCCGAGGCCTCGGGCTTCTCGAACGACACGCTGCTCGGCGAGCTCGAGGTGCGCGAGGGCGGGGCGCCGCGCCGCGAGCGGCTGGTGGTGCGGATCCAGCCGACGGGCTTCCAGGTGTTTCCCGAGTATGACCTCCCGCTCCAGTTCCGGGCCATGCAGCTCCTCGCGAAGACCGACGTGCCCGTGCCCCGGGTGCGCTGGATCGAGGAGCACGACGCGAGCGTGCTCGGCGCTCCCTTCTACGTGATGGACCACGTCGAGGGGCGCGTGCCGACGGACCGCCCTCCCTACCACACGGGCGGCTGGATGACGGAGGCGTCGCCGGCCGAGCGGGCGGAGATCTGGTGGGGGGGCATCGAATGCCTGGCGAAGATCCACCGCCTCGACCCCGTTGCCGCGGGCTTCGGCTTTCTCGACCGGCGCCTCCCCGGCGAGAGCCACTTCCGCCACCAGCTCGCCTACTACGAGCGCTACCTGACCTGGGCGGCGCGGGGGCTGCCCCAGCCCACCATCGAGGCGGGCCTCGCGTGGCTGCGCGAGCACGAGCCCGACGACCCCCGCACGGTGCTGCTGTGGGGCGACGCGCGCATCGGCAACATCATCTTCGCGGGCACCCGGCCCGCCGCCGTCCTCGACTGGGAGATGGTGACCCTCGGCTCGCCGGAGGAGGACCTCGCCTGGGCGATCTTCCTCGACCGCCACCACAGCGAGGGTCTCGGCACGCCGCGCCTCGAGGGCTTCCCGAGCTACGAGGAGACGGTGGCGCGCTACCAGGAGCGGACGGGCTTCGAGGTGCGCCAGCTCCACTTCTGGCAGGTGTTCGCCGCCTTCCGCTTCGCCGTGATCATGACGCGCATCGCCCAGCAGATGGTCCACTACGAGGCGATGACGCCCGAGCAGGGCCGCCAGTTCGAGCTCGACAACACCGTCACCCGGATGCTCGCCGCGCTGCTCGGACTTTAGAAAGGGGTCTGGCCTCGAACTTTAGAAACTCTGCGAGTTTCTAAAGTTCGAGGCCAGACCCCTTTCTAAAGTCCGCGAAGCGGGGGTGGAGGGTGCGGCGCCAGTAGTCGACGGTGAAGCCGGACCAGTTGTTGGTGACCTTGCCCGAGGCGGTCTTGTACCAGGAGCTGCAGCCGGCGGCCCAGGCGGTCTTGGCGAGGTCGCGCTGGAGCTCGGCGTTGTAGCGGGCCTGCGCCTCGCCGCGCACGTCCAGCCAGTCGAGGTCGCGGCCGAAGAGCTGCTCGAT
>Ga0105106_10003776_pt1 | contig 10777 bp, 6 predicted proteins | sample PPLLaktember2015_5_FD_79109 | JGI IMG/M metagenome (GOLD analysis project Ga0105106, IMG submission 79109) | Freshwater sediment microbial communities from Prairie Pothole Lake near Jamestown, North Dakota, USA - PPLs Lake P8 Core (1) Depth... | ecosystem: Environmental > Aquatic > Freshwater >... | reverse complement strand
GGCGATGGAGCCGGCCGACAAGGTCGACGATCGTGCCCGCATCGGCGTCGAGCCGGGCACGCCCGAAGACGTCACGGTGCTCTCGAACGTGCTGGCCGCCGACATCGCGCCCGGCGGTGGTCGCTTCGAGGACTTCACCCAGCTCTTGCTCGGCGACACGTTCTGACTTGCGACGATTCGCCTCATGCCGGCGGTGGCGACCGCAGGAGCGATCCGAGACTCAGCGTGAGCTGGCTGTAGAGCGCCGTGGCCATGCTCTCGCACTCGCTGCCGGCCACGCCGAGCCTCTGGCGCAGCTCGTTGCGGATGGTGGCGTGCAGGCCATCGCGCGTATCCGCGAGCCAGCGCGCCACGCTCGAGCGATGGACCTTGTAGAGCATCGCGATCTTGTCGAGGCCCAGGCCGTCGACGTAGTGGAATCGCAGCACGGTGCGCTCGCGCGCGGTCAGTCCGGCCACCGCCGCGCGCACGGCTGCCTGGAATGGCGCGCGATAGTTCTCCTTCGCGAATGCGAGCGCCGCATCGCCTTCGACGGCGACGTCGAGATCGGCGTCGCTGGCCGCGAGCACCACGGTTCGCGCGCGTCGCAGGTTCAAGGCTATGCGCATCACCGTGACGCGCACCCAGCTCGCGAGCGAGCCGCGACCGGCGTACTCGGCGATGCGCGCCGGCCGATCGCCGTCGGCGACGAAGAGCTTCTCTCGGACGATCTGCGCCACCTCATCGGCGAACGCCGGGGATGGATCGATGCGCTGCAGGTACGTGCCGCAGCCGGCGAGACATGCCTTGTCGAACGCCGCGAGCGCACCCGGCACACCGTGCAGGCACGCGCATGCGAGCCACAGATCGCCGGCGCGCGACAGGTGGGGCGGCCGCGTGGTGGCGAGCTCCGAGTGTGGCACGCGCTCGGCCAGGTACGCCACGAAGCACTCGGGATCGACCACGAGCTGCGGCCACTCGCCGCGGGCCTCCGCGACGATGCGTTGCAGCGCGTCCTCGGTGGCGAAGAGCGGCCCGCGACCCACGAGCGCATTTCATCGCGGTGCCCACGAGATTGCAACACGGCTGTCGGCGGGAGAAGGTGACTCCAGGTGGTCGACGGCTGCCCCGATGAAGCCGACGTGCTCGAGTTCGTCGAGGGCCGGCTCGCCTCCGCGGATACCGAGCGCATGCGCACGCACGTCGACGGCTGCGCAGCCTGCCGCGAGCTCGTCGCGAGCCTCGCGGACGTCTGTCTCGAGACCGCAGGCGATCCTGCCGAGGGCCACGGCGCACCCGAACACCTGCTGCGCGGCGCGCTGATCGGCCGCTACACCGTGCTCGCCCGCGAAGGGGCCGGCGGCATGGGTGCGGTCCACTCGGCGTACGACCCCGAGCTCGATCGCAAGGTCGCGCTCAAGCTCGTGCGCACCGACCTGTTGGCGCGCGGAAATCCCGACGAGCTGCGGGCGCGGATGGCCCGCGAGGCCAAGGCGATGGCGCGGATCCGCCATCCGAACGTCGTCGCGATCTACGACGTCGGTACGATCGGCGACGAGCTGTTCATCGCGATGGAGTTCGTCGAGGGCACGACGCTCGGCGTGTGGACACGCGCGCATCCCCGCACCTGGCGCGAGATCCTCGCGCAGTATCTGCAAGCCGGCGAAGGTCTCGCGGCCGCCCATCGTGCCGGGCTCGTGCATCGCGACTTCAAGCCCGACAACGTGCTCGTCGGCAGCGACGGACGTGTGTGTGTGGGCGACTTCGGGCTCGTGCGCCTGCATGCGACGGCCGGCGAGACGGCCCCGGCCGTGCCGGTCGGTCATCCCGATCGATTGTCGACGGCGACCTTCGTGGGCACGCCGGCGTACATGGCTCCGGAGCAGCGCGCCGGCCAGCATGTCGACGCTCGTGCCGACCAGTTCAGCTTCTGCCGCGCGCTCGAAGAAGCGCTGTTCGAGGACGAGCGCGCGGCCGCGCCGGCATGGTTGCGCGCGCCGCTCGAGCGCGGGCAGCGTGCGCGTCCCGACGAGCGCTGGCCGAGCATGACCGAGCTGTTGCACGCGCTGCGCCGCGACCCGGTGCGCACACGTCGGCGCGGCATCGTGGGTTTGGGGACGGCGATCCTGACGTGCGCAGCCGTGATCGTCGTGTGGCGGTTCTCCGGAGCGACAGGTCCCGTGTGCCCCGAACCGATGGAGGCGCTCGTCGGTGTCTGGGACGAGACGGTGCGCGAACGCATGCGCGCCGCCTTCGCGGACAGCGATCGCGCGGACGCACTCACGACTCACGCACGTGTCGACGACGCGCTCGCAGCTTATGCGGCGAGCTGGGCCGAAATGCGCCGCGACGCATGCGAAGCGACCCACGTGCGCGCCGAGCAGTCGGACCAGCTGTTCGATCTGCGCATGGGCTGCCTCGTGCGCGCTCGCAGCACGCTCGCGGCACTCACCGAGTTGCTCGTGGACCCGAGCACGATCGATGTCGATCAAGCGGTGCTCGCCGCGAGCTCGTTGCCGCCGCTCGAGCTCTGTGCGGACACCGAGGCATTGCGCGCCGCAGTCCCACTGCCCGACGATCCGACGGAGCGCGCGGCGATCGAGGACCTCCGGGCCGAGATCGAGCGTCTACGCGTGCGCCAGTACATGCTCGGCGACGCGGCGGCCAACCTCGAGCGCCTGCAACCTCTGATCGACGAGGTCCGGCGCACGACCTACCCACCACTTCACTACGCCGCACTCTCGTTGCGTTCGGATCTCGAAGACACGCTGGGCGATCGAAGCGCCGCCGAGGCTAGCATCATGGCGGCACTGGACGCGGCATCGTCCGCGCACGACGATCGTTCGGTCGGCATCGCGCTCGTGAAGCTCGTGGCGCTGGTCGGCGTCGGCCAGCGTCGCTTCGCAGAAGCGCGGATCGCTGGGCGCATCGCCGAAGCGACGCTCGAGCGCGCGAACAGTCCCTCCGAAGATCGGGCCGGGCTGTTCTCGGCGCTGGGGCTGGTCGCACGCCTCGATGGGCGCTACGCCGAGGCCAAGTCGCTGCATCGGCGCGCGCTCGCGCTCCTCGACGAGACCGAGCACGCGAGCAAGGCCGAGCGCGCCGCCGAGCGCAGCAACTTTGCCGCGACGCTCGTCATGATGGGCGAGTACGCCGAGGCGCGCGCATTGCTCGAGCAGGCACTGGCGATGCTGCACGAGGAACTCGGTCCGACCCATCCGATCGTCGGCTACGTGCACATGAACCTCGGCTTCGGCCACGCCGAATCGGGCGATTACGGCGCGGCACGTCGCGAGTACGAGGCTGCCATCGCGATCTGGGAGCGCGCATATGGTCCCGATCACGTGATGATCGCAGATGCTCTCGACAATCTCAGTGCCACTGCGCTGAACGAAGGGCGCCTCGTCGATGCGCGCAAGCACTCCGAGCGCTCGATCGACATCTTCACGCGCACCGTAGGGCCCGAGCACCCGGAGCTCGCCGACGCGATCCTCAACTTCGCGGGCGTGCTGCACAAGGAAGGGCATCCGTCGCAGGCCGCCGCTCAGTACGAGCGCGCGCTCGCGATCCACGAGAAGAGCCTCGGTCCCGACCACGCCGACCTCGCGTACGACCTCACCGGGCTCGGGGAGTGTCGCCTCGACGAGGGGCGAGTCGACGCCGCGATCCCGCTGCTCGAGCGCGCGCTCGCGCTGCGTGAGACGAGCGAGGCGGATCCGAAGCTCGCCGAGAAGACGCGCGCCGCGCTCGCACGTGCACGCGCGGCGAAGCGCTGATCGATCACGGGATCGCAAAGTCGACGTCGAGGATGCGATCGAGCCGCGGTGCGCCGTAGCGGCGTTGATGGGCCTGCTGCATCCACAGCGCGTAGTCCGGGTCCTCACGGGCGCGGAGCTTGGCGATCGCGGCGTCGAGGCTCTCGAGCTCGCGGTCGACGTCGAGAAGTGCTCGTTCGACGCGATTGCGAGCGTCCGCCCCGGCAGCCGTCTCGCGCCGACGCTCGACCTCGCGGCGACGCTCGAGCGCGAGCAATCGACTGCGCACGAGCACGACGATGCGGTCCTCGACCGCGCGCTCGATGCGGCCGACCACCTCCTCGAAGCGCGTGTGCTCGTGGGCGTCGATCGCACCCTGCAGCACGAACAACGCCTCTTCGAGCGCATCGTCGAGGTCACGCGGATCGAGAGCGGACGGCGCGAGCGCGCCATCGGTCAGCGTGGCTGCGAGGATCGCCTCGACCTCGCCGGGCGCGAGCGCGAGCCCGCTCGCCTCGTCGACGGCGACCGGCACGAGGTGCACGACCGGCTCGAAGCCGTGCTGCTCGAGCCGCACGACGACCATGCGTCCGCGCACCGGACGATCGATGCCGGGCGGACGCGCGGCGAGTCGCACCGCGAACCGCACCTGCGCCGTGGCGTGGCGCGCCTCGGCGACCGCTGCGTGCACGAGCGGGTGCCCGAGGTGCAGCACCTCGTCGTCACCGGCCGCCTCGCCGATGCGCGCGACGAAGCCGTCGCGAAATCCCTGCGGGAGCGCGGCGTCCGGCTCCACGCGCAGCCGCACGACCCCGCCGTCTTCGACGCGGCGCACCTCGGCACCGACCGCGGCGAGCCAGCGCACGATCACGGCCTCGAGGTCCCGATCGAACGCCGCCAGCCCACCGGCGAGCCCGTCCTCGATCGAGCGGAACGCATGCCGCACCGTCTCGTCGAACCGTGTCTCGATGATTCCCGCCGTGCGCCGGTAGGTCTGCTCGAACTGATCGCGCGCAGCTCCGACCTGATCGCGCAGCTTCTTGGTCTCGGCGGCGATCTCCTCGAGCGTGCGCGAGCGCTCGTAGATGCGGCGCAGCTGGGCCTCGAGCTCGGCCCCGACCACACTCGCGAGCGTCTCCGACGCGCGATCGCCGGGCTCGTGCAGGATGGTGTCCGAGGCGTCGAGCACGGTGCCGAACAGGTCGAGCTTGCGCGACAGGATCTCGTAGACGAGCTGCTCGGCCTCGTTGTCGTCGGCCAGGAAGTTCACCACCGTGACGTCGCGCTTCTGACCGTAGCGATGGCAGCGACCGATGCGCTGCTCGATGCGCTGCGGATTCCACGGCAAGTCGTAGTTCACCACGGTGTCGCAGAACTGCAGGTTCAGGCCCTTCGCGCCGGCCTCGGTCGCGATGAGCACGTGCGAGCGCGTGGCGAACTCGTGGACGAGCGCGAGCCGCATCGCGACGGTGCTCGAACGCGTCGTCTGGGAGGCACCGATCTCCGCCTGCCAGCGCGCGAGCGCCTCGCGGGCGCGCGGGCCGTCGTTCACGCCGCGAAAGAGCGTGATCTCGCCGTCGGTCACGATGCGCGATGCGATCAACACCTCGCGCAGGTAGTCCTGCGTGGCGAGCGACTCGGTGAAGATCACGACCTTGCCCGAGCCCTCGTCGTTCACCCCGCGCTCGCGCACGAGTCTCACCGCGCGCAGGAGCTGCTCCGCCTTCGTGTCGACCGCGATCTCGTCGGCGCGCGCGATGAAGTCGCGGACCATCGCGAGCTCGGCGGCGATGCGGGCGGCCTCGGGCGGTGGCGCCGGCTCGACCTCGCTGGCGATCTCGTCGTCGTCCTCGAGATCGGTCGCGAACATGTCGATCGTGTCGCCGTCGCCGAAGACTCCCGCCAGTTGGCGCTCGAGGCGAGTCGCCACGTTGCGCAGCGAGGCCGCGAGCGCTCGCTTCGACGACGCCATGCGCCGGTGGAAGCCGATGACCAGCAGACGCCGGTGCCCGCCCCGGAACGCACACGCGTACGGATCGAGCAGGTACTTCGTGACGTCTTCGTAGAGGCCGTGCTCGGCCACCGTCATCGTGTAGCGGAACAGCTGCGACTGCCGCTTGCGGAACGGCTCGTTCATGAACTCCTGCGCCTGGCGACGCAGCGTCCGCTGGCACACCGTCGCGACCCGCCGGCGCAGCTCGTCGTCTTGCCCCTCGCGCAGGGAGCGGTCGTCGCCGTCGCAGAAGATCGCGCGGAACGTGCCGAGATCGCCGAGCAGCGTGCCGGTGGGCTCGACGTACTGCACGAGGCCCCACAGCTCGGTGAGCGAGTTCTGGATCGGTGTGGCGGTGAGCAACAGCACCGGTGCGCCCGCGAGCGCCTCGCGGACGCGGGCGGCGAGTCGCGCCTGGCTCGACTCGTCCTTCACGCGACCGTGGCGATCGAAGCGCTTGTAGATACCGGCGAAGATCTCGTGGGCCTCGTCGATGACCACGAGGTCGAACCGCTCCGCCGAGCGCAGCCGCGCCGCGCCGTGCTCGCTGCCGGCGTACTCGCGTCCGATGATGAACACGCCCGGGCCGGAGATGCTCTCGTCGCCGTGACCGAGCTCGCGCGTGTCGATGCCGAACAGCGTCGCGAGCTCTTGCTGCCACTGCCCGAGCAGCGGCTTGGGCGTGACGAGCAGCACCCGCGCCGCACCCTCGGCGCGCAGCTGCGCCATGACGAGGCCGGCCTCGATGGTCTTGCCGAGCCCGACCTCGTCCGCGAGGATGCAGCCCCCCTGCGGGATGCGCGAGAGCGCGAAGATCACCGCATCGATCTGATGCGGGTTCGGATCGATGCGCCCGGCCCGCTGCGATGCGACGTAGCGATGCTGCTCGTCGGCCCGCCGCAGCCGCACGAGGTCCTCGGCGAAGAAGCGGCGCTGGATCGGATGCGAGGCGATCATCCGGACGCGATCGGATCAGCCGACGTCGGAGAGCAGGAATCCGAGTCCGAAGTGCGAGTCGATGGGGCGCATGCGACGGCTACGGTCGCATGCCGCTCGTGGGTCGCCAAGCGCTCAGAGCTGCGGACACGCGAGGCCGCACACCAGGCCCGCGCAGCCGAACAGCTCGAACGACCCCGGCGGCGCTGCAGCCACCCCGCACGTGTCACCGCAGTCGAACGCATTGCCGCCATTGCCGACGCACGTGGCCACGCACCAACAATCCACATTCGCAGCGCAGATTTCGACCGTGTCGCAGCACGAGCTTTTCACGCACGTATCGCAGGCGGTGTCGTCGCCCTCCGGGTCGCAGGCGCTCGCGGGCTCGGTCGTGACGCCGGCCGAGTCGTCGGTGGTGGGGTCGAACGCGGTGGTCGACGTCGTGCTCGCGTCGCCCGAGTCCGCGTCGCCGATTCCGGTCGTGGGATCGGGCGTCGTATCGCCGGGATCGGTACTCGCGTCCTCGGCACTCGCCGATGCCTGCGTCGTCTCGCCGTCGAGTGATGCGGAGTCTGCATCGACGTCCGCGTCGCCGGGGCCGCTGGTCGCGTCGATGCTGCCCGTGCCGGTCTCGGCATCGCCGATCGTCGCCGAGGGCGACACCGATTCCTCGACGTCGCCGCACGCGGCCGCGCACGCGAGCACGAGACTCCACCGAGCGATGAGTTGACTCCACCCCATCGAGCGCCTGACCCCCGCACGCAGGATCGCTTGCCTCGCCCTGCCGCGAAAGGGGCATCGCACCGGCGCGATCCCGCGCTCTACGCAGAACCCACATGTGCCACGCGAACCCTCGGCTATCGTCGACCCGGATGGCTCGGCGCATCATGCTCGCGCTCGCGCTCGTCGGCGCCTGCAGGGACGACGGCGGGCCGGCCGACGCGGACACGACGGGGACGTCGACGAGCACGACGAGCACGTCGAGCACCGACGACGGCGGCACGGCCGACACGACCGGCGGGCCCGAGGAGCCCTACGACTGGCCCGACGAGTCGCTGGTCGAGCACGTCGATCCGTTCATCGGCAGCGGTGGCATCGGCTACCAGGTGGGCACGATCAATCCCGGCGCGGCGGTGCCGTTCGGCATGGTCAAGCCGGGTCCCGACAGCGGCATCGGTGGGCTGCAGCTCTCGTACCTCAACTGCACCGGCTACCACTGGGATCAGACCCACATCTGGGGCTTCTCGCACTCGCGGATCAACGGCATGGGCGTGCCCGACTACGGTGCACTGCTCGTGGTGCCGACGGTCGGCATCGACGACGCGAAGCTCGAGACCAAGCTCGAGATTGGCGGGGCGCGCTCGCTGTTCGATCACGAGCAGGAGGAGGCCAGCCCCGGCTACTACGCGGTCGACCTGCTCGACGTCGGCGTGCACGCAGAGCTCACCGCCACCACGGCGGTCGCGCTGCATCGCTACACGTGGGGGGAGGCGACGTCCGACGCGGTCGTCATCCTCGACCTCGGCTACAACCCGGCGGACGGGCGCTCGCCACTGTCGTCGGTGGAGATCGATGCCGATGCACAGACGATCCGCGGCATGACCACCGTGCTCGGCGGCTACTCCGATCGATTCGGTGGCGTCCCCACGTTCTTCGTCGCACGCTTCTCGAAGCCGTTCGCGACCACCGGGGTGTGGGACGACGCAAAGACGATGAGCGCCGACACGACGATGGACGGCGCGGAGATCGGCGCGTGGGCGGGGTTCGAGCTCGCCACCGACGATCTGGTGGTGGAGGTCGCGGTCGCGATCTCCTACGTGTCGATCGAGCAGGCCGAGGCCAACCTCGCCGCGGAGGCTCCGGCGTTCGACTTCGACGGCACGCGGGCCGCGGCCGCTGCGGCGTGGGACGACGAGCTGCACCGCGTGCGCGTGCTCGGGGGCAGCGCGGACGACCGCACGATGCTGTACTCGGCGGTCTATCACGCCTTTCTCGCGCCCACGACGTTCAGCGAGCAAGGCGGGGCCTACCGCGGCTTCGACGATGCGGTGCACGAGGCCGACGGCTTCACGTACTACTCGGACTTCTCGCTGTGGGACACCTATCGCACGCTGCATCCGCTCTTGAACCTCGTGCAGCGCGATCGATCGGGCGACATGATGCAGTCGCTCGTACGCATGTACGAAGAGGGTGGTGATCTGCCGAAGTGGCCGCTCGCGTTCGGCTACACCGGCGGCATGGTCGGCACGAGCGCAGACATCGTGCTCGCCGATGCGGCGCTGCTCGAGATCGCCGGCTTCGATGTCGAGACCGCGTTCGCGGCGGCTCGCGAGCACGCGACCGAGGCCCGGCCCAACGACGGACGGCCGGACGTCGCGGGTTGGGTCGAGCGCGGCTGGGTGGCGAGCGACGTGAGCGGATCGTCGGTGTCGCACTCGCTCGAGTTCGCGGTGGCCGATCACGCGATCGGCAACATGGCGGCACTGCTCGGGCACGACGACGATGCCTCGACCTTCCTCGCGCGCGGACGCCACTATCAAAACCTCTGGAACGAAGAGCTCGGGTTCCTCGTCGGTCGCCGCGCCGACGGGTCGTTCGACGTCGACGCGTTCGATCCCGAGGTGTGGCTCGACGTGTACGCCGAAGGCACGGCGTGGCAGTACCTGTGGATGGTGCCGCACGACGCGGCCGGCCTTGCGGAGCTGATGGGTGGCGAGGTGGCGGCGCGCGAGCGGCTCGCCGCGTACATGGAGACGTCGAAGGACTACCTCGAGAGCCCGAAGGCCAACCCGAACTCGCAGATCCCGTTCTACTGGCAGTCGAACGAGCCGTCGTTGCACGACGCGTATCTGTTCACCGACTTCGGCGATCCTGCGTCGACTCAGCGCTGGGTCGACTGGGCCCGGCGCCGGCACTACGGCACCGGCCCCGATGGACTGCCAGGCAACGACGATGCCGGGACGATGAGCGCGTGGCTGGTGTTCGCATCGATCGGGCTGTACCCGCTGCCGGGGACGCGGCGCTGGTGGATCACCGCGCCGATCTTCGAGCGCGTCGAGCTCGATCTCGGTGATGCCGCGAGCCCCGACCGACGGCTCGCCATCGTCGCCGACGGCGCCGGGCCGGGGATGATCTACGTCGCCGAGGCGCGCTGGAACGGCGCGCTCTTGCAGGGGCCGACGATCGACTGGGATCGGCTGCGCGAGGGCGGCACGCTGCGCTTGCAGCTGGCGGACGCGCCGACGGACTTCGGCGCACGCTGACGCGCGCGCCGCTGCTCGAGCAGTGCTAGCTTCGGCGCGCGATGTACGGCGGGCAGCTCGGTTTGTTCGGCCACGACGCGCCGACGATCGACGAGGACTTCCGCGAGCTGCGGCATGTCGAGCTCGCGGACGGAGCCTGGTACGACTACGCGCCGGGCTGGCTGGCCGGCCACCGCACGATGTTCGAGTCGCTCGTGCACTCGACCCGCTGGCAATCCGGTCGGCGCGAGATGTACGAGCGCGTCGTCGACGTGCCGCGGCTCTACGCGGGCATACCCGCCGACGGGCCCGGGCATCCGCTGTTCGACCGCATGCGCGAGCTCTTGTGCGCTCGTTACGGCGATCCGTTCCCACGGACCTCCATGGCGCTCTATCGCGACGGCAGCGACAGCGTCGCGTGGCACGGCGACTACTTGGCGCGCACGCTGGAGAACGCGCTCGTCGCGACCGTTTCGGTGGGTGCTGCGCGCAGGTTCTTGCTGCGACCGGCGGGCGGCGGTCGATCGATCGCATTGCAGCTCGGGCTCGGCGACCTGCTCGTCATGGGCGGCACGATCCAACGCACCTGGCAGCATGCGGTGCCGAAAGTGGCGCGCGCGGACCCACGGATCGTCGTGATGTTCCGTCCGGTCTGGGAAGGCGAGTGAGGTAGACTCTCGTAATGTTGGCCCAGTGGCTCGCGGGCACGAGCGTCGCGGCGTTCGTGCAAGACCACCTGCAGCGGCAGCCATTCGCGGCCGCCGGCACGGCGATCTCGGCGCTGCCGCTGTTCGACTGGGACGTGCTCGATCGCGTGCTGGGCAGCGATTCGCCGCGCGACGCGCTGATCGCCTCCGGCGGTCGCACCCTCG
>Ga0105106_10003775_pt1 | contig 10777 bp, 11 predicted proteins | sample PPLLaktember2015_5_FD_79109 | JGI IMG/M metagenome (GOLD analysis project Ga0105106, IMG submission 79109) | Freshwater sediment microbial communities from Prairie Pothole Lake near Jamestown, North Dakota, USA - PPLs Lake P8 Core (1) Depth... | ecosystem: Environmental > Aquatic > Freshwater >... | reverse complement strand
TGATCTATACTCATGTGCTCCAGCGCGGAGGCCTGGCGGTCAGATCGCCCCTGGATGATGCGCCCTCCTCACCTGCCCCGCGGACGGGGTGAGCGCACGCACCTGCGCCGCGTTCATCTTATAGTCAACCTATAATCATCCTATAGTCATCCTATACTCTTCCTATACTGTCCCTGTACTCATCCTATATAATGCCCCCGGTCACAAATTGCGCTTCCTGCATCAACATAAAGGCGCAATTTGTGACCGTGAAGGGTATAGTCAACTCATAGGCTATTTTGCTCTAGGCGGGGCGGGATAGTATCCCGTCGCACATCACAGAACCGCAGTAGGGCGGGATAGTCGCGAAGCATCCCCGCCTGTCCCCGAAGGGGGAAGGGGGCATCCCGCTACTATCAGCCTCCCTTCCTCTCCACCCTCGCCGAAATGTAAATCCCCGCCAGGATGAGGACGCCGCCAAAGATCGTCAAGGACGTAGGCGTTTCGCGCAGAATGAAATAAGCCAGGATCGCCGACCCGATCGGCTCCCCCAGCGTCGTGATCGAGACCAGCGCCGCAGGCAGGTAGCGCAACGCCCAGTTATAGGTGGAATGCCCGATCAACTGCGGCACCAGCGCCAGCAAAAGGATATAGACATAGGTCGTGGGAGAAAAGCCGGTCGGATATTGTCCCGCCGTGAACATGATCCCCAGCAGCACGACCGCCGCGATGCCATACACGATGAAAATATAGGGGATCAGCGTCATTCCGCCCCTCAGCCTGCGTCCGATCAACAGGTAACCGGCCACGGCCCAGGCCCCGACCAGCGCCAGGAAATTCCCCAGGAAGGTTTTACCCTGCACGAACTCGGAGAAAGGCGGGCAAGTAATCAACATTTGGCGAGTAGCCCCCACGTCCTGGCCGGGCCAGGATGACCAGTTGATTGAGCAGGAATCGCTCAGGCCGATCACCGTCCCGCCCAGCAAGGCCAGGGTCATACCCATCAAGACCGGTCTGGTGAGCGGTTCTTTCAAGAAGATCGGCGAGAGCAGCGCCACCCACAGCGGCCCCGTGCTGACCAGCACCACTGAACTCGCCACGCTCGTGTATTCCAGCGACGAAATCCAAGTAGCGAAGTGGACAGCCAGGAGGATGCCGGAGAGCAGCCCCAGCAGCAATTCACGGCGGGTGAGCGCCCGCAGCTCATCCCGGTGACGGCTGAGCGCGATGGGTGCCAGCGCCAGGCTGGCAAACGTCAGGCGCAGGGCGGCGATCACCAGCGATGGGGCTTCTCGCTGCGCAAAACGGATAAAGATAGAGGCGGTCGAAACGGCCAGAATAGCAATCAGCAGGCTGAAGGGCAGGAAGAGGCGCGCACGGTCTTCGTTCAACGGAGACTCCTGTAACGTGTCTGGTTCGCCCTATTTTAACGGCTTTTTTATCAAAGCGACTTCCCCTCTCCCCTCTGGGAGAGGGCAGGGTGAGGGCCCTTAAGTGACTTTTCCCTCTCCCCCAGGACGTGCGCCCGTTAGGGTAGAGGGCAGGGCGAGGGCTTTAGCAAACTTTGCGGTTCATTTACTCATCAAATCATGTCACTCTGAGGGAGCGTTCGCAGCGACCGAAGAGTCTCGCCTCTCGATTTTCTTTACGAGGCCTGGGCTCGCGGTACGAACGGCATCGAATTTAATCAGCGAAATCAGCGTTTATCAGCGTCCTATTCAACTTTGTACGGTAGGGAAACTATGTCTTCGAAAAATGCGCAATGACTTTTCCCCGTATATTCTCGCGCCGGATCGTCCCCAGGCGGCGGCTGTCAAGGCTGTCGGGACGCGTCCCTTCGATGTAGGCCTCAGCCGTCTCAGGGTCGAAAGATACGATGCGCTTGATCAACGTTCCGTAAAGCTTGTGCTGGAAGACGATCGTGTCGCCAACCTTGAGCCGCTTCAAAAAGAAGGGGGCTGTCGCGAGTAGCACGAAGTCCCCTTCCTGGAAGTCAGGTGACATCGAGTCGCCGGTGACTTTGATGATCCTGAGCATGAAAGCCTCAAAGACTCAAAGAAAAAAACTTTGAGTCTTCGTGTCTTGGTGACTTGGAGGTAAGGTTTTCAGACACTCACTAAAGATCGGGATAGACCATTTCGAGCGCCGGGGCGTAGGGAGCCTTGGCTTTCTTGGTCTTCACATCCTTGGTCTTCCAGAAGATTTCGGCGAACTCATTGATGGCTGCCACGAAGGCCAGGCCGGCTTCGCGGTCGGCGGTTTGGCGCACCTTGGAGCCGAGCTGCATGATCTTGTGGACAAGTTCATCGACGTTGGGGTGTTTGTCTTTCTTGAAATAATCGCCCCAAATAATGCGGATCTCCTGCTTGGCCTTTTCGGCGTGCTCTTCCTTGACGGTGATGTAGCGGTCCATGCTATTGTGGAAATCGACATTGTTTTTGCTCTCACCTTTTGCCAGGTCGGCCATCAAGTCCATCATGCGTACGACGGTCAATGCTGCGATCTGGGCGCTGCTGGGATCGTAGATGCCGCAGGGGATATCGCAATGCGCCTGCGCCTGTTCGAAATGGTATTTCTCGTCCAGTTTTGACAGAATCTGATAAATCATGGGTTCCTCCTGAGTTGAGTTGGTAGATAGATCTTAACTATATCTAGCATAGTTAAGTTTGGGGTTGTTGTCAAGTTTATTGCATTTATATCATACAATTCTCATATAATTGGTGATCTTTGCAGAGGGCGTCTAATTCCGAAGACAAAAGAAATATGTCACCCTGAGCAAAGCGAAGGGTCTCCCGCGCGCTTGTGCCCTGCAGGGGTATCGCGCGGGGATTCCCTTCGGCCCGCACTCAGGGCAGGCTTCACTCCCGGAGTTTATCCTGAGCTTGTCGAAGGGGTCGTTCACACCGTCCCGGTGTCCTTCGGGAGAATGACATTATATTTTCGGTGTTAGGCACTCTCTCTTTGTATCTCTAAAGACATTCATTCAAAAATGCGGTAGAATAGTCGCAGTAGCTAGATTTCAAACATCTATTCCAAAACGGAGGATACAAATGACCCATATCATTACCAGTCTATGTATTCGTGATCGCGGTTGTATCGAGGTTTGCCCGGTGGAGTGCATGGTCCCTGGCCAGCCGGTGAACGAGTGGCCCTGGATCTACATCGACCCCGATACATGCATCGACTGTGGTGCTTGCGTACCTGAATGCCCGTATGCAGCCATCTTCCCTGAAGATGAAGTGCCGGCGGCCTACACGGCCAAAGGCGGGGAATACATCAGCAAGGTCGGCCTGGCAGGCCACTACGAAGGCACCAACCACCACGGTAAACAAGTTGTGCTCGATACCGTCAAACAATTGGAAGCCGGGGAAGTGGTCGACCTGACTGCGGACATCAAGCCAAATTACGACTACTTTACGAGCGGCCCGGGTTACTCGGCCAAAGACAGTGACGACGGCATGTAGGCCAAGTCCATCAACAGCCAGGCAGTCGCCTGGCTGTTCTCATGTAGGTTCTTTTCAAAAAGAATAGGGGGGAGGTGGGGTTACCCCACGCCCCGATTTATCGAAAGATATCCCTTTTACTGTATGCTGCATAAATATTTGTACTCAGGCACTCGCTTTTCCCAGCAAAAACTGGCATGAAAGTTCGTCTATTTATGCAAGAAGCAGTATATACAGAGAATGATGATTGTAAAACTCAAAGTTCACACCATTTTGATTTTGTCTTTCCTTGTAGCGCTTGGGCTGCAAAGTTGTGCATTGCCGGATGCCTCTCAGGCGGATGTGATGCAGGCTACCTCGACGCCGGGAGATGTCCCAACTTGGACGCCCCGTTCGGAAGACCTGACCCTGGCCGCGCTTCCAACGGCGACCAGGCCTGCTCCCGTTTCAGATGATCAATCCGGGACCTCGACGCCAACCAGCGCCCCGGCGTTCACTCAGACTCCCAGGCAAGTCACGTTTGCGGTGGAGAATGGCAACCTCAACATTCGCCGTGGCCCCAGCATTGACTACAATTACGTCGGCGTGCTGTACGATGGCGAGACAGCCGTCGCGGTTGGGCGCGACAGGATCAGTCGCTGGGTTTTGATCGAGTTGCCTGCGCAGCCCGGGGTGAAAGGTTGGGTGACGACTGAAACTGATTACTCAATCGTGCAGGGAGATGTGAGTACTTTACCCTTTGTGACGGTTGAACCCGCTTCCCCGGCTTATATCCGCAATTGCACCAAGCATACGATGGTTGTATACCCCACGGAGGTTGAGTTGCTCTCAAAGTACGATGAGCCCTACAATGAGGAGCGTTTTGGGGTCGGTGAGTACCAGGTCTACGATCTGGAAAACCCTGAAGATGAAGCGATTCAAGTGGTCAACCTGTCGGAGGGGAGAACGGTAGATATTCTCTATGATTGGACGGGGGACAAGTCGAAGTGTGAGTGACGGAACATTTCTCCCTGAGCGGAGGACTGAGCGCTTGTTGCGAAGTCCGTAGTCGCATTGTCCCCTTTGGGACGATGCAACTGCGTTTCGCTCCACTCAGGGAGGAAGTTTATTATGGCTGTAAAGCTGTATTGAGTAAATCTCCCCCGATCTGGATAGCAAGTGTCGAATTGTTTTCTTCCAATAATATAACCAATGCCAGCGGCGTCCCGCTCCAATCGGGCAGGGTCCCGGCCAGGTACCAGGTCAGAGGCGTTTCACCTGCGGCGCTGGTGTAGCTCCAATACGCATTGTCTCCTGCCAGCGCCTGTGCGGTCTCGCGCGCGAAGGGCGCAGGCAGGGCTTCGACTGGCTTTCCCAGTGCGGGTAAGATCACCCAACCCTGTTGGGGCGTATTCACCGCCAGGGCTATGCGCGCGGCAGGCCGGACGCCATTGTTGCTCAAGGCAGCCGTTGCCAGCGCCATTTGCAGCGGGCTGACGCGCAAATCATCCGGGGATGCCCCTGCCCCGGTCACCAGCATGCGCAGTTGCGGTTCACTGTAGAAACCCAGGGCCTCATTGAGTTGGTCCCGTTCGGTTTCCCCAAGCGACGCAGATTCCCCGAAGAGCGCCCGCGCGAAAGGTTCCAGCGCATTTTCGGAAGAGTAGTTGCCATGCGTAGCGCGGTTGAGCAGGGGGGCGTCCCGGTCGCTCGAGAGCGCAGCCCCTTGTTCGTCCAGCAAATTAGGATCGTAGCCGGGATGCGAGGCCATGACCAGGACCTCGCCCGTATTGGCGTTCAACAGCATGATGGCGCCCTTATGTTCCCCCAGTAGTTGGTCTGCTTTGACCTGTAGACTTAAGTCGATGCTCAAACGGATGTCCAGGCCGGGCGGCGGCGTACCGTAGAGCAGGCGGTCCCACCAGATCAGGCTGGCGGGGTTGCCCTGCAGTCCGCGCAGGTAGTTGTCGAGTGAGGCTTCCAGCCCGGCTTGCCCGAAGACGGGATGCGTATAGCCAACAACAGGCCCCAGTTCTGGGTACAGGTAGACGCGGGTCAGGTTCCCGGTTTTGCCTTCCGTCACAATGATGGGTGTGTTCTCACGGTCGACCAGGGCGCCACGCTGCACGTAGCGGTCAGAGATCGAGCGGCGCGCATTGTCGGTGCGCTCCAGCAGGTCCGCGCCGCGCACAAGTGTCCACCAGCCCATGCCCAGCGACATGGCGACCAGTCCCAGCCCAACCACGCTACTGATCACGTAGTAGGGGACAGGGCTGGGCAGGGGAGCGGGTTCCTCTTCTGCCGGGCTGCTGATGAGCAGCAGCGCCAACAGTGCGACGAAGGAGGTCAACAGAGACGATCCGCCATACGAGACGAAGGGCAGTGTCACCCCGGTCAGGGGCAGGACCCGTAAATTGCCACCGATAATCAGCAGACTCTGAATGCCGAAATAGGCCGTGATGCCCGCCGCCAGCAGCCGTCGAAAGCGACCGGTTGCCAGCAAGGCCACGCGCAGTCCACGGCTGATCAGGAGCGCCAACAAGACCAACAGGCCGATGATGCCGACCAGGCCGGTCTCTTCGGCAATGGCAGTGGAAATGAAATCGGAGTGTGAGATGGGGACCAGCGTCGGGCTGCCCAGGCCGGGTCCACGCCCGAAGAGACCACCGTTGGCGATCGCCAGCAGCGATTGCACGATCTGGTAGGCGCGACCGCTGGGGTCAAGCCAGGGGTTGAGCCAGGCATCCACGCGCAGCTGGATCAGGCCGATCAGGTAGTAACCTGCCAGCCCGGCCAGCAAAAGCATGCCAGCGCTGATGAGCAGCACCCGTTTGCGACCAATAGCAAGATACACGATGGTAGCGTAAAGCAAGATGAAGATAGAAGCTGTGCCCAGGTCGCGCTGCACGAGCAGAAGCAGCAACGCCAACCCGGTGACGAATAGCGTGGGGAAGAGCAGCGGGATGAGCCGGTCACGGGCGGGCAGGCGGTCTGCCAGGTAGGCTGCCAGATATCCCACCAGCAACAGCTTGAGCGGTTCGGAAGGCTGTAGATAGATTCCGCAGCAGCCCAACCACAGGCGCGGGCCAGTCCCGGCCGGGTTGCTGCCAAAGATCAGGGTCAGGGAGGTCAGGAGCAGGCCGCCGGTCAGTAGCACGTATTTATAGCGGCGAACAACATCCAGGTCCAGTGGGAAGCGCAGACTGAAGCCAAGCAGTCCAAGCGTGGCGGCCATCCAGATCGTCTGGCGTACGCCGAAATCGGGCGCCAGCCTCCAGATGGTCATAAGCCCCCAGCCGGTCAGCAAGCCAGCGATGGGTAGTAGATAGGGGTCGTGTTCGGGCAGGCGGCGAGTGAGTTCCCTGTGCGCGAAGGCAAAGGCCACTACCCAGGCCAACAGACCGACCCAGTGATGCCAGCGAAAGGTCACATCCCAAGTGCGCTCGCGCACCGTTGGCGAGAGGCTCAGAATGACGGCAAAGAGGATCAGGAAGACTCCCGCCAGTTTGAGGAGCGTGTTTTCTTTTCGCTCAATCATTGCTTGTAATATCCACGCTCATGCGGGAAGGGAGAAGCCTGAGCGGTTATTGATAGTATTTCCGAATGAGCAATTCCACCTTCTCGCGCGTGGCCGGGGGAATGGCATCGTTGCGGGTGATAAGGGCGCTAGCGAGAGCCTGGTTGCAATCACAGGTGCGCTTTGCGGCGAGGTCGCGAGCAAGATTCCGAATGGCTTCCTGCGCTACCTCGGTATTTTTGTTGAGTGTCTGGATCACCATTTCTACCGTGACAGGCGACTCGCTGATGTGCCAGACGTCGTAATCGGTGACGTGCGCCATGACAGCATAGCAAAGCTCGGCCTCACGCGCCAGGAAGGCCTCAGGGGAAGTGGTCATGCCGATCAGGGACATCCCCCACGAGCGGTACGTGTGCGATTCGGCTTTGGTTGAGAAGCGCGGCCCTTCGATGGTGATGAATGACCCGCCCATGTGGACGGTGGCAGCGGTCTTGCGCGTGGCACTTTCCAACTGCGCAGACAGGTCCGGGCAGAATGGGTCTGCTACGCCAACGTGGACGACCAATCCCTCTCCGAAAAAGGTGCGTTCACGTCCTTTGGTATTGTCATATAGCTGGTCAGGGATAACGATATGGCCAGGGGCGTAATCTTCGCGCAGTGAGCCGACCGCCGAAATGCTGACCACGCGCTCCGCCCCCAGGGCTTTCAGGGCGTAGATATTAGCGCGATAATTGACCTCACTTGGCGTTATATAGTGACCAACACCATGACGGGCCAGGAAGGCAACCTGCTGGCCTTCGAGTTCACCCAGGATGATAGGGGAACTGGGTTTTCCGAATGGAGTGGATACCTCGCGCTCCTGTGCATTTTGCAGGCCAGGCATGTTGTACAGGCCGGAGCCGCCGATGATGGCCAGGATCACTTTTTCGCTCATTCTGAATCTCCGGAGTTGGGGATACGTTGGGTGGGTGGATTTGTGGAATCAACGCCAAGTTTGATCGTGATAGATACTTTGCCACAGTCGATTTTATCTCCACCGATGATAACGGTAGGAGTGGAAACTTTCTCTTTGTTCAGCCATGTTCCGTTGGTGGAACCAAGATCCTCCAGCCACCATTGTCCATGATGATATGACAGGCGCGAATGACGTACAGATACGGTGTCGTCAAGTAGAGGGATATCGCAATGGGCGTCGCGTCCGAGCAAGATCTCCGGTTGTGTGATATAGCGCTGGATGGGAGTTTGATTACCGACTTGAATGTTCAGGCTAATGCCGGGGATTTTTCGCGCGGCTAGCAGGAATCCCTGCGTGTGTAGTTCGCGCCAGATGGTGAACAAAGTCCACCCCAGAAAGGCATAAAGGGACACCGCGAGTAACACTCGCAGTGCCAAAACGAAAGGGGCGCTCATTCCGGGTCTTCTTCGTCTATGTTTTTGAGCTTGCCGGTTTTTCGATCGAGATAGGCCGTAGGACGGTCGGATGTAGCTTGGTTGAGAGGATTTGTTTCCGCCAGGTCTGGTCGGGGTGGTGGGTTATCCTGCCCATAGACAAGGGGCACACCGGCCAGCGAGATCACATCGCCGGGATACATCACAGATTGGCTGGTTCGCTGTCCATTGACAAATGTACCGCCCGTTGAGTTCAAGTCAAAAATCACAAAACGACCTTTGATGGCCCGCAGTTGGGCGTGGTTGCGGGATATGCGTGGATCGTCTATGACCAATTGATTATCCAATCTACGACCGATGTTGATAACAGATTGCTTAAGCGGGAAAACCTTTACTCCATCGACGATCAGGAACGCATTTTGTGGAAATGCTTCATCATCAGAATCAGCACTGGCGTTGTTAGCAGGTGTCATACCTCGCGTATCAGCTACGGCTTCCAATTTATGGGAGGCAACTACATCTACTACGTCATCCTGTTGTTGGGGATTTTGTATAATCGAAATGGTGGGGGGCGCAGAAAATTTCAAGCCAGCTTCTTCCCCGACAATCTTAAGGGAGTTGATCATGGCTTCCAGTAGTTCGGGTTGCTGCCAGCTCTCCGCAAATTTCGGATGTGCTACCAGCGTAAATACATTCGGCGCAATCTTATTCCCACCCATATCTTCGACCAGGTTGTTTTTCATCGCGTCGGCAAGTTTGTGCACAACAAGATCTTCCACTTGGATGCCAGGCAAGGCGCTGACCAGTTTAACTTCAATGAGTGCCCGTAAGCGTGCTTCGAGTTGTTCGAGATTTAATTTCATAAGCCTGTCGCCTGTTCCAAAAGATCGACCAGTTTCTACTGCTTCTTGTATAAAATTCTGAACTTGCTTGTTCCGTATGGCTCGAAAGTAACAAGATTTTGGTTCAGATATTTACGCAGTATTCTGTAATTTATTATAGCGGTTATTGCTTCCGTCCGCAATTGGGGCAAACGCTATCATCCTTGGTGATCACATATCCACACTGTACGCAACTGGTTGGGTGCGCCTTGCCCAGGGGAGCCCCGCATGCGATACAGGCCGGTTCTCCGAGTGGATTGGCTGTCCCGCAGTACTCACAGGTTAAGCGGCTCATCCGGTCAGTGAGTTGGTGAGAAGCGCCAGCAGAGGCGGCAGTACGTGCAATGACCTGCCAGACCTTCTCGCTGAGTTGCAAGCTTTCAATATCCTGAGCCAGGTCATCCAGCCTGCCAAGCACACTGAATGGGTTGCGAAACAGTGAGAATGCCGTTTGGCCGAGACTCGCAGCTACACTCAGCCAGGCCTGTTGTCCCAGTTCGACCATGACCCCGTCAGTTACTTTTTGGATTGTGACGGTGAGAGCGGTTTGCCCGCCAGACATGGCGCCCGGTCGCGTTCCAATTTGGACAGCCAGCTTGTCGCTTTTGCCCAATGCTTGTGCGTGGATATTTCCCTGGTTGAATTCCGCCAGTAATGCCTGCGCAATGTCCGTAGGGGACAGTATACCGTGAAAAATTCGTCTTTCCATAATTTAGATTATAATCGCCTTCGCGATTTCCTCAACTATGTATACGCAAATGAAACGATATTGGTTTAAAATAACTTTGATGCTTGTGATGCTGGCGCTTATAGATGGGTTTATTAGCGCCTCTTCCCTGACCGTTGTGCTGGCTCAGGAACCGACGCCGGGTTCCAGCGAAGTGATTGTTACGGTTACCTACACCGAGCAGATTAATGTTCGGAATGGTCCCAGTACGGTGCTGTACGAGATTATCGGCAATATGCAACCCGGAGAGACAGCGAAAGCACTGGGTGTTTCTCCGGGTCGGGATTGGGTACAGATCGTTTTCCCGGCGGGTCCCGGCGGAGTTGGCTGGGTCCATAATTCGCTCATTTCGATTTCGCCTGGAAATTTGCAAATTATCGAGCCTCCACCCACTGCCACACCACGGACCACTCCCACCGTTGACCCGACACTGGCAGCTGCTTACGTCTTCGAGCCAACTGCGACGCGCATGCCTACATTTACTCCGCCGCCTCCTTTGGAAGTACCACAGTTTACCGAAACCCCTGTTACAAATTCTAATCCCGGAGTGCCTCTGGGAGCGTTTGTGTTGGGGTCAGGGATTTTGGGTTTACTCGGTTACTTGTACTCTTCCCTGCGACGTCGCTGATGAATGCAAGTGTTTGTGGACACACACGATGTATCGTTGGTTGAAAGTTGTATTGTTGGTATTGGTTGCGACAACTTTGGTTGTCATTTCAGTGGTTGCCCCAGACCAGAACATAGCCAAAGCGCAACAGCCCACCGGTTCCGTTCCTACCGTAACCGGGACGGCGTCCGGGCCGCTTGTGACAGTCTATGCTGATCTTGAGCAAATCGATGTTTATGCGGGGCCAAGTACTTA
>Ga0105106_10003772_pt1 | contig 10782 bp, 7 predicted proteins | sample PPLLaktember2015_5_FD_79109 | JGI IMG/M metagenome (GOLD analysis project Ga0105106, IMG submission 79109) | Freshwater sediment microbial communities from Prairie Pothole Lake near Jamestown, North Dakota, USA - PPLs Lake P8 Core (1) Depth... | ecosystem: Environmental > Aquatic > Freshwater >... | reverse complement strand
GTCGTGCTCGGCCATGCACTGGGCGTGCCCGGGCTGCCAGTGGATCGCCACGTGCTTCGTGTGGCGAACCGCATCGGGCTCGTGGCTTCCGACGATGCGGAAACGGTGGAAGCCGCGCTTGGCGCCTTGCTGCCGCGCGCTCGGTGGACTCGCGCGTCGGACACCTTGATCCTCCACGGGCGGCGTGTCTGCAAGCCGAAGCCGCTCTGCGATCGCTGTCAGGTGCGCAGCGACTGCGCGTACTTCAAGGCGCTCGGCCCAAAGGCGAGCACGCCGGCCCGCTCGAGGCGTGGATAGCATGAGCCGAATGACGTACTCGCGCGAGCGGTTCCGGCGCCTGGTCGACGAGGCCCTCGAGACGATTCCGGAGGCCTTCCGCGAAGCGATGCGTAATATCGCGATCGTGGTCGAGGACGAACCGACGAACGCACAGCTCGCCGAGGTGGAGATCGAGCCGCCCGATACGCTCTTCGGCCTCTACGAGGGCACGCCGCTCACTGAGCGGCAGTGGGCCCACGGCAACGTGCTCCCTGACAAGGTCACGCTCTTTCAGGGCCCGATCGAGGAGGCCAGCGACGACGAAGACGACCTCGTCGTGTGCATCGGCGAGACGCTGATCCACGAGATCGGCCACTACTTCGGATTGTCAGAGGAAGAGATCGAGGAGATCGAGGAACGGTACTGGCGCGGAGATGCCGGCGGCGCCGACTCCGATCCCGACTGATGACCAGCCATACCACCAACCGTCCGGCCACTCGACGCTGGACGGCGATCGCGTTCTGGGCGGCGGTGTGCCTGCCGCCTCTCGTCATCTACGCGCGCACGATGGCCCCGGGCCTCCTCGTGCGAGGCGACACACCCAAGTTCCAGTATCTGGGCGCCATCCTCGGCACGGCGCACTCGCCCGGCTACCCGCTCTACGTTCAGCTCTCCTGGCTCTTCTCGCAGCTTCCGTTCGAGACCGTCGCCTGGCGCGTGAACCTCATGACCATGCTCTTCGGCGTCGCCGCCGTCGCCCTCGTCGCAGGGACGGCGTTGCGGCTCGGCGCGGGCCGCGGCGGCGCGCTCATGGCGGCCTGGGGGCTGGGATTCGGCCGCGTCTTCTGGGAGCAGACCAGCTCGGCGGAGGTCTACACGCTTTCCACGATCTTCCAGGCCGCGTCACTCGGCCTCGCGCTCCGGTGGCAGCAAACGCGCCGCACGCGCGACCTGCTTGCCGCGGTCGGTGTCGCCGCGCTCGCGCTCGGCCATCACCCGACGATCGTCATGACCGTCCCAGGCCTGGTGTTGTTCGTACTGCTCGTCGACTGGCGGGTGCTCCGCCGTCCGGCGACGATCGCGGCCTCGCTCGCCCTGGTCGCTCTCGGCCTCGCGCAGTACCTCTTCATCATGCTGCGGACCACCCAGCGCGCGGCGTATGTCGAAGCGCACGCGAGCAGCTTCGAGGAGCTGACGCTCGTGCTGCGGGGCAAACAGTACGCGGAGAGCCTGTTCGCCTACTCGCTCGGCGATCTGTTCGACTCGCGCTTCAGGGTCGTCGGAGGATTCGTCCTGCAGGAGCTCACCGCGGTGGGGTTGCTGCTCGCGCTCGCCGGCGTCGTCGTGCTCGTCCGGCGAAACTGGCGCGCGTCAGCCATGCTCCTCCTGGGCGCGGTCATCGTGTTCGCTTTCGGCTTGTCGTACGACGTGCCCGACATCCAGGTGTTCGTGATTCCGGTATTCGTCGTGCTCTGGCTATTCGCGGGAATGGGCCTCGCCGGTCTTGCGCAAGCGCTCATCGGACCGCCCGCACGCCGCGCGATGGTGACGACCGCGTGCGCCGCCGCGTTCGCCACCGTCGCCGTCGCGCGATCCTACGCCGCAGAGGATCTGAGCGGCGAGTCCTTCGACGCCGAGTACTTCGAAGCGATGATGAATCAGATCGACAAGCCCGCGGCCGTGTACTTCGAGCACGAGAACACGGTTGGACACGCGCTCCGCTACCAGATCCTGGTCGAGCGCAAGGATGTCGGCGGGGGCCGGGTGGCGTTCGTGAGCGAACGGCCTGATTTGCGAACGGCATACACCTCGCGTCCCGGCAACTACGCGATCCATCCGAATCAGTGGCTACTCGAAGCGCGCGGACTCCTGCTTTCGCCTGTCACGCTCGAAGCGTCGCTCCTGCGCAGGCTCCGCGAACTGCCCGCGTCCGCCAGGGTGGCAATCGCGATTCCTCCGGGGATCGCTTCCAACCTCGCGGCCGACGACATCGCGTTCTTCCGCGGCGTTGGCATCGACCGGCTGTCGGCGTCCGCGGGACTCGCGGCCATCGCACAACGCGGCCGCCTGGTGGCGATCGACGTGAGCGGCGAGCGCGCCACGGCTCTGGCTGATGTGGGTGTGGAACTGGCTTCGCACGTCGACGGCGCCCGCGCGGAGGTTCTGGTGGACGGGCGGGCCGTTGCCACGGGCGACGACGCGGCGCTCGTGGTCGCGATCGACCCGCCTGGACGGGTGTTGTGGTCCGTCGAGATCAACCGCGCGCGTGGCGTGGTGCCGAGCCTTGACATGGGCCGGCGCCCGCTCTACCGCGTCGTCGGCACCAGTCCCTGCGACACGACCACTGCCGGGGCCTGGGCTCGTTTCGACGGCCCGGCGATCCTCGGTCCGCGGCTCACGGCGTGGCTGCCCTCGCCACCCGGCCGCACGGCTGCCGCCGAAGGCACGGTCGTGGTGTACGCCGGAGGGAACGAGACGCCCCTCAACTTCTACGGGATCACCACCGAGGGGACGGATGTCGGTCCCTCGATTGAAGGCTTCGACACAACCGTGCCGGCCGACGCCGAGCGCCTTGCGCACCGCCTGGCGGCAGACCAGCAGACTTCGCCACTGGGCACGCGATTCGTGGCGCGCGTCGAGTTTCCGCTGCGCCGCAGGGAAAGCAGCGAGATGTCCGGGGTGCTGACGGCCGCGCCGCGTCCGGACGTCATGTTCGCCAGGTTGACGGCCGCCGACGATTCGGCCGTCCGCTTCTGCTCCTCGCCGGTTCACGGCGCCGTGCTGTTCGATGACCCGTATCAACTGCAGGTCGATCTGCTCCGCGCGCATCAGGAGTTCGTGGGATCGGGCTGGTCGTCGTCCTTCGACCTGGACGACCGGCGCGTGCGGCGCGCGACCGCGGGCCGGTCCGCCGTCCAGTTGACGATACGCGAACCGTTGCCGCTCGTCATGCGCGTGCAGGCGCAGCCGGGCTCGCGCACATCGACCGGGACGATCCGAATCGAAGTGAACGGCCACTTACTCGAGGCGCATCCGCTCGCGCCAGAGCCAACCGAGTACGAGTGGCGGGTGCCGGCCGCGCTCTGGAATGCCGGCTACAACCGGGTCGTCGTGATAGGCGCAGAGGGGACGTCACCTCCCGGGCCTGGTGAAGCTCCGCGGGCTTCGGCCGAAGGCGGTCTCATCGTCCGATCGATCTTCGTGGCCAGGGAGATGCGATGAAGCGCCGTCCGCCGCCTTCCCACAAGCCTCGTCCCAGGAAGCGGTTCGGCCAGCACTTCCTGACGACCTCGTGGGCCCACAAGGTCGTCGCGGCCATCAACCCGAAACCGGGGGACGTGTTTCTGGAGATTGGCCCAGGCACGGGTGCGATCTCTTTTCTGCTGGCCGCCACAGGCGCGCCGATTCTCGGCGTCGAGATCGACCGCGACCTCGTTCGCGATCTCGCCGCTCGAGTTCCGCCCAACGTCACGCTGGTGACCGGAGACGTGCTCGACACCGACGTGCTCGCGTACCTGAGCGGGCTGGAGCCCCAGCGCCCCCCGTCGGTGGAAGCCGTCATGCCGCCGACACGGCGGTTTCGGGTGGTGGGCAACCTCCCCTACAACCTGACCACGCCGATTCTGTTCCGCCTCATCGAATTTCACCAACGCCGCCGTTTCTTCGCAGACGCCACTGTGATGCTCCAGCGCGAAGTGGCCGATCGGCTCGTCGCCAGGCCGGGCACCCGGGACTACGGGGTGCTGACGATCATGGTGCGGCTGCACGCCAGGGTCACGCGGCTGCTGGATCTGCCGCCCTCGGCGTTCAACCCGCCCCCCAAGGTGCGGTCATCGGTCGTGGGGCTCGAGTTCGGCCCGAGTCCCGTGCGCGTGGTCGACGAGGTCCTCTTCGGGCGCCTGGTCAGAGCCGTCTTCACCCAGCGACGGAAGACCCTGACCAACGCGCTGAAGGCATTCGATCCGACGGCACCGGCCGTGCTGGCGCTGGCCGGCCTGGACGGCCGCCGCCGGCCCGAGACGCTGCAACTTGAAGATTTCGCGCGACTTGTGGAGATCTTTGCGGCGGTCCGGAGGGGGGCTGTGGTATAGTTTCGGGACTTTCCCGCCTGTTTTTCGGGCCATCCCAGCGGCCCACACAGGCCGGGCATCGCTCCACCGGCTCAAGGCGCGCCCGCGCCTCGGTGGATTCCCTCTCGGCCAACCCTCGGGGTTGCCTGCGGGGTGGTGTCTGGCGCGATCGAGGACCTCGTTGGAGACAGCCGAAGGCCCGCACCGAGTGCCGGCCGTAGACATCATCCCGCTCGGCGGAGTCGGCGAATTCGGCATGAACATGATGCTGGTCGCCTGCGGGGATACCGCTGTGCTTGTGGATGCGGGTGTCATGTTTCCCGAACCCGAGCTCTTCGGCGTTGACCTCGTCATCCCCGATCCCACGGCGCTCGAGGCGTACCGCGGCCGAATCAAGGCACTCGTCCTGACCCACGGGCACGAAGACCACATCGGCGGCATCGCGCATGTGATCGGCCGGGTCGACGGCCCCGTGTACGGCTCGCGCTTCACGCTGGCCCTCGTGGCCCCCAAGCTCGAGGAGCACGGCGTCGACATCGGGGACCGGCTGGTGGCCATCGCGCCGCGCGAGACGGTGGAGATCGGCCCGCTCCGAATCGAGTTCCTGCGGGTGACCCACAGCATGCCGGATTCCATGGCGCTGGCGATCCACACGCCGGCGGGCGTGGTGGTGCACACCGGGGATTTCAAGATCGACCTCACGCCGCTCGACAGCAACCACTTCGACCTGCACCGGCTGGCCGAGCTCGGCACGGCTGGGGTCCTTGCGCTCCTCTCCGACAGCACGAACGCCGACCGCCGCGGCATGAGCGGCTCCGAGCGTAGTGTGATCGACGGGTTCGAGGAGATCTTCAGCAGCGCGACGGGCAAGATCCTGGTGGCCGCATTCTCCACGAGCATCTACCGGCTGCAACTGGTCGTGAACCTGGCGGATCAGTTCGATCGCAAGGTCGCGTTCGTGGGCCGCGGCATGCAGCACACCTCGCAGATCGCGGAGCGCCTGGGCTACTTGAAGATGCCGCCTGGGGTGCAGATCCGCGACAGCGACGTCCGCGACTTCCCCGCCCAGGACGTCGTTTGCCTCTGCACGGGGTCTCAAGGGGAGGCGCTCGCGGCGCTGCCGCGCATCGCCATCGATGACCACAGGCAGGTCAAGCTGGCCGAAGGCGACACCGTCGTGTTCTCGGCCCGGAGCATTCCAGGTAACGAGAAGGCGATTGGCCGAACGATGAACCACCTCGCGAAGCGGGGGGTGGATCTGGTGACCGATTCGGACAAACACGTCCACGTGTCGGGCCATGGCAACGAAGAGGAACTGAAATTCGTACTTTCCCTGGTCAGACCGCGGTACTTCGTGCCGATACACGGGGAGTACCGGCAACTGGCTCGTCACGCGCGCCTTGCCTCGACGGTCTGCCCGGAGACGACGGTGGTGATGGCCCAGGATGGCGATGTCGTGCGCTTCGACGACGAAGGCGGCCGGGTCGTGGATCGCGTGCCGGCTGGCCGCGTGCTGATCGACGGCACCCGCACGGGAGAAGTCGCCGACGAGGTGCTTCGCGACCGCCGGCATCTCGCTGCCGACGGCTTGATCGTGGCTGTGGTGGCCATCAACGGTCAGACCGGGGCGCTCGAGCAGCCCCCTGCCCTTTTCGCTCGTGGGCTGGCCGTGGACGCGAAGCACGACACGCTGCTCCGGGAAGCCCCCGACCTGCTGGCGCGCGAGATTGGGGATGCCTCGCGTGAGGAACGCGCCGATCCAGGCTTGCTGAAAGAGCGCGTGCGCGTGGCGCTCCAGCGGCAGTTCAAGAAGCGCGCCGGGCGGCGCCCGCTCGTGCTGCCCATCGTGATGGAAGTCTGAGGAGACCTACGTGGCGGAGTCTGCCCTGTCCCGTCGTCTGAACGAGCTGGCCGGTGTGGCGCTGTTTGGAGTGGCGCTGCTCTGGCTCGTCGCGCTCGTCACCTACACGCCAGCCGACCCGGCCTGGTTCTTCAACAACCTCGCCGCAGCGCCGCCCGCCAATTTCGCGGGCAGGGTCGGCGCCTTCCTGGCGGAGGCGTCGTACCAGGTGATGGGCTACTCGGCGTTCCTGATTCCAGGCGTCATCGGCTACATCGGCTGGCACTGCTTCTGGTGCCACAAGATCGAGGCCGGCTACACGAAGCTCGTGGGAGCCACGCTGCTCGTCGGCTGCGTGGCGGCCCTGCTCTCGCTGGCTTTTGGCGCGCTCACCCCGGGCGCACGACACTTCAGCGCGGGCGGCATGATCGGCGAAGCGCTGGCCGCCGGGTTTTCGATGTACCTCAATCGGACGGGCGCCGCCATCCTGCTGCTCACGCTGCTCGCGCTGTCGGTGATCCTGTCGACGCACTTCTCGTTCGGCGTGGTGGTCTCGGGCGTCGCCGAGCGGGTGCGCAATCAGCGCGGCCTCGTCGAGCGGTTCCGGGTGTGGCAGGAGGACCGCCGGCGCGATCGCGAGCGACGGCAGATCATCGACAAGCACGTGAAGAAGGCCGGCCGCGACAAGGCGCCGGAGATCGCGACGAGGGTCGCCGACGCGGCGCTCCAGCTGAAGGTCGCGCGCTCAGCGAAGTCGCCGGCGCGTGACGAAGACGACATCGACGAGGACGCCGACCAGCCCGGGCCCACACCCGCGCCCGCAGCCAGGACCGCGAAGGCGCCGGCCATTCGCCGGGCCGCGCCGCTGCCGGTGACGCCAACGCTGCCGCTCGGGGATCCCGAGACCTCGAAGGCCCCAGCCGAACGCCGGAAGGGCGCCTTCACGCTGCCGCCCGTGACGCTCCTCGACGCGCCCAAGGACCAGCGGAAGATCGACGAGCGCGAGCTGATGGAAGGCGCGCGCCTGCTCGAGGAGAAGTGCCGCGAGTTCTCTGTCGAAGGCACCGTCGTGCAGATTCACCCTGGCCCCGTGGTCACGACCTACGAGTTCAAGCCCGACGCCGGCGTGAAGTACAGCCGCATCACGGGTCTGGCCGACGACCTGTGCCTCGCCATGCAGGCCGAGTCGGTGCTGATCGACCGCATCCCGGGCAAGTCGACCGTGGGCATCCAGATTCCGAATCCGCATCGCGAGTCGATCAGCCTGCGCGAGCTGCTCGAATCGGACACCTACGGGCGGTCGTCCTCACGTCTCACGATGGCCCTCGGCAAGACGATTCACGGCGAGCCCTTCGTGAGCGATCTGGCGACGATGCCTCACCTGCTGATCGCGGGCTCGACGGGCGCGGGCAAGTCCGTCAGTGTGAATGCGATGGTGAGCAGCATCCTCTTCCGGTCGACCCCGGACGAGGTGCGGTTCATCATGATCGATCCGAAGCGCCTCGAGCTCGGGATGTACGAAGACATTCCACACCTGCTCACGCCGGTGGTCGTCGATCCCAAGCAGGCGTCGAACGCCCTCCGCTGGGGCGTTCGGGAGATGGAGGAGCGCTACAAGACGCTCGCGGCGCACGGCGTGCGCAACATCGAGCAGTACAACCGGAACATCCGGGCCGCGCTCGCCGAACAGACCGCGCCAGGCGCCGCCGCGTCCGCCGAGGCTCCCGAGATCAAGACGATGCCCTACGTCGTTGTGATCATCGACGAGCTTGCAGACCTGATGATGGCCGCGAGCAAGGAGGTGGAGGAATCGATCGCGCGGATTGCCCAGATGGCGCGCGCCGTGGGCATCCACTTGATTCTCGCTACCCAGCGGCCGTCGGTCGACGTCATCACGGGCCTCATCAAGGCCAACCTGCCGGCGCGCATCGCGTTCCGCGTGGCGACGAAGATCGATTCGCGCACGATTCTCGACGGCAACGGCGCCGAGCAGTTGCTCGGCAAGGGCGACATGCTCTACCTGCCGCCCGCCTCGTCCAGGTTCGTCCGCATCCATGGGCCGTACATCTCGGAGCAGGAGACCGCCCGGCTCTGCAGCTTCCTGCGCAAGCAGGGCAAGCCCGTGTACGATCGCACAATCACGGCCGAGGAGAAGGTCGCCGAGAAGCTGGAGTTCGAGAAGGACGACCTCTACGACGAGGCCGCGCGCATCGTCGTCTCCACCGGGCAGCCATCGATCTCGTATCTGCAGCGGCGACTGCGGATCGGATTCAGCCGCGCCGCGCGGCTGATCGACATGATGGAAATGGACGGCGTCGTGTCGCCGGCCGCGAACGGGAAACGTGAAGTGCTCGTCGACGCCAACTACTTCGAGGAAGTGGACGCCCAGCTGAAATAGCCATGATTTCTTCTGTTCTCCTCCGCTGTCTCCGTCCGGCTCCCCTCGCCGCCTTGGTCTGCGTGTCTCTTGCCTGGGCGGCGGATGCCGCACCTGCGAGCGCGCAGACGGCCGCCGTGCTGTACGAGCGCGCACAGGCACGTGAGCACGCGATGGCGGCCGCGAAGTCACCCGCGGTCGAATCGCTGCGCGCCCTGGCGCAGTCCTACGAGGCCATCACGCGCCGCTATCCAACGAGCGGATACGCCGACAACGCCCTCTGGCAGGCGGCAGGCCTCATGGAGCAGGCTTTCGCGCAATCGGCGGCAGCCGCCGACCGCGAGCGCGCTGTGAGATTTCTCACGTGGCTTCGTCGCGAGTACCCTTCCAGCTCGCTGGTGCGCGGCGTGGACGCGCGGCTTGGGGCTCTGGAGCGGCCGGCGCCCGCGCCTCAGGCCGCCACGGCCCCGTCGACGGGCACCGATCCCGTGAGCGTTCGGAACATCACGCAGTCTCCCCTGCCCCGGGGCGAGCGCATCACGATCGAGCTCAGCCGGGAAGTGCCGTACTTCAGCGACCGTGTGGTCAATCCGGATCGCGTCTACTTCGACTTCCGGAATGCGACGGCGGCGAACAGCCTCCTCGAGAAGGCCCAGAGCCTGACGGGCACGATGGTCAAGACGGTCCGCGTCGGCCGCCCGAGCGCTGGTGTGACACGCGTCGTCCTCGAACTGGCGGGGACGCCGCGGTTCAGCGCCTTCCCGCTCTACGAGCCGTTTCGCCTCGTCGTTGATCTGGAAAACGAAGGCGCGGGGCCGGCAGGTCTCCCGCCGGCCGCGTCCGAGTCCGGCGTCGCGGATGGTCCTGCGCCAGCCGGCAGCGGTGCCAATGCGGAATCCGGCACCGCCCGCTCCGAGCGAGCGTCTCCGCCGCCGCCTGCCGCGACGATCACAACGAAGACGGGCACCCGGACGGCCGACAACGCCGCGCCGAACTCGCCGGAACCGGCCGCACCCGCAGCACCGGCCCGGACGAGCAGCGGCGAGTACTCGCTGGCCCGTCAACTTGGCGCGACTGTTTCACGCATCGTGATCGACGCTGGTCACGGCGGCCACGATCCTGGCGCTCAGGCCAACGGCGTCACCGAGGCGGAGCTCGTGCTCGACATCGCCCTGCGAGTCGAGAAGCTGCTGAAGCAGCGTCCGGGGCTCGATGTCGTGCTCACCCGCCGCACGAACGAGTTCATCCCGCTCGAGGAACGGACGGCCATCGCCAACCGCGAGGGCGCCGACCTGTTCCTGTCGATTCACGCCAATGCCAGCGCGCGCAACACGGCGCGCGGCGTGGAGACGTATTTCCTGAACTTCGCCACCAATCCGGATGCCGAAGCGGTGGCGGCCCGCGAGAACGCCACGAGCGCCCAGACCATGGGCACGGTGCCGGCGATCCTGAAGGCCATCGCGCTGAACAACAAACTGGCCGAGTCGCGAGAGCTCGCCACGATCCTGCAGACCTCGCTCGTGCGCCGGCTACGCGGGCAGAACGCCGCGGTGCGCGACCTCGGGGTCAAGCAGGCCCCGTTCGTGGTGCTCATCGGCGCCCAGATGCCGAGTGTGCTCTCCGAGATCTCCTTCATCACCAATCGGGCGGACGCGACGCTGCTGAAGCAGTCGGGCTACCGGCAGCACGTCGCCCAGGCGCTGGCCGACGCCGTCCTGCGGTACCAGGCGTCGCTGAAGAAGATCACGACCACGGCCATCCAGTCGCCGGAGTTGTAGAATCAGATCACGTGCAGAAGGGCCCCGACGCGTTCGTCGTCACGGTCATCGAGGAACCCGCGAAGGACTTGACGGTCGCGGACCTGCTGGTCAACTCGCTCTCGCTCGCGGGCGTGCTGGTGCTCGTGTCGATCGTGCTCGGCGGGCTGGCCGGCTGGATTCTAGTGGCCTGGAACCGGCGGCGGCGCCCAGAGCGCCATCATCTGCCGCCGGTGAACCCCCTCATCGCCGATCCGACTGCCCCCCGGACATCCCGAGTTCCGTGAGCAGGCGCACGGCCACCCCGGTGGCGCCCTTCGGCTGGTAGGGTTCCTTGCTCTCGGCCCATGCCGTGCCGGCCACGTCCAGGTGCGCCCAGGCTCCCTCGCCGGCGAACTCGCGCAGGAAGGCTGCGGCGGTCACGGCCCCGCCGGCCCGGCCGGCGGAGTTGATCAGATCCGCGATGTCGCTGCGAAGCTG
>Ga0105106_10003771_pt1 | contig 10783 bp, 13 predicted proteins | sample PPLLaktember2015_5_FD_79109 | JGI IMG/M metagenome (GOLD analysis project Ga0105106, IMG submission 79109) | Freshwater sediment microbial communities from Prairie Pothole Lake near Jamestown, North Dakota, USA - PPLs Lake P8 Core (1) Depth... | ecosystem: Environmental > Aquatic > Freshwater >... | reverse complement strand
CAGGCTCTCGCTCTCGTTCTTCTTCCTGGTGCTGCTCGCCTGCGTCGGCTGCGATCATGCAGCGAAGCACGCGGCGAACCTGCTGCTCGACGGCGCGGCGCCCCACACGTTCTTCGGTGACGCGGTCCGCTTCGAGCTGGTCGAGAACACGGGCGCCTTCCTGAGCCTCGGCGTCGGCCTCCCGGAGGCGGTGCGGCATGCGCTCTTCATCGGGTTCGTCCCGGCGGTGCTCGCGCTGCTCTGCTTCTTCTTCCTGCGCTCCGACACGGCGTCGTGGGGCGAGCTCGGGGCCCTGGGCATGATGGCGGGCGGCGGGCTCGCGAACTGGCTCGATCGCGTCCTCCACGGCGGGGCTGTGACCGACTTCGTGAGCATCGGCGTGGGCGGCCTGCGCACCGGCATCTTCAATCTCGCGGACGTCGCGCTGGTCGCGGGCGTCCTGCTGCTGCTCGTGCTCGTGCCGCGACACGCGCCGGCACCGCACGGCGGCGGCTCCTGACACGCGAGCGGTGCGGGACGCGATGATGTGGCTGCGCCACCTGCTCGCGATCGCCGTGCTCCCGTTCAGCGTCACGGTGCTGGTGCCGCTCTGGATCGCGCGCCGCTCCGGCAGCGCGCTCGCGCTCGCGGACGGGCCCGGCGGCCTCGCACTCCAGCTCGCGGGCGTCGGCCTCCTCGGCCTCGGGCTCGTGTTCTTCGCCACGTCGCTCCGGCGCTTCGCGTCGGAAGGCGAGGGGACGCTCGCGCCCTGGGATCCGCCCCGCCGGCTGGTGCTGCTCGGCCCGTACCGGTACGTGCGAAACCCCATGATCTCGGGCGTCGTGCTCGTCCTGTTCGGCGAGGCGCTGCTCCTGCGCTCGCTTCCGCACGCGGTCTGGGCTTTCGTCTTCCTCGGGCTGAACCTCGTCTACATCCCGCTCATCGAAGAGCCGCAGCTCGAGCGGCGCTTCGGCGAGAGCTATCGGACCTATCGACGGCACGTGCCGCGCGTCCTTCCGCGGCTCCGTCCCTGGTCGCCGGACGAGCGGCCGCCCGACTAGGCTGCCGGCGCGGGCGGGCATGGGGCGGAGGAAACGGTGACATCCGTGAGCGTCACGACGGGCGTGCGGCGCCTGGCCGCTGCGAGCTGCGGGCTGGCCGCCGCCGCCTGGGCCCTGCTCGTGCCGCTCGTCGCCGGGCGCGCCGAGCCCGCGTACTCGCATCTGGCGCAGTACATCAGCGAGCTCGGGGCGGACGGCGCCGCGCACGCGCTGCTCGTCGCAGCGGCGGGGTTCGCGCCGCTCGGCGCGCTCGTGATCGGCTTCCTCGCGCTCGTCGCCGGGCTGCTTCCTCGCTCGCGCCAGACGCGCGCCGGTGTCGCCTGCCTGATGGCCGTCGGCGCGGCCTACGTCGCGAGCGCCGTCTTCCCGTGTGATCGCGGCTGTCCGAGCGAGGGCTCGCCGTCGCAGACGATCCACAACGCCTTCGGCCTGCTCGAGTACCTCGGCGCGGCCTTCGGCCTGCTGCTGCTCCGCGGCCCGCTTCGCGCGGACCCGCGCTGGGAGCGCTTCGCGCCCTTCTGCAGCGCGGCGGCGGCGCTCGTCGTCGTGGGCTTCGTCGCCATGCTCCTCCCGCCGCTCGCGCCGTTCCGCGGCCTCGCGCAGCGCACGGCCGAGGCGGCGATCTTCGGCTGGATCGCGGCCGCGAGCCTGCACCTGCTGCGCGTTTCGGAAGCGTCGGGGCGCGTCGCGGGTGCGGGCGTCGTGATCGGGGTCAGCCGCAGCGCGGCGCACACGATGGCGAAGCCGAACGCGACGACGATCCGGCTCGTGACAGGCCACGGCGTCGAGGGCGACGCGCACGCAGGCGCCACGGTGAAGCATCGCTCGCGCGTGGCGCGCGACCCGGCCCAGCCGAACCTGCGCCAGGTGCACCTGATCCACGCCGAGCTGCACGACGAGCTCCGCGCCGGGGGCTTCGCGCTCGTGCCCGGCCAGATGGGCGAGAACGTCACCACGCGCGGCGTCGACCTGCTCGGGCTTCCGGTCGACACGCGGCTGCGTCTCGGCGCGACGGCGGTGGTCGCGCTCACGGGCCTGCGCAACCCGTGCGGGCAGCTCGACGGCATCCAGCCGGGCCTCATGGCGGCGACGCTGGCGCGGGACGTCGGCGGCGGGCTCGTGCGCAAGGCCGGCGTGATGGCGGTCGTGGTCGCGAGCGGCGAGGTCAGGCCCGGCGACGGAATCCAGGTCGAGCTGCCGGCGAAGCCGCACCGCAGGCTCGAGCCCGTCTGAGCCTCGCGCCCGCGCGGGCCCGGAGCAGCGGTGCTGGGTCGGGCGGGCGTCCGGGTGTAGGATGACCCTTGGCCGCCCGGGCGGGTCGCCGACGGAGCCCCGATGCCTTCGCCCCTGCGTCACGACACCGGCGAGTTGCAGCCGCCGCATCCGATCGACGTGCGCACGCGCGTGGACGGGCCCCTCGAGCCCGTCGATCCCGAGGCCTTCTTCGACGCGACGCTCCCGGCGGCCTTCGCGGACGCCGCCGCGCGCGTCGCCCCGGCGCTGGCCGAGCTCGCGCCGGGCCCCCTCGTCGTGCGCGTCGGCGACCGCGCGTGGACGCTGCGCTGCAGCGACGGGCGCGCCCGCGTCACCTCCGGCGACGACGGCGCACCTCGCCTCGAGCTCGACGCGGAGCAGCTCTCGGAGCTCGTCGCCGACCTCGTGACGCCGATGGCCTGGCTCATCAGCGGGCGGCTGCGCGGCAACGCGAAGCTCCCGGATCTCCTCGACTGGTGGATCTTCTTGCGCGCAGCCCTCGACGGCCGCACGCCCTACACGCCGGGGACGGTCGACTTCCGCGCGCCCGACGGCAGCCCGCTCGATCTCCGCCGCAGCTTCCGCCCCGACGACCCGCCGGACGAGATGCGCTGGTTCCTGTCCCAGGCGGGCTTCCTACACGTCGCTGGCGTCTTCAGCGAGGCGGAGATGGCCGCGGTCTCCGCCGACATGGACCGCGCCGCGCCGGCGTATCGCCGCGGAGACGGCGCCTCCTGGTGGGCGCGCACGGCCGACGGCACGGATCGCCTGGTGCGCATGCAGGGCTTCGCGAAGCGGTCCGAGAGCGCCGCGGCGCTGCTGCGCGAGCCTCGCTTCCAGCGCCTCGGTGCGATCGCCGGCGTCGGGCACCAGCTCGGCTGGGCGGGGCAGCTCCACGTCGAGGCGCTGGTGAAGCCGCTGCGCGTGGTCGAGGGCATCTCCGACGTGCCGTGGCACAAGGACTGCGCGAACGGCCGCCACGCCTACGAGTGCTGCAGCCTGACGGCGGGCGTCTCCGTGACCGGCGCCGACGCGCTGTCCGGGCAGCTTCGCGTGGTCGCGGGCTCCCATCGCGCGCTCACCTGGCCGTCCTTCGTGCGCGCGGGCCTCGACCTGCCGCAGCTCGACCTTCCGACCGCGACCGGCGACGTCACGCTGCACGCGAGCTGCACGATCCACATGGCGCAGCCGCCGGTCGAGCGCGAGCGGCGCGTGCTCTACACGGCCTTCACCTTGCCATCGCGCGATCCGGAGGCGACGCTGCGCGCACGCCTGCGGGCCCGCGCGGTGCGCGAGGCGGCGCCGGTGACGGTGTCGCAGCGGCCCGCCGTGTGACCGCTTCGAAGGGGGGACCCGGATGACGCTCCGCCTGGTCGGCGCCGGCCTCGGCCGCACCGGCACGATGTCGCTGAAGCTCGCGCTCGAACGTCTGCTCGGCGCGCCCTGCTACCACATGGCCGAGGTGTTCGCGCATCCCGAACACGTGCCCGCGTGGCACGGCGCGGCGCGCGGGAAGATGCCCGACTGGCGCGCCCTGTTCTCGGGCTACGCCGCCGAGGTCGACTGGCCCGGCGCCTCGTTCTGGCCCGAGATCTCCGCGGCCTTCCCCGACGCCGTGGTCCTGCTCTCGGTGCGCGACGCCGATTCGTGGTGGCGCAGCGCCAGCGAGACGATCTTCCCCTCGAGCCGCTCCATGGAGCCGGGCACGCCGTGGCGCGACATGATCGACGAGCTCTTCGCCGACCGCTTCACGAGCGCCCTCGACGACCGGAACGCCTGCATCGCCGCCTACGAGCAGCACAACGCACGGGTGCGACGGCTCGTCCCGCCCGAGCGCCTGGTGGAGTGGACCGCGACCGACGGCTGGGCGCCCCTGTGTCGCGCCCTCGGCGTGCCCGAGCCCGCCGAGCCCTTCCCGCGCGCGAACACGAAGGAGGACTTCGCGGCGATGCGCGCCGCGGGCGCGGCCGCGCTGCAGGCGGCGAAGGAGTCTCGATGAGCGCGTCCTCGTCCGGCGGAGGCGGCGAGCCCTACGTCCTGATCTCCGCCGACACCCACGCGGGCGCGAACATCGCGACCTATCGCGAGTACCTCGACCCGAAGTACCGCGAGGAGTTCGACGCCTGGCGGGCCGGCTACAAGAACCCGCAGAAGGAGCATCTCGGCGGGAAGAAGACCAAGAACTGGGACGACACCGAGCGCTTCCGCGACCTCGAGGCCGACGGCGTCGTCGGTGAGATCGTGTTCCCGAACACGGTGCCGCCCTTCTACACGAACGGTGTGCTCGTCTCGCCGCTTCCGAAGCCCGAGCAGTTCGAGCGGCGCCTGGCCGGGATCCGCGCCCACAACCGCTGGCTCGCCGACTGGTGCGCGGCGCATCCCGCGCGCCGCGCGGGCATCGGCCTCGTGCACCTGAACGACGTCGACGAGGCGATCCGCGACGTCGAGTGGATCGCGAAGCAAGGCCTCCGTGGCGGCATCCTGCTTCCGAACCCGCCCCCCGACGACAAGCACATCGAGCCGCTCTACTCGCGGAAGTACGATCGCTTCTTCGCGGCCTGCCAGGACTTCGACGTGGTGGTGAACCAGCACGGTGGCACGGGCTCGCCCGACTACGGCCCCCACGCGGCCTCGGCGGCGGTCTGGATCGCGGAGGTCGGGTTCTTCTCGAAGCGCGGCTTCACGCAGCTCCTGCTCGGCGGCGTGTTCCACCGCTTCCCGAAGCTCCGCTTCATCCTGACCGAGTCGGGCTGCGCCTGGGTGCCCGAGACGCTCGCGCATCTCGACGGGCTCCACGAGCGCATCCGCTCGGGCGCGATCGGCGAGCTCTCCTACGGGCCCGACGTCGTTCCGCCCGAGAGGCCGAGCTTCTACGCGCGGCGCAACTGCTGGTACGGCGCGAGCTTCCCGAGCCCGCGCGAGCTCGCGGGCCGCGAGGCCGTCGGCATCGACCGCATCCTCTGGGGCAACGACTATCCGCACTACGAGGGGACGTTTCCGTACACGCGCCAGGCGTTGCGCCATACGTTCGCGGACATCGCCGAGCCCGACGTGCGCGCCATGCTCGGCGGCAACGCGGCGACGCTCTACGGCTTCGACCTGGCCGCGCTCGCGCCCGTCGCGGCGCGCGTCTGCCCGACGCCCCGGGACGTCGCGACGCCGCTCTCCGAGAGCGAGTTCCCCCGCGACTCGATGAGCCTGGCGTTCACCCGGCGCTAGGGCAGGCCCGCGGCATGCGGCGGTGGCGATGACGGAACGAGGCACCAATCCGCTGCGGCTGCGTCTCGCGACGCGCGCCGATCTGCCGGCGCTCGGCGCGCTGATCCCGGCCTCCGTTCGCGGGCTCGCGCCGGGCTGGTACACGCCGGAGCAGATCGAGTCGTCGATCCGCCACATGTTCGGACCCGACACGCAGCTGATCGACGACCGCACCTACTTCGTGGTCGAGGCGGAGGACGCGATCGTCGGCTGCGGCGGCTGGAGCCGGCGCGCGACGCTCTTCGGTGGCGACCAGACGAAGGCCGGCGTCGACCCGTTGCTCGATCCCGCCGTCGACCCGGCGCGCATCCGCGCCTTCTTCGTGCATCCCGCCGCCGCGCGGCGGGGCGTCGGCTCGCGGCTCATGGCGGCCTGCATCGACGCCGCTCGCGCCGCAGGCTTCCGGACGCTCACGCTGGTGGCGACCCTGCCGGGCGAGCCGCTCTACCGCGCCTTCGGGTTCGTGGCCGAGGAGCGCTTCGGGGCGCCCCTCGCCGACGGCTCGACGCTCCCGGTGGTGCGCATGGCGCGGGCGATGCCGCGCGGCTGAGCTCGCGCTAGCGGCGGAACCCCATCTCGAAGTCGCCGAGCTCGGGCCGGCGCGTGCGCCACCAGTAGTCGGTCACGATGCCGGACCAGTTGTTGGTGACCTTGCCGGCCGCGTTCTTGTACCAGCTCGAGCAGCCGGCGGCCCAGGCCGTGCGCGCGAGGTCGCGCTGCACGCCTGCGTTGTAGCGGTCCTCGACCGCCTTCCGCACGTCCATCCACGCCGCGCCGCGCGCGATCATGTCCTCGATCGTGCGCAGGATGTAGTTCGCCTGGCACTCGATCATGAAGATGATCGAGTTGTGGCCGAGGTTCGTGTTGGGGCCGTACATCAGGAAGAGGTTCGGGAAGCCCGAGACCGCGATGCCGAGATGCGCCTCGGCGCCGTTGCGCCAGGCGTCCTCGAGCTTGCGGCCGCCGCGGCCCTCGATCGTCATCGGCGCCAGGAAGCTGGTGGTCTCGAAGCCGGTCGCGAACACGAGCGTCTTCGCCGCGTGCAGCACGCCGTCCTTCGTCACCACGCCGTCGCGCGTGATGCGCTCGATCGGCGTCGTCACGACCTCGACGTTCGGCTGCACGATCGCCTGGTAGTAGTCGTCGGAGATCAGGATGCGCTTGCAGCCGATGTCGTAGTCGGGCGTCAGCTTCGCGCGCAGCGCCGGATCCTTCACGACCTCGTGCAGGTACGAGAGCGCGCGCTTGCGCATCTGCTTCCCGAACCAGGAGCCCTGCACGAAGGTCCGGAAGTTGAGCTCGAAGAGCGCCCAGATGCGCCAGCGGTCGGCGCGCAGCAGCCCCGGCACCCAGCGCAGGAGCCACTTCTCGCGCTCGGTGTAGGCCCGGTCCTGGCGCGCGATGATGTAGTTCGCGCTGCGCTGCAGGATCGTGAGCTTCCGCGCCTTCTGCTGCAGGAAGGGGATGAACTGGATCGCGCTCGCGCCGTTGCCCACCACCGCGACGTCCTCGCCGCTGTAGTCGTGGGCGTGGTTCCAGCGCGCCGAATGCCACTGCGTGCCCGCGAAGTCGGCGAGACCCGGCAGGTCGGGCACGTGCGGGCGGTTCAGCTGTCCCGTCGCGGCCACGAAGACGTTGGCGCGGATCGCCTCGCCCGCCGTCGTGCGCAGATGCCACTCGCCCGCGTCCTCGTCGAACGAGGCGCCCGCGATCTCGGTCCCGAAGCGGATGTGGTCGAACAGACCGAAGCGCCGCGCGGTCTCCTCGAGATAGGCCTGGATCTCGGGCTGCGGCGAGAACTTGCGCGACCAGTCGGGCTTCGGCGCAAACGACAGCGAGTAGAGATGGGAGGGCACGTCGCAGCAGGCGCCGGGATACGAGTTCTCGAACCAGGTGCCTCCGACCCGCTCCGACTTCTCGTAGATCGTGAAGGACCGGATCCCGGCGCGCAGGAGCTGGATGCCGAGGCAGAGGCCGGAGATGCCGGCTCCAAGGATCGCGATGGTCGGGGTCGAGCTCGCCGGGCGGGGCCTCGGTTCGGTCATGGGCGCGCATGTCCTTTCGGTCGGAGGAGCCACCGGGCCGCGGATCGCGGCGTCCCGGCAAGATAACTGGCGCCGGCGGCGGCGCGTAGGGCAGGTCTTTCCCCGACGCCTTCCCGCGACGCCGGGGCGACCTAGAATCGGCAGGGCGCATGCAGCGGGCCTCGGGTCCGGGCCCGGACGAGGAGATCTCGTGATCGGCCTCACCGAACGACGGCTCGAGCGCCGGGGCGCCGGCGCCCTCCATGTCGCCCCCGACACGAACGACGGTCGCCCGTGGCGGCGCTGATGCTGCGCGAGCCGCGCGAAACGGACTGGCCCGAGATCCTCGGGCTCGCGAACGCGAGCGTCGCCGGCGTGCCCGGCGCGGGGCTCCAGGACGTCTGGGCCGAAAACCGGCGCCACTTCGACCAGGTGCAGGGAACGCAGCGCCAGCTCGTGGCCGTCGACGAAGGGACCCGCTCGATCGTGGGCTATGCGGCCGTCGAGTCCGCGGGCAGCGACGCGCCCGGCGCCTTCCGTCTCTTCCTGGTGACGGCGCCGGAGCAGCTCGGTCGGATCGGAGGGATCCTCTACCAGAACCTGATCGCCGTGCTGCGCGAGATCGGCGCGCGGGAGGTGCGGTTCCAGGAGCACGCGGCCGACGCGCCCCTGCTCGCGTTCGCCGGCGCCCGGGGCTTCGTCGAGCGACACCGGTTCACGATCGAGGGCGGGCTCGAGATCGTGCAGCTCGTGCGCGGTCTCGACCGCGCCGCGTGATAGGCTCGGCCGCGACGCCCCACATCTGCGCGCCGCGAAGAAAGGACGCCGCCTGATGCTCGACCTGCCCCGCTCTTGGCCGAAGAAGATCGCGCTCCTGCTCCTGGCGGTGTTCTTCATCGGCGCCGGGGTGAACCACTTCCTGAGCCCCGACTTCTACACGGCGATCATGCCGCCGTACCTTCCGTGGCACCGCGAGCTGGTCGCGCTGAGCGGCGTGTTCGAGCTGCTCGGAGGCGTGGCCGTCCTGATCCCGGCGCTGCGCTCGCTCGCGGGCTGGGGCCTGGTCGCGCTGCTGCTCGCGGTGTTCCCGGCGAACGTGCACATGGCGGTCCACCCGGGGCCCTACGTCGAGGGGGGCGTGCCGCTCTGGGGCCTCTACGCGCGGCTTCCGCTCCAGCTCGTCTTTCTCGTCTGGGCGTGGTGGGCGACGCGGCCGGACGGGCCCGCGCTCCGCTTCAGCCCGCGCGTCGCGGCCCGCTAGCGCCGCCCGCGGCGGCGCGCAGGTAGACGTCCTCGGGGCCGTCGTCGTCGTCGCGGGTCGCCCCGACGCGCACGAAGCCGAAGCCGCGGGCGAGCGCCCGCGACGCCTCGTTCCCCGGCGCGATCGACACCACGAAGCGCTCGATTCCGTGCTCGCGCTCGGCCCACGCGAGGAGCGCTGCCACTGCTTCGCGCGCGAAGCCGCGGCGGCGATCGGACGCGAACACGGTGTAGCCGAGCTCGACGCCGCCGGGCGCCCAGTCTTCGAGGTAGGGCTCGCCGGGCAGCGTGTGGAAGCCGGCGTGGCCGACCATGCGCGACTCGTCGCGCAGCACCAGCGCGCGCGTGAGCCACGGCTGCGTCGCGGGGTCGGCCCGGAGCTGGGCCAGGCGCATGCGGAAGATTCCGGCCGCGTCGGGCCACTCCGGCGGCAGCACGGCGCCGAGGAGCTCCGAGGCGCGCGCGAGGTCGCCGGCGAGCGACGCCTCGAGGAAGGCGGGCGTCATCGCGACCAGATCGAGCCGCGGCGTCGGGATCGGCGGAGCGCTCACGGGCCGAGTCTACTCCGGCGTCGTGGTAGGCTGCGCCCGAAGCTGCGAAGGGGGATCGATGCCGCCGTTCGGCGAGCGCGCCAAGGAGCTGCTGCCGTCGGTCCTGCTCACGCTCACGAGCATCCTCCAGGCGCTCGCGCTCGAGGTGCTCTGGACCAGCGCCTCCAGCGCAACGCATCTCTGGGACGGCGGCGCTGCCGCCCTCGCGGGCTGGCTCCAGATCGCGGCCGTGGTCGAGACCGCGGTGCTGATCTGGATCTTCTACGCGCACATCCTGATGCGCTTCCGCTGGGTGCCGACGATGCGCGACTCGATCGTGCCCTTCGGCCTGGGCCTCGGCCAGTTCGCGCTGGCCGAGCTGCTGCGGCCCGAGCAGGTCGTGCTCTGGTGTCTCGTCCTCGCGGCCCTCTTCGCGTACGCCATGGCGTGCTCGATCGCGATCTTCCGCTCGGCCGCGGCCGACCCCGACAACGCCTGGTACTTCGCGGAGCACGAGCCGGACTTCGTCGAGCGCTACGGCCCCGCGATCGCGACCGTCTCGGTGCTGCTCGGTATCGCGGCGCTCGCGGCCTGGGCGGGCCCGGGCGGCGCCGGACAGGTGGTGGCGATGGCGCTCGTGAACGTGGTGCTCTTCGCGCAGATCGAGCTGCAGCGCATCTACTGGAACCGCTCGATGCGGAGGGACGAGGGGCGCTAGCCTCGGAGACGCGATGGATCTCTATCACGTGTGGTTCGATCTGAAGCCCGGCGCGCCGGACCTCGAGGTCTGCGAGGCGGCGCGCGCCTACCTGGAGATGCTGCGCGGGCAGGGCAGCATCCACGGCTTCCGCATCACGCGCCGCAAGCTCGGCCTCGGCCCGCGCGGGATCGGCGAGTTCCACGTGATGATCGAGGTCGAGAGCCTCGCGCAGCTCGACCGGGCCTTCGCCGCGGTCTCGACGCGGGCGGATCCGATCGAGGGCCTCCACGCGGCGGTGAACCAGCGCGTGCAGGGTCTCACCTTCGCGCTCTACCGCGACTTCCCCGACCCGCAGCGCAAGCGCGGCGAAGAGCGCTTCTAGCGCGTCACGAGGAGAGACCGATGCACCGATCGCTCGTGCTCCTGCTTGCGCCCATGGTCGCGCTCGCCTGCGCCTCGGCCCAGCAGGGCAACCCCGTCCGCTATCGCTGTGACGGCGGCCAGACGCTCGAGGTCGTCTACGGCGCGTCGAGCGCGAGCGTGACCTTGCCGGGCCAGGCGCCGGCCGACTGGCGCCAGCAGCCCTCGGGCTCCGGCATCCGCTACGGCGACGGCACGACGACGCTCCACTCCAAGGGCCGCGATGCCTTCGTGGTGCGCGACGGGCGCACGCTCGTCGGCGGCTGCCGCGAGCTCGAGTGAAGGAGGCGGGGGAGT
>Ga0105106_10003770_pt1 | contig 10783 bp, 10 predicted proteins | sample PPLLaktember2015_5_FD_79109 | JGI IMG/M metagenome (GOLD analysis project Ga0105106, IMG submission 79109) | Freshwater sediment microbial communities from Prairie Pothole Lake near Jamestown, North Dakota, USA - PPLs Lake P8 Core (1) Depth... | ecosystem: Environmental > Aquatic > Freshwater >... | reverse complement strand
GCCAAGCCCGGCACCCAGCCGACCACCTGCACCACCTGCGGCGGCCACGGCCAGGTGCGCATCCAGCAGGGCTTCTTCTCGGTGCAGCAGACCTGTCCGCGCTGCGGCGGCACCGGCAAGATGGTGTCCGACCCCTGCACCGCCTGCCACGGCGAAGGCCGCGTCAAGAAGCACAAGACCCTGTCGGTGAAGATTCCTGCCGGGGTCGACAGCGGCGACCGCATCCGTCTGGGCGGCGAAGGCGAAGCCGGGGTCAACGGCGGTCCATCGGGCGACCTCTATGTGGTGATCCATCTCAAGGAGCACCCGGTTTTCAAGCGCGATGGCGACGACCTGCATTGCGAAATGCCGATCAGCTTCGCCACCGCCGCGCTCGGCGGCGAGGTCGACATCCCTACGCTGGACGGCCACGCCAAGATCAAGATTCCGGCCGAAACGCAATCGGGCAAGGTGTTCCGTCTGCGCGGCAAGGGCATCAAGGGTGTGCGCAGCCAGGCGCCGGGCGACCTGATGTGTCACATGCAGATCGAAACGCCGGTCAATCTCTCCGATCGCCAGCGCGAATTGTTGCGTGAGTTCGAAGCCTTGAGCCCGGGTCGGAACAATAATCCGCGCGCGCAGTCGTTCATGGACAAGGTCAAGTCCTTCTTCGGGCAGTAAGTCCTCGGAAGGTCGCGGCCTTGCAAAAGCCAGGCTGCAAGCGTGGCGCCCGCTGTTCGCGGAGCGCCCACGCTTTTTTTCAACCTGCGCTATGCTGAACGTGCATCACCAAAACCAATCCACAGGAGGATAAACCCCATGCGCAAACCTTCACTGATCGCGGCGAGCTGTGCCGCATTCCTTGCCTTCCCCGCTATCGCTGCGGACGTGCCCGTCATCGTCAAAATCCCCAGGCTCACGGTGGAGGCTTCGGAAAAAATCGCCCGTGCCGCGATGGAGGCCTGCCGCAAGGACGGGATCCAGATCGGCGTCACCGTGGTGGATCGCAGCGGCGACGCCATGGCCGTGCTGCGCGACACCCTGGCGCCGCGCATCACCCTGGGAATCAGTCAGCAGAAAGCCAATACCGCGGTCAACTTCAATGCCGCCACCTCAACCATGGAAAGTCGCTTCACCCAGCCGTTCTCGGTCGGCAAGTTCGAGGGCCTGTTGTTTTCCGCCGGCGGTGTGCCGATCGAAGCCGCCGGCAACATCATCGGCGCGGTCGGCATCTCCGGCGCCCCAACCGGCGCGCAGGACGAGGCGTGCGCCCGCGCCGGCATCCAGGCGGTGCAGTTCGAACTCGAATCCGCGAGCCTGTGATCCATCGGCCGGGGAGCATCCCCGGCCCGCTCAGGGCGGACCCGGCCTTCGGGTTCGCCCTGTTCATTTTTTGCGCCACCGCGGACGCGGTATGATCCGCGTCATGTTCGCCCCTCGTCCGCCTGAAATCCGCATGCTGCCTGCCCCCGTGGCGACCCACTGCATCAAGCACCTGCCATGACCGATCTTTTCCACAGCGAACATGCGATCGATTTCGAGCGCCGCTTCGGCGGTGTGCGTCGACTCTACGGCGCCGCTGCCTTCGAGCGTTTCCAGCAGGCGCACGTTTGCGTCATCGGCATCGGCGGCGTCGGTGCATGGAGCGCCGAGGCACTGGCGCGCACGGCCATCGGCCGCCTCACCCTGATCGACCCCGATCACCTGGCCGAATCCAATATCAACCGCCAGGTCCACGCACTGACGCACGAACTCGGGAAATCCAAGATCCAGGCCATGGAAGCACGCATCCATGCGATCAATCCACGCTGCCGGGTGACTGGGGTAGAGGAGTTTCTGGCCGCCGAGAACGTCGCCGGATTGCTGGCGGACAAATTCGATTATGTGGTCGATGCCATCGACAGCGCCCGCGCCAAGACCGCACTGATTGCCCACTGCCGCCGCAATCGCATCCGTCTGGTTTGCATCGGTGCCGCCGGCGGCCAGACTGATCCCGGCCGGGTGCAGCTGGCCGACCTGGCCCGTACCACCGAAGACCCCCTGCTCGCCAAGGTACGCGCCCACCTGCGCCGCGAACACGGCTTTCCGCGCGAGCCCGGGAAGAAATTCGGCGTCGACTGCGTGTACTCGACCGAGCCCCTCACCTACCCGAGCGCCGAGGGCGGTGTGTGCTACGAACGCCCGGAGGACGCCCACCTGCACGGGCTCAATTGTGCCGGGTTCGGTTCGTCCGTGTGCGTCACCGCCACCTTCGGCCTGCGGGCAGCAGCGCAGGTGCTCAACAGGCTGGCTGTGCAATCAAAGTGAGCGGCTCGCCTTTCACTCCGGACTCCCGCCCCGCTCCCTGCGTCACCGCTTCTTCTGGAACGAGACAAGTGCCCCACCGCATTGATTATTCAAGGATTCCATTCGCTCATCCGTTAAACAAGTAATATTCGTCTGGCTGGACAATGGGAGGTGTGGCCATCCCGGAAGTTACAGCCAGCAGGCGACCGGGCGCCGGGACCGATCCCGTGGCACCGAAGACAGGCGTTTAATTGCGGAGACTTGTCGAATGGCTGGCTTGATGCGTTTTATTTCGTTTGGACTCGCACTTGTGCTGGGCCCTTCCGCTTTGGCAAGCGAAAAATCACCGCTGACCCTGGGCGTGTTCCCATACGTCACGCCGGTCCAACTGGTGGCGTTTCACACCCCTCTCAAGGATTATCTCGCCAAGGGGCTGGGGCGCCCCGTGACCCTGGTCACCGCGCCGGATTTCATGAGCTTTGTCGACCGCACCCGCGATGGCCAGTACGACATCGTCTTCACCGCTCCCCATCTTGGCCGCCTGGCTGAAACCCGTGATGGATACAAGCGTGTGGCCCAGACCAGCCATAATGTCCAAGGCTATTTTCTTGCCCGCAAGGATTCGGGAATCAACAAGATCGGGGACCTGAAGGGCAAGACGGTGATGATGGCTCAAAAGGTCTCGATCGTTTATCAGATGGCGGAGCACACGCTGCGGGAAAATGGCCTGGTGCCTGGCGAGTCGGTGACGATCATCGAAACACGCACCCATAACAATGCCATACACGCGCCCTCGCGCGGCGAGGCCGATGCCTCGGTGACGGGCATGCTGCTTTGGCATGTGCTGGACGATGCGCAGAAGGCTCAGCTGCGGGTGATCGGCACCACCGCGGAGGCGCCGGGCTTCCTGGTCATGGCGCACCCGCGACTGACTATGCAGGACATCGAAACCAGCAAAAAGCTGCTGCTGGATTTCCACAAGGTGCCGGGGGGCGAATCCTACTTCGCGACCAATGGCTTCGAGAAATTTCAACCCGTCGACGACCGGGCCATGAAAGGGCTTGATCCCTATACCCAGATATTCCTGAAACCGGCCAGCCCGTGACCTCGAACAAGACCCCCTTTTTTCATTCCATCCGGACACGGCTGGTCATCGTCAGCATAGTTATTGAATTGACGATGCTGGGGCTGCTGATTGCCAACAGCGTGCGCCTGATGACCAAAGTGATGGAGGACCGTACTGAGGCGCGGCTGCAAACCGTCAGCCCGCTGCTCAATGCGTCCCTGGGGGCGCGCCTGTTCGAGCGCGATCACGCCTCGGTCATCGAAATTCTGCAGCAACTCGTCCACAGTCCGGCCGCCGAGCTGGACTATATCGTCGTCCTCGATGACAAGAAAAAGGTATACGCCCAGGCCGGCAAGGTCGATGCGGCCAAAATGCCCGCGGTCGATGCAAACATCCGGCAAAGCCTGAGCGATCTGGTATACGACACGGCCATTCCCCTCACGCTTGGGGGCGAAACCATCGGCTACGCGCAATACGGACTGTCCTTGGCCTCATTTGTGGCATCGCGGGAAAGCATTCTGCGCCAGAGCCTGATGATTGCCGGGGCTGAAATCCTGTTCACCCTGCTTGCCCTGGGTATCGCCGGCTACCTTCTGACCCGCCATATCAAATCCCTGCTGACAGCCACCCAAAAAATCAGCGGCGGCGATTACGATCTGCATATCCCCGTGGCCAGCCGTGACGAAATCGGCATGCTCGCCTGCAATTTCAATTCCATGACCGGGGCAATCCGCAATCGCATTGCCGCGCTACGCGAGTCCGAACAGGCACTGCACGAAGAAAAGGAACGCGCCGAGGTCACGCTGCATTCCATCGGCGACGGGGTCATCACCACCGATCTTCAAGGCAGGGTGCGTTATCTGAATCCTGTCGCTGAAACCCTGACCGGCTGCACGCTGGCCGAGGGAGCCGGCAAACCCATTGAAACGGTCTATCGGGTGCAGGATCAGTCCACGGGGAGCCCGCTGGCCAACCCTGTGCGGTTATGTCTGGCAGAGGACACCGTGATCAGCGGCGCCAACCTCGCCCAACTGGTGCGTGCCGATGGCCGATCGTATGCCATCGAGGAAACCGCCTCTCCAATCCGCGGCAAGGAAGGCAAAACCGTGGGCGCGGTGCTGGTATTCCATGATGTGACCGAGGCCCGCGAAGCCTCCCGCAAGCTGACCTACCAGGCCACCCACGACGCCCTGACGGGACTGATCAATCGCCGCGAGTTCGAGCGGCAGGTCGAGGACGTCCTTCGGGAAGCCAAGCAATACGACACAAGCCATGCATTCTGTTACATGGATCTGTACCAGTTCAAGGTCGTCAACGACACCTGTGGGCACATTGCAGGTGACGGCTTGCTGGTCGAACTCGCCACGATGATTCGCCATCGGGTGCGCGAATCCGACACCGTCGCCCGTTTGGGCGGCGACGAATTCGGCATCCTGATGCGGAATATTCCCCTGAATGAAGCCCGCGCCCTGGCGGAAGACATCCGCAACCGGGTCCGCGATTACCGTTACCTGTGGGAAGGGCAAACATTCGAGGTCGGAATCAGCATCGGCGTGGTGCCGATTCGGTCGGACACCGCCGCGGCTGTGGATATTTTCAGCAACGCCGACATCGCCTGTTTCGTCGCCAAGGACAAGGGGCGCAACCAGATCCATGTTTCCAGCATGGACGATGTCGAGCAGGCGCGTCGTCATCTGGAAATGCAATGGTCGGTGCGCATTCCCAGCGCCCTGGAAAATAACCGCTTCGTCCTGCACTGCCAGAAAATCTATCCGCTTGACGCGAACAGTGTAGAAGCCCCCCGCTGCGAACTGCTGGTTCGCATGCTGGAGGAGGACGGTACGCTGATCCTGCCGGGGCGCCTGATTCCCGCCGCCGAGCGATTCCGCCACATGCCCGACATCGACCGCTGGGTCGTCCACAATGCCTTGCAACTCATCGCCCGCCATGGCACCACGCTGGGATTGGCTGCCTATGCCATCAATCTGTCCGGGCAGTCACTGGGACAGGAGGATCTGCTCGATTTCGTCAAACGCGAAATCCTGCGCAGCGGGGTCAATCCCCGCCTAGTCACTTTCGAGATCACCGAAACAGCCGCCATTCGAAACGTGTCGCATGCCGCCCGCTTCATGACGGAACTGAAGAAAATGGGCTGCCAGTTCTCGCTCGACGATTTCGGCAGCGGCCTCAGCTCCTTCGGCTACCTCAAGATGCTGCCGGTGGACTACCTGAAGATCGATGGCAGCTTCGTGCGCAACATGGTGCACGACGAGCACGACCACTCCATCGTCGTCGCCATCACCCAGATCGCCAAGACCCTGAAAATAGCGTGCGTGGCGGAGTTCATTGAGGACGAGTCCACCCTGCAGGCGCTGAAGGAAATCGGGGTGGATTATGGGCAGGGGTATTTCCTGCATCGCCCGGAGGCCATTGCCAGCCACGACGCCCTCGAGAAGCAGCCGTTCAGGGGCTAAAACCCGGCTTTCAGCTACCCGTTGCGCCTTGCTCAGTGCTGGGTCGCGGCAAACAGCCGGAAAAAATTCTGCGACGTGATTTCTCCCACTGCTTCGGGCGTGATCCCTCGCACCCGCGCGATTTCTTCCGCCACGTGCTTCACGAAGCCCGGCTCGTTGGTTTGTCCGCGATGCGGCACCGGCGCCAGATACGGCGCATCGGTTTCGATCAGCATCCGATCCATTGGGATGGCCGCAGCCACCTCGCGTAGCGCTGCGGCGTTCTTGAAGGTCACGATGCCGGAAAACGAGATGTAGAAACCCAGCTCGATGGCCGCTTCGGCCACCGCCAGGCTTTCGGTGAAGCAGTGCATCACGCCGCCCGCATCGCCCGCCTGTTCCTCGCGCATGATGCGCAGGGTGTCGTCGGCCGCGGAGCGGGTGTGGATTACCAGGGGCTTCCTGCAGGCGCGTGCCGCACGGATGTGGGTACGGAAGCGTTCGCGCTGCCATTCGAGGTCGCCAGTCAGCCGGAAATAATCCAGCCCGGTCTCGCCGATCGCCACTACCTTGGGATGGTCGGCCAGGGCGACCAGTTCGTCCACCGTCGGCTCGGTGCAGTCCTCGTGGTCGGGATGCACCCCGACCGAGGCATACACATTGGGATGCGCCTCGGCCAGGGCGAGGATGTCGGGGAATTTTTCCAGTTCCACGCTGATGCACAGCGCGTGGCTCACCTGGTTGGCCGCCATGCGGTCGAACACCTCGGGCAGCCTGCCGGCAAGATCGGGGAAATTGATGTGGCAGTGGGAATCGATGTACATGCGGTGGCGAGCACCGCATGGGTGCTACATGGTGTGGGTGGGTCGCACCGATTTTAACGAACCGCCGAGCAAACCTTCAATCTTGTTTTGCGCCGCCTTGCCACTTTCGTTGAAGGCGAACTGCACGCCGACCCCCTGGGTGCGGCTGCCGTGCGCACCGGCGGGTGTCACCCACACCACCTTGCCGGAGACCGGCAGCTTGGCGGGGTCGTCCATCAGGGTCAGCAGCATGAACACTTCCTCGCCCATCTTGTACTGCTTGTTGGTTGGAATGAACAGGCCGCCCCCCTTGATGAACGGCATGTAGGCCGCGAACAGCGCGGACTTTTCCTTGATCGACAAGGAAAGCACGCCGGGGCGGACTTGCGCTGTGACATCGTTGACTGCTGCATTCATGGTCGTTTCTCTTCAATCAAACACGTGCCGGTACTGAATCAGCCAGGCCTGCAACTGCAGGCTCCGGTTGAGCGGATGCGCCAGCGTCCTGCCTTCGTTCGCCTGCATTCTGGCGAGCGCCAGCAGTTTCGCCAGATCGGCTCTCTTGCCCAGCCGCGCCAGTGCCTCGGCAAAATCGCGGTTGAACTGCACACTGCCCTGCAACTTCACCGCCAGCAAATCGCCCAACCACTTGTAGACCACGGCGTGCCAGGTCTGCGGGCTGACCGTTTTCCAGCGTTCCCCCAGGGTCACCGGATCGAGCTGGTCGGGCCGCGCCAGGCCTTCCAGCACGCCGAGGCGTTCGTCCAGTTCGCTGCCATCGACCCAGCGCTGGGCGTCGAGCGGAGTGCCGCCGGACAGCGCTAGCAGGTTCAGCGCATCGTCCACGCCCTGCCCGGCCAGCCACTGTGCCGCCTGATCGACAGGCGGCAGGCCGATGTCGAGCCGGGTGCAGCGGCTGCGGATGGTCGGCAACAGGCGCCGCGGCTGGTCCGAGACCAGCACGAACACCGTATTTAACGGCGGTTCCTCCAGTACCTTTAACAGGGCATTGGCCGCCGCCAGGTTGAGGCTGTCCGCCGGGTTGACCAGCACCACCCGAAAACCGGCCCGGTAGGTGGAAAGCTGAACGAAATCGACCGCCTCGCGCGCCTGGTCGACCTCGATGGCGGTGGCCATGCGGGTTTCGCCTTCCTTGCTGGTCTTCTCCTGCAGGGTGACCAGCCTGAAGTCCGGATGCCCGCCGGTCTCGAACCAGTGGCAGGCCGGGCACTGGCCGCACGCGGCGCCGTCGGGCTGCGGCGACTCGCACAGCAGGGCCTGGGCCCACGCCAGCGCCAGCGCGCCCTTGCCCACCCCGCGCGGACCGGCCAGCAGCAGGGCCTGCGCCGGGCGGGCGCGGGTCGCCAGCAGGCGCTTCCAGGGCGTTTCCAGCCAGGGGTACGGTGCGTTCACGCCAAATCCTGCAACAGCAGGCCGATTTCGATTTGCAAATCGGCAATGCTGTGGCGCGCGTCGAGCACCCGGATGCGCGCCGGCTCGGCCTGCGCACGCTCGAGATAGGCGTTGCGCACACGGCTGAAAAAGCTGTCGGCCTCGCGCTCGAAGCGGTCGGCGGTGCGTGCCGCCGAGCGGCGTGCCTCCGCCACCTCGGGCGGCACGTCGAACAGCAGGGTCAGATCGGGCGCAAAGCCGCGCTGCACCCAGGCTTCCAATGCCGCGATGCGCTCCGCTGCAATGCCGCGCCCGCCGCACTGGTAGGCGTAGCTGGCGTCTGTGAAACGGTCGGACACCACCCACGCGCCGCGCGCCAGCGCCGGCAGAATCAGCGCAGCCAGGTGCTCCTGGCGCGCGGCAAACATCAGCAGCAGTTCGGTATCGGGATCCATGTGCTGATGCAGCAGCAGTTCGCGCAGGGTTTCGCCAAGCGGGGTGCCGCCGGGCTCGCGAGTGACGATGACCTCCCTGCCCTGCTGGCGCAGCCAGTCGGCGACAAAGCTCAGATGGGTGCTTTTGCCGGCGCCGTCGACGCCTTCGAGGGTGATGAATTTACCGGGTGTCATCGTTGATGGCGGTTCACTGCGCGGTTGTGCGCGGCAAGATTATTGGAAAAAACATGGGTGCCGTCGCCGCGCGAAACGAAATACAGCGCATCGGTATTGGCCGGGTTCAGCGCAGCCTGGATCGCCGCTTCGCTGGGCATCGCAATCGGCGTCGGCGGCAGTCCCCCACGGGTATAGGTGTTGTAAGGCGTGTCGGTCTGCAGGTCGACCTTGCGCAGATTGCCGTCGAAGCGCTCGCCCAGACCGTAGATCACGGCGGGATCGGTCTGCAGGCGCATCCGCAGCCTGAGCCGGTTGAGGAACACCCCGGCAATCATCGGGCGTTCGAAGGCCGCACCGGTCTCCTTTTCAACGATCGACGCCATGATCAGCGCTTCATACGGCGTGCGGTACGGCAGGCCCGGCGCGCGGGTTTCCCAGGCCGCCATGAGCTTGTCGTGCTGCAGTCGATAGGCGCGACGCAAGACCTGGATATCGGATGAATGCGGCGCGTAGAAATAGGTATCGGGGAACAGCAGGCCTTCAGGATGGCTTTCTTCCGCACCGATCGCTTGCAGCAAGTCGGCATCGCTCATGCCGGCGCTGTCGTTTTTCAGCAGCGGCTGCGCGGCGAGGGCGGCGCGCACCTCGCGCCAGTTCCAGCCTTCGATGAACTGCACGATGGCCTGCGAGACCTCGCCACGCTGGATCTTGGCATAGAGCTCCAGCGGCGTCAGGGGCTTGTCGAGGGTATACACGCCAACCTTGAGCGTACCCGCCTTTCCGAGCACGCGTCCGAGCAGCCAGAACATCCGCGCGTTACCGATCACGCCTTCGCGCTCCAGCATCACGCTCAGGCTTTTCAGATGCGTGCCGGGCGTCACGCTGATGGTTTTCGGCAATGGGTCGATGCGCAGCGGCTGGTTTCCATACCAGGCCAGTCCGCCTGCCCCTGCCAGTGCGGCCAGGATCGTGAGCAGGAGCAATCGTTTAATCAAGGTCTTCATACAAGGCAGTTTTCAACGTGTCGGTCCAGCCCGCGGCCGGCAAGGTCGCGTCATCCAGCCTGGCCACCCGGCGCATGCCAATGACACTATTGCAGATCATCACTTCATCCGCAGCGAGTATAGCGGCTGGCAGCGCCCGACCGATATGGACCGGGATGCCACGACGCGCCGCCGCACGCAGCAGACGCGCCCGGGAAACCCCCGCCACGCCGCACTGGCTCAGATCCGGGGTGAACAGTTCGCCGTTGCGGACCCAGAAGAGGTTGCTCATCACGCCGCTGATCACGGCGCCGCTATCGTCGCACAGCAGCCCCTCTCCTATCGCCGGGTCATCCCATTCCGACCGCGCCAGCACGTTTTCCAGCCGGTTCAGATGTTTGATTCCCGCCAATCTGGGTTGCCGCGCCAGCCGCAGGGTGCACCAGCGCGCATGGATGTCGACGGGGGCGTCTGGCCGGGCATGGGGCGGCAGGGGCGACGCCATCACAATCCTCGTGCAGGCCTGCCCCGCGGTCGGCGCATAGCCGCGCGCTCCTGCGCCGCGCGTGAGGATGATTTTCACCACGCTTTCGCCGACTTCGGCCACCCTGCAGACTTCTGTGCGCAACAGCGCCTCGTCCGGGCACGCCAGCCCCAGGGCCGCACTGTCGGCGGCGAGTTTGGCGTAATGGTCGCGCCACCACAGCGGCGCGCCGGCCTGCGTGCGCAGGGTGCGGAACACGCCGTCGCCATAGGCGAGCCCGCGATCCAGCACGCTCACCGACTCGGCAGCCTGGCCGTCGACGAGCGTCATTCGGTATCCAGCGCGCGCAACAGGCCACGGGCCTTGGCGCGGGTTTCGTCAAGTTCGCGCTGCGCGACGGAATCGGCGACGATGCCGGCGCCGGCGCGGAAACTCAGTTCGCGTCCGCGCAGCAGAAAACTGCGGATCAGGATGTTGAAATCGAAGCTGCCGTCGCGATTGATGTAGCCGACGCTGCCGGTATAGCTGCGTCGCGGCGTTTGCTCGAGTTCGCGAATGATCTGCATGGTGCGCACCTTGGGACAGCCGGTAATGGTGCCGCCGGGAAACACCGCGCGCAAGACGTCGAACACGCTCATGTCTGCACGCAGCCTGCCGCGGACTGTAGATTCGATGTGATGCACATGGCGGTAGCTGGCGATTTCCATCAGCGCCGCCACCTCCACG
>Ga0105106_10003769_pt1 | contig 10785 bp, 7 predicted proteins | sample PPLLaktember2015_5_FD_79109 | JGI IMG/M metagenome (GOLD analysis project Ga0105106, IMG submission 79109) | Freshwater sediment microbial communities from Prairie Pothole Lake near Jamestown, North Dakota, USA - PPLs Lake P8 Core (1) Depth... | ecosystem: Environmental > Aquatic > Freshwater >... | reverse complement strand
TGGAAACCGACGGCAGGATCATCACGCTGCCGGGCGACCTGCTGCACGAATCGGAACAGGGCATCGCCGATTACCTCGAAAAACAGAACCGCTACACCACGCTGCAGGCCGAGGCGCTGTACCGCGCCGGCAAACGCACCAACCCGCTCAAGCTGGTGCTGAGCCCGGTATTCCGTTTCATCAGGTTTTATTTTGTGCGCCTGGGATTTCTCGACGGCGTGCCGGGACTGGTGCACATCTCAATCGGCTGCTTCAACAGCTACTGCAAGTACGCAAAGCTGATCGAGTTGCGGCGGCGCGGCTGAAAAACCCGACAACAGCGTTCAGGTCGACGGTACGGTTCGTTACCGCGGTTGTTCTGTCCCGAAAAGATTCCTGCCGGCATTTCTGCATTGCACAAGCAACTGCTCGAAGCCGCGCAACGCCTCCTCCACGGTAATATCTCCGACACTGCGGCTGGCCGGTTGCAGCAGGACATGCGGAACCTTCCAGGGGTACCAACGCGTCCTGTCGGAGTCCCCGAAAAAGCACAGGATGGGTTTGCCCAGCGCCGCGGCGATATGCAGCGCGCCGCCATCGCTGCAAACGATCACGTCACAGCATGACAGGCCGGCGATCAACTCATCCAGACGCTGCGTGGCGCACGGCGACAGCGGAACACCTTGCGTTTCCGCCGTCACCCGCGCCGCCATGGCGTCATCGCCGGGATGCTGCGGATGATCCTCCGCGCCGGGTGACCAGAAAAGCATGAAGTCCGCATCGTATCTGCTGTGCAGTTCCTTTATCAGCTGGACAAAACGGTCGGAAGACCAACGATTGCTGGGTTTGCGGGCGCTGATATGGACACCGATCCGAAACCTTCCTGATGGTCCGCCCTGTGTTTCGATGCGCGACAGGGCACGCCGGACTTCTTCGGCGTTGGGGACGACACACATATCTGGGGGCTCTCCATGGATGCCGAGCGGTCCCAGCAAGCGAAAGACATCTTCCACTTCATGTAACGGACGCGGCAGTTCGTAGGGAACCGCCATGTCAATGGCGCGGCTCCCGCCTCGACCCTGTTCGGTGAAACCGATGATGTGTCTGGGTCGAACCGCACGCGCCAGGCGTAACCCACGCGGCAAAAACCGGGCGCCCGCAACAATCGCATAGTCGAACCGTTGGCGTTTCAGGCTCGCCATCAAGGCAATGCGGTTCCACAACACGCGCCAGGCGCTTGATCCGTCAATGCGGTGTTTAAGTTTGGTGTAGGCATAGACGTGATCGAGATCGAGATTGTTTTGCAAAACCGGAGCATTGTAACTGTTCACCAAGGCGCAGATTCTGGCGTTCGGATAACGTTGACGCAGGGCACGAATAAGCGGTGTGGTACACACGAGGTCACCGATGTTGTCGCGCCGGATCACCAGAAAGCTTGGATCCTGTGAAAAGGATGGACCCGCTTCAGCTTGCATATTCTTTTGAACGCGATGCGCCTGCCGCCTGAGCCGCGAGCAGGCCCGCCACCAGCATGAACTGTTGCAACATGTGATCCTTGGTCACGCTGTCCAGTAGCAGGCGCGTCGAAAAATCCAGAACCACAAATACCAAGGCTAACCCGGCATAGGTTCCGGTAACGCGAAAACGCCGCAATCCAAGCCAAAAAAGGCTGGTCAGAAACGCAATCCATAGCAACGCGCCCGGGACACCAGTGCCGATCGCGATGTCGAGGAGGCCGCTATGGCTGTGTCCGCGCCCTTCGCCGTACTTCAACTGCAAGCCACGCCCGAAGGCATTCCGGTCGAAGCCGATGCCGAGCGGATGCTCGACGACCAGCAGCAGAGCTTCCTTGAGCCAGGCGATACGCAGGTAGGCGGACTCTTCCACAATTCCACCATCGGGGAGCTTTGGCAATCCATATTTGTGAGTATCCAGCCAGTTTTTGTGACCTTTAGTATCCAGTGCAACAGGTATCGTCGCCGTCATTTGATCCCAGGAGATTCCCCGCTTGGATGCCGTGGTATAAAACATGGAAGCCGCGAGCACAACAAACAGGCAAGCAACCACCGTGATGAACCGCCACTGATGCTGACCTCTGTTAGTGCTGGCCCAGTAAAGCGCGATGAATCCAACTCCCATTGCGAGCAGGGCCAGAACCGCATTGCGCGTCCCTTCCGCGTACAGACTGAGCAGTGTCAGTACCCATATCACCGCAAACACCCCGTTGTTTATCTTGAACGCACGCGACTTTCCGGTGAGCCGCAAGAACAGCTCGCTCAACAAAAACGCCAGCAGAATGTTCGTCAGAAAGCTGGCCTTGTCAGGGCCGTCAGTCAAACCTTGGGCGCGTATTGTGAAAGTATTTGATGAGATTGCAATCCACAGTGACTGCGCATCCACAATGAAAACGTGAATCAGGAGGACAATTATTACCACAGTGAGCAGCCGTTGCCGTGCGGGATGATCTGTCTCAACCGCCATGCCAGCTGCCACTCCTGTCATCAGCGATACCAGGGCCATCAACCACTGACCTCTAACCTCAGAAAGCGATCTTCCTGGGTCATCGCTAATGAAGATGGCCCCGATAACAATCCAAAAGGATAATGTGACAAACAAAACCGCGGACAAAGTCAGGTGTGAGAGGATGGTCAGATTTCTGCGCCTGAGGGCCAGGTATCCAAACAGGCCTATTGCGCCCAGAAGCAACGGGTAACGAAGGCTAATGGTATGGGGGATAGAATAGATAAACAGCAACAAGGCCAAAAAGACGAGGCCCGCATGATATTGCCATCGCGTCTGTCCGACAGCGATATCCCCACGTTTCAACCCACTTCGCGCCACTATGAACCTCGTCCTTAAACCGCATTCCGGTCCTGCGGCAGAATCTGCGATTTTGCGATACGTAAATTTTTGAAAATCGGCCCGGGGACGTTATCGCACGATCCGTTGGCATGGCATCGTTAAGCCACCGAGCCTGGTCTGGATTGAAACCGCGCAATTTTTCCGAATGAACAATCATAAATGATACAATGTATTACATCCATATTAGGAGCTGTCCTCAGCTTTACCTGCCACCAACCTGATGCATTTGCGCGCCCCTTCATCGGTCACACATAGCGAAGCCAATGTCTTCTCTTCTGCCGGCATTACCACGGTCCAAATCACGGGCGATGTCAGTCATATCCGAGTTAAAAGAGCTGGAATCAGCTTTTGCAAAATAAACAACTTGGTGCGAAATAAAAACGATGTGCGGACTCGCGGGATTCCATAGCCCGGTTTCATATCCTTCGTCGACGCTGCGACGAATGTGCGAGACCATCCGCCATCGGGGGCCGGACGGGGAGGGTTATTTCGAGCACGGCGACGTTCACCTCGGGCATCGCCGGCTCAGCGTCATCGATCCCGCCGGCAGCCCGCAACCCATGTTCAGCCGCGACCGAAACTTCGCGATTGTGTTCAATGGCGAGATCTACAATTTCGCCTCGCTGCGCGAGGAACTGACGGTGCTCGGGCATTCATTTCAGACTCGTGGCGACACCGAAACCCTGATATACGCCTACGCCCAATACGGCGTGGACATGCTTCAGAAAATCGACGGGATGTTCGCATTCGCGATCTGGGATGAAAAAAATCAAAGTCTGTTGCTGGCGCGCGATCATATCGGCGTGAAACCGCTGTACTACTACTGGGACGGCCGGACACTGGTTTTCGGTTCGGAACTAAAAGCCTTACTGCAACATCCGGCCGTTCCGCGCGAAATAGATCCGAAGGCGATCGCGCTGTTTCTGGAATGCCAGTATATACCGTCCCCGCGCAGCATCTATCAGCACGTCCGCAAGCTTCCACCGGGACATTTTCTTGTGCTGCAGCATGGACGTTTACGCGAATCTTCCTATTGGCATCTGGATTACAGCAATAAACTGGACATCGGAGAAGGAGAAGCGCGTGCGCTGGTGGATCGGGAGTTGCGACGATCCGTCAAAAGCATGCTGGTCTCCGATGTGCCTTTAGGCGCGTTTGTCAGCGGCGGTATCGACTCGAGCCTGGTTGCCGCCCTCATGACCGACATCCTCGGAAAACCGGTCGACACATTCAGCCTGGGTTTCAGTCATGGCGTTCAAAGCGAGCACGTCGAAGCCGCACAGGTGGCGCAACACATCGGCAGCCGGCACCACCCGCTTGTTCTGGACCCGCACGCCTGTCTCGAGACCCTGGATCAATGGACGGACGTGTTCGACGAACCGTTCGGCGACCAGGCGGCGCTGCCGACGTACCTCCTTTCCAAAATGACGCGCCAGCACGTTACCGTGGTCCTGACCGGCGAAGGTGCTGACGAACTCTTCGCCGGCTACGGCAATTACACCAAGCGCACGCGTCAGGAAAGATACACACGCTGGCTCGGAGGCCGCTACTCTCCTTTGCCCGCCATGGTGCGCCATCTGCCCGCACGTATGCGCAAAGACCGGTTGCTGAAAGCCATCAGCAAGCCCGAGGCCGAGCGCTATGCAACCATCCCGAGTGTCTTCGACTCCTTGCTCTGGCCCGGTCTCTTTACGCCGTCCCTGCTTTCACACGCCCGGGAAACCATCAGCCAGTACGCCGCGCGGTTCTTCAACGAATGCAATTCGGGCGAATACATGGACCGGATCATGTATGTCGATACCCGTCTCTGGCTCCCCGACGATCTTCTGGTCAAGGTCGACCGCGCGACCATGGCAAACTCGCTGGAGGCGCGCGTGCCCTACCTCGATCACCATTTCGTGCAAACCTGCGCGCGGCTGCAACCGGACCTCAAACAACATGGTCCGGTAACGAAATTCATCCTGAAGAAAATCGCCGAACGTTATTTGCCGCACGACATCGTGCACCGCCGCAAACAGGGTTTTGTCATGCCGTTGAGTGAATGGCTCGGCAGCGAATTGCAGGTGGAGGTACGCGCTGCCCTGTCACCCCAAAAGCTTGGCCGGCGAAATCTCCTCGCCCCCAGGGCATTGCAACACCTGCTCGACCAGCACTATCAAGGCCGACGCAACCATTCCGGACGTTTATGGGCGTTGCTGGTGCTCGAACGCTGGTTTAACCGATATGCGCCGGACTTCGTGCTGGACACCAAGAGCAACGTCAATACGTCGCCCGGCGTCGTTACATCCACGCATCAATCGCCACAGGCCCCGTGACCCAGCGTCCGCTCAGCATCCTGCATACTGAATCCTCCGTCGGCTGGGGAGGTCAGGAGATTCGAATCCTGACCGAGGCTCAGGGCATGATGCGCCGGGGACACCGGATCACGTTGCTGTGTCCACCCGACGCCAGACTGCGCCCAGCCGCGCAAAAAATGGGGCTGCCGGTCGTCACTTTGCCGATCGGCACAAAACGCCTGAGCGCATTGTTGGCGTTGCGGCGCTGGTTGGCGGTGAACGGCCGCGGTTTCGACGTCATCAACATGCACAGCTCCACGGACAGCTGGTTAAGCGCGCTGGCCTGCCGTACGCTGCGCGGCATGCCGCCGCTGGTACGCACCCGTCACGTCTCCACCGCCGTCCATAACAACCCGCCCACGCGCTGGCTGTATCTGCGCGCCACGGCGCACATCGTCACGGCGGGCGAGGCGCTGCGCCAGCAATTGCACCGTGCCAACCGCTTTCCGCTGGAACACATGACCTCGGTGCCAACCGGCATTGACCTTGACCGCTTCGCACCGCGCGACCGCCTTGCCATGCGCCGCAAACTGGGGGTACGTGAAATGCCGACACTGGGTATCGTCGCCACCTTGCGCGATTGGAAGGGTCATACGTACCTGATCGACGCCTTTCGCGATCTGCGCGCGCGGTTCCCGGACTGGCAGTTGCTCATCATCGGCGACGGCCCGCAGCGCGCAAATCTTGAACAGCAGGTGCGACGACTGGTGCTCGGTGACAGCATCCGGTTTGTCGGCAACCAGGACAATGTCGACGAATGGTTGAACGCACTTGATCTCTTTGTCCTGCCATCCTACGGCGAGGAAGGCGTGCCCCAGGGCGTGATGCAGGCCATGGCCAGCGGTCTGGCCGTGGTGTCGACGCCGGTGGGGGCCATCCGCGAGGCGGTCGTTGATGGCGTTACTGGCATACTGGTCGAACCCCGAAATACCGATGCGCTGGCGCAAGACTTGGCGCGGTTGATGTCCGATGAAATCCTGCGCCGGCAGATAGGCGAGGCCGGTCTGCGCCATGCGCGGGCGCACTTCAGCATCGAAGAGATGCTCGACAAGATGGAAAAAATCTTTTACCGCTTTGCCCGGCGCGAGACGCCCTGAACATGTGCGGGATCGCGGGATTCTTCGGCAAGCGTCTGATCGCACCGGCGACGATGGAGGCGATGCTCGCGCAGCTGCGCCGGCGCGGCCCGGACGCGCAACACGTGGTTGCCTGGGATTCGGCCTGGCGCCGGCAAAGCCACAACGCCGCCAATGCCCTGATTCACGCGCGCCTGTCGATCATCGACCCGCGCCCCGAGGCGGATCAGCCCATGTCCAACGACACGGGCGACATCTGGATCTGCTACAACGGCGAGGTCTACGGCTGGCAGGAGGAGGCGAAGGCGCTCGCGCGTCAGGGAGTCCGGCTGCGCACGCATTGCGATACCGAGTTCATCCTGCGCGGCTACGAGGCATGGGGTTTCGAGGCCCTGCTGCCAAAGCTGCGCGGCATGTTCGCGCTGGCGATACTGGATTTGCGGCAACGCACCGTCTGGCTCACGCGCGACCGCATGGGCCTCAAACCACTCGTCTATTACTTTCATGATGGCGAGCTGGCATTCGGCTCCACCGTGCGCAGCCTGATCCCGTATCTGCCCGCAGAGCGGCGCGGATTGAGCCCGGAAGGCATCGATGCATTTCTTGCCCACCGTTACGTCCCGGCACCCCGAACGATTTTCCGTGACATCGGCCGGCTCGAGAACGGTCACTGGCTGCGCCTCGATCTGGACAGCCGCCGCCTGGAGAAGCGGCGCTACTGGCAACCGCGGGCAGCGCCGGGCGACTGGCGTACCACGCTGGACGACGCGATCCGCCTGCGCACGGTCGCCGACCGGCCGGTCGGGCTGTTCCTGAGCAGCGGCATCGATTCCTCGGTGCTCGCCTGTCGTCTCTCCGAATTGGGTTACCACCAACTGGCGGGTTTCACTGCCGCTTTCCCGGGCAGCCCGATGGACGAGTGCCCCGATGCCTGCGCCATTGCCACGCGTCTCGACCTGCCGCACCGCGCCGTCGAGATTCCTCAGTCGATCACCGGGGAGTTCGCGCGCATTGTGGCTGATCTCGACGAGCCCTTCGCCGACCCCAGCAGTTTCCCAAGCTGGTTCCTGGCGCGCGAAACATCAAAACAGGTGAAGGTAGTGCTCGGTGGCGACGGCGGCGATGAGCTGTTCGCCGGATACAAGCGTATTTACCAGCATCTCCGGACACGCTGGCGCAAGGGGTTGCGTCTGCCGCTTCCCATCATCGCCACGGCGGCGAGCAAGGGAGCGAGTAAACTGTGCAGCGAGCTTCGCATGACTTGGGGCGACGCCTACGCGTTGCGTTTCTCCGGGCTGACGCCCAACCAGCGTCATTTCCTGCAACCCGGATTCACGCCACCGACCTTGAATTACTGGCGCAAGCCGGATCGGTCATCGGACACGGCGCTGGAACGCTTGCTCGACATCGATTTCGCCAACTATCTGCCGGAATACATCCTGCGCAAGGCCGATCTGTGCACCATGGCGCACGGGCTCGAACTGCGCGCGCCCCTGCTCGATCATCATCTGTATCAGTCGCTGCTGGCCCTGCCCTACTCAGAGCGTTTCACGCAGCCCCCGAAACAGGCGTTGGCGCCTTTGCTCGCGCCCCTTGCCGACTTGAAACTGTTCGCGCGCAAGAAGCGTGGTTTCAATCCGCCGCTCGATGATTGGCTGAAACAAGATCTCGCCAACCGCCTTCCTTCATTGGGGGAAAACCTGAACCGGCTCACGGACGGGCAGCTCTCGACATCCGCTGTTCAACAGCTCACGCGGCGCTATCTTGCCGGCGATAACCGTCTGGCGGAGCAGGTGCTGCAGTTGCTGATTCTCGATGAGTCCCTGCAACAACTGACCGCGATGGCGGGCGCGAAATGAGTACCAGCCGCCTGCCATCGCGCCTGCTCGTGGTTGCGCTGGCGCTGCTGCGCCTACCCGCCCGCCTGCGGCGAAATCGGCCCGTTGAAGTGCGCCGGATACTCATCGCTCACCATTTGCTGCTCGGCGACACCCTGATGCTGACGCCTCTGCTCGCCAAACTGCGTGAACGCTATCCCCTGGCTGAAGTGGTCATGCCCGTGCGCAAGGACCTGTACCCGCTTTACCAGACCTCACCGTACGGGGTGCACGCGGTGGCTTACGATCCGCGTGACATCAAGACACTGCTGGCGTTGCTGCGGCAACCGGGCTTCGATCTTGCCCTGCTGCCAGCAGACAATCGCTTCAGCTGGCTGGCGTTTGCCCTGGGCAGCCGCTGGATCGTGGGGTTCGAGGGCGACCGGCCCGCGTACAAGAACTGGCTGGTCGATGAGTTGCGCCCGAACCCGGCCGACCCGATGGCCTGGTGCGACACCACTGCGGAGCTGGTCGACGGCCCTCGTCCACAGCACTATGAACAAAAGGCCTGGCCGGCACCCGCACACCGAAAATTCGAATATCCGGTTGCCCCGTACTGTGTCCTGCATGTGGGTGCCAGCATGCCGCTCAAACTCTGGCAACCTGAAAGATGGCGGCAGCTTGCCGCATGGCTGGAGACTCACGGTAACAAGGTTGTTCTCAGTGCGGGCGCGCGGGAAAAACATATCATCGATGGCATCGATCCCCACGGACGCTACCAACATTACGCGGGGGCGCTCGATCTTGCACAGCTATGGCATCTGCTCGCGGGTGCCAGACTGCTCGTGACCATCGACACCGGCATCGCGCACCTGGGTCGGGTCGTTAATGTCCCGACGGTGACGCTGTTCGGCCCCGGTTCGGCGGTTCTTTGCGGCGCGGGTGATTTCTGGCGCGACAGCCCCTACCGGGCGGTCACCGTCGATCCGTTTCCTTGCCGCGATCAGCGCACGAATTTTGTCCGCGTCATCGACTGGGTGCGGCGTTGCGAGCGCTTTCCCGGCAGCGGCCCGAACCAGTGTCCCGAGGCAAAATGCATGCAGGCCATCAGCCTCGATGCTGTCCAGTCCGCGGTTCAAAAATTACTCGCACCGTAAAGTATCAGATCAATCCCTGATACAGCTTCACAAGCTCCTGGCTCATCTTGTCCAGGGGCATGGATTCCACCGTGGTGCGTGCGGCACGGCCCATGGTCACGGCTCGCTCTCCGTCCAACAGCACACGCAAACTTTCCGTCAGTCCACCAGCGTCTTGAGAATCGACGACGAACCCGTTTTCACCCGACCGGATCAGCTCGGCCGCACCGCATTTGAGGCTCGTGACCACCGCGAGCCCGCACGCCATGGCCTCCAGCGCCACATTCGGGAATGGGTCGTACAGGGTCGGTAACGCCAGTGCATCGGCGGCTCCGTAGTAAGGACGTACGTCTGTCTGGCTGCCGGTAAAAACAACGCGTTGCCCGAGCCCAAGAGTAGCGGCCTGTTTCTGATATTTCGCGAGCCGCTTGTCGCGGCCGACGACCAGCAGGCAGGCGTGCGCCGGCAGTGCCGCGAGTGCGCGCAATAACGCTGATACCCCCTTGCGCTCGAAACCGGAACCGACGAACAGAAACAATGTGGCATTCTCCGGCAAACCGTGACGACGGCGAATCTCCGCACGATGGTGTTTGAGATCGGGGTGATAGGCATTGGTATCCACGCCACTGTAGATCACGCGCAGCTTGTGTTCGGATACGTCGAAATAATGCCGGATCTCTTCGCGCACCATGCGCGAGTTGCAGATAACCGCCTTCAGTCGGGGGTTTTCAAACAGCCGCTTCTCCGCCGTCTTCACATAGTAATGATAGGGAACAAGGGCTGTTGCCAACCGGCCCCATAACCCCTGCGTGCGCGCGCGCTGCTTGAGCCATTCGCGATGCACGCCGTCACCGGCACGGTAGACGTCGCAGCAACTCAGACGTTCATGCGACTGCACCAGGTCGAACGATCTTTTTTCCAGTTCGCGGCAGACGCCGCGCGCGAACGACCAGTCGCGCCACAGCCGCCCAAGATAAAACGGATCGCAGGTGATGACGTCGAAGCCCTCGCCGCCACGCCATTCGCGGGTGACCAGGGTAAGCGACACGTTGCGGGACCGGAGGGCGTCGAGGGCGCGCGACACGAAGCGTTCGGCGCCGCCATCCTGCGCGTAGCGTTGACGGATGAAGGCCACTTTCGGCGTCTTCATGCCGATGCCAGAATCTGCCTGATGGCGCCCAAAACTTCATCGACGGAAATAGTCGTCAAACATTCGGATATCTTGCTGTTGCCACAGCCATCCTGCCCGCAGGGACGGCAGGGATGATCCGAGGTGATCACGCGCGCCTTCACCTGCCACGGACCCCATTCGAACTCGCCACTGGGGCCGAATAAAACCACCGTGGGCGTCTGCATCGCCGCGGCGATGTGCATGGGCACGGAGTCCATGCCGACGAAACATTTGGCCTGCGCCGTCAGCGCCGCGAGCTGCTTGAGGTTGAGCTTGCCGGACAGATCCACCACCGGCTTTTTCAGGCGCGCGGTGATGCGCGCGGCGTATTGCAGCTCGGGCTCGCTCGGCGCGGCGGTCAGCACCACCGGCTCGCCCGCCTCCTGCAAGGCCGTGATCAGCGCCGCG
>Ga0105106_10003765_pt1 | contig 10788 bp, 11 predicted proteins | sample PPLLaktember2015_5_FD_79109 | JGI IMG/M metagenome (GOLD analysis project Ga0105106, IMG submission 79109) | Freshwater sediment microbial communities from Prairie Pothole Lake near Jamestown, North Dakota, USA - PPLs Lake P8 Core (1) Depth... | ecosystem: Environmental > Aquatic > Freshwater >... | reverse complement strand
CCAGGCATCAGGACCCAGGCGTCAGGGACCAGGCATTAGGGCCCCAGGCTTAGGGCCCCAGCCGTCAGACACCAGCCGTAAGGCACCAGGCGTAAGGCACCAGGCGTCAGGCACCAGGCGTCAGGCACCAGGCACCAGGCACCAGGCGTCAGGCACCAGGTGTCAGGCACCAGGCACCGGGAAAACCCATGCCTTAAAGCCCTGAGCCAATAGCCCTTAGCCCTTGGCTTAGCCGCTCATCAGTTCTATAACATTGCCCTCCGGATCGAGTACCACGCTTTCATAATATCCGTCTCCGGTTATTCTCGGTCTGCTGATAATCCGGTGTCCGTCATTCTCCAAAGTCGCGGTTAAATCGTCCACCTTATCCCTGCTTCCGGTATCCAATGCAAAATGAGCAATTCCAAGAGTCTCCCCTCCCCTTTCCGATATTATATCATCCCTCTTCATAAGTTCTATCCTTGGTCCGCCTGCAAAAGCAATAAAATACGAAGAGAATTGCTTTTTCGGATTAACGTACTTTTCATTGACCGAACAATCAAAGTACTTAATGAAAAAATTCTTCTCCATCTCAAGGTCAGCGGTCCAGATCGCTATATGATCAATATGCATTCTTTCAGTATGTTATTCTGTGGCAGATATATGTATCCGTCAATGAATCCGGGCTTATCTTCAATCTAAACTTCTTAAAACGAAACTTTGCACTTAATTTTGCGTATAAACCTGCAAAAGGTATAAATAATATGAGAAAAAATATAATTATTACTGCAGTTATTCTTGCTGTGATAAGCTGGCAATGCTCAAAGGTTGATCAGTCTCTTTCTCTTAAGGAATCAATTGAAGAGAGCGCTGCAAAGATCAACACGGCATTTGATAAAATAGCCGCTTCGGAAGGATACCAGATGCTTTCGGTTACCGATGACGGTGCAAAATCAGATTTTGCTGAAGGGTTCCGCGACAGCATAAATCTGGATCTTATCACCGGTATTTATGACTTTAAGCCCGGAACCGGAAAGCCACGTAACCTTTTTTTCCCTTTCACGCTTTTCCTCAAAACCTCGACAAGTGAGGAGCTGATTGTCAATCTGCCTGAAAAGCTTGTTTTTCATCCCAGAAATCTTCATTTCTGCAACCGGGCTGATTCGGCCCTTAAAAACAACTTTAAAATAATCGCAACAGACTATCATCTCTACTATAACAGGTGGAACAATTCCGAATATAAGCTTGATACAGATTTCTTTCTGGATTCGAAACAGATCGGAAACCTGAAGATGTTCTCGACCTGGAAATCAGGTGCCGAAGGCTCATATTCAAATAATTTCACCTTCCCTGAGGGATATACGGTAATCAGGAACGGTGAAACCGGAGACACCATTAAACTGATATTTGCTCTGGCCCTGGATAAGGATACCCTCCTCCGCGAGACTGTTATGTTTTATGGTGAAGGCTTCAAAAGAAAAGAGAAACTCTACATTTTGTCGATCGGCAATGTAGATATTATGAGGGGGACCGGTATTGACTCGATCCAGGTATATCTCGACGGGGTCCTTCAGACAAACGCAGGTGCGAAGATAATTGACGAACAGGATTACAATTCATCGATATGCAACAAGAGGGATATTCAGCTTACCTTTGATGATGGAACCACTGCAAAGCTTAGTGAATTCATTTCTCCGGCGAGGGAGACGATAAGATCACTTTCAAAAGTCATGGGAGAGATGTATTTCTCGAAGCAGGTAGTCGATTATATCGCTTTCAGCATTTACTATAACAATCATTGATCAGCAGCACTTCTCAACTACATAGTGCCGTCCAACCCAAGATGAAAGAGACGCCCTGCCCGGGCGTCTCTGTTTTTAATCAACTTTTACTTTTATTACAATTTTTCTCACCGGTGAATTCTCTCCATCCTTAAGCCCCGGGCGGTGTGCATCTTCAGGAAAGAATATAAAGAACCTGTCGGAAATGGCGAGCCGGTTTTCACCGCCGGTTACGGTTAGGAATTCGATATCCCTTGTACTGTCATATGGTTCCAGTACATCCTTTTTATTTGACAGCGGGGCAACTCCGATCAGTTCCTTCCCACTTACAACATATTGTATATCAATATATCCCCGGTGTGCCTCATACTGCGCGTCTTCCTCATTCTTTGTGAGATATTCGCTTACCGGTGCATATACATTATCCCCGTCAATATCGTACCGCTTCAGCTCAAGTTCAGGAAGAGCATTGCTTTTCAGAAAAATAAAGGCTTTGTCCCACCTTTCCCTGTTCTTATAATAGGAAACTGCAAATGCCTTTCTGTTTATCGATTGATCAGGTTTTACCTGCCAGCCATTCAGCCAGTCACCCTTTTCAAACCATTTATCGGTTTTATTACTGCTCCATGATGCAGGATCAGCATCGCCTGAGCATCCTGATAATATTGACAGACTTGCCATTATTAAAATAGTTAAAAGTGAGTTTTTCATTTTTTCCCGGGGCTTTAAAGGGCTTAAGTTAAAAAAAATACAGTTTCAGCTTATGTATTGCTCTATAATTTTATCGCACTCCTTCCAGAAAGTCTTCACTGCCCTGGTTTCTGCAACCGGAAGACTCCCTTTTCCTTTGCCTGACCTGTAAACAGCTCCATCAGCAAGATCTTTTCTTTTAATTACCTCACCAAACCTGACAGCAACCCTTTCAGGACTTCTCATAAATGGTGCCGCTAACCTGTACATCGTCCTGAACCATCCTTTCTGCATCCTGTAAATTTCAGAGCTGAATATTCCCGGATCAAAGCCTATGCACCGCAGTTCAGTAATAGGGTATTTACCCGGAAGATAAGAAGACATCAGTGCCAGATAAAGCTTCGAGTTTGAATAAGCCTTTAACGGTTTATAATCTGATTTACCGGTATAAATTGCAAGATCCTTCTCAGCGATCCTGTAAACCGGTGAAACTGTTGAAGCTATCATCAGGGACCGTCCGGGTTCGGCATTCATGATAATGATCTCATTTAGCATAAGATGCGAAAGAAAGTTGACCTGAAAAGTATATTCAAATCCGTCATCAGTAATCTGAAAATCAGGAGGGCTCAAAATCCCGGCATTATTTATTACTAAATCAAACCGCTGATCCCTGCATATTTTTTTCACTGATTCTGATGTCAGGGCAAGGTTGCTGAAGTCGGCCCTAAGAAAAGAGAACTTCTCCTCGTATCCGGTCAGAGTAATATTTTTCCTGCCGGTCGCGACTACATCACAGCCTTTTTCAAGGAAATACTTTACTAACCGGAGTCCCAGACCTGATGTACCGCCTGTTATAAGCACTTTTCGAATGTCTGACACTGATCTGGTCATATCAGGTGAACTCTTTTATAGTGTATCAAACATAATAAAAGATACAATGCAAATTTTTCATAATTTTGTTAATTCAGATTATGTTGACAACAAGAATGATTAATCAAAATTGCTATTGTCTGACTAACAACAGGTCGCTCCCCGCTTCTGCGGGGCAGGCTCTACATAATGAACGGAATAATATGAATCTGATAAATTTAACAGGACACTAATGACAAAATATTCACGCATTAAATTCAATCGGGCTTTGAAAAGAATTATACTTTTTTCAATTTCAATATTTCTGTTTCGTTGCGGTTATTCGCAGCAAACAATTACTTCGATATATCAAAAGGGTATTTCGGCTTATGAAAACCTGCAGGCAATCGCAAATCTGAGTCCTTATTCACCTGGCGGCATTGGTTTCGATACCAGGTATCAGGGAGTCAAGGGAAGTCCGAGGATGCTTGATACCCTGCTGCCCTCATACCTGAGGATTGGAGGACGTGATGACTATTTTGAGCTTTTAGCCGATCTTGACCTTGTAAGCAATTCGGTGATCTATTCCCATCCAAAGACAAAAAAGATGTATGAGGTACCCCTTGACATAATTTCAGAGGTGATAATAAATAAAGACGGGGAGGAAATGGTTTTCAGAACCACAAAGGGAAAAAAATTTGACAGGGAGATCAGGGAGCAGAAATTCTTCCAGGTACTGAAAGAAGGTGAAAACCAGTTCATAAAGATCCCGCTTAAAACATTCGTTCGGGCCAATTACAAGGGTGCTTACAGCGCCGACAGGCGATATGATGAGTTTCAGTCTGATGCACGATATTACCTTATGAATTCCAATGGTGTTTTTTACCAGATCCAGCTGAGCAGGAAATCACTTGCAAAAATGTACCCCGACAAAAAGGAGCTGATCGATCAGGCATTCAGGGATGAGTCAGACATCGACAAGGAAGCATTGATTTTGTCGATTCTTGAGAAATTCTGACGACTCTCCGGCATTCCATTATGCGTCAATAAACGGGTTTTAACATTTTTAAAGAAATATTATTTGGAAACGATCTGAAATTCAGTTAATTTGACATAAATAAAAATTTACCGGACAATGAAAAAGAATAATCTGTTTTTCAGTATGATGATCATGCTTCTGATCATCTGCCCAAATCTTTTTTCACAGGATTGGCCTCAGTTCAGAGGTATTAACCGCGACAGCAAGGTTACCGGCTTTAAGGCTCCAAAAACATGGCCGGCTGAACTAAAACAGGTCTGGAAAATAAATGTCGGATTCGGGGATGCAACACCCGCTCTTTCAGGGAAAAAGCTATATCTGGCAGTACGGCAGAATACAGATGAGGTAATTCTTTGCCTCGATGCAGTTACCGGAAAAGAGTTATGGCGCAGTGCCTACCCTGCTCCCGCAGTTACCGGTCCTGCCGTTTCGCATCCCGGGCAAAGAAGCACACCTGCCATATCGGAGGGCAAAATTGTAACATTTGGGGTTTCGGGAATACTGACATGTCTGGATGCTGCAACCGGAAAGGTTCTGTGGAAAAAGGAAAATCCGGAAAACGCAGTACCGCAATTTTTCACAGGAATGTCTCCCGTTATAGCTGACGGATTGTGCATTGTTCATCTGGGGACAAAGGATAAGGGACAGGTGGTGGCACTTGACCTGGCAACCGGAAGGGAAAAATGGAAATGGGAAGGCGACGGACCAGCATATGCCTCTCCATCTGTGATGATTATGGACAAGCAAAAGCATATTGTAGTTCAGACCGAGAAGAATCTGTTGGCTTTGTCGCTTGCCGATGGAAAGCTTCTGTGGCAGGTACCGACACCTGTAATGCAGCGTTTCTATAACTGCACCAGCCCATATATTAATGGAGAAATTATCTATTACACCGGACAGGGATCAGGAATAAAAGCAATTCAGGTTTTAAAGGAAGGCGGCAAATATGTAACAAAAGAATTGTGGAGCAACCCTGAAATCGGGGCAAAATGGAACACTCCGGTGCTGAAGGACGGGTTTCTTTACGGATTTACCGATCAGAGAAGAATTTATTGCATCGACGCTTCCACAGGCACGACAGCCTGGTATGATACTGCAGTCAACAGCGATTTTGCAACAATTGTCGATTGCGGACCGGTGATCATCGGATTACCTAGTACCGGAAACCTTATCGTAATGAAGCCTGATCCGAAAGCTTACACTGAAGTGGCAAAATATAAAGTAGCTGAAACTCCGGTATACGCATTTCCAGTTATTTCCGGGAATGTAATATATGTCAAGGAGTCGGAGAACCTGATAATGTACAGTCTGGAATAGGATCAGATCTTCTCCTTCAGCAATATCTGGCGGAGCTCATTCGGAGTGATATCCTCTTTCATCTCTCCTCCCTCTGCCACGGTGATGTGACCCGATTCTTCCGATACAACGACAACAAGTGAATCGGTATGCTCCGAAATGCCAATAGCGGCCCTGTGTCTCATTCCAAAACGGGGAGGCAGAGAGACGCTGTCGGTGATCGGCAGCGGACATCTTGCAGCAAATATCTTTCCGTCTTCTATTAATACCGCACCGTCGTGAAGGGGAGTATTCTTGAAGAAAATCGTTTCAAGAAGTTCAGCGCTTATAATAGCATCTATCCTTTCTCCGCCTTCTGAATAGATGTCGAGACTGCTTTTTCTTCCCAGGACAATAAGGGCACCTGTTTTCTTTGAAGCCATCGATTCCGTGGCCCTTACTATCTCTTCAGCCTCTTTTGGACTGCCTGTTTCCTCCTCAACGGTTGAAAATATCTTGCCAAAAGAAAATCTCCTTCTGTTCATATAGCGGTTGCCGATTACCAGGAGGAACCTGCGTACCTCCTGCTGGAAGACTATTATGAGCGCAATTACACCGACACCAATGACCTGGCCCATAAGGGCGCCGATAAGCTCCATATTAAGAGCTTTTACCATGAGCCAGAACATGTAAATGATGAAGATACCGATAAAAATGCTCAGGGCGGCTGTTCCTCTTATCAGCCTGTACAACTGAAAGAATATTATTGCCACCAGAATAATGTCGATTACGTCAATAAATCGTATGTCAAGTACCATGCCTGATTACTGTTTTTTTAATTTCTCTACCAGCTTTACAGCCTGAACTGCCTCTTTCACATCATGAACGCGGAGTATATCAGCTCCGTTCAGAAGGGCTGTCGTATTCAGAACCGATGTCCCGTTAAGTGCCTCATCGGGTGTAATTCCAAGAGTCTTCCAGATCATCGATTTCCTGGAAACGCCAACAAGCACCGGTAATCCGGCAATTGAAAAATCCCCGAGATTCCTGAGCAATTCGAAATTATGAGCAGCAGTTTTTCCAAAACCGAAACCGGGATCAAGTATAATGTCATTTACCCCCAGCGACTGAAGCCTGAAAATCCTTTCGCCGAACCATCGCAGGATATCTGCAACAACATCGTCGTAAACCGGATTTTCCTGCATGGTTCCGGGGACTCCCTGCATATGCATCATAATGTAGGGAACCTGAATCTTCTCAACAAGGTGAAACATTTTCCTGTCGGCCTCTCCTCCCGAGATGTCGTTTATCATCCCCGCTCCGTATTCAAGCACAGCTTCAGCTGCAATTTCGCTCCTGAAAGTGTCTATTGAAATAACAGCTTCAGGAAATTCCCGGTTGATGACCTTAAGGGCCCCGGTTACCCTGTTCCTTTCCTCATCCTGCGTGATCTCTTCTGCTCCGGGTCGTGAGGAATAGCCTCCTATATCAAGGATGTCAGCGCCATCCTGGATCATACCGGCGGCGGTTTTAATGATCTCTTCCTCCCCGATGACCCTGCTTCCCTTGTAGAAGGAATCGGGAGTTACATTGATTATTCCCATCACTTTGGGAACGGAAAGATCAATAAGATTGCCCCTTACATTGATAAACCCGGGTTTGACTGTCATTCCTGATTTATTGAAACGACTAATTTAATTATTTTTTCGTCCTCCTGTACATCGACCCCCTAAATCCCCCATCTGGGGGACTTTAGAACGAATTTTCTTCTTAAGCCCCCCATTTGGGGGGTTGGGGGGTTGATTAATTTAGGGATGGTGGCAAACAAAAGGTTTTAGTGCATAATAAATTAAACTATCCATTAGTTTTAATCTTTAATGATGCAATGTTATTTTTGTACCTGAAGAAATCAAACCAGTATGAAGCTTTTTGTAATTGAAGGTGTCGACGGATCGGGAAAATCCACACAGATTAAACTGCTGAGCGAATTCTTAACTATAAAAGGCTGCAGCTGCGAATTTCTTCATTTTCCCAGGACCGATGCACCATATTTCGGTGAGCTCATTGCAAAGTTCCTCAGGGGAGAATTCGGCTCCCTCAATGAGGTTGATCCCTATCTGGTTGCTTTGCTATATGCGGGCGACCGCAAAGATGCCTCTGAGAGAATCAAAGGATGGCTCGATAAAGGCAAAATCGTCATTCTCGACAGATATACATACTCAAATATTGCCTATCAGTGCGCCAAACTTGATGACCGGTTTGAACAGGATAAGCTTATGAAATGGATACTTGCCCTTGAATTTGAACACTTCAAAATCCCGAGGCCCGATTTGAACATTTTCCTCGATGTGCCTTTCTCTTTCACTGAAAAAAAGCTGAATTCCGGCAGATCAGGCGATGACCGCACCTATCTTAAGGGAATACGGGATATACATGAAGAGAGTCTCAGCTTCCAAAAGAAAGTAAGGGATATCTATCTCATGGTAGCACGATCGGATGAATCTCTTTCAGTAGTCGACTGCAGAGATTCCGGTGGTAAGATGCAGCCGCCCGCAACGATATCAGAACTTATCCTCAGAATAATATCTGAAAAAAACCTTATCTGATATGAAGATATTGAGACTTTTTAGCAGAATAATAGTAGGCATTGTCTTTATCTTCAGCGGGACAGTCAAAGCTGTCGATCCGCTTGGCTCTGCCTATAAATTCAGTGATTATTTCCAGGCTTTTCACCTTGAATTTCTCAAGCCGTTTGCACTTGTGCTTGCCATTATACTGTTTACCGTCGAGTTTATATCCGGATTCGCAGTATTGAGCGGATACCGGCAGAAGACGGGATTATGGGGAGTCATGGTATTGATGCTCATCTTCACTCCCCTTACACTGATGCTTGCAATTACCAATCCTGTTTCTGATTGCGGCTGTTTCGGCGACGCTATTCACCTTACAAACTGGCAGACATTCTGGAAAAATGTGGTCCTGATGATCCTGGTTGTGATACTGTTCACCGGAAGAAATAAAAGCAGGCAGATATGTTCCACTAAAAAGGAATGGTCGGTCATCATTATTGTAATAGTTCTTTTTATAATCTTTTCACTGTTGAATCTGAGGTATTTACAGCTGTTTGATTTCCTTCCCTATAAAACCGGCACCAACATTAAGGAAGGGATGAAGATTCCTGAAGGGAAACCTGTTGATGAATACCTCACTACATTCATATATGAAAAGGAGGGGGTGCAAAAGGAATTCACTCTTGAAAATTACCCGGCTGATGATTCAACGTGGAAATTCATTGATCAGAAATCAAAACTTGTTAAAAAAGGATATCTGCCACCTATCCACGATTTCAGCATTACAACAATCGAAGGCGAAGATCTGACTGACTGGATCCTTGCCAATCCCGGATATACGGTCCTGATGATTTCCACAAAATTGAACAAGGCTGATCAGAAGAACCTCGAAAAGGGATTTGAGCTGGGAGCGTGGTGCGCGGCAGAAGGGATGAGTTTTTATGTTGTTACAGCTTCAGGAACGGATGAGGTTAAGGAATACGGAAACGGGCTGACAATTTGCACCGCAGATGAAACGACTCTGAAGACAATCGTAAGGGCCAATCCGGGTTACATGCTGCTGAAAGACGGGACAATACTTGGCAAATGGTCGTGGGCAACCGTTCCGCCCAGTGAGCGGTTCAGCAATGAATTGACTGCTGAACAGTTAAAGAGCATGAATAACAAAAGTCCTGTTTTGATCGTTTACTCATTGATATTATCAGCGATCGTGCTTTCATTGTTGATAAGTTCATTTTTTATGAGAAGCAAGGCTTGATCTGAAAGCTGATATTTGTACATTCTTTAAATGACCTTTTTAATATTCAAAATATTTTATAAACCTAAAAATCTATGAGAAAGAAAATTGTAGCCGGCAACTGGAAAATGAACATGGAACTGGCTGATGGCCTTAAATTTGCAGAAGCAATTGACACCTATTTCAAATCGAAGCCTTCAAGGGCGGAAGTGATCCTCTGCACACCATTTATCCATCTTGCGGGCGCTTCGGAGATCCTTAAAAGCGGTAAGGTTTGCCTCGGAGCACAGAATTGCTCTTCTGAAACCTCGGGAGCATACACAGGTGAAGTATCGGCTGCCATGATCAAAAGCACAGGTGCACAGTATGTCATAATTGGTCATTCAGAAAGAAGAAGCTATTATCATGAAGATGATAAGCTGCTCAATAAAAAGACCATTCTGGCAATTGCCTCAGGTCTGAAGGTCATATTCTGCTGCGGGGAAGTACAAAAGGAAAGAGAATCGGAAAAACACTTTGAGGTTGTCAGGAAGCAGATCGGGGATGGATTGTTTAATCTTCCACCGGATGAATTTAAAAATATTGTGATCGCCTATGAACCTGTCTGGGCAATCGGAACCGGTCTTACGGCCACTCCCGACCAGGCCCAGGAGATCCACAATTTCATCCGTGGTCTGATAAGCGACAAGTATGGCAAAGAAATTGCAGAAGATCTTACAATACTTTACGGAGGAAGCTGCAAGCCTTCAAATGCCATCGAAATATTTTCAAAACCCGATGTCGATGGTGGACTTATAGGCGGAGCTTCACTTAAGAAAGAGGATTTTACTGCCATTGTTGAAGCTATATGATTATTAACCCTGTATGAACAGAAGGTTCATCATATTGAATTTTATTCTGTTGCTTCTGTCAGCCGGCCGGGTCTATTCCCAGACCAAACCTGCCTTCAGCGGCGATCCCTCAAAATTCAGGGATGAACTTCTGATCTTCATGGGCCCGGACATTTCCGGAGAGCACACCACAGTGCTGAATACCTTCATTTCAAAATGGGACAGCGCAGGTTTCAACAAGGAAAACATGACGATGATCCTTGATCTTTCGTCCACCCTTACAGGAAGAAACATGCGGGCAATTCCGCAGTTCAGCCAGTTCCTCAAAACCCTGAATGATTTTTGTGAATATAAGAGGAATGATGCTTTCCTAAGTTACTGGCTCACAGGATTATCAGAATTGCTGTTCAATCCCCGGTACAGAAATGAAACTGTTGTCAGGTATATTGAGAGTACAAGTCTCCTTATTAAGGAGAATCTTTTAATCAATACCGGTTCAGTTAAATGGAAAGTGAAGAATGCGGACCTGAAATTTACT
>Ga0105106_10003764_pt1 | contig 10790 bp, 7 predicted proteins | sample PPLLaktember2015_5_FD_79109 | JGI IMG/M metagenome (GOLD analysis project Ga0105106, IMG submission 79109) | Freshwater sediment microbial communities from Prairie Pothole Lake near Jamestown, North Dakota, USA - PPLs Lake P8 Core (1) Depth... | ecosystem: Environmental > Aquatic > Freshwater >... | reverse complement strand
TGTCGCGCTAGCTCCTATTGATGTCGTTCTCGGAGGACAACCTCAGTCGTACCTTGATGGATTGATTTTCATGCTGTTCGGCGTATTCTTGTTCGTGGTGGTTCTGCTGGCCGAGAAGAGGCGCACACGTGAACACTGACTTGCTCATCGTCATGGGCGCAATCACGATCGTCGCGCTGATTGGCCTTGGGTACTCTTTGTATTCGTCCCGCCCCCGCGACTCCAAGCGCCAGCGGTAGGCCGACTTCTGATCTTCTAATCTTCTGATCCTTCTGTTTACCGTTGTCCTTCTGTTCACCGTTGTCGTTGGCTGTCACTCGTACCGCAGCGCCTCGATCGGATCCAGCCGGGACGCCCGCACGGCGGGCCATAACCCGCTCAGGATGCCCGCACACGCCAGAATGCCACTGGAAGTCAGCAGGATGCCGCTCGACATGGCGAGCTGAATGTCGGTTTGCCGGGTCGGGTCATCAAGCAGGGTGGCCAGGAATGGTCGCGTGCCGATGAGCCATACCAGCACGTACGACAGCGCGATGCCCATGAGGCCCCCGAGGAAGGTGATTGTGAGCGCCTCGAGCAAAAACTGCGTGAGGATGTGGCGCCGCCGCGCCCCGAGCGCCTTGCGCACGCCGATTTCCCGTGTGCGCTCGGTGACCGACACCAGCATGATGTTCATGACGCCGACGCCGCCAATCATCAACGTCAGCGTTCCGATGAAATACAAGACGAACTGCAATCCATCGGTGATGCCGGCAATCATTGCCGCCGAGTCGCCCGTATCGCGAACGTTCACGGCGCGGGTATCGCGCGGGTTGAAGCGATGCCGGGCCGCCAGCAGCTCGCGGACCTGCCGGATGGCCTGCTCGTGCAGCTCAGGCGTGATCGCCTGGAAGAGGATGTTGTCGACGTTCTCGCGCTGGTTCACCGTGTACGGGATGAACACCGACAGCTTGTCCGGATAGAAGTAATTGGAGATCTGCGCCTTGTTCGGCATCACGCCGATGACCTCGAACGTCACGCCGTTGATGCGGATGGTTTCTCCGACGGGCGGGATGTTGCTGAAGAGTCGCCGCGCAACCTCGTACCCCAGAAACGCCACCCGGCGATGGTTCTCGACGTCTTCGTGGTTGAGAAATCTCCCGAACTCGGCCGTTTCGGCCCGCATGATGCCGTATTCGGGAGAGACACCTCGCACGCCGGCGGTCGTCTGGCGCAGCCCGTAGGTAATGGGAACCGATTGCATGTACTCGGGGCTGATGAACTTGAGCGTGCCCAGCTCGCGCATGGCCTCGATATCGGCCTGCTTCAGCAGGATTCTGCGGCCCGATCGCTCGCCTCCAGCCTGCATGCTCGTCTGGCCGTTGCCCACCAGCACCGTGCCGGGCGAGAACGCGTTGCGGAAGCCGTACATGAGGGCGCGTTGAAAGCCGCTTCCATACGCCATCAGGAGCACAACCGTCACGATGCCCCACGAAATACCGAGCATCGTGAGCGCCGCCCTGAATCGATGCGCGATGAGCGATCCGACGGCCTGGCTGATGACCTCGCGGTATAGCTGCATGATCGTGGTCGCGGCTTTCAAGCCTCATACCTGAGCGACTCGACCGGCGGCAGCGCCGCCGCGCGAGACGCCGGATAAAGCGCCGCAAGCAGGCCGACAGTGGCCATCGCGCCTGCCGCGATGAGGCCCGTTCCTGGCGTAATGATCATTCCGGCGAAGCGCGCCGGCATCGGCAGCATGTTGATGAGCCGGCACAATCCCCAGCCGCCGGTCAACCCCATCGCGCCGCTCAGCAACGTGAGCGTCAACCCTTCGACGATGAACTGCCGCTGAATGCTGCGGCTCGTCGCGCCAAGCGCCTTGCGAAGCCCGATCTCGCGCGTCCGCTCGCGTACGGCGATGAGCATGATGTTCATCACCCCGATACCACCGAGCACGAGCGTGATGAGGCTCACCCCGAGAAAGAAGTTCTTCATGCTCTCCATCATCTTGCTGAACATGACCGATTCGATCGCCGTATTCCAGAGCGACAGCGCCTCTCTGTCGTCTCGATCGAACCCTTTCGCCGGTGCCAGGACGCGCCTGATCTCTTTCTCGACCATCGTCTGGCCGAAAACGCCAAACACGCTCGCATGCTCGCCGCGGTCGAACTCTTCGCGAAGCGAGGCCGCGACCCAGTTGTAAGGCGCAGCGATAATCGCCGAGAGCGAGTCGGGTGTCATGTTCGGCCCCACCAGCGGAAAGTCGCGCCTCATCGCCTCGTAGGGCACGAACAGCCGCAGCTCGTCCCGGCCGGTATAGCTCGAATCCTGAAACTTCTGCCTGATTCGGCCGATGATCGTGTAGCTGAGGCCGTTCAGCTTCACCTCTTCGCCGACCGGATCTCTGTCGGCGAACAGCTGCGTCGAGGCCTCGCGCCCGATGACGACCACGCGGCGCGCCTCGTCGTTGTCGGCCTGGTTGATCAACCGTCCGTTCGACACCTCGATGGTCCGGATATTCTGAAACTCGGGCCAGATGCCGCTCACCTGCAGCGACGCCGCGTTGTAGGCGCTCTTGATCGACACGCTGCCACGCATCAGCTCTGGACTGACCTGCTCGATGAGCCGAGACTTGTTCCGCAGCTCGTGGACGTCGCCGATCGTGAGGCGGATGACGCGGCCCGCGCGTTCGCCTCCGGCCTGCGCGCTGGTGCGGCCGTTTCGAATGACCACGATGTTCTTGCCGAGCTCTTCGAGGACGGCCTGGTTGCCGCGCTGGAAGCCTTCGCCCATCGCCGACAGCACGACGATCGAGATCACGCCCCACATGATCCCGAACATCGTGAGAAAGCTTCGCAGCTTGTTGGTCCGAAGGTTGTCGATGGACTGATGGAAGGACTCTCGCACTGGGGGAACCCGATTCCAGAATCTAACTTGGCAGCACGACTCGTTCGCCGGCCTGCAGGCCCTCGACAACCTGCGTGCGCGTGCCGTTGCTGATGCCGACCTTGACCGGTACGCGCCGGCGTCCGCTCCGCTGACGCGAATCGACCACGTCCACAGACGCTTTGCGCGTCGCGTCGTAGGTGATCGCCGCCTCCGGAACAATCAGCACGTTCGGACGCTCCTCGAGGACGATCTCGGCATTGGCCGTCATGTTCGCCTTCAGCTCGTGCCCCGGGTTGTCGATCGACACACGCACCTCGAAGTTGGTGACGTTGTCGCGCTCGACGCCCATCGGCGATATCTGCGTCACCTTGCCATGGAACGTGCGGTCCTTGAACGTCTCCACTCGGATTCGCGCCGGCTGGCCGAGCCGAAGATTCCCAATCTCGGTTTCGTCGACACGACCGCGCACGAAGACGTGCGAAATGTCGCCCATGGTGATAACGGGCGTCGCGGCGGCGCCCATGTTCAGGATGGAGGACACCGGGCTGCCGATCTCGATGTCGCGGGCGAGGATGCGCCCCTTGATGGGTGCGCGAATCGTGGCATTCGCCAGCTCTTCTTCAGCGCGCTCGACGGACGCCTGCGTCTGTGCAACGTTTGCAGAGGCCTCCGATACGCGTGCCTTCGCGACCGATAGCTGCGATTGTGCGGCGCGGCGCCGGTTTTCCGCCTGTTCCAGCTGCGTCTGCGCCTCTTCGAGGTCGTGCTGCGCTATCAACTTCCGATCGAAGAGACTCTTCGCCCGCTCGTACGACCGCCGGGCGAACTCGACATCGGGCCCTTCGGCTTCGACACGGCTCTTCTCGAAGTTCGCTTCTGCGGCGAGATGCGCCGCCCGGGCGCCCTGCAGCGTGGCACGGGCTTCGCGCACCCGGGCCATCAGGTTCTCGCGGTCGAGCTCGACAAGGACCGTGCCGACCTCGACCTCCTGATCTACTTCGACCGGCAGCATCTTGATGATGCCGTTGGCTTTCGATTTGATTTCGACCTTGGTAATCGGCTCGATCTTGCCTGTGGCCACAACCGACCGTGCAATGGTTCCCTGCTCAACAGTGGCAAGCCTGGAATCAGGTATGGCGGCCGAGGCCGAGAAATACGAAGACGCACCCCACCCGAACGCGGCCAGGACGACGGCCGCGCCGGTACCGTAAATGACTCGTTTTCTGGATTTGTTCATTCCCACCCAATATCAGACGGCTGGGGCCCTCGAAATGTTGCAACGTATAACGCGAAACTCAGGGAGAAGGTAACAAACCACGCGTAGGTATAGAGCGAATCCCAGACATTGGGGTTGGCGACCTGCCCGCCAGGCGTAAGAGCCGCGCGGACAAAGCCCGGGACCACCGGAACGATGGACAGCACCAGGATGGCCACAGCCCTCCGGTTGACACCGCCGGTATAGCTGTAGCGGCCATCCGGCTTGAAGAGATCGGCGAGCGACAGCTGCCGCCTGCGGATTACCCAGTAGTCGGCAATCAGAATTCCGCCAATCGCGCCCATCAGGCTCGAATAGCCGATGAGCCAGGTGAAGATGTATGCCGATGCATCTGCGTAGAGCTTCCACGGCATCATGAGGATGCCGATGACCGCGGTAATGATCCCGCCGGTGACGTAACTGATCTTCCTTGGCGCGAGGCTCGAAAAGTCGTTGGCGGGCGACACGACGTTGGCCGCCATGTTGGTTGTCAACTGCGCCAGCATGATGATGAGCGCGCCGAAGATGACGACCGCCGGGCTGCCGATCCGCGCAACGAGCACGACAGGATCCCAGATGGCTTCGCCGAACAGCACGATGGTTGCGCTCGTTACCGCCACGCCGATGAAGGCAAACGCCGTCATCGTCGCCGGCAGGCCGAGCGCCTGCCCGAGGGCCTGCGACCGCTGGCTGCGTGCGTAGCGCGTGAAATCGGGGATGTTCAGGCTGAGCGTTGCCCAGTAGCCGACGTTGGCGGTGACGGCCGCAGGGAACAACTGCCAGAACGGGACACTGCGCTCCTGCAACCGCTGCGATTGGTCGAGGATGTAGCCAAGGCCGCCACCGCTGGTCACGGCCCATCCGAGCAACAGCGCGCCCGCGGCGAGGAGCAGCGGGGCCGACCATCCCTCCAGTTTCTTAATGCCCTCGAGGCCGTTCAGAATGATCCACACCTGCACCAGCCAGAATGCGGCAAACGAGATCCAGATCCCTGCCGCCATGCTGCCCCACGGGGCCCATACGGCGGCCATCAACGTGTTCAGCGCGATCGCGCCTATCCATGTCTGGATACCGAACCATCCGCAGGCGACCAGCGCGCGCAGGATGGCCGGAACATTGGCCCCTTTCACGCCGAAGCTGGCGCGGCACAGCACGGGAAACGACACGCCGTACTTCGTGCCGGCGTGCGCGTTGAGGATCATCGGCACCAGCACGATGGTGTTTCCGAGCAGAATGGTGAGCATGGCCTGCCACCACGTCATCCCCTGCTGCATCAATCCCGACGCGAGCGTGTAGGTAGTAATCACCACACTCATGCCAATCCAGAGTGCCGCGATGTTGTAGGTGGACCAGGTGCGGCGAGACAGCGCGGTCGGCGCGAGATCGGGATTCCAGAGCGAGCTTTGGGAAAGGTCTTCGCGGAGCTCGACGAATTCCGAGAGACCCGTTGACATGACCGACTTAAATATACTGGAACGCATGATGAGAACGGTCCCATCTTCGGTTCTGATGCTTATCGCGCTCGTCGCGATGTCCGCCGGCCAGGGTCCAACCAGCCAGGACTGGCCGTTCTACGGTCGCAATCCGGGCGGCACGCGGTTTTCTCCTTTAGCAAGGATCACACGCGAGAACGTTTCGAAGCTCACCGTCGTCTGGCGCTATCACACGGGCGAGCCGGTTCTCGAGCTCGCACGACAGCCCTCGCTCCAGGTCACGCCAATCGTGGTCGACAACGTGATGTACATCAGCACGCCGCTCGGGAAGGTGATGGCCCTCGATCCGGCGACGGGCCGCGAGATCTGGCGGTACGACGCCAGGGTCAATCCACGAGGGGGGTACGGCGACTTCGCAAGCCGCGGCGTCTCCACATGGGTCGACACGACGCTGAAACCCGGGATGCCGTGCCGGCGCCGTATTTACGTCGCAACGATGGACGCGCGGCTCGTTTCGCTCGACGCATCATCGGGGTATCCATGTTTCACGTTTGGCGTCGAAGGCACCGTCGGGCTTCGTGACGGCCTGCGAATCCGTCCCGCCTTTCCCGCCGCATACGAAGTCACTTCCCCGCCGCTCGTCGTCAACGACATGGTCATTACGGGATCTGCCGTTGCCGATAATTCGCGGCCCGCGCCTGCGAGCGGCGAGGTGCGTGCCTTCGATGCGCGCACCGGCGCCCTCCGATGGACGTGGGATCCGATTCCACAAGACCTCAAGGATCCGGCATATGCCACCTGGCGCGACGGCAGCGCCGCCCGTACCGGCGCGGCGAACGTCTGGTCGGTAATGGCAGCAGACCCGGCTCGCGACCTGATCTTTCTGCCGACGTCCAGCGCTGCGCCCGACTATTACGGCGCGCTTCGGCTCGGCGACAACCGGTATGCCAACTCCATCGTTGCGCTGCGCGCGTCAACCGGACGGGTCGTCTGGCACTTCCAGACCGTTCACCACGATCTCTGGGATTACGACAACGCATCACCGCCCGCGCTGGTAGACGTCGCGCGCGACGGAACGACCATTCCGGCTGTCGTGCAGGCCACCAAGACAGGACAATTGTTCGTTCTGCACCGCGAGACCGGCGTGCCGGTCTTTCCGGTCGAAGAGCGCAAGGTTCCGTCGAGCACGGTTCCGGGCGAAGAAGCGTCTCCGACTCAGCCCTTCACGACGGTGACGCCGGCACTGAGCCCTCATCGCTTCACCGTCGATGAGGCGTTCGGCATCACACCCGAAGGACAGGCCGCCTGCAAACAGATGATGGCCGGGCTTCGGAACGAGGGCATCTTCACGCCACCGAGCCTCGAAGGCACGCTGGTAATACCGTCGAACATCGGCGGGGCGCATTGGGGCGGTGTGGCGGCGCACGAGGAGTCGGGCATCGTCGTGGTGCCGGTCAATCGCGTCGCGGCGATGGTGCAACTGATTCCGGCGAAGGGCTTCGATCTGGCCGCGGCGCGACAAGAGTCGAGCCGTCTCGGCCAGGGCTACGAATACACCGTGATGGAAGGAACGCCATACGTGATGCGCCGGCGAATCCTCCTCGGGCCGGGGCAGGTTCCGTGCACACCACCCCCGTTCGGCGCGCTCGTCGCCGTCAGCCTTCGAACGGGCCAGCGGCTGTGGGAAGTCCCTCTCGGCACGCCTCCGGTTCCGCCTGGCGCTGCGGCGCCGCCGGCGAACCTGGGCATGCCGAACCTCGGCGGCCCGATCGTCACCGCCGGGCGGCTCGTGTTCATCGCCGCGACGCTCGACCGCATGTTCCGCGCCTTCGACATCGACACGGGCAAGGAACTGTGGGCCGCGCCACTCCCCGCGGGCGGCCGCGCGACACCCATGACCTACGAATCCAACGGGCGACAGTTCGTCGTGATTGCGGCAGGCGGGGGGAACGAATTCGGTACGGGCGACGCGATACTTGCGTATTCGCTACCGTAGGTTTTGTTGAACAGGAGACCAGAAGATCAGAAGCAGGGCTTTATTTGGCATCGCCGATCCACTTCTTGAGCGGCTTCGCGAACGCCAGCAGCACCAGACCAGCGGACACCTCGAACATCGTCACCGATCCGAAGAGCTGCGGAAGCGGGAGCGATTCAATCAGGCCGGCTACGCGGCCGGCGACGAGATTGCCGAGCGCAGCGCCCATGAACCAGATGCCCATCATCTGGCCGACATAGCGGGCCGGCGAGAGCCGGGTGATGCTGCTGAGGCCGATCGGGCTCAGGCACAATTCGCCGATCGTGTGGAAGAAATAGGTCACCACGAGCCAGCTGGGGCTCGCGGGATTTTCGAGCGTGGCATTTGCCGATCCCCACGCGAGCACCGAGAAGCCAACACCAAGGAAGATCAACCCGAAAGCCATCTTCACCGGAATCGATGGATTGCGCGACCCCATCCAGATCCATAACGCGCTGAAGAGAGGCGCCAGCAGAATGATGAAGATGCCGTTCACCGACTGCAGCCAGCTCGCCGGCATTTCCCATCCGCCGATGACCCGATCGGTCAGCCGATCGGCGAACAGGTTCATCGACGAGCCTGCCTGCTCGAACCCCGACCAGAAACACGCCGCCGCAAGGAAGCAGACGGCGATGACCCCGACGCGCTTCTTCTCGGCTGTCGTCAGCCGGCCGAAGATGACGACATAGAGAAGGTACAGCGCTGCCAGCGAAACGATGAAGAGACCGGCCCAGTCGACGAAGTTGATGAGGGTCAACCGGACGGCGCCCATTGCCTGCAGTGCGGCCAGAATCAGAATCACTCCTCCGGCCGCTTCGAGCGCGCGGACGAGAGCCCGGGTGGCGGCCGCGCGAGCCGCGGGAGCCTTCGTCTCGGGCCGCAACTCACCAGCTGTACCAAGATACCGGCCGCCGAGCGAGTACTGGATCAACCCGAGCACCATGCCGACGCCGGCGGCTCCGAAGCCGAGGTGCCAGTCGATGACTTCGCCGAGATAGCCGCACACCAGCGGCCCGAGCATGCCGCCGACGTTGATGCCCATGTAGTAGATCGAGAACCCGGCATCGCGGCGGGCCCCGCCTTCGGGATACAGATCTCCGACGATGGCGCTGATGTTGGGCTTCAGCAGGCCTGTGCCGATAACGATCAGCGAGAGACCACCGTAGAACGCAAGGATGTTGGGAATCGCGAGCGTGAAATGACCGGCGGCTATCACGACCCCGCCCCAGAACACCGACCGTCGAAGCCCGAGAATTCGATCGGCGATCCATCCGCCTGGCAGCGCCACGACGTATACAGCGGCGGTGTAGAGCCCGTAGACGGCCGTGGCGGTGACATCATCCAGCCCCATGCCGCCGGTGGCGACCGCGTTGGTCATGAACAGCACGAGGATGGCGCGCATCCCGTAATAGCTGAAGCGCTCCCACATCTCGGTGAAGAAGAGTGTCGAGAGGCCGCGGGGATGGCCGAACCAGCGCGCTTCAGTCATCGTAGCGATCGATCATGATGGGTTGTGCGCCTTCCCACAGCGTCAGCCGTCCGAGATCGGCAAGGTGCTCCGTGCCCGAGACGATCGTCAGAAAGTGATTGCCGGCAAGAAAGCCCGCCTTGCTGCCGAATTGCGTGCGGCCGTACGGAATCAGGATCTCCGTTTCGCTGACGCCTCCAGGGTAAAGAAGCACTTCGCCTGGCAGCGGGTACGTCGTCGCGTTTTCCGGGGGCACCGGCACGGCCAGACTGCCGAGCGGTACCCATGTGGCCTCCCCACTCCATCGCACGTGAAGGAGATTCTCGTGGAAGGGCAGCAAATCGAGAAACGCCGCGCACGTAAGCGGCGCCCTCTCGGCCTCGAGCCTGCCCCGAAACCTGTAGGGACCAGCGGCAATGACCAGATCAGGCATGGGGTCTCACAAACCTTCCACGTGTCTCGGCCACGATCTTGCCGTCGAGGAAAATCGTCTCGCCGCGGCGAATCGTCCGGACCACGACGCCAGTGAATTCGAAGCCCAGATACGGGCTCATTTTATGTCGCTGGAGCAGCCGCGGCGGATCGAGCGTATACGAACGCGCGGGGTCGAGCAGCAGAAGATCGGCGTCGTTTCCGGGGCTGAGCGCCCCTTTTGAAGGGATCCGGAACCGTGCCGCGGGAGCGGCCGCGACGAGCTTCGCGATCTGCTCGAACCGCAGACGCCGGCCGTCGAGCCCGCGCTCGAGAAGCACCGCGAGCGTGGACTGCACGCCTGCAACCCCTCCCCACGATGCGCGGAAGTCTCCCTGCTTCTTCAACGACGGATGGGCGGGCGAGTGATCCGAGGCGACGAGATCGACGTGGCCGTCGAGAAGCTCTTCCCACAGCTTCCCGTGCTCCTTTACATCGCGCAGCGGCGGCGCGCATTTGGCCGCTACGCCGATTGGCTCGAGATCGTCCTCGGTAAAGAACAGGTAGTGGGGACACGTCTCGACCGACACATCCACGCCACGCGCGCGGCTCTCCGCGATTTTCGCGACCCCGCTGCCGGTACTGACATGAACGATGTGGAGCCGCGCGCCGGCTTCTGCCGCAAGATCGATTGCGCGCGCAATTGCCTCGAGCTCGGCGGCGACAGGGCGCGAACCGAGAAAGTCTCGCGCGGTGGACCCGTTTATCGATGCCGCAAGCGTTCGCGTCAGCTCTTCGCTTTCGGCGTGAACGGCGATCGGCAGATCGAGGCGCGCCGCTTCGCGCAAGCCGTCGCGCAACGTGTTGTCGTCGGCGCGCGGAAATTCCGGCAGACCCGAGTCGCACATGAACGCCTTGAAACCCACGACGCCGCGCTCGGCCATGGCGGCCATCTCGCCGACCGATCCCGGTATCAAGCCACCCCACAGGGCGAAGTCGGTAATGGATGAAGTTTCCAGCGCCGCCCGCTTCCGATCGACCTCCTCGGCTGTCACCGTGCAGGGTGTGGAGTTGAGCGGCATGTCGAAGAACAGCGTGCCGCCGCCCGCAGCCAGCGCGTGACTGCCCGTTTCTGCGCCCTCCCATTCCGTCCGCCCTGGCTCGTTGAAGTGCAGATGCGCATCGATGATGCCGGGAAAGATGTGAAGGCCGCGGGCGTCGATTTCGCGCTCGGCACCCGTCAGCTCCGGCGCGATCTCTTCGATACGGCCGCCGGAAATCCGGATGTCGGCTCTCACGCGGCCGTCCGCACGTACGAGTGTGCCGCCGCGTACGACC
>Ga0105106_10003761_pt1 | contig 10793 bp, 9 predicted proteins | sample PPLLaktember2015_5_FD_79109 | JGI IMG/M metagenome (GOLD analysis project Ga0105106, IMG submission 79109) | Freshwater sediment microbial communities from Prairie Pothole Lake near Jamestown, North Dakota, USA - PPLs Lake P8 Core (1) Depth... | ecosystem: Environmental > Aquatic > Freshwater >... | reverse complement strand
GTCACCGACCTGACGCAACTCGCGCGCGTCGTCGAGTTCAACGACCTGCCTGCGCTGCGCGCAGCGCTCGCGCACGGCGACGTGGCCTGCGTCATCGCCGAACCCGTGATGACGAACTCGTGCATGGTGCTGCCCGAGCCCGGCTTCCACGCGGAACTGCGCCGGCTGACCCGCGAAGCCGGCACGCTGTTGCTGATCGACGAGACGCACACGATCTCGACCGGCCCCGGCGGCTACACGCGCGCTCACGGCCTCGAACCCGACCTGTTCGTGGTGGGCAAGCCCGTCGCCGGCGGCGTGCCGGCCAGCGTCTGGGGCTTCACGGACGACGTCGCGCAACGGCTCGATGCGGTGCGCTCGCAGACACCGCCGGGTCACTCCGGCATGGGCACGACGCTGTCCGCAAACGCGCTATCGCTTGCGGCAATGCGTGCGACGCTCGAGCACGTGATGACGGCCGGCGCCTACGCGCACATGGAGTCGTTGGCCGGCAGGCTGGCGGCCGGGTTGCAGGCCGTCGTGGACCAGTACGGAATGGCGTGGCACGTCGTGCGGGTGGGCGCGCGCGTCGAGTTCATCTGCGCGCCCGGGCCGTTGCGCAACGGCACCGAAGCGGAGGCCGCGCACGCGCCGGCGCTCGAGCAGGCCCTGCACCTCGCGCTGCTCAACCGGGGTTGCCTGATCGCGCCGTTCCATAACATGATGCTGGTGTCGCCGGCGACGACCGACGGCCAAGTCGAATCGCTGTGCATGGCCTTCGAGGCCGCCGTCGCCAGCCTGGCGCTCGGTCGCTTCGACGTGCCGTAGTCGTTCCCGAGCGAGGAATCACATGGACATCCAGCGACTTGCGGACATCGTGGGCACGGACGGCGTCCTCACGGGCGACGACGTCCGCGCCCGCTCCGTCAGCTGGGCGGATCACAGCCCCTGCCAGGCACTCGCGATCGTGCGTCCGGCGAACACGGAGCAGGTGTCGCGAGTGCTGGCGGCCTGCCACGCGGCCGGCCAGGCAGTCGTGCCCATGGGCGGGCTCACCGGTCTGGTGCGCGGCTGCGTCGCGGGTCCGGGCGAGATCGGGCTCTCGCTCGAGCGCATGCACCGCATCGAGTCGGTGGATTCCGTCAACCGCACGATGACCCTGGAGGCCGGCGTCCCGCTCGAAAAGGTGCAGCAGGAGGCCGGGAAGCACGGCCTGCTCTACCCGGTCGACTTCGGCGCACGCGGCTCGGCTCACATCGGCGCCACCGTCGCCACCAACGCCGGCGGCAACGGCGTGATCCGCTACGGCATGACGCGCGACTCGGTACTTGGCCTCGAGGCGGTGCTCGCCGATGGCACCGTGATGACGTCGATGAACCGCATGATCAAGAACAATGCGGCGTACGACCTGAAGCAGCTGTTCATCGGCACCGAGGGCACGCTCGGCATCGTGACCCGCCTCGTGCTGCGCCTGCGCGAGGCGCCGCGCAGCACGCAGACCGCGCTGGTGGCCTGCGCGGAATTCGCCGACGTGACGCGGCTGCTCAAGCACATGGACGGCGCGCTCGGTGGCGCGCTGTCGGCCTTCGAGGTGATGTGGAACGAGTTCTATCGGCTGGTGACGACACCGCCCGCGAAGGGCGCCGCGCCGATCTCCCAGGACCACGCCTACTACGTGCTGATCGAAGGCGCAGGCGGCGACCCCGCGCGCGACCAGGCGCGCTTCGAGGAAGCGCTCGGCGAGGCAATCGAGTCGGACCTCGTTGCCGATGCGGTGATCGCTTCTTCCGAGTCCCAGCGCGCCTCGCTCTGGGCACTGCGCGACGACGTCGAGCAGTTCTTCCGTCTCGGCATGCCGGTGGTATTCGACATCAGCCTGCCGGTGACGGAGATGGAAGGCTACGTCGCGGAGATCGTCGCGCGACTCGAGCGCGAGTGGCCCGCGTATCGCCGCTTCGTGTTCGGGCACCTCGGCGACGGCAACCTGCACGTGATCGCCGCCGGGCCGCCGAGCCGCGATGCGCGGCACGGCATCGAGCGTTGCGTGTACGAGCCGCTCGCGGCGCGCGGCGGCTCAGTCTCGGCCGAGCACGGCATCGGCCTCGAGAAACAGCCGTGGCTGCCGCTGTCGCGCAGCGAGACCGAGCTTGCGCTGATGCGGCGGCTCAAGGACGCGCTCGACCCGAAGGGCATCCTCAATCCGGGGCGAGTCCTACCGGCGTAGTTTGCGCTCGGAGGCCCGGGTGTCCAGCGTTCCGTGCCGGGTCCGCCCGGGCTCGCGAAGAGGACATGCTCGCCCGAGCGGACCCGGCACGGAACGCTGGACACTCAGCGCCTGAGCTTCGGCCACCTGCGGCGGCCTTCGCACGGCGCAAGTAGCGTCCACCAGTGGCATTCTGGAACTATGGTCTGATTGCTGAAAGCTAAGTCCCGACGGCACGCGCTAGCTGCCGCTGGGTCCTCGTCGCGCAAATCTCATGACCACCCGGGCGGTGGCGAGAATTCCCATCACCGGGTTCGGGTCTTTCACGGAACGTCCGCTTGTCGCCGTCGGCGAGGTCTCAAATCGACCCTGAGCGGTCATTGGCCGCGCCGCAAAGCGGCCGCTCCAGGTCGGAGATCAGACCGCAGCCCGTCAGGGAGGTTGGCCCGCCGCGAAGGGCTGGGCGCGCTTCTCACGCTCCTCGACGGCGAGCAATAGGCTAGTGCGATGGATGCGCGCAACCTTCTGCCAGGGCTCACCCGACAGGGCTGACTCAAGAGCCCACAGCAAGTTAAGGCTCACCCCGGAATTCGCACCCTTGGCGCGCACGTATGCCTCAACTGAGCCGAGATCTCTAAGTTGCGAAACGGATGTGATGCCAGCACGGGAGAGCATCTCCTGGCTCTTTGGCCCGAGACTCTTCAACTCGCTGATGATGCTTGCGTCATCCATGTGCCGAACCATCCTGAATGCCTATTGTTCACCATGGCCCGTGTGTGTGAGAGGCGAGCGAAGCGTCGCTACTGCATGTCCGAGTTCGTGGCCTTGTCAGGTTGCAGTGTCTGGTTTTGTGGCAAAGAACCGTAAGCGCACGTAATCCGCTCTCCAATCGCCATCTGCATCACAGAGCACATCGCGCAGTGCCTCGACGACCTCGGAGATAAACCGCTCTCTATCGCCTACTGGCAGGGCCGAGATGTAGGGTTGTGCAAATGTCTCCAGCCATCCGCCTACATCCCCTGGCAGCAACGTTGGACGAGGGATGAGGTCCATGGTTCTTACTTCAAAGCCGCTTGCCTCGAGAAGCTCGCTGTATTCGCTTGGGCGAGGAAAAAACCAGGGATTGGCGACTACTATTCCTCTTGAGGAAACCGCCGATTCGAGAGCCGTGACGATGGCGCCAACGTTGCCGTGGCCGCCGAATTCGCCGACAAAGCGCCCTCCGGGTTTGAGCGCACTCCATACGCCCGAAATGACGCCTTCTGGATTTTTCATCCAGTGCAAAGCGGCGTTGGAAAACACCGCATCAAATTCGCTCGCGAACTGGAGTGATTGCCCATCCACGACGTGGGCATCCAGCCCTAGCAACTTGGCCGCGTTTACCATTTCAGCGCTTGAATCAACGCCAACCACCGTGCAGCCAAGTGCGGCCAGCTTGATGGTGAGAGCCCCGTCCCCGCACCCGAGATCAAGGATTCGTTCGCCCGCTTTCGGCGACAGCAACTCGACAGCAGGCACACCAAGATCAGAGACAAACCTGGCATTCCTGCCGTATTGCGCTGGATTCCATTCTTGAGCGTTGGATGACGGCATATAGCAGCCTAACTATGTTTGGACCGACAGTTGTTAAGCCGGTGGCCGTGATTCAGATCAGTTAACTGCACCACGGCCGGCTATGGAGGTTGCGGGCCGGTTGTCCTTGTCCGTCAGTGTCCGCAATCCCGCGGACTGTCGCAACGCCCCGAGCCCCGCTCCCTAAAGCGGACACGGTACGGGGAAAATCGACCCGTTCCGAACATTAACCGGGCAACAGTCGCCGCCGAGCACCCGTCTCGACTTCGCCCGCCAAGCGGTTACGCTAGGTGCATAGGGTCGGGGGGGCGCCAAATGTTCCGATTGATGCAGGTGAAGCCGCCACACGGCTGGAACGCGGTGGCCTGGGAATTGGCAATTGTCACACTCGGCGTGCTCATCGCGCTTGCGTCGCAGCAGTGGGTCGACGAGCGAACCTGGGATGGCAAGGTCGAGACGAGTAAGGCGGCGCTGCGCGCTGAGTTGTCCAAACACTACACAAATGCAGTGGAGTTCCGCACCGTTTATCCCTGCATGCAGGTTCAACTTGCGCAGCTGCGCGACCGCGTGCTTGCCAGCGGGGCAGTACTGGACCCAGCGCCTGTTTACGAAGAGCCGGGCGCCGAATTCGTCTTGCGAATACCGAGCAAGGAATATCCAACCGAAGCATGGCAAGCGGCGGTCCATGACGAGACCATCCACCGCTTCGAACCAGTGGTCCGGCCCCAATTGGCGGCTCACTACACGATGCTCGCGGTAATCCGGAGCTTGAGTTGGGCGAATGACGAGTCCGAGAAAAGGCTGGCCGTGCTGACGCACCGCCTGCCGCTTGACCCGACAGTCCGGTACTCCATCATCACGGACATCGAGCAGCTGAGCGGCCGACTGGAGGATCTTGACATCCTCAACGGCCAGATGATCGGCTACCTCCAAAAGGCGAGCATGCTCCCACCCTCCGGAGAAGCTCGCTCCGTGACCGAACGTTTCGGAACGTACCGATTCTGCAAGGCACGGGCCCTGCCGATGCGCTCATTCGAAGAAGCGATGGAAGCGGTTCCGTCGGATAGATCTCCCACGGTGGCGCCGTAGCAGGTCATGTTTGTCTGCTCTCGGGCGGACCTTTCGAAATCCGATCTGACCGCTATTGGCCGGCTGTTCGAGTGCACGAGTGTCCGCAATCCCGCGGCCCCTCGCAACGCCCGGGCCACCGGTGCCGAGAGCAGACCTTCAACCGGAAGAGCCGACCCGAAGCCGCCTGTCGCATTCGCTAGCAGCGGACGGTCACTTGCCGATTTCGGAGTGGGGTATGTCTCATGGCGCGGCCACAACTGGCAACGTCACGGCGAGAGTTGATCGATCTTCCATTCCTGGATTTGCAGCGATCGAGTTGGTGTCAGTGAAACCGAGCCGCCCAGCCGGCCATGGTCACAGCGCCACGTGAAGTCGCCCGACAACGCCCCGGTCGACGTGACCGGCGAGCTGGTGTCGCAGTTGCCCACTTTCGTTTTCAGATCCGCGAGTGTCGCCGCCCAATGGTCGGTATCGTGATCGAGCAGGAAATTCATCGCGAGCTGGTCGAGCCCGGCCGCCAGCGAGCCAGACGCATACATCGCCCCGAGCGTGCGATAGGCGCGGGCCAGCTCATGCGAAACCGGCAACTTGCGCTCCTGGCCGAGCAGGCCCGCCTTGTCGAGCGCAACGGCCGCATCCCAGACAGGCGCCGATGGCCCCGCGTACGTACGATTCGCGAAGGCGAAGATGCCGATGCCCCGGTTCGGCAGCAGCAACACGTGCGAGCCATAGCCAGGATAGCCACCGCTGTGGCTCAGCAACAGGCCGAGGTCACAGTCGATGGCAGCATTCATGCCCATCCCGTAGGTGCTGGGCAGACGGCACGGCGACGCGCCGCCCTTGCCGTTGCGCTTGCGCAGCGACGGAAAGTTCGAGCCCTCCGCGAGCTCGCGTACCGTCGAGCGCCGGACGGGTCCGGCATCCGCGCCATCACGCGGCGGCCAGGCCGAGAGCAGGTACGCAACCCACTTCGCGTAATCATCTGCGCTCGTCTGCAGGCCGCCCATCGCGCCGAAGACTCCGGGCCCCAGTGTGGGTTCCAGTTTCCAGGTGTTGTCCTCCCACCGGTAACCGAGCGCCCGCCGCTCCTGCGGGACCTTCATCACGTCGAACCCGGATGACGTCATGCCGAGAGGCTGCAGCAGCGTGCGCGTGACGGTGTCCGCGTAGTTCTGCTTCGACACGTTGGTGACGATGCGGCCGAGGAGCGCATAGCCGAAGTTTGAGTATTCGAAGCGCGTGCCGGGCGCGGTATTGAATGGAACTCCCGCGCGCAACAGTTGCGTGAAATCTGCTTCCGCCATCGGCGTCTGGCGGTCGCCCCAGGGATCGTCGGTGACAAACCCCGACACGTGATTCAGAAGGTCACGGACGCGGAGCGGCGGCGTATCGTCCGTGGGATAGGTCCACGTCCGCAGTTCCGGCACGTATTCGGCCGCCGGCGCGTCCAGTCGTAGGCGTCCGTCGTCGCGCAACTTCAGTACGGTCAGTGCGGTGAAGGCCTTGGTCATCGACGCGATGCGGAACAGCGTCTCGCGCGTGACGGGTCGCTTCGATTCGATGTCCTGAACACCGAACGTGCCAACGTGAAGCAGCTTGCCGTCGGCCACGATGCCGTAGACCAACCCGGGCAGGTGCGCGTCGAGCACGTAATCGGCAAAGATCTGGTCGGCAGCCGCGTAGGGATTGGCGGTTGAGTCCGCTCCGGCCACCGGAGCCTGCGCATCAGCTGCGTTCGCGGCCGTCACGAGTGAAATTGCGGCCAGCACAAGTGATGACCAGACTCGTTGCATGTCCCCCCCCAAGCCGTTGTGGCTTTTGGCCGAGCATACACGGCGGTCTGACACGGCAGGAGGGAGTGGAGCGGGTGATGGGAGTTGAACCCCCGCTAAGGCTTGGGACACGCGCGCGAGAGATGGCCGCTTCCGGGACGATCTCGGGTCCGTGAGGACCGCTCATGGCCGGTTTCCGCCTGTCAGGCCCGTGCCGCAAAGCAGCCGTTCATGAATCGGGCTCAGCTCTCCGATTGGGTCGCCACGAGCCCCGCCCGCTGCGGCCGTCAACGTACCCGTTGTTGCCTGTCCATCACAATGCCACGCATGCCGCCGTTGCTACCGCGGGATTCGGCACAGGCTACATGCGCCGTGCGAGCGTGTCGGCTCGGCGACAGGCTCGCTCAGGCGCCGCGTGCCAGGCAGGGTTTCCGGGTCCGTTCGGGCTCGCATTTCCTCTTCGCGAGCCCGGGCGGACCCGGAAACCCTGCCCGGCCCACCGCGCTTCAGAGCGAGCCGCCCGTCGCTGCCGTCTTCCGCGGTCGGCCTCTCCCTCGCCGCAGCGGAGGCGCCAACTGTGGTGCGTAGTGTTGCCCCGCTTCCTGTACGCCGGTACGGAACGGGTTCAGGACGGTGACACCTGCGTAAACGGCCCCGTGCTGGAGGTCTTCCGTCAGCAACGTGCCGCATCCCTGCCGATGCGCGGCAGCGACGACGAGGCTGTCCCACCAGCTCAGACCGTAGCGCGACTGAATCTGCATGCCGAGTTGCAGGACGAGGAAGTCCGTGGCTTGCGGGTCCCATGCGGACAGCGCAACCACGTGCTCCCAGGCCTGTTCCCGTGGCAGCCCGAGCGACAGCTTGCGTGTCGCGTTGACGAAGAACTCGCTCAACACCTGGACGCAGGTGCGGCCATTGCGCTCACGCCAGAGCCTGCCCAACCAGTCGCTGGCGCACTGATGCTTCGAGCCCTCACGGCTATCGATGGCATACAGCAGCACGTTGGTGTCAACGAAGACGAGGCCGGTCATGCAGCTCCTCGCGCGTCGGGTATTTTTCGCCAGGCGCTTTCAGCGGCCGGGGCTGGAGCGAGAAGTAGCGCTTCATTGCAAGCTCGTAGCTGCTCTCGTGCTGCATCTGTTGTCGCAGCAGCTCACCGACGAACCTCGAAACGCTGACACCACGCTCCGCGGAAGCCCGTCGGGCCCACATTGCAGTGGCCTCGTCGAGAGTGATCGTGACGTTCTTCATGCCAGACCTGCCTGCTACCAACCGGCGCGCCAATTATTACACGATTTCCGTGTATTTAAAAGTTATCCACTGCGCTGCGAGGGTTGTCGTCGCCCGGCCCGAGTACGACCGTCTCCGCGAGCGACGTCGTCGAACTGGTGCCGGAGTTTGTGGTGATCACCGCACTGGCCCGCCGTGCGAGCGTGTCGGCTCGGCGACAGGCTCGCTCAGGCGCCGCGTGTCAGGCGTGGATTGCGGGCCCGTCCAGCCGAGCATGTCGGCTTTCGAGGCAGGACGGGCCCGCAATCCACGCCCTGCCACCACCGAGGCGCGCTACAGCGACCCAACCGCCCGCGCCAACCGCAACCTCGCCAATCCCGCATCGAGAATCGCGTTGTCACGATTCGTGAGCGCCCGCACCCGCAGCGTCTCCGCCTCGAGCAACTGCGTCTGCGTGCCGAGGCCCGCACCGTAGAGCTCGCGCGCGATGCGCAGGTTCTCCTCGGCCTGCTCGACGGACTCGGCCGTGACCTCGACGCGTTGCCGCGTCTCCTCGACACCGAGCCAGGCCTGTCGCACCTGCAGCGCGATCATCGACTCGACGTCGGCGCGCTGCTCGTCGGTCGCGCGCCGATTCCGCTCGAGCGCCGCCGCACGCTTGCGTGACTGGCCGCCATCGAACAACGCCCAACGCACCCGGACGCCCGCGGCGGCAAATTCCTCGTCGTCGAGAAACTGGTTCTCGAGATAGTGGTAACCGCCGGTCAGGCTCACCTGCGGCAGCACGCGGGCACGTTCCGCCTTCGCCATCTGGGCGTAGGCGCGCGCCTGCTCCTGCAGCGCGTCGAGTTCCGTGCGCTGGTCAGTGGCCATCTGCACGAGTGTGCCGAGGTCCGCCGGCAGGCCCTCGGGCACCGGGATTGATTCCTCGAGCTCGGCTGGCCGCTCCAGCGGCTCGCCGATGCGGCGGTTGTACGCCGCAAGCGCGATCTCCGCACCGTTCGCAGCCCGAAGCTGGTTCTGCCGCGCGTCGGCTAGCGCCACCTGGACGGCGAGCAAGTCGTTCTTCGGCACCAGCTCCCGCTCGTACATCGCGCCGATGTCGCCCACCAGCGCCTCCAGCGTCCGCACGTTGCTCGCCGCGACCTCGAGCGCCTTGCGGGCGCGCAGCACGCCGACGTATGCGTCGGCCAGCGCGTACTTCAAGTCCTGCTCCGCGCCCAGCGCCTGCGCGCCGGCCCCCCGACCGCGCGCCTCGGCAGCAGCGATGCTCGATGAAATGCGCCCGCCGGTGAACACCGGTACCGTGACCGTCGCCGATCCCATTGCAAAATCGTCGCCGCCGAAGATCTCCGGTGGCGTGATCGGCAAACCGGTGAACGCAAAGTCGAAGGCCGGCGCGTCGTCGAGCCAGGTGTAGCCGCCGTCCACGGCCACGGTCGGCCAGCGCTGCGCACGCGCCGCGGCGGCGTCGAGCTGCGCCGACTCGGCCTGGCTGCGCGCGGCCGCGAGAGCCTGGTCGTGCGCCAGTGCGCGCGCCCAGGCGTCATCGAGTGTTTCCGCTCCAGACGCCGGGGCGCTGAGCAGTCCCACCAGCACCGCCGCCGGGATCGCCCATCGCCCGTCGTGCCATTTCATCGGTCGGGTCCCCTCACGTCTTCAGCGAATCGATGCCGAGCGTGCTGAGCACGTACTTCTCGTAGATGGGCGCCACCGAGCCCGTCTTCACCTTGCGCAGGAAATACTTCTCGAAGGCGACCTTGGCCAGGTGGACCCACTTGCCCTCCTTCGCCCAGGTCACGTTGCGCGGCGGGATCTGGGGCAGCGCGACGAACGCGGCGCCCGTGTCCCCGAAATCGGCGAGGCAGATCGCATTCCAGGTGCCGCGGGCCGTGGCGGGCTGCCCGGCGAGATCGGCCGCGACGTTCTCGCAGATCGCGCTGACCATCGACTCGATCATGTAGCCGGTCTTCGGCGCGCCGGTCGGCACCGGGGTCGCCTCGACGGGCGGAATCGCGACGCAGACGCCCGCGGAGTAGATGTTCGGGTACTTCTTCGAGCGCTGGTGCTCGTCGATCAGCACGAAGCCGCGCGGGTTGCAGAGTTCCGGCACCGATGCCACCGCATCGACGCCCTTGAACGCCGGGATCACCATCGAGTACTTGAACGGCAGCTTGTGCTCCTTCTTCACCGAACCGTCTTCGGTGTGCTCCGCGACGGTCATCAAGCCGTCCTCGACGCCGACGACCTTCGCGTTCGTGATCCAGTTGATGTGACGCTGGCGCAGCACGGACTCCATCAGCCCCTTGCTGTCGCCGACGCCGCCGAGCCCCATGTGGCCGATGTACGGCTCGGCCGTGATGTAGGTCATCGGCACGCGGTCGCGGATCTTGCGACGGCGCAGGTCCGTGTCGAGGATCATCGCAGTCTCGTAGGCCGGGCCGAAGCAGCTGGCGCCCTGCGCCGCGCCGACCACGATCGGGCCCGGCGCCTGGACGAATTTCTGGTACTGGTCCCAGGCCGCGAGCGCGTGCTCGTGCGTGCACACCGACTGCGTGTGGCCCTTGGGGCCGAGCCCGGGCACCTCCTCGAACGCGAGCTTCGGGCCCGTCGCGATCACGAGCCGGTCGTAGGCCAGCTTCGAGCCGTCGGCGAGCGTCAGCGACGAGGCCGCCGCGTCGATCGCGCTCACCATCTTCGGCACCCACGCAATGTCCTTGTCGGCCAGCGGCTTCGCGAGGTCGACGCGGGTTTGCGGCGCGGTGCGCCAGCCCACCATGATCCAGGGATTCGACGGCGTGAACTCGAAGAAGGCGCTGCTGCCGACCAGCGTCACCTCGTGCGCACTGCCGAGCTTCTTCTTCATCTTGTAGGCGCACGCGACGCCACCGAGACCCGCACCCATCACGACGACTTTGGCCATGGTTCCCCCTTAAGGCCGCACTGGAGCGGCGGCTTTCCTGTTG
>Ga0105106_10003760_pt1 | contig 10795 bp, 6 predicted proteins | sample PPLLaktember2015_5_FD_79109 | JGI IMG/M metagenome (GOLD analysis project Ga0105106, IMG submission 79109) | Freshwater sediment microbial communities from Prairie Pothole Lake near Jamestown, North Dakota, USA - PPLs Lake P8 Core (1) Depth... | ecosystem: Environmental > Aquatic > Freshwater >... | reverse complement strand
CCCGAACATCTGGTGCACCTCGCTGAAGATCACTCCCAGGTTCGTGCTTGCCAGCCGTTCTTTGAAGGGCGTGAACTCCAGCTCCAGGCGGCCGTCGCTGTCGCTGAAGCACCAGGGTTTCATGTAGTCTCCGGATACGTAATCGTACTTCACCGCTCCCAGCTTGTGCACGCGGCCATCCAGGATCAGGGCATCCTCCGTGGCAGCCGAGGTGTCCCCAAAGCCGCAGCCCAGGTTAAGCCCCACCCTGCGTCCGTCGGGCAGGAATCCTGATGCGCTGGCCCAATTCCAGAAACTGCGGTATTCCCACACCCCGCGCCCCCAGTCCAGCGAGCCCAGGCACTCACCTGGCTTCAATTCCTCCTCGATCTCGCCATAGCGCAGGCTCCCCTTCGCCGGCATGCAGTTGATCTTGCGGTTGTAGTAAAAGCGCTGTGCCCCGATCGGGATGACAATCGTCATCGATTCGTGCTCCGCTGGGCAGCTCAAGCGGATATCCGCCCGGATGCCGCGCCCCTCGTGGAAGTCAGGCCAATCGACCGTGATTCGCCTGCTCTCGGCGGTTACCTGAAAATCCAGGCGGCAGCGAGTGTCAGCAAAGTGCGCATCCCCGGCGGTGCTGTTGTGCGGCAGCTCGATCCCACGCCCCAATGGGATCACCAGCCCCTCTTCGTGCAGGTCGCCGCTGGTGAAATCGAGTGTGTACACAAAGATGTTGCCCGCGTATCCCAGATCGGCGATCGTGGCGGAGAAAAAGCGCCGCGGCGTGAACACCGCGTAGTAATCCCAGCGTTTCATCCGCAATCGCTGCAATGGGCGCAGGGCGTAAAAGCGTGCATCTTCCAGGTTGCAGTCCAACAGCGCCTGGCGGCACCATCCCACCTGGGCCAGGCGGCCCTTGGAATCCAGCAGCTTCCCAGGCCGAGTGAGTTCAGTCTGCATACAGCCCTCCCTAGAGTATGTTCGATCCGCTTGATATCCTATCCACCTCATTATATACGCGATGACAGGCCCGCCATGGGATATACTGCCTTCCTCGTACCTTATTTGTGAAATTACCCAATTCTTCACAACCAATTCGCACATTCTTCAAAACTTCTTCACATCCAGGCGCTAAGATTGAGCATCACTTCCATCCTCTTTTCACGGAGTCAGCATGGTCACCTTTTTCGGTAAACGCGTACGCCTTTTCCGCCCCGGGAGCATCTGGATCCGGAAAGTGGTCCAATGGGCCTTCTTTGTCCTGATGGCCTTGATTGCGGTAAATCACAGCCTGGGCATCACCGTAAAGGATTTCTGCAGCGCCAATGGTTTGAGCTTCGAGACTATCAAGGCAGCTTTGCAAGCCGAAGTAGACCGGCTCGAATAATGGGGGGATAAGTGATATTCAACGCCCGTCGCGAGGCGCGCAACGTGCGTTGGTTTGCATTCATCCGACCAGCTACTCCCCTGGATGGTCAATTGAGGTATGATTCAACCGATTCTCGCCAGCGATTTTTGGCTGGAATGGATTAGATTCCCACGCAGGAGAACCGGATGGATACGTTCGTTGTAGATACCACCCACAGCCTCTATGCTGAATTAAAACCTGTGCCGGTAACGGCAGTTCATTTCGAAGAAGGCTTTTGGAAACCTCGCCTCGAGCGGAATTGGCAACGTGCCATCCCGAAATTGTTTGAGCTGCTCGAATCTCACGGTGTTTTGAATAATTTCCGGCGTTTATCGGGCGCTTACAACGGACCCCGGCTGGGATTCTATTTCTCCGATTCGGATCTCTATAAATGGATAGAGGCTGCATCCATCGCCTTGCAGGCCCAGGAAATCCCTGAAGTCAGGGCCTTACTCGATAAGGCCATTGAGACTGTCCTCCCCGCTCAAGGAGACGACGGCTACCTCAATACCTGGTTTGCTCTCGAGCGAAAAAACCAGCGTTGGGGCAACCTGGATGTTTCGCATGAGCTTTATTGTGCGGGACATCTGATTCAAGCCGCCATAGCCCACCACCGTCTCTCTGGTGCAACACAATTATTGGATTGTGCTGTCCGGTTTGCCGATTACATCGACGAAACCTTTCGCCTGAAGCCGCGCCAGGGCTCTCCAGACCATCCGGAAATCGAAATGGCTCTGGTGGAATTGTTTCGCCTGACCCGGGAGCAGCGCTATCTGGAATTAGCCCACTACTTTCTGGATCAGCGCGAGGTTGCCTCTCGAACCGAAATCTGGGGACACGCTGTCCGGGCCACCTATTTCATGTCTGGCGTTGCAGATTATTACCTGGAAACCGGTTATACGCCCTACCTGGCGGCTATGAAAAGTCAATGGCAAGACATGATCTCTCGAAAAATATATATTACCGGCGGGATCGGCGGGCGCCATGTCGGTGAATCCTTTGGGAATTCCTATGAATTGCCCAATGAGCGGGCTTATGCAGAAACCTGTGCCGCGATTGGGAGCATATTCTGGAATTGGCGCATGCTGCAGATAAATGGCGATGCCCGCTATGTCGATTGGCTTGAGCGCACGCTGTACAATGGCTTCTTGGCGGGTGTTTCGCTATCCGGTGACGAATACTTTTACGTCAATCCCCTGGCGACCGACGGACTCAAAGAAGAAGATCCCTGGTATGCATGGGCCAGGTCAGATCCGTATCAAAGACAGCCCTGGTACGATTGCACTTGTTGCCCTCCCAATGTTCAGCGCCTGCTGGCTTCGTTGCCAGCCTACTTTTATTCCACCAGCGCACAGGGCGTATGGGTTCATCTATTTGACCAGAACCAGGTCAATGGGCATTTGCAGGATGGCTCACCGTTCTCGATCCATCAAGAGACCAGGTACCCCTGGCGGGGGGATGTCCATTTGAAAGTCTCATCCGATTCATCCACCCCTTTCACCCTGTTTGTCAGGATACCGTCTTGGGCGAAGCAAGCTTCAGCCAGCGTCAATGGATTGCCCAATACTTCCATCGAGCCGGGAAAATACCTTCAGATTACCCGCGTGTGGAATGATGAAACGGTGCACATCTCGTTGGATATGCCGGTTCAAACGATAAGCTGCAATGATCGAGTTCCAGATAACCGGGGTTGTGTTGCCTTGCAGCGTGGCCCGCTGGTGTACTGCTTGGAGGGCGTCGATCACCAGCACCAGGATGTGCGCGATCTTACCTTGCAGAACCATCCCGTATTTGAAATCCAACGGGAACCGGACCTGCTCGATGGAATTACCTCGATCACAGCCAATGGTTTGGCGTGTCTCAACTGCGATGAGGCCCCGTTATACCAGCCTCTCCCAGAAAGAGGCACGGAATCACTCACCGAGCTCAGGCTCAAGTACATCCCCTATTACGCCTGGGCAAATCGCGGCCCCACCTCGATGGCTGTTTGGCTGCGACTCCAAACTTAGCCCGAATCTGCGAGCTGGGTTGATTGCAGGTAGGTAAGGCGTTGTATCTGGGCGCTGTTCCCCCAGCATGCAAGCGAAACCTGATCCGCGTCTATTCAGTTTTCCGCGGCTGTTCTTCAGTCGCTTTCCTGGTGATATTTAAACGACACCTTGATCTTGGCGCGGTAGGTGACTACCTTCCCCTCATCCAGTTGCATATCCAGCGTCGTCACTTCTGCAATGCGCAGGTCATGCAGGCTTTTTGCCGCCGTCTCCACAGCTGCCGCCGCTGCCTTTTCCCACGATTCCGCGCTCGTTCCAACCAGCTCGATCACCTTGTACACGCTCTCGACCATTTCGAACTCCTTCCTTTGAGCAACTCCTGAAGTGTTGGCGCCTTAATCTCTATCGCCTGCAAGTATAACCCTTTTCTAGGGAGATTCCCCAGCGCATTAGGTTTTCCCCCCATTGCGACCAGAACTAAGCGGATGTATAGTGGATATATCTCATAAGAAAAGGAGCCTATAAAAACATGAATCCAGATATCTTAGAAGGCAATTGGAAACAACTTCGCGGCAAGGTCCGCGAATGGTGGGGCGACCTCACCGATAATGAGCTCGACCAGATCAGAGGCCGTCGTGACATTCTGGCTGGCAAGCTTCAAGAGAAGTATGGCTACACTCGTCAGCAAGCCGAAGATTCCATCCGAGAGTTCTTGGAGAGTATCGAGGGCGAGCTGGAACACGGTTCTCACTACTAGGTCCTCGAGAAACAAACACGATTAGCGAATCAACAATCGTGCTCCGGCTAAGCTGGAGCACGATTTATTTCCCAAAAATATTTCAATCTCCATCCAACCCGTATCTAAATCAACCCCCTTACGTCACAATCTTAAGCAATCATCCTCGAAAGAGAATAGGAAAGCCGCCGGATGAAGATACATCGCGCCTACCGGATGATCGTCGTGATTATCAGCCTTTGCCTGGGTTTGGTGGGCGTGTCCGCTGGTCTGGCCGCTTTTGGCCCTGCTCAACCGGGTCAAATTTTCTTTCCCCTCCAGCAGTGGACTGAAAATACGCAGGTGAAATTGACACGGGACGCTGGTCAGAAAACCGAGCGCTTGCTTAAGTTTGCTTACCGGCGCTACGATAACCTGAACCAGGCGGCGGGAACGGTCTACGAGCCGATTGCTGCCCGCAGCTTGATAAAGACGATCGAACAAGCCAGCGCCTCCGCTCTCACGATGGATTGGGACGACCGGCAGCAGCTCAGTTCGCGCCTCATCCATTTTAGCCAGGAAGTTCAATCCACCCTGGCGCACTTACCGGTCCTGCCGGCCCGCTATCCTGCCACGTATCATCATCTGCAAGACAGTCTGGCCAGCCTGATCGATGATCTGAGCCGGGTAAAAGCTGCCGCGCCTGCATCCCCAAACACTCCAGAGCGGGTAGTGGTTTTTCCCACTCCCACCCCTCTCCCCCTCCGCACGGGCAGTATTCAGGATGATCTCATCCCGGTGGTGAATGTCTGGCCTGTCTCAGAGCCCCATAATCCAGGTGGGCGCTGTAACAACTGCCATAATTTTAAAGGGGAATGCCTTCCCTGCCACCAGAAAACCCTGCCCGAAAACCATTACGATTTGGAGTGCACGGTTTGTCACGGGGTTGAAGACTGGCATTCGCTCGTGCTAGACCATCAGGCTGCTGGTTTGTATGACTGCACAACCTGTCATCTAGCCCAAAGGCCCGCCGATCATTTTGAAGGTGAGTGTTCTACCTGCCACAAAGTGACGGGTTGGCTGCCTGCCAATATCGCCCACACCATCGCCGATCGTTTCCCCTGCCTGAGATGCCATGAGGATGAGCGCCCGCAGGGCCACTATGACTTACCTTGTTCAACCTGCCATACGCCCATGCACTGGTTGCCCGTGCAGGTCAATCACGCCGACCCTGCCCTGAGCGATTGCATGGCTTGCCATCTGGAAACCCAGCCAGCCGATCATTACAGCCTGCAATGTTCCTTATGCCATACACCGGTAGCCTGGAACGTTGTCGAGTTCAATCACCAGGCGGTCGGCGCTGTGGATTGCCGTGGCTGCCACAGCCAGGTCGCGCCAGGCGATCACTATAACGCCCAGTGTTCCAGCTGCCACAAAACCAGCGCCTGGCTGCCGGCAAAATTCAACCACGCCGCCGTGAACACTTCCGATTGTTTAAATTGCCATCGCCATACCGCCCCGGCAGGCCACTACACCCTGCAATGCTCCTACTGCCACAACACCCGCAGCTGGGGCAGCGTCGATTTCAACCATGCCATCGTCAACGCCACCAATTGTGTTGGCTGCCACAGCGATGATGCGCCCAGTGACCATTTTAGCGGGCTGTGCTCTGATTGCCACACCACCTCGGGCTGGTCCCCGGCAGATTTTAACCATGCCGCCTATGGGGCCACCGATTGCATCGCCTGCCACAGCGATGACAGACCCGAAGACCATTTCGATGGGCAGTGCTCCAATTGCCATTCTACCAATGCCTGGCTGCCAGCCAACTTCAGCCACGAAGGGCTGACCCGCTGCAATGACTGCCACGAACCCGGCAGGAAATGGTAATGCTTGGTTATTGTTACTCTCCATGCCGGCCTGTCATAACCAGGGTACGCTTGCTGCTAACCTACATTTCTTTTTCCCGCAACCGTTTGGATAAGCCGCGCATCACTTCTAGCGATACTTCCGGGCGCTCGCGCAAGATCGCCCTGAATGCCTCTGAAGTGATCACCAATGTGCGCACCTCTCCATCAGCGAGCATGCTGGCAGAACGGGGCGAGGCATCGATAATCGACATCTCCCCAACGAAATCTCCAACACAGCGGGTTGCCAGCAGTTTTTCATGGCTTCCAGTCGTTTTGGACACTCGCACGCAGCCGGTTGTGATGATGAAAAGCTCATCACCCTCTTCTCCTTCATGACAAAGCGCTGCGCCGTCCGAGAACCAGCGCTCTTTCGCAATTTCAGCCAGCTGGCCCAGGTCGGCTGGCATAAGCCCGCTGAAGAGGGGGACTTCTTTCAAAAACAATACTCTTTCCATCAGCGACATGGTAGCTAACGTTTCCATCTTTTCTCCCAACTGGCGCAGGGCTTCCTGCGCCGTTTCGTGGATCACCCCATCCGGATTTTCCGCCAGCACGTACAGCTCTGGGATCAAGGCATGCAATCCCAGCTCCCCTGCCACGCCAATCGCCAGGGCTCGCAGCCATCGATCTCCTTGAGCGTGGATCTGGTGAAATGCCATCTCAAAGGCCTCGTCCGGCTCCAGGCTGCTCTCCTGAGTTTTATTGGATTCCTCCAGTAAGGGCAGCAAGGCTTTCACCAATAGTTTATCACCCAGAATATCCAGCGTTTCCAGAGCTGCCGAGCGCGCCTGTGCATCGGCGGTATGCAGGCATTGCGCCACCAGCTTCATGGCCTCCGGATGTCCGATCAGGCCTAGGACTTTCACCAGTCTTTGTTCGTGCCGTGTCGCCTCCGCCTCCAGGGCAGATGCCAGGACCTTTGTCATCCTGCCGGGGATCGGGATCATGGCCCGCAGTTTTCGCCACACGCGCAGTTGCTCGATTTCCACCCGCGCGAAGCCGCGCAGCGCTTCGCTCAGCTCGGGATGGTTAGCAGGCAGGGCCTCCAATACCGCCATCTTATCGCTGCAGGCATCTCCCAAGGCTGTCAGCGTATGGGGGTATGATAGCGGTCCGGCAGCTTTCAGCGCCTGCGCCGCTGCCCTGCGTACCGCTGGTTCGGCATCGCAAAGTCGCCTGATCAGTTTGTGCGCTGCCTGCTCGTCAACTGACCCGCACAGGGCCCGGCAGGCAGCCTCCCGCACAGCCGCGGACTCGTCCTCCAGGCAATCGTTCACACACTCCAACACCCTCTCGAGACTTATCTCTTTCCAGGGTGGATATCCCTCAGGCAATCTGGTCAATGTGTGAAGAACGGTCAACCGGCTGTCGATCGCCTGGTCTTGTAACATCCCCACCAGTCGTTGTGCTGCGCTTTCATCGCTTGCATGGAATGCCAGGCTGGCATTCGCTCGGGCGCGCACCGCGAGGTTGGCATCGGATAGCAAAGGTTGTACCTTGCGCGGCAAGTTCGCATCGCCGCGCGGGTAGAGCCTGGTCAGTGTCTCGATCGCCGCCAGGCGCACTTCGGATCGCCCATCCGTCAGTAGTTCGCTCACCGCGCCTGCCGCCTCTTTCGCCTCCAGCTCTGCCAGGGCGCCCAGGAAAGCTACCTTCACCTCGCTGCTGACCTGCTTGAGCCGTTGGGCTAACTGCGGCGCAATGCTGCGCAGCTCCATCCTCGCCGCCATTTCAGCCGCCAGCTTTTGCGTGGTTGGTTTTCGATCATCCAACGCTGCGGTCACAATGCGCGTTGCGTTAGCGTCCTGTTGAATTCCGGCGAATATCCGCTCACCCGTGGTGAACACTTCAAATCGCCCGGCTTGCAGCGCTGCCAGCAGCGCCGATACGTAGCTTCGGCCCATCTGCCAGACCACCAACCCGCACACGCCGGCTACCACCATGCCCATCCCAAAAATCTGAGCGTTGTTCAGCACCTGTTCACCCAGGATCAGCAGCACGCCGGATAAGATCGTGCCAAGCTGCGCAGAGACGCCTCCATCGAAGGCTCGCACTTGGGCGCGCTTTTCCAGCGGCACCACGTTGAAGAAGGTGCTGTACGCTCCATCGCCGATCCCGTTCATCACCACCAGTTGTGCCAGCCTGACGATCAGCGCGCTGGGTAAGGAAAAATTGACCGCCAGCAGCACAAAACCCAGCAAGTAGGTGATGGGCAGGGTCAAGAGGGCATGGGCCACCCCAATACGCGCATACAATCGGTTGGCGATCAACAGCGCCGTGATAAACATCAAAGCGCTTGCCAGGCCGTTGAACAACCCCAAGAAACCCGCCAGCTCAGCTTCATCGCGGAACGAAGCCGCCACGATTTTGCCAAACGGGAAAGAGACGGAGAAGTACAGCGCCGAGAACAGCACCGCCGCCACAGCCAGGCGCTTCAGCAGCGCTGAGCTCCGCACAAATTCGAAACCGGTACGGATTTCAGAAAGGAAGCTCGCCCCCTTAGTTTTCTGACTCGTTGGGCGGAAATGATGGGTGGTGATGCTGCCCGCCAGCGCCAATGCAGTCAAGAGCAGCATCGCGTAGATCACCAACAGGTTTTCCGTGCCCAGCAGCCTGGCCGTTAGGCCAATGCTCAGGCTGCCCAGCAGCCCACCCAGGATGCCCGCGCTGACAAAAATCGGGTATAGGCGTTTCGCCTGGCGTGTATCGCATACCTCCCCGGCGATCGCCCAGGCGCTCATGCCCAGCAGCGACCCAATCAGATTGACCGAGAGCCATAACAACGGGTAGAGCACCCGCACATTCAGCGTAATCGCTGCCCGTTCAGCCAATAAAACCGCCGCCATCAATCCAAATAGCGTTGTGAACAAGCGGCGCTTCGCTGTGCGCCCTAGAAATGCTGCAAAAGTGAGCGACACAATAAAGGTCGCTAGCCCCAACGCAATGTACAGATACGGCAGATATTCGACGCCAAAGCGCAGGAAGAACAGCGCATCGGCCGCGCTGCCGCCCATGCCACGCCCCAGCTCGATCACCGCGAAGAAGAGCGCCGCCAGGCTGACCAATCGCGCTTCATCCGGGTGGATCTTGAGCAAAGAGAATAGCCGCTGGCGGATCAATCTTAGAATTTGACTTTCATTCCACAAAATCCGTGCAATCCGGGACCAAATGGTTTTTGCCAGGCGGGCTTTGCCCGCCTGGCCTTCCAGGAGAGATTACCGCTCGACCATTGGCAAGAAGAGCACGTTTGCCGCCGCTTCGAAGTCCGTTGCCAGGTATGCGCCAGTGGTCTTAGCTAGCGCCAGGCTCTGTGACTGACCCGGGTCGCCGGTGTGATACACCAGCAAATCGCGCACCTGGTACGGCCCATCCAGGCCACGGTTTAGGATGGTCTCACCATCAAAGTACAGGTACACATTCGACGTCCCGCTGGGCAGCGACTGGAATCCCTCGAGCCATTGGATCGTCTCGCCGGCGCTGTCTGTCAGCCGCACCTGCGTTCCCAGCACTCCGCTGTCACCCAGCGTTACCGAGAAACCGATCACCAACTTCTCATATTTGCCGTTGCTGTTCAAGTCCACCACGCTTTCACTGAAGGTGCTGCCCAGGCTCACCAGGGTGGACGAGAACTGCGCCGCCGTGTAGCTGTCTGTGATGTAAGGCGCCATCATCACGTCCACGATTTCCCCGGCCGCGTTCACCAGTGTGATCGGCACCACCCGGTAGGGTCCATCCACCCCATGCTCGTGGATCGGTCCCGCCGGGAAGTCCAGGATGGCTGTTGTGGCGGTCGGGAAGGGCACATTCAAATCCTGCGTGATATTGGTGATCAAAGCCCCATTGGTGTCTTTCAGGCCTGCCAACAGGCGGTACGTGCCACCCACATCCACTGTCAGCGGCACCGATATGCGCAGGTAGTCCGTGTCGCCATCCCCATCGGCATCCAGAGCCTGCTCGCTCAACAGGTCGCTTTGCAAGAAGGTCCCGGTGTGGACGAATTGCTCCCGGGTGTAGGCTGTTGTGGTGTGGGCGATGTCCACGTAATCGAGCGGTTCGCCCGTTTCGCTTTCTACTCGCAGCGCTTGCACTTCGTATGGCCCGGATTCCCCGCTGAAGAACACCGCGCGGCCGTCGAAATCCAGGTTCACGTTGTGCGCCCCGGCTGCCAGCGTGACCAGCGCCTGCGCTGTGGCAAACCGGCTGCCTGCTGCAAGCTCTCCGGCGATCGCATACGTGCCGGCTTTCTGCACGTTCACGCCCACGCTGACGCGCAGCACGTCGTATAAGCTGTCGCTGCCCGTGTCAATGCCGCTGTCGCTGTTGGTCCCGTTGAAATACGCCGCTGGCGGCTCGAAGCTGGTCAGGTTGTATGCTGCAGTGGTGTGCACGTTATCGGCGGCAGCCAACAGCGTTTCCTCCTCGCCCGCCCGCAGCTCGATGTGCGCTACAGTGTAAGGCCCGTTGAAACCAGACTCGCGCAGGTTTACGCTGTCGAAGAACACATCCACCGTCTGCGCGCCGGCGCTCAGGCTCTGTTGGGCGCGCCCCCAGGCAACTGGGTCGCCGCCTGCGGTCTCCAGCCAGGCTACCAGGTTGTAGAGATCAGCCTGATCGATTTGCAAGCCCACCGAGAGCTTAAGGCTCTCGTAAGACCCATTAATATCGGCATCCACACCGGCGTCGCTGTAACTGCCGGTGAAGCCCGTCAGGCTGGCAGCCGCCGGGCGAGTGGGCGCCGAGCTGTCGGGCCAGGCCAGCAGCGCTTCGGGCTTGCCGCTGGAATAGTTGG
>Ga0105106_10003758_pt1 | contig 10797 bp, 9 predicted proteins | sample PPLLaktember2015_5_FD_79109 | JGI IMG/M metagenome (GOLD analysis project Ga0105106, IMG submission 79109) | Freshwater sediment microbial communities from Prairie Pothole Lake near Jamestown, North Dakota, USA - PPLs Lake P8 Core (1) Depth... | ecosystem: Environmental > Aquatic > Freshwater >... | reverse complement strand
GTGCGGCCCGATGTGTAGAAGATCGCGCGGTCGGGATCGTCGACCGCACGCAGGTGTGCGGCGATGGTCGCGAACGCCTCGTCCCACGACAGCGGCTCGTAGTGGGTCGCGCCCGGCCGCAGGATCATCGGGTGCGTGAGGCGACCCTGCTTGTTGAGCCAGTGATCGGCGCGGCCGAGGAGGTCCTCGATCGAGTGCTCGCGGAAGAACTCCGGGTCGACGCGGGCGCGGGTGGCTTCGTCGGCGACCGCGCGCGCCCCGTTCTCGCAGAACTCGAAGGTCGCGCGGTGCTCGGGCTCGGGCCATGCGCAGCTCGGGCAGTCGAACCCGCCCTGCTGGTTGACGCGCAAGAGCGCTCGTGTGGCCCGCACGACGCCGGCCTCGTGGACCGCGTACTTGAGGCTGTTCAGGACCGACGGGAGCCCGCCGGCTGCAGCGTCGTGCTCGTGGCGATCCGGAGCGCCGCGCTCGACGGGTGTCGTGGGGCGCGGCGGTTCGCGATCGGGCGGCGAACCGTGCACGCGGTCAGGATGCCGTCGCAGGGCCGGCGGTGCAACCTCGCGCGCCGCCCACGATCGCGTGAGCGCTGGCGCGGCGCAACGCTGGCGTTTGACGCGCTGGGCGAGGTGCGCTAGCCCAGTCGGGTGACCGAGCGGTACTTCACCCTCGCGCATGCGAACGAGCTCGTGCCCCGCGTGCACGCGACGATGCATCGGCTGTTGCAGCTGCACTCGCACTACCGCACGACGGCTCGCGCGCTGCACGACGCCGGCGTGCGCGTCACTCCGGAGACGTTCGCGAAAACGGGCGAGCCCGACGTCGAGGATCCGGCGCTGAAGCTGCGCGTGCAGCAAGCGCGCGGGTTGTACGACGCGGTGCGCGAGGCGGTGGCAGAGATCGAGGAGCTCGGCGCCCAGGTGAAGGACGTCGAGAGCGGGCTCGTCGATTTCCCGAGCCTGCTCGACGGCCAGCGCGAGGTGCTGCTGTGCTGGAAGCTCGGCGAGAAGTCCATCACGCACTACCACGAGACCGACACGGGCTTCTCCGGGCGCAAGCCGATCGCGGGCTTGAGCTTCACCGATCAGCCCAAGGTACGCGCCGGCTAGACTGCGAGCTCACTCGCCGACGACGGCGAGGAACATGTCGGCGATCTGCTGGTGCCCGGTGGGATTCGGGTGGATGCACGTGAGGTCGAACCACGTCTCCGTGCCGGGCCCGCGATAACACGGTGCCGTGGGGTCGTCGGCGTTGAAGCCGTGGCCGCAGAACGACTCGAGCAGGAAGATCATGTCGGCGCCGGTCTCGGTCGCGATCGCCATGTACTGCTCGTTGGCCCAGATCACCATCTCCGCGAGCTGGTCGGGCGCGGGGATGGGCTCGTCGAAGCCCGCGAGCCCCGACACGTCGCACGACATCACCTCGCCGGTGCCGTCGGTGAACTCGTAGAGGTTGGCGATGACGACGTGCGTGCCGTTGGGGAATCGCTCGGGGTCCTTGAGCCACTGCACCGCTTCGCGCTGCAGCTGCACCGCGGACTCGATCTGTTCCCACAGCATTTCCTCGGTCGCCCCGTCGATCGCCGCCTGGGTCAGCGACGACAGGTCGTTGCCACCCGACGTCATGACCACGAGGTTGACGAGCTCGCGCGTCTCCGGCGGGAAGCACTCCTCGAGCTGGCTGTTGTCCTGCAGCAGGTCGTCGTTGCGTGCGCCCCACTTCGCACAGCTCGCGAAGTCACCGGAGAAGTGCACGACGCTCGTGCCGTCGAACACGTTGACGAGCTTCCACAGATCGCCCGACTGCCCGCCCTCGCCGAACTCCAGGCCGAAAGCGGCCGCGAGGGCGTCGGCCAGCTTCGAGCGGTAGTAGTCGGCGGAAAACGTGGGCGGGGTGCCGACGGTGATCGAGTCGCCGACGAACACCACGCGCTCGATGCCGCCGATGTCCTGATGGTTCGTGCCGAGACAGTGGCTGCCGATGGTCGGATTGAACTGGTCGTAGTTCGGGCCGAGGTTCGGATCGTTGACGAACTCGTCGCCGAAGCACATCTCGAAGATGCCGGTCTCACCGGTGTCGTTGCCGTCGTCGCTGGAGGTCCCCGTCGTGTCGGGGTCGCCCGTGGTGCCGGCCGAGGTCGCGTCGGCGCCCGAGCTCGAGCCCGCGCTCGCGCTGGCCGATGCGGTCGCGGTCGTGGGGCTCGACGTCGGCGAGTCGGACGTGGTCGAGTCCGCGCCGGTCGTGTCGCTCGAGCCGCTGCCCTGCGCAGCACCGTCGTCACCGCACCCCACGAGTGCGACGAGGGGGATCGCGAACCATGCTCCTCGCATCGGAGCAGAGACTATCAGCTCGTCTCGTCGGCGTCGTCGGCGGTCGGGTACTCGAGGGCCAAACGCTCGCGCAGCGCCCGAGCCTGCGTTTCGATGTTCCGTTCGACGCGGGCGATGGGACACGTGCGTTGACGCATCTGCGCGAACTTCTCGGCGAAGCTCGTCGGGTTGCCGGCGATCGGTCCAAGATAGTGGGCCGGTGCGCCGGGATCGATGCGTGCGTCGACGCGCCACGCTTCGAGCACGAGGGGGTCGGCCGCGGGGTCGCGCGGCAGCGTGGTGAGCACTTCGTCGGGCTCGACCCGCGTGGGCTCGGGCAGCACCGCCCCGAGCACGAACGCATCGGTGCCGGTCTGCAGCGACGCGCATGTGCTGTCGACCACGACGGTGCCCGGCGCGAGCTCGCCGTCGCCGACCTGGCTGCGCCACAGGACGACCCGCTCGGACCTCGCGCACTTCATCGCGCTCTCGATGACCACGCTGTCGCGCACACGGCCATCGCGTGGAACCATCCCGGCGCCTGGCGCAGTGCCGGCGACGATGCGGTTGCCGTGCACATCCGGCACGACCTCGTCGATCGCGGCGAGCCGGCGCACGAACTCGCCGTCATCGCCCCTGGACCCGAGCTGCGCGAACGCCTCGCGGGCGCGCGCGAGCTGACCCATGTCACCCCACCACGTGCCGCCGCCGAAGTCGATGACCGCGACGTGCAGCGCACGACCGTGCTGGTCTTCCAACCCCGTGCGCAGCGCGCAGGCGCGGGCACGGAAGTCGGGGCGTGCCGCCAACAACTCGCGCAAGCCGGCATCGCGCTCGATCTCCGCTCGCCAGGCGTCGTCGTCGTGGGTGAGCGCCTCGAAGAGGTAGCCATCGATGTCGAGCCAGCCCGGCAGGTCGCCGAACTCGGCGCGCATGGCATCGATGAAGGGATACGACAGTGCGGGGCTGCCGATGTGCACGAGTGCGCGCGCGTCCCTACCGACCGAGGCGAGTCGCGCGAGCAGCTCGGCCTTCGTGCGCCGGCGCAGCTGCAGGGCGAGTCGCCCATCGCGATCGCACACGAGCCACTCCTTGTTGCGCGCGAGGTCTTCGGTGATCTCGACCTCGATACCGAAGCGCACGGCGTCCGCCTTGGCGAGGTCGAGCGCGAGCGCGGACAGGTCGTTCGCAGGGAACTGCGGCTCGTCGCCCCACTTCCACGCGATGCCGGAGAAGCCCATGCGCTCGAGCTCCACGGCCACACCGACCCACGAGAACAGCGACGCGGAGCCGGCGTCGAGCCACGCGCCGCCCGGACGCGATCGCACCGGCATCGGCGCGAATGGCTTGATCCCGTGCAAGCGGTGCGTGATGGGACTGAGTCGCGTGCCCTGGCCCGGCAGCATGATGCCGAGCGCGACGCCGTCGCGGGCGTGCGCACCACGGACGCCGGACCAGGCTGCCATCGCATCGAGCAGCCCGAGCAGCTGGCCGCGGCGCTGGACCTCTTCGTGCACGGTGACGGTCGTCGCACCATCGGCGCGGAACAACTCCTGCGCGAGCGCGGCGTATCGATCGCGCACGACGGGCCCGTCGCCGCCGTTGGCGATGACGAGCACCTCGCGAGGGCCCGCCGACGCGGCCACGACTCGACGCACGCGCGCGAGCGAGCGGGTGCGCGCGGCCAGCCGGGTGTCGCGGACGTGCATGCGCGTCACCACGAGATCGGTGTCCGCTGCGTCCGCGCTCACCGTCCAGCGCGGCCATCCGGCCGGGACGAGTGCCGTGCGGCCGCGCTCGAGCACGACGGTGGCGGTCGGGCTGGCGGTCGGGCCGGTGATCGATGCGCGTCCGCGAATGCAGTGGACGACCTCGGCGACGCCGGCACCTTCGCGATCGAGACGCGGGCGCGGGCGCAGGTGCTCGATTACGAACAGCCCGTCGTCGACGGACACGAAGGTCTCGGCGTCGGCGGGTACGCGCGTGACGAGCTGGTCCACCGCGCTCGCGCGCGTGCAGACCTCGGCGAGGGCCACCCGTGCATCGACCGGGCGCATCGGCAGCCGCGCGTGATCCCACACGCGATAGGTGGTGCCCGCGAGCCGGACTTCGAGCGCGAGCACGCGCTTGCCGGTCGGATCGCCGAGCGCGTGGATGGCCGCGGTGGGGCGGCCGGTGCGGGGATGCGGCGCGCAGTTGTGCACCACCATGCCCGGCGCGACGACGATGGGCTGCAGGCGATCGAGCATGCCGCGGTTGGTCTGCCGCAAGCACTCGATGTCGGCGCGGAGATCGTCGTCGAGCACTGCACCGAACAGCACCGGCAGCTCGTCGTCGGCACCCGCGAGCGCTCGCTCCCAGCGCGCTTGCACCGACGCGCTGGTGGAGGGGACCACCAATCGGGCGAGCAGGCGTCGTTGCGCGGCGAGCCCGGCCTCGCTCTCGCGCACGATCGCGCCCGGGTCGACGTCCTCGCGGAATCCCACCCGCATCGTCGCGCCCGGGTCGGCATCGAGGATGACGTACGCCTCCGGATGATCGGCGGGGTGCGCCTGCACGGACAGGAGCGCGGCGAGATCGAGCAGCTTGGGCAACAGTGGCAGCTCGGGCCCGTAGGCCTCGACGTGCGCATCGCCGAGCAGCTCCGGGCACGCGTGCAGCACCGTTGCGAGCGCGAGGCTCGAGCCGTCGGGCAGCCGTACCATGCTGGGATGCGCGCGCGCTTCGTCGTCGGACGGACATGCGGCGAGCTCGAAGGACTCGCCGATGGGCTCGCCGCGCTCGGGCAGACCGGCGAGCTCGGCCAACCGCTTGCCGCCCCACGGTCGTGCGACGAGATTGCCCGGCTCGGTGACGAGCGCCATGCCGCGCACGAGCGCGAGCGCGCTCGGATCGCGCCTTCGCACCGCTGCCGCGAGGCCGTGCTCTCTCGGGGTCGTCACTGGGACCGAGACTAGCAACGCTCAGGGTGACGTCGCGTACGGCTCGTCCTCTTCGACGAATTCGTGCTCGGCCAGGGCCTGCTCGGTCCATGCGCGCACGCAGGGCAACGCTTGCACGGCCGCGGCATACGCGGCAGCGACCGGCGGCAGCTCGACGCCGTAGGTGGCGAAACGGACCACGACCGGAGCGTACATCGCATCGGCGATGCCGAACCGACCGAACAAGAGCTCGCCGCCGCGACCGAATCGCGCGCGTGCGTCGGTCCAGATCGCGACGATGCGATCGATGTCGCGCTGCACCTCGGGCGTCATCCCCTTGCCCGGGTGACGCCCGCCCACGTTGAACGGCATGTGCCGGCGCAGCGCGGCGAAGCCCGCATGCATCTCGCTCGCGATCGCGCGAGCGTGGCGACGCGCGCTGCGATCCGCGGGCCACAGCTCCGCGGATGGGAACGCCTCGGCCAGCGTCTCGGCGATGGCGAGCGATTCCCACACGACATCGTCGTCGATGCGCAACACCGGCACGCGGGCACTGGGCGACAGCTCGGCGGCCCGCGAACGCCAGCTCGGATCGGCAAACGACAGCCGCTCCTCCTCGAACGGCACGCCCATGTGATGCAGCAGCAACCACGGCCTCATCGACCACGACGAGTAGTTCTTGTTGCCGATCAGCAATCGCAGTCGCGCCATCGCCCGCGAGCGTGCCACGAACACGCTCGGCTCGGGACGCGTCGCCGACCGACGGCCGGTGAGGGACTCTCGCCGGCGCTCGGCGAGCCCGCGGCGTCCGCAGCCTCCCCCGGCGTGTTCCGCGGGAACCGACGCGCCGCCGTCGGCACCCGTGCTAGACACCTCGGGCCATGAAGATCCTCGCCCTGTCCGGCAGCCTCCGTCGCGGCTCGTTCAACACCGCGTTGCTCCGCGCTGCTCGTCAGCTGGCGCCGCAAGGCGTCGACATCGAGATCGCCACGCTTCAGGGGGTGCCGCTCTACGACGGCGATGTCGAGGCCGCTTCCGGTGTGCCCGACGTCGCGCAGCGCCTCAAGCAAGCGGTGCGGCAGGCGAGTGGCCTGCTCATCGCGACCCCCGAGTACAACGGCTCGATCCCCGGCGTGCTGAAGAACGGCATCGACTGGATGTCCCGGCCCGCCGCCGAGATCGCGAACGTCTTCGGCAAGCACCCGGTCGGCATCATCGGCGCGACGCCCGGCCGGGCCGCCACGCGGCTCGCTCAGGCCGCCTGGCTGCCCGTCTTCCGCCAGCTCGGCCTCGTTCCGTTCTTCGAGCAGTCGCTCTACGTCGATGGCGCCGGTGAGAAGTTCGATTCGTCCGGTCAGCTCACCGATGCGAAGACGCGCGAGCTCTTGGAGCGCTACCTCGTCTCTTTCGCGGGTTTCGTCACCCGAATGGACCGCGTCGCGGCGTCCAGTCCGAGCTGAATTCCGTCCAGCGGGTCGAACCGCGAGTGCGAATGCGCTCGGTCGCCCGAAACTTGCGGAGCCATGGGCTTGTGTCACGCTCCCTCCGGGAAGTGGGAACGCTGCTGGGGAGCTGCGAATCCGAGCATGAATGAGTGCCGACGAGCGGTGCTGGTCGTCGATGACGATCACGACGTGCGCGAAGCCCTGCGCGAGGTGCTCGAGGACCACGGCTATCAGGTGCTCGAGGCCGGCAACGGCCACGATGCGCTCGCGCTCTTGCGCCGCGAAGCGTCGCCGCCGTGTCTGATCCTGCTCGACATCATGATGCCTGTGATGGATGGCTGGGAGTTCCGCGCGGCGCAGCGCGAAGACCCCGCGCTCGCCGGCATCCCCGTCGTCGTGCTCAGCGCCCACGGTCAGGTGCAGCGCCCGGCCGATGGCATCGATCCCACCGCCTTCCTGAAGAAGCCGGTCCAGCTGCCGCCGCTGCTCGAGACCGTCGCTCGCTACTGCTGCTGATCGCGCAGCGAGTGGCGGTCGAGCTCGTCGATCGACGTGTCGAAGTAGCGCTGCAGGATCACGAAGCCCTCGTTGGCGTCGAGCTGCTCGGCCTCGAGCTCCGCGAAGGCGGACTCGCGCGCGCGCACGAGCGCCTCGCGGGCCTCGCCGCGCTCAGCGGATCCGCGCGCATCCGCGGCGGCTCGGGCGAGACGCCTTGCGGTCTCGTAGTGCGTCTCGATCCGGCTGCGCCGAGCCTGCCGACGCGCTGCCAGGAACGCGGTGATGGCCGACCACAGGAGTGCACCGATCGTGATGGCGAGGCCGATCTGATCGCTGTAGCGCTGCACGACCGTGGGCTCGTCGCGACGGTAGTAGCGATCGGCGCCGGGATGCAGCGGGTAGGGCGACAGCGTCTCGTCGTAGCGCTCGGACAGGTGCGAGAGCAGCCGCTCTTGCGTCGCGAGCTCGACTTTGTGCGAGAACAACGACTCGGTGATCGCGAAGACGAGATCGTCGGGGAGATCGGCGCGTGCGACGAGCAGTGCATGCACGCTGATCGTGCCGATCGGCGCGTCGGGCTGACGCCCGTACGCGTGCTCGGGAATCGCCGTGACGGAGAAGAACGGCGCGTCGAGCCGGATGCCCTCGAGGGCGGAGCCGACGCGGCCGGGCTCGCCGAGCGAGAGCAGGGCCATGTCGTCGCCTGCGAGCAGCCCATCCACGGCCGGAGTGCGCATGCCTCCGACGATGAACGCGACGTCGATGGTGCCGGCCTGGAGCGCGGCAGCGGCCTCGGCCGGCGCCATGTTGAGGCGCTCGAAGTCGTCGATGCCGAAGTGCTGCAGGACCGCCTCGGCGATCGTCTCGGTGCCGCTCTTGGCCGGGCCCACGCTGATCCGACGCTCGGCGAGGTGGTGGGGCTCGGAGATGTTCGCGGCCCGGCGCACCACGACGTGCAGTGTCTCCTGGTAGAGCGGCGCGATGAGCTGCAGCGAGCTGGCCCCGCGCACGTGGTTCGACAAGAGCGCGAGCTCGGCCTCGTGTTGCTCGAGCATCGTGATCGAAGCGATGCCGCCGGGGCTCTCGATCGCGGTGAACTCGACGCCGCGGACGTCGCTGGCGAAACCGGCCGCGAGTGTCTGGCCGAGCGGCAGGAACGTGCCGCCTTGCTGACCGGTGGCGATGCGCACCCGGCTCGGCCCTGCGCGCTGGGTCGAGAGCCAGTACACGCCCGCCACGAGGACGACGGCGAGCAGCACCAAGAGCGGCAGCAGCCGACGACCGGTTCCGTTCATCTGCGTCGCGATGATATCAGCTCTTAGGCCGAGCGCAGCCCGACCCACAGGCCGCGCACGAGCACGTCCGGCACGTGACGCACGTCGACGAGGCCGGCCGCCGTGAATGCGTCCTCGATCTCGTCGCGGGTGGCGAGGAACAGCTCGTGGGTCTCGACGAAGTGCTCGACGCCGGCGAGCGTCGCGACGAGGTGATGCATCGGGGTGACCGCGAACCGATCGCGGGTGTGCGACACGACGAGCCGCGCGAGCTTGAAGTCGTCGGTGTCGACGAGCAGCCCGCCATGCACCTTCTCGCCGGGACGCCACTGCTCGGGTGTGAACCACGGCTCGATCGCGAGCAGGCCGCCCGGCTCGAGGTGACGGGCCATCGTCGCCACTGCGGCGGCCAGCTCCTCGGCCGAGCGCACGTAGCCGATGGCGCTGAAGAGGCTCGTGACGACGTCGAATCGGCGATCGAGCGCGAAGCTACGCATGTCGCCGTGATGCAGCACGACGTCGGGCAGCTTGCGACGGGCCACGTCCAGCATCGCCGCCGATGCGTCGAGACCCTCGACCGCGATCCACTCGCGTACGACGGCGAGATGGGCTCCCGTGCCGCACCCGACGTCGAGCAGCGAGCGTGCGCCGGGGCACATGCGCTGGACGAGCGCCCGCAGTGTCTCGGATTCGCCGGCGAACGACTTGTCGGCATAGATGCGATCGTAGAGCTCGGCCGAGCGCTGGTAGGGCGCGGACATCGGGCTACTCCTTTGCCGCGCGCAGCCGTCGGATCACGCCGGCGGCGATGATGCCGATGCCGCCGAGCTCGAGCACCCAGTTCATGCGGACGCCGAGCAGCTCGAATCCGATGATCTCGTCGAACTTGTGGAACGACGCGGCTCGGATCAATACGAAGCAGACGATGAACGCGAGCCCGGCGAGCGTGATGCGGAAGTCTCGCAGCTGGCCACGCGTGAGCCACCAGAAGATCGCGAGGCCGAGCGCACCCACACACGCCATCGCGACGAGGAACAGCCCCTGCACGAAGCGCCGCTCTTCGTACCAACCGCCCGAGTGCGCGAACGATCGTCCGATCTCGGTGAACAACGTCTGCAAGTCGAGCTGCTTGTTGATGCCGAGCGCGACCAGGACGACGCACAGCACGAGCCATAGCGCGGCGCGCCTCGCCGGCGCGGGCGGTCGCGGCCAGTGCTTGCGCATGACCCGGAAGAGCGCCGCGATGGTCGGCAACAGCGGCCGCGAAGGTCCGCGCTTCTCGGCCTGCAGCGCGCGCAAGCACAGCCACGCGGTCACGAAGTACGCGACCACCGTGACCCACCCCATGATGGAGGGATCGCCGATCGAGGGACTCCAGCGGATCTCGTGCATGGCGCGGGCGTCACCAGCCTGCACCACCGCGTGCGTGCGCGCCAGACGACCCGTTCGGCCGGCGACGGATGGCGTGCGCGAACCTGTATGATGGCGTCCTCCCGGCCCGTCCGGCCGCCCAGAGCCGCCATGAAGTCCGTCGTCTTCGCGCTCGCCGTGCTCGCCGCGCCTGCGGCGTCGTCACCTGCTTCCACCACGTCGAGCGCGACGTATCTGCGAGCGCCCGAGCCGGTGCGAGACGTGCTCGATGCCCGTCTGCCGCCGGCGTCGTTCCCGAGTCCGACGGGTGACCGGGTGCTGCTCGCCCGCGCGCTGCGATATCCGCCCATCGCCGAGCTCGCGGAGCCGATGCTCAAGCTCGCCGGCGTCCGCTTGCATCCGCACAACAATGCGCGGCACGGCGACGGTGACTGGGTCGAGCTCGCGCTGCAGCCGGTGCCCGAAGGACCCGCACGCACGGTCACGCTGGCCAAGGACGCCCGCGTGGGCACGCTGCGCTGGAACGCGCTCGGCACGAAGGTCGCGTTCACCAACGTCACGCCCACCGGCGTCGAGCTGTGGGTGCTCGATGCGAAGACGGCGAAGACGCGCCGGATCGCCAACGTGAAGCTGAACGGGGTGCTCGGCGATCCCATCGCATGGCTCGCCGATCAGCAGACGTTGCTCGTGCGGATGGTGCCGAAGCGCAGGCCCGCCCCGCCGGTGCCGAAGCGAGCACCGCCGGGTCCGCGCATCGAGGAGAGCAGGAAGGTCGCGTCCGCCAGCAGCACGTACGAGGCCCGCGATCTGCTGCGCACGCCGCACGAAGCCGATCTGTTCGAGTACTACGCGACCTCGCAGCTTGCGCTGGTCGACGTGCGCTCGGGTGCGGTGAGGCCGATCGGATCGCCGGGAGTCTTCGACGTCGCGTCGCCTGCGCCCGACGGCAAGCACGTGCTGGTGCAGCGCATCGAGCGGCCGT
>Ga0105106_10003757_pt1 | contig 10797 bp, 11 predicted proteins | sample PPLLaktember2015_5_FD_79109 | JGI IMG/M metagenome (GOLD analysis project Ga0105106, IMG submission 79109) | Freshwater sediment microbial communities from Prairie Pothole Lake near Jamestown, North Dakota, USA - PPLs Lake P8 Core (1) Depth... | ecosystem: Environmental > Aquatic > Freshwater >... | reverse complement strand
GGGCGGGACGCCGCCGCGGGCATCTACGAGTACAACAGCCGCAACGAGACGCTTCGTCTCGCGGGCGCCGCGCGGTTCGTTCCGGACGATCGTACACGCGTGGCGCTCACGCTGCGCGTCGAAGACCGTCAGCACAACTATCCGACCAACGGCGCGGGCGCGCTCGTCGACCGCAACACGTTCGCGTTCGAGGACGAGCTCGTGGCGCAGGTCTCCGCGGCGCGAGCGATGACCGACGCGCTCGAGGTCGAAGCGCTGGTCGGCCTCACGCAGACCGACGGAGGTACCGACGACGCCTTCGACGATCCCTCGGACACCGGCGCGTTCATGAGCCTCGATCACTTCCGCCGCTCGAGCTTTCAGCTGATGTCGCACCTGACGGCAGGCTCTGCCGTCTTCACGGTCGGCGCCGAGGTCGAGGAGGAGCGACAGCGATCGTTCAGCGAATCGCTGAGCAGCTTCGGCCCGTTCTACGGGCGGAGCGAGAACGAGCGACTCAACCTCGCGGCGTTCGGGCACGCGGCGAGCGAGCACGGTCCCGTGTCGTTCTCGCTCGGCGCGCGGCTGGAGGACAACGAGCGCTACGGCAACATCGCCACGTGGCAGGCGGGTGCGGCGGCCCGGCTGCCGGGCCTGCCGAGCACGCGGCTGCGCGTCGCCGCCGGAAGCGCCATCAAGGAGCCCACGTTCGCCGAGAACTACGCCACGGGGTTCGCCGTCGGCAATCCGGCCCTCGATCCCGAGTGGTCGCTGTCCTGGGAGGTCGGCCTCGAGCAGGAGATCCGGGCCGGTGTGGCCAGCGCCTCGGTCACGTACTTCGATCAGCGCTTCGAGGAGATGATTCAGTACACGTTCTCGCCGCCCACGCCGACCGACCCCAACTACTTCAACGTCGGCGCGGCGAGCGCGCGCGGCATCGAGACGGAGGTGAATGCGCGCGTCGGATCGGTCGACCTGGCGGGTGCGTGGACGTGGCTCGATACGGAGGTGGTGGACGTCGGTCTCGAGGGCGCGCCCGGTGACCTGTTCGCCGACGGGCAGCCCCTCATCCGGCGACCGAAGCACTCGTTCTCACTCGGAGCGTCGTCACCCGTCGGGACGCGGGCGCGGCTGCATACGCGCATCGGCTACACCGGCGAGCGAGAGGATCGTGACTTCTCGACGTTCCCGGCGACACCCGTCGTCGTGGCCGATCACACGCTGTGGACCGTCGGCGCCGAGTATACCGTGCTCGACGCGTCCGAGGGCGGGCCGAGCGTGACGTTGTCGCTGCGGGGGGAGAACCTGCTCGACGAAGCGTACCAGGAAGCGTTCGGCTTCGACGCTCCCGGTCGTCAGCTCTACTTCGGGCTCTCCGTGGGCTTCGGAGGCTAGCGAACGATCTCGGTTCCGTCGGGGAGTCCGTACAGCGACTCCATCGTGCGGTAATCCTGCGCAGACATCCCGGTCGCGGTGTTGGAGGGGTACATCACGTCCCGCGGGGCGGTGCTGTGCGGGAGGCCGAGCGCGTGGCCCATCTCGTGGGCGGCGGTGAGGCGCACCTGCTCGGGAGTGACGACGCGGCTCGGATCGAAGGGGCTCCGGGTGGTCAGCTCGATCGAGACCACCTGGAGCCCCGTGGCCGCAGACCAACGTGTGCGAGCCACCCCGATCTGGTTTCCCGGCAGGCTCCGGGTCCACGTCACGGCGAAGTGCGGGTTCCGGTCCCCGCGCAGGTCCGCGCTGATCTCGAACGGTTGGCCGTTCCAGGCGCGCAGGCCCATCGCCGCGGCCTGCTGCAACCGGGTGGCGTCACCGGGGTCCTCGAAGTCGGGTCGTGGAATATGGACGACGATGGGGCCGGTGAAATCCTTCCAGCGGTGAAGCCTGATCCGCTCCGACCGCTCGAGCTCCGAGCAGAGGTAGCCGACGTTGCGACATGCCTCGGCTGCCGTGAGCACCCGGGCGGCGGGCGACGATGTCGTCTCGTGTGCCGTTTCGGCCGGCGGTTCCTCGACCGTGGCGACCGGCGGCTCGCGGCGCCAGAGCCCGATCGCCCCTCCGACGACGAGGACGCCGGCGAGCGTGTACATGGGGCTGACGCGGCCGCCGCTCCGGGTCCCGCTCGAACGTCGATCGCGGATCGGCATGCCCTCTCGCTGAGGAGGTTACGCGAGGCTACGCTGTCCATAGCTACGTTGTGCATAATGAGGAGGGAAGCGCGGCGTTCGGAACGAGGCTCGCGCGGGGTGTGTAATCGAACTCAGGGGCCTGGAGGGCGCTTCATTGGGCGAGTGGGTACGAGCGTGACGCACCACGAAACGAGTGGGACGGAGACCGGCGAGCAGGCACCCGTCTCGGATGCCGGTCGTTCGCCAACCCGGGGACTCACTCGTCTCCTCAGCACGGTCGTGGTCGCGTTCGGGTTCTTCGTCGGGATCCGCGCTTTCGTCATCGAGGCGTACCGGATACCCACCGGCTCGATGGAGAACACGCTGCTGGTGGGCGATTTCCTGCTGGTGAACAAGGCCGTCTTCGGATCGAGCATTCCGGGCACGGACATCCGTACCGTGGCGTTTCGCGAGCCCCAGCTCGGGGACGTGGTCGTCTTCCACCCGCCGCACGAGCCCGACCGGAACTACGTGAAGCGTGTCGTCGGCGTGGCCAACGACACGCTCGAGATGCGTGACAAGCGACTCTATAGAAATGGATCGCTCGTCGACGAGCCCTGGGCGCGGCACGACGATGACCGCGGAGACAGCGTGCATCCCGACATGAAGTGGCAGTCGGGCTATCTCATCGCGTCCCACCGTCCGAAGTATCAGCCTACGCGGGACAACTGGGGACCGATCATCGTGCCTCCCGACCGGTTCTTCGTCCTGGGGGACAACCGCGACAACAGCGAGGACTCCCGTTACTGGGGGTTCGTGGACCGCGAGGAGATCCGCGGCCAGCCGTGGCGCGTATACTACTCGCTGGCCCCCAGCATAGGCGCGCCGCGTTCCTGGTTCGAGCGGGTCCGCTGGGATCGGCTCGGCAGCAGCATCGACTGACCTGGGAAAAGTGTCGCTGGCCCGCAGCAGGGACTGTTGCGCGAGCCTGACCCTATAGAGATTTCTAGCGCGCTGCTTGGATCGGTCTGTCGCGTCGGTGCGAAACACCGAGCGGCGGGCATTCGCTCACTGACCGCCTTCCGGACCAGATGACCTTCACACCCCGACGTGGTGCTTCGAGGGAAGGATCGCTGGATCAGTATCTGAAGGAGATCAGCCAGTACCCGCTGATCGATCGCGAGGAGGAGGGCAGGCTCGCCAAGCTCATCCGTAAGGGTGAGGAAGAAGCCCTCAACAAGCTGGTTCGCTCGAACCTCCGCTTCGTCGTCTCCGTCGCCAAGAAGTACCAGAACCAGGGCGTGCCGCTCTCGGACCTCATCAACGAGGGCAACCTCGGCCTGATTCGGGCGGCCCATAAGTTCGACGAGACGAAGGGCATCAAGTTCATCAGCTACGCCGTGTGGTGGATCCGGCAGGCGATCCTCCAGGCGCTGGCGGAGCAGAGCCGCATCGTGCGGGTGCCGCTCAACCGCGCCGGCGCTCTCTACAGGATCGGCCGGAGGAGCTCGAACCTCCTCCAGGAGCTCGGCCGCGAGCCCACGGTCGACGAGATCGCCGAGGAGCTCGACGTGACACGCGAGGAGATCGAGCGGACGCTCGCCATCTCCCATTCGCATCTATCTCTGGATGCGCCTGTCACGCCGGGTGAGGACAGCCGGCTGCTCGACTACCTCCCGGATCAATACTCGCCGGGTCCCGAGGACGAGGCCTACGAGCACGCGCTCAAGGCGACCATCGAGGAAGCCCTCGGGACGCTGAAGGAGCGCGAGGCGAAGATCCTACGTCTCTACTTCGGGCTGGACGACCAGGACCCCATGACGCTCGAGGAGATCGGGTCGATCCTCGGCATCACGCGCGAGCGCGTCCGCCAGATCAAGGAGAAGGCACTCGTACGTCTCCGCCACGCCTCCCGGGCGAGGTTCTTGGAGACGTACCGCTAGGCGGAGGGGGCGGCCGGTCGCCATCGGACCGTCTCCTCCCCTAGCACCACTCGAGCCTGGCGCGCTTCCGGGCTTGAACGGCCGCTACTCTTGCTCGAGGTGCTCCAGTCGCCGGGCGTGCGCGCCGATCAAATCGCTTCGTGACAGCATGCCGACGAGGCGTCGGTGGTCGCCTCGCTCCACTACGGCTAGTCGGCCCACCTGCGCGCGCACCATCTGGTCCGCCGCATCGCGCAGCGTGCTGTCCGGGAAGATGACCACCGCGGGCCGCTTGATCACGGAGCCCACCGGCCGATCCGCGGACTCGGAGCCCGCGAGGTCGCGTCGCGTGACCACCCCGAGGAGGGCGCCCGACCCGCTCACAACGGGAAAACCTTGGTGGGTCGCACCGCCAGCGCCGGCGTCGAGCCAAGCGCGCACGCTTTCCAGGGTGCGCGCGGCGTCGAGCGTCACCGGGCGCTTCGACATGGCATCCCGCACCGGAATCCGACTCAGGTAGTCGAGTGAGTACGCCGTCTCGATTCGCGTCCCACGACGCGCGAGCCGCTCCGTCATGATCGACGTGCGGCTCAGTAGCAGAGCCACCAGATAAGCTGCGCTGCACCCGCCGAGCAGGGGGAGCAGGCCAAGCGGTTGGCGAGTGGTCTCGAATGCAAACACCACGGATGCGAGCAGAGCGTGCGAAGCGCCCGCGAACGTCGCCGCCATGCCCACGAGGGCGGCGATCGAAGGGACGACGCCGAGCGACGGGATCCACCCCGCGACGAGGGCGCCGAGCCCTGCGCCCACGCCGCCACCGATCAGGAACAGCGGCGCGAGCGTGCCTCCCGACGTGCCGCTCCCCAGGTATACCGACCACGAGATGAACTTGAGGAGGACGAACGCCCAGAGCGTCGCTCCGAGTACGGAGCCGGAGAGGATCCCTTCGATCAAGTCGTACCCGACGCCTAGCGTGCGCGGATCGACGTATCCGACTACGCCCACGACCACGGCGCCGAGCGCGGGCCACCACATCCAGTGGATGGGAAGCCGCTCGAACGCGTCCTCGATCGCGAACACCGCGCGCGACGCAGCGGCCGCGACGACGCCCATGATCGCCCCGAGGACGACGTACGCTGCGAGGGCCGATCCACTCGGCTGCGAGAGCGCCGGCATCGCGAAGACCGGCTCGGTACCCTCGAGCGCGATGCGGACCGCCGTGGCCGCGGTGGCCGCCATGGCTACGGGAACGATGGATCGCGCTCGGTACTCGAAGAGGAGTAGCTCGACAGCCAGCAACACCGCGCTCACTGGGCTGCCGAACGTAGCTGCCATTCCCGCGGCGGCGCCCGCCGCCAGCAGCGTCTTGCGCTCGTCGGTGGAGATTCGAAAGAGCTGCCCTACGGTGGACCCTAGGGCGCCGCCCGTCGCGATGATCGGTCCTTCGGCCCCGAAGGGACCACCGGTTCCGATGGCGATCGCGGCGGATAGTGGCTTGAGGAAGACCAGGCGCATGGGGATCCGGCTCTCACCGTGCAGCACCTTGTCCATGACCTCCGGGATACCGTGGCCTCGGATGGCGCTCGAGCCGAACCGGGCCATCAGGCCGATGACGAGCGCGCCGGTCACCGGCACGGCCACCGCCGTGAGGAACCCCGGATTTGCCCCGGCGGGCGAAACGAGCTCCGTGTCGAGCCGGTAATAGTAGACGGCGTTCGTGATCAACCCGATCAACGCCATGAGGGCCTGGGCCAGAAACCCACCCGCGACGCCGATGAGGGCGGCGAAGACGGCGACGCGGACGGTTCGCGCTCCGACCACCGCCTCCTCCCGCGGGAGGTCGACCGCGGCCATCGCTACATCCATGGAGGGGGCGACCGGGAGGCCGCCCGTATCTTTGCTCACGCCTGGTTCACCTCTCGATCACCTCCTGTTGCACGGCGGGGTGCCACGTTGACACCCCCTTGGCCGCTCGGGTATCATTCTCGGCTCTATTCCTGATGATTCGGTCCTGACGATTCGGGCCGTTGCCGGCCGCGAGCATGCGCACGTACACACCGAAAGCCGACGAGATCACGCACCAATGGTGGGTGGTGGACGCCGAGGGCAAGCCCCTCGGACGCCTCGCTACCGAAGTGGCGCGCGTTCTCCGCGGTAAGCACAAGCCGATCTTCACGCCGCACCTCGATACGGGCGATCACGTGGTCGTGGTGAACGCCGACAAGGTTCACCTCACCGGCAAGAAGACGGAGCTCAAGACGTATTTCCGGCACTCCGGATACATGGGTCACGAGAAGCACATCCCCTTCAAGCGGATGTTCGCCTCTCACCCCGAGCGGGTCATCGAGCTCGCGGTGAAGGGGATGCTCCCCAAGAGCGCCCTCGGCAAGCGACTCGAGACCAAGCTCAAGGTGTACGCCGGCCCCACGCATCCGCATCAGAGCCAACAGCCGCAGCCCCTAGAAATTCCGACTTAAGAAATCCCGACGAGGTAAGCAGACAGCATGGCCCCCGAAGCTCGGATCCAAACCGTAGGACGCCGGAAGCGCTCGGTCGCACGCATCCTCCTCAGCCGCGGAAGCGGCAAGTGGAGCGTGAACGGCAGGGAGCTCAACGATTACTTCCCGCGTCCGACGCATCAGATCCGCATCGCCGAGCCGTTCAAGGTCACGGGCTCGGAAGGGCTGTTCGACGTGACGGTCCGCGTGGCAGGCGGCGGCTTGACGGGTCAGTCCGACGCCGTGCGCATGGGCCTCGCCCGTGCGCTGCTGGAGCTGGACGGCGAGAATCGTCCGAAGCTCCGCGAGCACGGCATGCTCACCCGCGACGCCCGCCAGGTCGAGCGGAAGAAGCCCGGCCGTCCGAAGGCCCGCAAGCGCTTCCAGTTCTCGAAGCGGTAGTCGAAGTCGAAGTGCCGAGCGCGGTGACTCCGCGTGCGGATATCCTGACCGGGGCGTAATCGGCCCCATTGAAGTAGCGACGAGCCACATGTCCGACGTTCAGCTCGACCATCTCCTGGAAGCCGGCGTACACTTCGGCCACCAGACGCGCCGTTGGAATCCGAAGATGAAGCCCTTCATCTTCACCGAGCGCAACGGCATCCACATCATCGACCTGCGCAAGACGCTCGATCGTCTGCGCATCGCGCAGCAGGCCGTGCGCGAGGTGGTGCTGCGGGGCGACCGGATCCTCTTCGTGTGCACGAAGCGCCAGCTCCGGTCCGTGATCGAGGCCGAGGCGGCGAGGAGCGGCTCGTTCTTCGTCACCGAGCGCTGGCTCGGCGGCATGCTCACGAACTACCAGACCATCCGGAAGCAGATCCGCCGTCTGAAGGAGCTCGAGCGCGGTCAGGAAGAGAACGCGTTCGAGTTCTACACGAAGAAGGAACGCCTTCTCCTGGAGCGCGAACGGCTCAAGCTGGACAAGTACCTGGCCGGCGTGAAGGACATGGGTCGCCTGCCCGGTGCGGTGTTCGTCGTGGACGCGCGGCGCGAGGTCATCGCGGTTCGCGAGGCCTCCAAGCTCGGCATCCCGATCATCGCGATCGCGGACACCAACGCCGATCCCGAGCTGATCGACTATCCGGTTCCCGGCAACGACGACGCGATCCGCTCGGTGGCGCTCATCACCAAGGCGCTCGCCGACACGATCGAGATCGCCCGCCGCGAAGTTCCGGAGGACGACCGCCGCCGCGTGGACGAGCTCGAGGCGACGACGTACTCGACCGAGACCGGCGAGACGACGGAGAAGGAGAAGCCGCAGCGGCGCCGTCCGCGGCGCAGGCGCCGGCCGAAGCCGGAGGTCATCGCGCAGCATCTGCGAGATGGTGAGGGCGACGACGACGGCGGTGACGGTGACGATGCCGGAGAGGACGGAGGCGACGAGGAATCCTCCGAGGGCTGAAGCTTCGCGGGAACTCGGAGGCGGCGGACGGCCCAGGTTTGGTCGGCGCCGCCTCTTTTGATAGGACAATGGAGAGAGACTCAGATGGCTGACACGACGACGATCAACGCCAAGGACGTGAAGGATCTCCGCGACCGGACCGGCGCCGGGATGATGGAGTGCAAGAAGGCGCTCCAAGAGACGGGCGGGGACGTGGAGAAGGCGATCGACTGGCTGCGCGCCAAAGGCGCGGCCAAGGCCGCCAAGCGCGCCGACAAGAGCGCCAACGAGGGCGTGATCGGTAGCTACGTGCACTTCGACGGGAAGACGGCGGTCATCGTCGAGCTGAACTGCGAGACGGACTTCGTGGCCAACACGGATGGCTTCCGCGCGCTCGCCAAGGATCTCGCTCTGCACATCGCGTCGGCCGCGCCGCTCGCCGTCTCTCCGGATCAGATCGATCCGGCGATCGTGGAGCGCGAGCGGGAGGTCTACCGGCAGCAGGTGCGCGACGAGGGCAAGCCGGAGCACATCGCCGGTAAGATCGTCGAGGGCAAGCTGCAGAAGTTCTACAAGGAGAGCGTCCTGCTCGCGCAGCCCTTCGTGAAGGATCCCGACAAGACGATCGAGCAGCTCATCACCGACGTGTCGGCCAAGACCGGAGAGAAGATCGAGGTCGCGCGCTTCGCTCGCTTCAAGGTCGGCGAGCGCAGCTGACGCGCTACCGAACTGCTGCTGAGCTTCTGCTGAACTAGATGTCGAGCCCTGCCGAGAAGCTGCGATACCGGCGCGTCCTCCTGAAGATTTCGGGTGAGGCGCTAGCCGGTGAGCGGGGGTTTGGCATCGAGCCCCGTGTGGTCGACCAGATCACCGACGAGATCCGGGACCTGGCCGAGATGGGGGTCTCCCTCGGTGTCGTGATCGGCGGCGGCAACATCGTGCGGGGCGCGATGGCTTCGCGGCAGGGCATGGATCGGGTCCAAGCCGACTACATGGGCATGTTGGCCACGGTCATCAACGCCCTCGCGATTCAGGACCTGCTCGAGCACAAGGGCGTCGAGGTGCGCGTCATGACGGCCATCCGCATGGAGCAGCTCGCGGAGCCATACATCCGCCGCAGGGCGCTCCGCCACATGGAGCTCGGACGTGTGGTCCTGTTCGCCGGGGGGACGGGCAACCCGTACTTCTCGACCGACACGGCGGCGGCGCTCAGGGCGATCGAGATGGAGTCCGACGTGGTCATCAAGGCGACCAAGGTGCGGGGCGTGTATACCGCCGATCCGGAGAAGGATGCGACGGCCGAGTTCATTCCGGCGATCACCTTTCAGGAGGTCGTCCAGCGCGAGCTCGGCGTGATGGACGCGCCGGCCGTGTCGCTCTGCAAGGAGAACAACCTCCCCATCATCGTGCTGAACCTCTCCGAGCCCGGAGCGGTGGCCAGCGCGATCCGTGGTGAGCGGGTAGGCACGTTAGTATCGTAGGCCCATAACGCGGGCCTTTTTTCTCAACGAAGCGGAGGGAACGATGCCGACCGTGGAGGATGCCAGGCGGCGCATGGACGAGGCGCTCGAAGCGATCCGCCGTGAGTTCGCGACCGTGAGGACCAGCAAGGCGACGCCCGCGCTGCTCGACACCGTGCGCGTGGACGCGTACGGATCGAAGATGCCGGTCAATCAGTTGGCCACGATCAACACGCCGGAGCCTTCGCTGCTCGTGGTGCAGCCGTTCGACCGGAGCCTGTCGGGGGAGATCGAGCGCGCCATCCGCGCATCGGATCTCGGCCTCAATCCGGCGACGGACGGCAACCTCATCCGGATCCCGATCCCGGCACTCAACGAGGAGCGCCGCAAAGAGTACGTGAAGGTGCTCCATAAGATGGCGGAGGAGGGTCGCGTCTCGATCCGGCACGCGCGACGCATTGTGCGCGACGAGCTGCACGCGCTCGTGAAGAAGCACGAAGTGGGCGAGGATGACGCGAAGCGCCGCGAGGAAGCGCTCGAGAAGCTGACGCACGAGTACACGGCCAAGATCGACGAGCTTCTCAAGAAGAAAGAAGCCGAGGTGATGGCGATCTAGGCCGCGTCGTGTCCTCCGAGCGCCTCGACCGCATACGTCTTCACGGCGACCTGCCCGGCCACGTCGCCGTCATCATGGACGGCAACGGCCGCTGGGCCGCCGAGCGGGGCCTGCCACGGCACCTCGGACACCGCGAGGGCATGAAGGCCGTGCGCGAGACGATCTCCGGGGCCGTCGAGGTCGGGATCGACATCCTCACGCTCTTCGCGTTCTCGACGGAGAACTGGAACCGTCCGCGCCAGGAAGTATCCGCGCTCATGCGCCTGCTCGAGCACTATGCGCGTAAGGAGCGCGAACAGCTCGTCGAGCAGGGTGTCGAGGTCCACGTGCTCGGCGAGCTCGACCGCGTGGACGACGCGACGAGGCGAGCGGTCGACTCGATCGTCTCCGGGACGAAAGGGGGCACGGCGCTCCGGCTGAACCTCATGATCTCGTACGGTGGGCGCGAGGAGCTGATCCGCTCCGCGCGGATCCTCTCCGAGCGGGTGAGGAGCGGTGAGCTCGCCCCGGAGGACATCGACGAGGACGCGCTCGAGGACACGCTCTTCACGCGCCATCTGCCTCCACCCGACCTACTCATCCGGACGTCCGGCGAATACCGCATCAGCAACTTCATGCTCTGGCAGCTCGCTTATACGGAGCTCCACATCACGCCGGTGTTCTGGCCGGACTTCGACCGTGAGCATCTCTACGAGGCGATTCTCGACTATCAGCGTCGCGATCGCCGGTTCGGGCGCGTCGAGTCCAGGTGAGCTCGTCGCTCGAGCCAGCCGGGCGGTGCGCCATGCGCGACGCGTCGTGAGCGAGCTCGGCAAACGGTGGGCGGT
>Ga0105106_10003756_pt1 | contig 10798 bp, 6 predicted proteins | sample PPLLaktember2015_5_FD_79109 | JGI IMG/M metagenome (GOLD analysis project Ga0105106, IMG submission 79109) | Freshwater sediment microbial communities from Prairie Pothole Lake near Jamestown, North Dakota, USA - PPLs Lake P8 Core (1) Depth... | ecosystem: Environmental > Aquatic > Freshwater >... | reverse complement strand
GCCCGACCTCGCCCGCCTGGAAGATCACGCTGCCGGCTGCATAGGATTTCGGGCGTGCCAGCGCAAGAAAATCGCGGCGAAAATCCGCGGGACTTTCCGCAAACCACCCGCGGATCGGAAAGCCGGCTTGAACGCTCGATTCACAGACCTTGGAAATGCTGGAGCAATTGTGCCATTTGGGGCAAACAGCGTCTCGGGCCCGTGCTATCTACTGCGCCGCATAATTCCGCAATCCGGGGTGCGCCATGAAGACCAGACTCGCCACTTTTCCTTGGAAAGCTGCCGTAAGGGCCGCCGCCGTGTTGTGTGTTCCGCTCGCCTTCAACTCCGGCGCGGTGGCCGCGGAGGCTCCCGGCGCGCAGCAGGCGCCTGCGGGCGTCGAGCACTTCGACCCGCAGGGCAAGCCGCCGTCGACCTTCACTCTCGAGATCCGGGACCGCCTCAAGGCCGAGTTGCCCTTCAGCGACAAGCGCGACTTCGACGAAGCGAAGAAGGGCTTCATCGCCGAACCGCCGTACAAGCAGATCATGGCCGACGCGGGCCACGTCGCGTGGGACATGGCGAGCTATCAGTGGCTGCTCTCTGGCCAGGACTTCGCGAGCATCCATCCCTCGCTGCAGCGCCAGGCCGTGCTCAACATGGCCTACGGCCTCTACGAAGTGGTGCCGGGCCGCATCTACCAGGTGCGTGGCTTCGACCTCGCCAACATCAGTTTCATCAAGGGCGACACGGGCTGGATCATCTACGACCCGCTGACCGCGACGGAGACGGCGCGGGCCGCGCTCGAGTTCATCAACGAGAAGCTCGGCAAGCGCCCGGTGGTCGGCGTCGTCTACTCGCACTCGCACGGCGATCACTTTGGCGGCGTGCGCGGCGTCGTGGACGAGGCCGACGTCGCGAGCGGCAAGGTGATGGTGATCGCGGCCGAGGGCTTCATGGACGCCGCGATCTCGGAGAACGTGTTCGCCGGGACGGCGATGTCGCGCCGCATGCAGTGGCAGTACGCCGTGCTGCTGCAGCGCAACCCGCACGGTCACGTCGACCAGGCGATCGGCAAGAACATCGCCAACGGCAGTAACGGGCTCATCCCACCGAATCGCCTGATCACCAAGGACATCGAAGAGATCACGCTCGACGGCGTGAAGATGGTGTTCCAGAACGCGCCCGACACCGAGGCGCCAGTGCAGTTGATCACCTGGTTCCCGCAGTTCAAGGCGCTGTGGGCGGCGGAGGTCATCACCGGCACGATCCACAACATCTACACGCTGCGCGGCGCCGCGGTGCGCAATGCGCACAACTGGTCTAAGGAGATCAACACGTCGCTGTACATGTTCGGAGGCGAGGTCGAGGTGATGTTCGCATCGCACAGTTGGCCGCGCTGGGGCAACGAACGCATCAAGGAAGTGCTGCGCACACAGCGGGACGCGTACGCCAATCTCAACAACCAGACCCTGCACTACGTGAACCAGGGCGTGACGATCAACGAGATCCACAACGTGTATGAGGTTCCGCAGAGCCTGCAGCAGAGCTGGGCGGCGCGCAGCTACCACGGCGACGTGCAGAACAACGTGCGCGGCGTCGTGAACCGCTTTATCGGGCACTTCGACGGCAATCCGGTCAACCTGATCCCGTTGTCGCCGCAAGACTCGGCGCCGCTGTACGTCGAAATGATGGGTGGCTCCGACAAGATCATCGCCAGGGGCAAGGAACTCGTGGGGCAGGGCAAGTACCTGCTCGCCAGCGAGATCCTCAACCGGCTGGTGTTCGCCGAACCGAAGAACCAGCCGGCGCGCCAGTTGCTGGCCGACGCCTACGAGCAGCTCGGCTATCAGGCCGAGAGCACCAGCGTGCGCAACACGTTCTTGCAGGGCGCTTTCGAGCTGCGCAACGGGTTGCCGGGCGGGCTCCCGGCGGGGCGCGTCGGGCCCGACGTAGTGCGGGCGATGAGCACTGAGCAGTGGCTCGACTTCCTCGGCATCAGCATGGACCCGAAGAAGGCTGCGGGCCTGAGCTACAAGATCAACCTGGTGACCCCCGACAACGGCGAGAAATACGCGGTCGAGCTCGAGAACGCGACCCTTACGAACATCAAGGGCTTCCTCGTCCCGAAGCCGGACCTCACCGTCACGGTCAACCGCGCGGACCTCAACCGGGTCATGGCAGGCGTGGCGAGCTTCGACCAGCTGGCAACAGAGGGCAAGGCGAAGTTCGACGGTGATCGCGCAATCATCCACAAGCTGCGCGACCTGATGGTCACGTTCACGCCGGATTTCGAGATCCTGCCGGGCACTGCACCCAGTCAGCGCCAGGTGCCGCCGGGGCGGTCGTTCGCGCTGCCGACGACCGGACCGACGCTGACCGATTGATCTGCGGCCTTGCTACCCGTGTGATTCGCATCGGCCCCGGCCCAGTCGCCCGAGGGCGACTGGAGCCGGCTGGTGCGCCAGGCCCACCAAGGCCTTCTTCGGCCGTTCCTGGAAGATGGGTAACATCGTGGGGGTGAAGCAGAAGGTGTCTCAAGCTTGGGCGAGGGTGGAGGTCCGTCAATGAGATGGAAACGGCTGCCAATCTCCTTCGTCCCATTCATGCTGGCAGCCTGCGCCACAGGTCTGCAGGGGCAGGCGGATACGCCTGCCCCAACCCGCCCCACTTCCGTGGTGCTCTTCATTTCCGACGGCGCGAGCTTCGAGACCTGGAACCTGGCGGGCTACTGGGCGCGCGGTGAGCGCGACGGCGCGCCGTGGAGCGACTGGCCCGCCAGGTTCGGCATGACGACCTTCTCGCTCAACACTTCCACCACGCCGACCATGAACGACGCCCCGACGGTGGGCTACGATGCCATCCTCGCCTGGTCGCCGGAGCCGGCTCCCGCGGACGAGACGCCGTTTCCGCCGGTCATGCCCGGGGCGCCGACCATGGTCTATCCCTCGCCCGTTGCCGGCTACCAGTGGGTGAGGCGCGACTTTCCCGATTCCGCGGCAGGTGGTACGACGCTCGCAACCGGCGCCAAGACCTTCAACAATGCGATCGCGGTGGACAACTTTGGCCAGAACCTGACGAGCGTGACGGAGGACGCCAAGCGCGCCGGCCTGTCGACAGGGGTTGTCACCAGCGTGCCCTTCAGCCATGCGACGCCGGCCGTGTTCGGCAGCAACTCCATCTGGCGCGACGATTACCACGGCATTGCCCATCAGATGATCTTCGGCAACCGGCTGGACGTCATCGTCGGGGCCGGCAACCCCGACTACGACCACGATGGCCGCAAGCGCGAGACGCCCGACTTTTCCTGGATCGGGCCGGAGGATTGGGCGGCGCTTCTGGCGGGTGAAACCCCGCGCGCCATCTTCCAGTCTGTCGCAGAGATCAAGGCGCTGGCCGACGGCCGGATGCCTTCGCCAGACCGATGGATCGCCGTTCCCGAGGTGGGCGCCACGCTGCAGCTTCTGCGCAGTGCGGCGGTCGCGGGCACGGACAGTGCCAACCCGAGCGGCATCGCTTTCACTCCCAACCTGCCCGACCTTCCGACCCTCAGCCGAGCCGCGCTCAATCGGCTGGGGCAGGACCCGGACGGCTTCTTCCTGATGATCGAAGGCGGCGCGGTTGACTGGGCGGCACATGCCAACCAGACGGGACTTATTGTCGAGGAACAGCTCGATTTCGAGGCCGCAGTCGCCTCGACAGTTGACTGGTTGCGCGACCGTGGTCGGCTGGACAGCACCCTCCTTATTGTGGCGACAGACCACGGCAACGGCCTGCCGCTTGGCACCGACAGCGACACCGTCGCCTGGCAACCGGTCAAGAACCGCGGCAAAGGAAATCTGCCCGAAGTCCGTTGGCACACGAACAACCACACCAACGAGAACACGCGACTCTGGGCGACCGGGCCGGGATCGGAGTGCCTTTCGTCTTTCATCGTCGGGGTCGACCCAGGCCTGCGCGACATCGTCGGCCACAATGCGGATGGCCATTACATCGACAACACGGCGATCGCCCCGGTCATTCGGGCTGCGATCGAACAGCGACCCTGCCCGGTGCCGGCCGATTGAGCCACGACAGCGATTCCCCGTGCCCTTGCGCATGCTCACGGACAGCAGGACCAACCCGAAGACGTAGAACACCTGTCGCCAACCCCCAGAACCCTCCGGTGGGCGACATGGGCAGAACGGGAAGTGGATCGAGGACGGCGACTTCGACGCGGCCGTGTTCCGCTGGAAGCAACTGGTACTGGCCGGCAACCCCGCCACCGACGAGGTGCGGCGCTTCCTGACCGGCCCGGTCGGCTACGAGATCACCGGCCTCGCGCTGACCCCGGTCGGCCGCACTCGGCCACCGTGGCGATCCGCAAGGCGGACGGGGAGCGTGATTGGGACGTGAATCCGCGGTTTCACACGCCGATCACGCGCAGGAATGTCGCCGTCCGCAAGTAATTGATCTGGCGCGCGGTATCGGGTTGCTCACGTGGGTTCGATTCCCATCACCCGCTCCATCTCCACCTGTCTAGTCGGCGAGGTAGCCGCTCTTCCTCGCTGCATCAATAGTCAGCCGGCGGGCCAGCCGTCGCGAGATACGCATGGCGTTGTGGCCGAGTCGTGCCCCCGGTCCCGTAAAGAGAAAGCTCGCGTCCGTCAGGACGGCACGGACTACATCCGCTGCCACCACATTCGGCTCGCAGCCTTCGTCCGCGTAGTACTTCTGCAGTTTCTTGATCTGCGCCTCGCTCATGCCCGAAGCGGTGGGGCTTGCGTGGACGATAGCGGTGTTGATGATGCCGGGGCACACCACGAGTACGGAGATGTCCGTTTGGTGCAGTTCCTGTGCCAGCACCTCGGAGAGCCCGACCACGGCGTGCTTCGACGCTGCATAGGCGGACATGTTCGGCAGTGGTGAGAAGCCGGCGGCGGAGGCAACGTTCACGATCTTGCGGGGCCCACCGGATGCGCGCATTGCAGGGAGGAACGCGCGGATGCAGTGCACGACGCCGAGCACGTTGATATCGAAGATGCGTTGCCATTCCGAGAGCGGCGTTTGTTCGAAGCCGCCGAGGAAAGCCACGCCCGCATTGTTGATCAGCACATCGACGGGGCCGACTGCCTCATGCACGAACATCGCGAAGTCCGTCACGGACGCTTCACTGCCAACATCGCACGTCCGCGCAAAGCACTGCACGCCGGTCGCGGCAATCTCGGCGCGAACGGTCTCAAGTGCCATTGCATTGATGTCCGAGATGACGATGCCCGCGCCGAGCTTCGCGAACGCTCGTGCGCACTCGAGGCCGATCCCAGAGCCGGCGCCTGTGACGAGTACCACCTTGCCTTGCAGGTCTTTCATGCGGCTGGCCCGTTATAGACTTCGAAGAAGCGGGCGATACCCGACTCGGGCACGGCCAGGTTGGCGTCCCTGCTAGTGCGCACGCAGACCACGGTGGGCCCAGCGCCGCCCTTGGCACGCAGGAGTGCCGCCGGAAGCATTTCCATCGTTTCCACATACTCACCGTGACATCCAAGGCCCTCGGCGACCTTGTCCCACCGAACCTCGCCCATGCGTGTTCCAAAGGTCTTGCCCCAGCGCGCCATCTCGTTCGGGATCTCCATCGTCCATTCGGATTCGGCCATCACCACGTAGGTGATCTTGAGTCCCTCGCGCGCTGCGGTCTGCAGCTCCATCGCGTTGAAGCCTGCCGCGCCATCGCCGGTGACGCACACCACCTCACGCGCCGGTGCGCCGAGCTTCGCGCCGATCGCTGACGGGATGCCGGTACCCAGCATGCCCAGTTCCAGGATGCCGTGATACGAATTTGGCTGCGTGGAGGGCAGCGCCATGCTTGCCCAGAGTGAGGTCATGCCACCGTCCGTGCAGTACACGGCGCCACTGCCGAATACGGCGCCGACGGCGCCGATCGCGTGGGCGGGATGGATGCCGGGGCCGGACCATGCGGACACCCGTTCGCCCATGGCCTTCAGCCAAGCGTCGTGGCTGGTGCGCTGCGTGGCGACGTCCTTGCGGGCGCGACTTGCAATCGTGCGGCCATGCAATTTGACGGCGAGCCCTTCGAGCGTTGCCCGCGCATCGGCGACGATGCCGAGCGTGACGGGACGCGAGACGCCGATGTGGCGGGGGTCCACGTCGACATGAATGATGCGGCACTTGGCGGGATCGCCCCAGTACTTGTCGAAGGGGACGTCGAGATTGCCGACGCGGGAGCCGACAACCAGCATCACGTCTGCGTTACGGCGCAGTTCGTCCGCCGCGGGACTCTGCGAATTGAAATACAGTGGATGGTCGTGGGGAACGACGCTGCGGCCGGCCATCGACGGAATCACGGGGCACTGAAGGAGATCGACCAGCCCGTTCAGCGCGGCATTGGCCTGCGCGCGGTCGACCCCAGTTCCCGCGAAGATCACCGGAGCCCTGGCGTTCGACAGCAGGTCGGCCGCCGTCGCCAGCTGTGCGTCGGACGGTTGCGGCAATGATGCGCGACCGCTCTCGCTCGGGTAGATCGAAGCCGATGCGGAATCGCCCGTGGCATAGAGCACCGGTGCCGGAATCTCGAGCTGGACTGGGCCGGGGCGACCCGCCCACATCTCTCTGAACGCCATGCGAACCAGCTCCGCGATGCGGGTCCATTCGAACACGGGACCGTTCCACTTGACGACAGGCTTGAACAGATCGATCTGGTCCTGGCCCTGGAAGGTTGCCGGCGTCGATGGATAGACGACGCCGGTACGGTGCTGCGAGGTGATCGCCAAAACGGGCACGCCTTCGTGCTTTGCCGTGAGCATGCCGGGCAACAGGTTCGCGGAGCCCGGGCCCGGATTGCCGAGCACGACCGCAACCTGGCCGGTTGTCTTGTAGTAGCCCTCGGCCATGTGCACCGCGGCGGCTTCGTGGCGGATCGTCACGAACCGAATGCCGTTGACCTCGAGCGCCGCGAGCAACGGATCGACCTCCGGGCACGGCAGACCGAAGACGAACTTGATGCCCTCGTTCGCCAGGGCGCGGGCGAGCAGCTCGCCACCAGTGAGTTCGTTCATGATCGTTCGCCTCCTGCGGGCCGCGCATCGCGGACGCTTCATGACGTGGATTCTGAACACGCGCGGCGCCATCGTTCTTGACATTTTCTGCCAAGCTATTAACAGTTTAAGACAGACAGCTAGTGCGTCCGCGGGTGCAGGGAGAAAGTAAAGTAATGCGTAAACGCACCGAGTCGTACCGACTGCCTGCGCGCTACATGGCCCAACTCATCGACTACCTGGAGTCCACCGGAGTCGATCGCGCGACTGTCCTGCGCGCGGCCCGCATCCGCTCGCTCGAAGACCCGAAGGCGCAGCTCACACTGCGGCAGGTGGAGGCATTGCTGTGCGCAGCCGAGCAGGTGAGCGGACGAGTGGACCTCGGCTTCGAATTGGGGCGACGGCTCAACCCCACATCGCATGACATCCTGGGGTTCGCGCTACTGACCAGTCCTAAATTCGGGCACGTGCTGCGCCTGCTGGTGAATTACCAGCGGCTGATTCAGCCAGCCTTCGCATTGAGCATGCATCAGCGCGCAGGTCGCGTGGAACTCGTCTACCTGCCGGCTGCGGCGCTGCCGCATCGCCTGGTGCGCGTTCTTCAGGAGGCGATCGTCGTATCCAATCACTTCGCCTTCCAATCCATGCTGCACGGCGAGTTGCCGCCTTACGAAGCCTGGCTGTCGATCGAGCGCCCGCCGCACGCCGAGCGATACCACGAACTGTCACGGGCGCGGATTCACTTCGGGGACGCCGTACCGGGCGTGAGGATTTCCCTGGATGCCGCGCTGCTCGACACTCCGCTAGCGATGGCTAACCCGAGGGCCATGCAGGCCGCGGAGGAACGCTGCAAGACGATGCTGCGCCAGACGCGTGCGCGCCGTCGCTGGAGCGAGTGGTGCCGCATGCTGCTGCGCGAGTCCGAAGATACGCGACCGACGCTGGAGCAGCTCGCGGGCTTCCTGAACATTTCCGCGCGAACGCTGGCCCGTTACCTCGACGCCGAGAACACGAGCTTCCGCGACCTTTCGCTGCAGGTGCGCTCGGAAAGGGCTCGTCAGCTTCTCGCGGACGGCGATCTTTCGGTGACGCAGATCGCCTACCGGCTGGGTTACACGGATGTCGCCAGCTTCGTGCGCAGCTTCCGCGCGCAGACGGGCCGCACGCCGGGTGTGGTCAAGCGATCGCTGTCGAGGCTCGCAGCCAGGTGAATCACACGCCAATCACACGCAGAGATGCCGTCGTCTGCAAGTAGTTGATCTGGCGAGCGGGGCAGGGCGACTAACGTGGGTTCGATTCCCATCACCCGCTCCACTTTCCCGCGAGGCTGAGACGGCGTCGGCCAACTCCAGCCAGAGCGTCTCGCGCGAGCTACGTCTTGATCGCGCGGTCGTCCCAGGCCTTCATGTTGTCCAGCGTTGGCTGTTGTCGTCTGGTGCTGGCTCTGGATTCACACGTGGGCGACGGTTGCCGACGTTCGTTTGCCGGCGGATCAGGATTCTCGAAGCGGACATTCGTGACCGGGTACTATCGGCCACACGCAGACGATCTGAACGTGATCCTATCCCAGAGCGAGGCTCCCCAGCGCAAGCGGCGGGCCCCTGCGTTGGTGGCCGGCATGCCGCTCTGCCAGTAGTATCCCCGGCATCAAGGTCGACAGAGACCGCAACATGCTACCCGGGGAGTCCAAGAAATCATGATGCGCGCACTCATCAAGTCGATCGCCGTGTCGGCGTGGCTGTGCTCGATCGGCAGCGCGGCTGTGGCGCAGACGACGGTCGCCGGGGCGACGCTGTTCCAGAACGTCCGCATCTATGACGGTACGGGCAAGTTCCTGTCAGCGCCGTCGAACGTGCTGGTGCGCGGCAACCGGATCGAGCGCATTTCCCGCGCGCCGATCCCGGTCGATCCGGCGGTCGGCAGCATCGTGATCGACGGCGGCGGTCGCACGCTGATGCCCGGGCTGATCGACGCGCACTGGCACACGCTGCTGGTGCGGCCGCGCTTCACCGAGCTGCTGACCGTCGACGTTGCCTACCTGAACGTGCTGGGTGCCGCCGAGGCGACCGCGACGCTGATGCGCGGGTTCACGACGGTCCGGGACATGGGTGGACCGTCGTTCGGATTGAAGCGCGCGATCGACGAAGGGGTCCTGCCTGGCCCGCGCATCTACCCCTCGGGCGCGATGATCACCGTCACCAGCGGCCATGGCGATTTCCGCGCGTCGTGGGAAGTGCCGCGGACGATCGGCGCACCCGAGTCGCGCGCCGAGCAGGTCGGCGCGGCGATGATCGCGGACGGCCCGGACGAAGTGACGGTGCGCGTCCGCGAGCAGCTCATGCAGGGCGCTTCGCAGATCAAGCTGACGGCCGGCGGCGGCGTGTCGTCGCCGCACAGTCCCCTCGATGTCTCGACGTTCACCGAGGCGGAACTGCGCGCCGCCGTCGAGGCCGCCGCGAACTGGGGCACGTACGTCACCGTACACGCCTACACGCCGGCGGCGGTCCAGCGTGCCATTGCCGCGGGCGTGCAGTGCATCGAGCACGCGCACCTGATGGACGAGGCGACGGCCCGCATGATGGCCGAGAAGGGCGTGTGGCTGAGCATGCAGCCGCTGCCCGATGAACTCGCGGAGGGCTTCCCGCCAGGTTCGGAGCAGCGCGCGAAGGCGGTCGAGGTCTTCGCCGGCACGGCGCGGACCTACGAGCTCGCGAAGAAGTACGGCATCAAGACCGCGTGGGGCACGGACGTGCTTTTCTCGCCGGCCCTCGCCCTGCAGCAGGGCGCGCTACTGGCCAAGATTGCCACGTGGTTCACGCCGGCCGAAGCCCTCGCGCAGGCGACGGGCACTAACGCCCAGTTGCTGGCGCTGTCGGGCAAGCGCAATCCCTATCCTGGCAAGCTCGGCGTGGTCGAGGAAGGCGCGCTGGCGGACCTGCTGCTCGTCGACGGCAATCCGCTCGAGACCATCGCTCTCATCGCGGACCCGGCCCGCAACTTCCAGGTGATCATGAAGGACGGCAAGATCTACAAGAACACCCTGCAGTGACTACCGCGGCCGGGACGGATCCTCGCTCGGACGACGAATTCAGGGTGCCTTGCGGACGTCGCGAACGGCTGCTTTCCAAGATGCAGCAGGCCGCCACGGTTCGTTCTCTACCGTAGAGCGTCCGCCATCGGGGCACAATTCCATTCGGGAATGGCACTACGCCGCACGTCCACACGTCAATCACACGCGGCGCCGCAGGCGTCAGCAACTAATTGATTCAGCGTGCGAGGCGGGGTGACTCACTTGGGTTCGACTCCCATCACCCGCTCCAGCCGGTCCCTCGCCGTGATGGAACCCAACCCTGTGCCACCGAAGACATTGCGAGCCAAAGGGTGCTCGAGCGCGGTGCGGCGTTCCCAGTGACGGAGAAGAGATTTCCGCGCGATACGAGCCGATCCCGCTGCGCCAAAGCGGATGGTCGCCACAGACAGCATAGGGTCGATAGCGCCCGAGCCCGGTCTTGAAGTGCGGTCACTCGGCTGCAGAGCTTCTCGATTGCCGACAGATTTTCGGCAATGGCCACTTGTACCGAAAACCGCATTGCACGAGGAGATCAGTGAACGGCGGCTTACAAAGTGAACCGGCCGGTGGGCCGGAAAACTGCCACAGGCAGGTGTGGGTCGATTGTCCCCGTAAGGCGTCCGCTTTCGGGATCAGATTTCCAGGCGTTGCGAGCGATCACCGAATTGCGGACACTCCCGGGCCAGGGCAAGCGGCCACTCTGGGACGTTCGGCGTAG
>Ga0105106_10003755_pt1 | contig 10800 bp, 8 predicted proteins | sample PPLLaktember2015_5_FD_79109 | JGI IMG/M metagenome (GOLD analysis project Ga0105106, IMG submission 79109) | Freshwater sediment microbial communities from Prairie Pothole Lake near Jamestown, North Dakota, USA - PPLs Lake P8 Core (1) Depth... | ecosystem: Environmental > Aquatic > Freshwater >... | reverse complement strand
CGAGGGGATGTCGAGCTTGCTGTCGATCACGTAGCGCGCGCGGTGGCGCAGCAAGCTCCGGACGGAGCGCTCGATGCTGCCGCGGCCGCCCTTGCGCACCGCCTCGTGCAGCTGGGACAAGAGACGCAGTCGCTCCGCCCACGGTGAGTTCGGCTCCGCGACCGGGATGTCGAGGCCCGACTTCACGGCGACGTACAGCGAGTGGGCCGGACGATCGCTGCCGGGGGCATACGTGATCGGGCGCGGGAATCGCTGGCGCCCGTCGGTGACGAGCAGCAGCTCGGACGTGCCCACGAGCGGGTCTTCCAGCGCCGCGCCGATGTCGGCCTCGGCCTCGTGCAGGTGGTTCTCGAGCAGCTGTTCGAGTGTGCGCCGGGCGTACTCCTGCAGCGCGCCGCGCTCGGCCTCGACGCGGGCCTGGGCCTCGTCGCGCTCCTCGACGAAGATCCGCTGCAGCGACGCCAGTCCCCACAGCAGGGCCGACAGGCCGAGCGAGAGGACGACGATGGTGGGGAGCAGCCTGCGCATGGGATCCGCTCGGCGCTACTCGAGCACCGGCATGCGTTCGAACTCCAGCTGCGACCACGCCAGGTCCTCGGAACGATCGCCGCGATGATCGAGCCGCTGCGCGCGATCGATCAGCTGGCCGAGCTCCTCGACGTCGGGACGCCCGCGCAACGAGGGCGCGATCTGTTCGTGCAGATCGGCGATGTCCGGCCACGACAGCTCGCGCACCCAGTACGAGCCGCGCAGCTTCTCGGCATAGGCGGCGACGACGATCGCGAGCACGGTGCGCGGCTCGGCCGCGGCCAGTGTCGCGCGGATCTTCGCCGGCAATGGCTGGGTGATCTCCGCCGACAAGCCGGTGTGGGGCCGGCGATAGCGCAGCCGCACGGTGCCGATCGCCTCGGCTTCGCTCGGGCGCAGCTGGACCTCGTACAGCGCGGTGACGGAGTGGCCGGCTCCGATCTCGCCGGCATCGGTGCGCTCGCTCGTGAACGCATCGGCCGACAGGCCGCGGTTCTCGTAGCCGAGCAGGCGATAGCGCGCGACGGCGGTGCGATCGAATTCGACCTGCAGCTTGGCATTGCGCGCGACGATCTGCAGCGTGCCGGTGAGGTTGTCGACGAGCACGCGCTTCGCCTCGGCGAGGCGATCGACGTAGTCGTAGCTGCCTCCGCCGCGCTGGGCGAGCTGCTCGAGGAGCACGTCGTCCGCATCCACGCCCACGCCGATCGCGGTGAGCGACACGCCCCGCAGCGACTGGGACGCGACGTGTGCGAGCAGCTCGTCCGCCGTGGCCGGTCCGGTCGTGGCGACGCCGTCGGTGCAGAGCATCACGCGATTGATCCCGCCCTCGATGGCGGCACCGGCCGCGAGCTCGTAGCCGAGACGCAGACCGGCGTCGACGTCGGTCGCGCCCTCCGGCTGCAGGCGATCGAGGGCCGCGACGATCTCGGTGCGTCGATCGCCGCGGGTCGGCGGCAGCACGACCTGGGCCGCGCTGCCGTACGCGACGATGGCGACCTTGTCCCGCTCGCCGAGCCGGGTCACCAGCTCGCGCAATCCGTCCTGGACGAGCCGCAGGCCGCCGTCCTTGCCCATCGACGCCGACGTGTCGATCACGAACACCAGGTTCGCGGGCGCGCGATCCTGATCGGAGACCTGCCGCGCCTGCATGCCGATGCGCAGCACGTGATAGCCCGGCCGATGCGACGACGGGACGATGTCGGTGGCGATCGCGAAGTCCTCGTCCGTGGGCGGCGGGTAGTCGTAGTCGAACGCGTTCACGAATTCCTCGATCCGCACCGAGGCCTCTTCGGGCATCTGGTCGCGCAGGAGGCCCGCGCGCGCGAACGCGTACGAGGCGGTGTCGACGTCGAGGGCGAAGCTCGAGACGTTCTCCTCCTCGGTGTCGATGGTCGGATTCACGCCGTAGTGCTTCACCCACGTGTCGCGCGGTGCGTTCGGGGGCAAGAGCGCGGGCATCTCGTCGAGCTTGCCGGGCGAGGTCGCCGATGCGGCGTCGCCCCGGACGGGACGGCGCACGGCGAGGCGCGAGGGCGCGGGCTCGGCCGCCGCCCGGAGTCCCGGTCGGGCGTCCGTCTCGACCGGTTCGGCGTCGGGGCGGCGGGCGCACCCGGCCGCCAGGACCACGAGCAACAGGGCCGTGCGCGAGACGGGGGACACGTCGACGCTCGGATCGTACCGCGGCCGCCGGCGGAGTGCCGTGCGCGGTCGGTCATGGGTGCGTCATCCGCCGCGCTTGGCTCCGTGTCATCGCGGGCGGCCCGCGGGCGTTCCGGCGCCCGGAGACGCCATGACGCACCTCATCGCCCTCGCATTGTTGTGGACCGCCGCCCCGGCCGAGCCCGTGCCGGGTCAGGAGCGCATCGCCTCGATCGCGCTGGCGGGCTCGGGCCAGGCCGGCACGATCGTCACGACACCGGTGCTCCTGGGCGGCGAGCGCACCGCCTACGAGTTCGGCCGCGGGGCCTGCAGGGCCCACCGGCTGCAGACCGAGGTCGTCGAGCAGCTGCTCGCGGCGATGCGCGGTCGATCACCGGTGAAGATCGACGCGATCGTCGTCGGCCGCGGGGACACCGAGGCGCGCTGCATCACCGGCGTCACCTTCTTCGCGCCCGACGCGTGACGACGGCGCGCCGCCGAGGGGTCGCGCCCGACGCCCCTGGCGGCGCGGGAGGCATCGCGCAGGGTGTCGGTGCAGCCCTCGCATGTCGATCCCGATCCACGCGGAGTCCTTCCGATTCGCGAGCACGCTCGCGAGCGTCGAGCACGACCTCGTCGGCCGGCTCGCACTCGCATCGCTGCCGATTCCAGCCGAGCTCGCGCACATCGAGGGCTCGGCCGGGGATGCGCCGGTCGTGGATGTCCGGGCGTACGCCGGCGGCCCGATCGCGCACGCTCGCTTCGCCACGATCGTCGGCGGCTCCGGACTCGAGATCGCGAGCGTGCTCTGCCTCGGGCGGGCCGATCTCGCGTTGCCGATCTTCACGGCGGATCTGATCGCCGTCGGCCGCGACCGAGCCCTGCTCGCGATCGATCTCTGCCCCGCGACGTCGTCCGATGCGGCGACGCGGCAGCTCACGGCGCTGGCTCGTCGCCGCCGGCGCTGGTCCGATCTCCCGTCGGCCGGCGCGTTACCGCCGTGGATGGAGCCGTTCGCCTCGCCGCACCGCGTCTTCGTCCGCCTCGACCGGAGGCGGCGCGATGCGGCCGCGCTCGTGCTGCGCGACTTCACCGACGAGCTCGTGCGGCTCGCGGCCCGTGCGGTCGTGCAGCCCGAGCACGCCGGGACGGCGCATGCGACGATGCGCGAGTACGTCGCCGCGCAGCGGGGGGCCGACGGCAGCTTCGGCGTGCTCGCCCGCGCGTTCGGTCGCGAGCTCGCCACGAGGTACATGTCCGAGGTGCTGTTCCCCGATCTGCGCTGAGCAGCCTGCTCAGGCGTCGCGGAACGCGTGCATCGTCGCGTCCTCGTCGAACTCGTACTCGAAGCCCGTGATGCGGCGGAACGCCCCGCCGTCGATCACGATCGGATACTTCACGTGCTCGAGCGCACCCTTGGGCAGCTGCGGCAGCCCGAGGCGTCCGAGCATCGGGCGCAGCAGCGGCTCGGGCAGCGGCAGGGTGCGGCGGCCGGTCTCGCGGATGAGCACGGTGAGCGGCACCGGCGGGGGACCGCAGACGTTGAAGACGCCGCGCAGCGGCTTGTCGGTCGTGCGTGCCGGCTCGAGCGCGAGCACGATGGCCCGCGCCGCGTCGTAGTCGTGCATGAACTGGAACAGCGGATCGAAGCCGAGCACCGTCGGCACCCGGGGCCCGCGCAGGAACGCGGCGAGCGTGCCCTGACGCAGCGGCCCGAGCGTGTAGCACAGGCGCAGTACCGCGGTGTCGAGCTCTGGATAGCGCCACAGCGCGCTGCCGGCGTAGAGATCGGCGGCGACGAGATCGGACAGCTCGGGGAACGTGTGCACCGCCATCGGCGGTTCGGACTCGCCGTGGTAGAGCGGCGTGTCGGGGCCCGCCCCGTAGTACGTGTGCCGACCGACGAAGATCGCTTGCTTCACGCCGTAGGCGTGGCAGTGCTCGAACACCGCCTGCGTGCCGCCGAGGTTGATGCGGAACCGATCGCTGCTGCGATGGGTGAGGTGCGTGACCGTGGCCATGTGCACGAGCGCCTCGGGCCGCTGCGTGCGGAACAGGTCCTCCGCCGGACGCTTGCGGATGTCGCCCTGGAACACGCGCACGCCGTCGGGCGGGTGGTACCAGGGCCGCACGTCGATGCCGAGCACCTCGTGCCCCTTCTCGGCGAGCCGCGCCGCGACGAGGCGGCCGAGCGCACCCGAGATGCCGGTGATGAGCACCTTCATCCGAGCTCGAGCTCCTCGGGCTTGCGTCGACGCTCGCGCAGCTCGCGACCCTGACGCATGAGGTCGGCGATCTTGCCCTTGATCCGCTCGACGTGCTTCGCGATGACGTCGTCGGTGTCGTGCGCGCTGCCCTCGAGCAGGATGGGTGCGCCGTACAGGATGTGCAGCGACACCGGCAGGGGGATAGCGAGCCCGTAGGGCGTGACCGGCAGGTACGGCAGGCCGAACAGGCGACCCACGCGGTACAGGTTCGCGATCGTCGGGATCGCCTCGCCGCCGCCGACGAACGCCAGCGGCACGATCGGGGTGTTCGTCTGCAGCGCCAGCCGGACGAAGCCGGTGCCGAAGCCGACGAGCGAGTGTCGGTCGCGGAAGAGCTTGGCCGTGCCGCGGGCGCCCTCGGGGAACACCATGAGCAGCCGATCGTCCTCGAGCAGGCGGACGGCGTGCTCGGGCAGGCCGGTGAACTGGCCGATGCGGCTCGAAAACCACGCGGCGAACGGCAGCTTCTGCAGGAACTTCTCGACCATGCCCTGCGCGAGCCGGGGTGGCTCGAGCTCGAAGAACATCGAGGCGATCACCATGATGCCGTCGAGCGCCCAGCCGCCGGAGTGGTTGCCGACCAGCATCGCGCGCCCGCGTGGAGGAATGTTCTCGGTGCCGTAGACGTGGATGTCGAAGTAGCGGCGGTAGAAGAATCCGAGCAGCGTGTAGAGCTTGGCGAGCTCGCGCTTGTCGATGCCGTACGGGTCGCTCCCATGGCGATTCCAGGGCAGCTCGATGCGATCCACGCGGGCGGCGACCTCGGGATCGGTCGGCAGGGGGATGAGGCTCGCGGGAATCATCGTGCCCAGATCGTTCGCGGCGGTCGCTGCTCGCACCGGATGCATACGACGCGCACGGCGCGACAGGCAACACCTGCTACGATAACGTCGATGTGCGGCCGGTTCACGCTCACGACCGCGGACTACGAGGCGGTCGCCGCGGCACTCGATGCCGAGATCGACCCCGAGGCGGCGGCCGCCTATCGGCCGCGGTTCAACGTCGCGCCCACCGACCACCATCCGATCCTGTTGTGCGGGCCGCAGGACGACGGGCCAGCCGGCGCGCGCCGGCGCAAGCTGACGACCGGCACCTGGGGGCTCTCGCCGCCGCCGCGCCCGGGCGCGGCGCGTCCGGGCCTGCAGATCAACGTGCGCTCCGAGGGGCTGCAGCGGGGATACATCCGCACCGCGTTCGTGCGCCATCGCTGCGCCGTGGTGGCCGACGGGTTCTACGAGTGGACCGGGCCGAAGCAGGCGCGCAAGCCGATCCGATTCCATCGTCCCGACGGCGGGCCGTTCGTGTTCGCGGGCGTGTGCCTCACGCAGACGGACCCGCGCACGGGTGAACGCGGCCCGCACTTCGCGATCCTCACGACCGCAGCGAACGAGCTGGTGGCACGCGCCCACGATCGCATGCCGGTCGTGCTCGCGCCGGGCGACGTCGATGCCTGGCTGCGGCCCGGCGAGGACACGGCCACGCTCGAGCGCCTGCAGGCGCTGCTCGTGCCCGCGCCGCCGGGCCTGCTCGTCGCCTCGCCGGCGTCGACGCGCGTGAACGACGTGAAGAACGACGACCCCGACTGTCTCGTGCCGAACGAGCAGCCGACGCTGCCCGGACTGTAACTGCCCGTGCGTCCGCGGCGGGCTCGAGTCCCGCACGGAACCTCGCGGCCGCCGTGCTTGGTACCGGGACGATGCGACGTCTGTCCGGCTCTCCCGTGCTCGTGCTCGCGCTCGTCGGCTGTGGCGGATCCGCGCGGGTCGACGGAGGCGAATCCGAAACCGGCACGGTGGACACCGTCGGCGACGACGCGCCCGGCTCCGACGAGAGCGCGGGCGAGAGCGGGTTCGTCGAGGGCGAGGACGGGGCGGAGATCGTGTCGGCCACGCTGCCGACGGTGCTCGCGTGCGGCGGTGCGTTCGCGGCCGAGGTCGTCGTGCGCAACATCGGCGAGTCGACGTGGACGCAGTCCGAGGGCTTCGCGCTCGGGGCCGTCGACGACACGGATCCGCTGACGGCCACGGGGCGCGTGCTGCTGCCGGCGGACGCCGAGATCGCGCCGGGGCAGACGCACGCGTTCGCGTTCGAGCTCACCGCGCCCGCAGCCCCCGAGCTCGTCACGACCGACTGGCGCATGGTCCACGAGAACGTGCGGTGGTTCGGCGAGACCGCGGAGGCGGGCGTCGACGTGTCGTGCGAGCCGGGCCAGCGCGGTGGGCCGGTGCGACTGGAAGGCCGCTCGTTCGCCGACGACGGTGGTCCGTTCGTGGGCCTCGGCGCGACGATGATGTGGGCGGCGTGGGGCTATCGCAACGATCGCGCGCGGCTCGAGCAGAACCTGCAGTACCTGTCGGAGCACGGCTATCACTACGTGCGCGCGCTCGGGGTCGTCGGCGATCCGAACAGCGAGGACTACTGGGACGGCCGCGAGATCGAGCTCGGCTGGCCCGACTACGCCGAGGTGATCACGGGGCTCACCGAGCTGGCATTCGATCAGTACGGGCTGCGCATCGAGTGGACGCTGATCGGCGACGGCCAGGTCAGCGTGCCCACGCCCGAGGAGCGCGATGCGCTGCGCGACGTGTTCGTCGGGCTCGCCGAGGCGCGGCCGGACGCGATCATCCACCTCGAGCTCGCGAACGAGTCGTGGCAGAACGGGTTCTCCGGCGACGAGGGACTCGCCGAGCTGCGCGCGCGCACGGCCGATCTGCGCGGCCGCACCGACGTGCTCGTCGCCGCCTCGGCCCCACCGGAGGATTCGTGCGCGATGATGCAGGCGACCTACGCCGACGACATCGCCGACCTCGCGACCGTGCACATCTCGCGGGACATCGGCCAGACCGAGGGGCCCTGGCGACCGGTCTGGATCCCGTGGCTGCTGCACGACTGCCCCGGGCTGCCGCCGATGACCAACAACGAGCCGATCGGCCCCGGTGCATCGGTGCAGACCGAGGATGATCCCGAGCGGCTGGTCGCCGGTGCGCTCGCGACCTGGATCTCCGGCATGCCCGGGCATGTGTTCCACAGCTCGGCCGGGGTGCGCGGCGACACGAACCTGTTCGACATGGCCGGCGTCGGCGACTTCGTGCACGCGGCAGATCTCGTCGATGGCGACGTCGCCTCGTGGACGCGGCTCGCCGCGAGCGATCCCGCGGGGCCGCTGCGGATCTTCGCCGAGGTCGACGGCGCGCTGGTGCCGGATGCGACGTGGCCCGAGACCCCGGGCGCGAGCGAGGGGGTGGTTCGGCTGCTGGTGGCCGAACGTGAGCAGCGGTTCGTCGCGCTCGCCGTCGGCATCCAGGGCACCGCGGTGATCGAGGCCCGGCGCGATCTGCAGCTCGAGGTGGTCGCGCCGCTCACCGGCGCGGTCCTCGACGCGCGTGCGCTCGCGGCCGGCGAGAGCTTCGAGATCGGCGGCGCCGGGGCGCTGCTGTTGCGCGGCGGCCCACCCTGAGGGCTTTTCGCGTACCCTGCTCGTGTGGATGCGAGCGACGTCGACCTCTTGCGCGCATGGCAAGCCGGCGATCAAGTGGCCGGTGGAGAGCTGCTGCGCCGACATCTGCGCGCGATCCACATGTTCTTTGCCGGCAAGGTCGACGCGGTTGCCGTCGACGATCTCGCCCAGCGCACCTTCGAGACCGTGGCGCGGCTGCGCGACGACGTGCGGCTCGATGCCGGCTTCCGGGCGTTCCTGTTCGGCGTGGCCCGGCTCGAGCTCTTGCGGCACCTCGACGAGTGGCGTCGCCGCGGCTCGCGGTTCGACCCGCTCGAGACCAGCCTCGAGGGGCTCGGCATCGGCCCGGTGAGCGCCGTCGTCGAGATCGAGGTCCGCGAGCGCCTCGCGCAGGCGATGCGGCGGCTGCCGATCGACTTCCAGCTCGCGCTCGAGCTGCACTACTGGGAGGATCTCGCGCTCGCGGAGATCGCCCGCGTGCTCGAGATCCCGGTCGGCACGGTGAAGTCCCGCCTGTCGCGCGGACGGGCGCTCCTCGCCCGCGAGCTCGGGGCGAGCGACGACGCGGAGGGCAGCGAGCTCGAGCGCTGGTTGCTGGAGTCCCGCCTGCGCTGACGGTCCGGATCCGAACTCAACGCTGCCGCGCCTGCGCGCGCGCTCGCCCGATGCCTGCCGCCGCATCGATGGCGTCCGGGTGATCGGGCCCGACCACCGCGCGGTAGATCTCGGCGGCGCGTGCGTACTCGTCGGCGGCGACGTCGGCCTGACCGATCTGCAGGTGCAGGCCCGCGAGGTTCCCGTACGTTGCGGCGGCGAAGACCGACTGCAGCTGGCCGTGCTGCGACTGGATTGCGAGCGCACGCTGCAGCTCGCGCTCCGCTTCGGCGAGGCGACCGAGCTCGACGAGTCGCGAGCTGTGGTTGGCGAGCACGAGCGCGACGTTCGGGTGATCCGGGCCGAGCCGCGTCTCGAGGATTCCGAGCGCCTGCCGCTCGTAGGCCTCGGCCTCGCCCGGCTGCCCACGTCGACCGAGGGTGATCGCGAGGTTCGCGTAGGCGGCGGCGAGCTGCGGGTGCTCGGGCCCGAGACTGCGCTCGGCGACGGCGACGGCCTGACGCTGGCGCTCCTCGGCGCCGGCGAGATCGCCGAGTCGATCGAGTGCGGCGCCGAGGTTCGTGTAGGTCGTGCCGACGAGCGGATGATCGGCGCCCAGCGTGCGCACGCGCGAGTCGATCACACGCTCGTAGAGGGTGCGCGCCTCGGCGAAGTCGCCGAGCTGGAAGGTCACGTAGCCGAGGTTGTGCGTCGCGGTCGCGACCGTCGGATGATCGGGGCCGAACGCCTCGGCCATGAACTCGACCGCACGGCGATCGATCTCTCGAGCCCGGGCATAGTCGCCTTCGGCCTCGAGCACGTGCCCCTCGGAGGCCGCGATGCGGGCGCGCAGCTCGATCGGATCGCCGACGCGTCGGCTCGCCGCTTCCGCGTGACGGAGCCAGCGGCGGGCGTTCGTCGGATCGCGCAGGCGGTTCGCGTACAGGAACACGAGCCGGGCGGACGCCTTTGCCGCGAGCAAGTCGAAGCCGCTGGCCTCGGCCGCGAGCGCGGCCTCTTCGAGGCGTCGGCGGGCCTGCTCGTAGTCTCCGACCGCCTCGAGCACTCCACCGAGCTCGAGCGCCGCCTCGACGCGCGCGGTCGCTCGATCGCTCGCTTCGGCCATGCCGACGAGATCGCGGGCGAGCGGGAGCGCCTCGCCGTAGCGGCCGGCGGCGTGGAGCGCTCGCACGCGTGCGAAGCCGTCCTCCAGCGCGACCGCACCGCTCGTCGGTCCGACGGGCTCTTCGTCGGAGTCCAGGCAGTCGCCCGGATCCGGCAGCGATGCGATCGCCTCGAGCGCGCCCGGCAGCGTGCGTGCGCTCGACTCGAGGACGATCTGCGCGCGTGCGTCGGCATCGCGACCGACGCGGGCGAGGCACGCCAGCATCCGCTCGCGCTGCTCGGTCCCCATGCTGGCGCAGGCCTGATCGCGTGCGCGCGTCCAGCCCGAGGCGAACTGGCCGAGCTCGGTCTCGATGCGCGTCCAGGCATCGTCGGCCCACACCAGATTCGTCGCGAGCACGGCCTGGCGGAGGCTGGGGCGATCGTGGTGGACCCACGGCGGCGCACCGGCGGCGTGGCATGCTGGGTCGTCGCCCGCGCGCGCGAGCGCGGCTCCCGTGCCGAGCAGCGCGAGCACGCCCAGGGCGAGCGACCACGGCATCGGTCGTGGTGCGACGGCCCGATCGATCGCCGCGAGCAGCGCCCGCACGCTCGGCCACCGCTGGACCGGATCGACCGCGAGCCCGCGATCGATCGCGCGATGCACCGCCAGCGGCACGGGACTGCTGGCGGGTCGCGGTGCGTAGCGCCCGAGCGCGATCGCGCCGAGGCAATTCTCGAGGCTGTCCTCGCCGAATGGATGGCGTCCGTCGAGTGCTTCGCGCATCGCGATGCAGAGCGCAAACTGATCGGTCCACGGTCCGACCGGCTCGCCGCGGATCTGCTCGGGCGCCATGTAGCGGGGCGTGCCCGGGCCCCGGTGCCAGCGGCGGGTGATCGCCGGATCGTCGGTGTCGTCGGTCGGCTCGTGCCACGCGACCGCGAGCCCGAAGTCGACCACGCGCACGCGGCCGTCGGCGCCGACGAGGATGTTGTCCGGCTTCACGTCGCCGTGGACGAGCCCGGCTTCGTGGGCGGCGGCGAGACCCTGGCCGGCCGCGAGGAGCAGCGCCACCACGTCGCGCCAGTCCGTCGGACGCCGCGCACCGAGGTGCACACGGAGGTTCTCGCCCTCGACGTGCTCCATCACGAGGGCGAGCTGACCCTCGTGCTCGCACACGTCGTAGATCGCGACGACGTGCGGATCGG